>Ga0307982_1001336_pt1 | contig 20096 bp, 6 predicted proteins | sample OrgLakmetagen989_FD_201847 | JGI IMG/M metagenome (GOLD analysis project Ga0307982, IMG submission 201847) | Saline water microbial communities from Organic Lake, Antarctica - #989 | ecosystem: Environmental > Aquatic > Non-marine Saline and Alkaline > Saline | place: Antarctica: Organic Lake... | reverse complement strand
GTCGGCAGCAGCCTTGGACTTGCCGCTTTTCTGCTCTTTTTCCTTCTGCTTTTCCACCAGCGCCTTCTGGGCTTGTTCGCGCTTTTCTTGGGCAGTTTTGACGTTTTTCTCAGCGGCTTCAGCGTCTTTCGTTTTCTCTTCCGCGCTCTTCGCCAGGGCTTCTGGGTCCGCGTCATCCGTCACGGTGGTGGCAGGCGACAGCTCCACGCCACCCAGGCCGGCTTCTTCGAGCCCCACGGCGAAATGCGCTTGCGTGGCCGGGTCTTCGGCTGCAGCTGCCACGCTCTTGGCGGCGGCCTCGTCTTCGAGCCCGGAGATTTCCACGTCGACCACCACACTGCCGGGCCGCACCCCCGCCACCTTGATTTGCGACGGGTCCACGCCCAAGCTCGCGGCCAAGGCCTCGACGAACTGCTTCTGGGCCACCTCGTCGAACGAATCCACGGTCGCGTCCTTCAGTGTGGCTGCCATCAACACTTTGGCGCCGCCTCCGCCGCCACCTGCCGCAGTAGTCTTCGCCTTTTGGGCGGAGGCTTTCGTCGCGCCCGCATTAGTGGAAGCTTTGCCCGCTTTGCCAGCACCCAGTTTCGACGCACTCGTCTTTTCAGCACTCTTGCCCCTGGTACCAGCGCCCTTGGCTTGATCCTTCGACCCTTTGTCAACGGTGTTCAGTTTTTCCGCGTCCTTCGACTTCAGGTCAGCCACTTTCGTAGCCACCAGCTCGTTTTTGGCCCGCTCGTTTTTGTTTGTGGCTGCTTCGTTTAGCAACTCCTTCTCGGCCGCCGCTTGTCGCTTCTTTTCCAGGGCGGCCTTTTTTGCTGCGGCCTTCTCTTCTTTTTCAATGGCCCAGGCCTCCTCCGTGGCTTTGGGGAGCATGAAGCTTTCCGCGCGGCCGACTTTCACGAAGCACCGCAGCTCGCCGCTGGGCTCCGCGGGGGAGCCTTTGCACTTGATCAAGGGCTGCCATTTGTCGTGCACGGTGCCGGCTTCGCACTCGGCGAACGGAATCTTGGCCCGGCCGAGCACGCTGGGTTTCGAATCCTTCTTCGTGCCCACGCTTAACACTGTCAGCCGCAAGTATGGGTCGGTCGCGTAGTCCACGGGAATTTTTGCGGCTTTTACCAACAAAAGCGGAGTCTCTACGTCGCCCCACTCGGGGCTCCCGTCGCTGTGGGCTACTGTCTTCGAGGCGTATTCGTTACGCTTGTCGCTAGAGACCGTTAAGGTAACGAACACGCTCGTGTCAGTGTTGCCTTCAGGCAGTTTTAACCCTTTCCCAGCCAGCAGTTTCACGGTCACCGTTTCCTCTGACAACGAATGAGTTCAAAGGCAAAAAAAGGTGGCGGAATAAAAAAGAAACAAGGAACGGTGTTAAGGATACAGGTGCACGGGGGCAAAAGGCTATGATGAAGGGCTACGACAGGAGTGCCTAGGGGAAACTTTCGAGCTATTCGCTAATTTTCATATAAGAATCTCTGCAGTGCTCTGGGACGTTGCTCAAATGCTGAGATTTTTTTCTGAAATGCAAAATGCCTCGATAGTGAAATCCCCATCCTGTGCAGTCCCCTCGAGCATAACTTCCGCGCTTACTTATGGGAACTCCAGGTGCTCCGGGTGACGTTGCAACGGAGTCCCAGCGATTGACCTTTCGGACAGGCATCCTGGGCTCATCATCCTTTGGTTTTGGCGGCATGCCTTGGTGAAGAGCCTGGAGAGCTACCACCACGGCTTGCTCTGTGCTCGTAAGTAAGTAGGCGGCAACAACTTTTTATCCGAAAAAAAAAATTGAACGTCGCAAGAATATCCCTAAAAAAGCCGAGTGCGGAACATCGCTGATTGGTGTATTTCAGCGAACCAGTTTAAATTTTTGAAACATGGAAACATGAGCTCCAAGCTTCAAGAAGGCAGGCGAGGCTGATACCCTTGCTGATACGCTGCTTTAGTAGGCTTAAGGCTGAAGAATGCAGCTAAAGCTACTAAACTAGGGGATACCTTTTGCCCAGCTTACAGCAAAGCTACAACTATTGACGCTACACTGTGCATACAGCCAAGACCACTTAGATCGACTACTGTCATCGCAGCGTCTATGGCACCCTTTGGGTATCACTGATGGCTCCATTACCTTTCAGCGTCTAGGAATCGCTTTGTGAACCGTTCAGTGTGAATGACGTCACAGTTATGTAGTAACAGCAAGTCGTAGTGTTTATCATGCGGCGCTATAGTGCCGGCGATCGGGATAGTATCGAAAGTGCCATATTGCCATCGTATGCCAGCTTAGGAGCTCTCGACAGAACTGTGCTACCAAGCACAGTCCGGGACACGCCTGCAGCGGCGACTCCTAGCCGAGTGCAACCCAGCGCATCACGCGGAGTGCGCCTTACGTCACTTCACTCGGTATTGCTTGGGGCTGCGTGCGTGCACGCACTTGCTTTGATAATCTGGAACTTGTCCGCTCATCGAGGTACACTTGACCATTCTTCGGTTGTCAGCAGCACTCCTGGAGGAGCAAGCAGACCTAGTGAGCGCCTTGGTGCACCCGCTAGCCCTACGAGCAAAGCCTTTTTCCACGATAAGCAGCAGCACCCTGCAGCTTGGGACTGGGTGGATGGAGAAGTAAGGGGTTGGGATGACGGCACTGCAACTCTCGCACTACGATCCTACTTCTACGATGAGCTCGGAATAATGTGTAACCAAAAGAATGCAAAAGAAGTGGCGCATCTAGCGCGTTCTATGCTAGCTAGTGGTGCTAGCAGAGAGGACTGGTGTAGTCCTGTTTGGCACAAGGAGCTGCAAGCATTGGACGTTTCTCAGCTCTACGGACGAGTCCTTCAGGCAGTCCCGCCGGGCGGCGGCTGGCGCAACTCCCACGATGAGCTCAAGTACTACGCGCCACCTTCGCAATTGGGCAGTGGGCATGCGAATAGCGTCGTGATGGATGAGCATGTAGCAAGAGCCTCGAGCCGATGCTTAGAGGCAGCCTACGATGATGCAGTCACCGTGCTCGCGGATGGTTTACTTGGGGCCTTCGGGCCTCCAGACGAGCTTTGGGATTGCTTCCAATCTCTATTAAGACCAAGTTTGTATCCTAAGCTTGTGTCATCACCAGTACATTTGCGGGACCTTGAAGCTGCAGCACTGGCTATGGAATCACCCGAGGCGCTAGACTTGCCCCTGACGAACTTCCCACCTGAAATCACGACCGCGCTTGCTTGTATTCGGTGGCGCGCTTTAGCACCTTCACACGTTGCTGACTTCCTCTTGGGTGCCAATTTTGGTCAGCAGAGCAGTATGTCAGCACCGGACGTCGTTAGCCCATACCTAGCGGCGAGTTGTGAAGGTAGTGTAGCATTTACTCGTTCTTTGGCCTCATCGTTACGCTCTCAGGAAGATGTCAGTGCAGCCGTAGAGGCAGCAGTGAAAGCAACATTGCTGAGGTTGGTCGGTCGCAATGTGGAGGCGACAACAGCACCACCTTCCAGTTCGTGCGGCAGTAGTGCAGCTGCAGTCTTATTGGAATCTCATAGCGGTAGTACTTTATGGCACCTTTCACCTCAGGCCCTCGGCTTAACTGAAGCTTTACAGCGAAGAGCTTCTCAGACCTCGAGCGACATGCGCGCAGCTGCTGACAAGACCTCAACTCTGGCTCAGCGCATGGAATTGAGGAGGCGCTTTTACTTTCCGGGGGGCAGCCAACAACCTTGCGCGTTGGCTGAAGCCTGGGCCTCCACCTTGGGGTTAAATCCAGTCAAAGAGCCCCCTCTGAGAAGGGGTCTCGCGACTGGCCACAGTGGTGGCAGCAAGGATAGCAGCGCAGGCCGTAGCTTGATCTTGCTAGAGCCGGTTCCCACAAAGCCAGATGTGTGTGCAGTGCGAGACTGGACTAATTTGACTGCGGAACCACAACCGCATGTGCCTTTAACTCCATCGCTTCCATTCGCAGGATCGTCGCTTGTGGCACGTGGGAGCATCAAAAGCCCGCTCAACTATTCTAATTTCGAGTGGTATGGTCAAGCACCACCTATTAGGCAGGTTTCAGATGCTGCAGGCTTACCCTTTGACCCAGACATTTCAAATCAGATAGGTAGCTCATCGGAAGATCGGAGCGCACCAGTTGCCATAGTGGTACCCTGTCGATTCAACGAGCTTGATTTGGTAACTGAATGGTTAACCACTGCTTGGCCGCGGTCTAGTCGCAGCAGCAGTAGCAGCGGTGGTGGTGGCGGCGGAGGAGGCAATAGTGGCATCAGTATTAATGTCGATGGCACGTTGCGTTGCGCAGTTCCAGTCGTATTTGTGACGAGCAGCGATTGGGCGACGAATGTGGAGCGACACAAACAATTCAATCCAGAAAAGCCTACATTCATTGAGCTCGTGTCACGAGTATTCGAGCCAGATTGCGTAGATATTTCTTCTCGAAGTGCTGCCGCCTCCCACACATCTAGCCACCGAAGCAGCAGCAGCAGCAGCGGTGGTGGTGTCTATTTCTTGTCGTTGCACCTACCTGAGAGGCTCAACCCTGACGACGCTACTGCTGCAACTTTTTATGCCTCGTTCAAAGCATTGGACTCTTCCTTTATGGCATTTCAATGGATGGAAAGGGGTTTATTACTGCTGAAAGAAAATTGGGCAGAAAGAATAGACTTTCTAGTCACGGGCCATGACAGGCACCAACACCACCTTCAACAGCAGCACATGTCAGATTCAATCGAGAAGGCCAAAGTTCCCAGCGGGGGCGCTGCATCATCAACGAAACGTGATCGTAGCCCTTTTGCAGCACATGGCTCTGCTCCCGAATGGAGCGAGTTGCGCGGCCAAGCGTGCGCCGATTGGTGGCAAGTGGGCTCTCCGCCACTGAGCAACCCTTCAACGCAAAGCGCGGAGATGAAGTCGACGACTGCTTCATTTAAAGGCGACTTGCGCATCAATGGCAACGCTCTTTACGCCCTCAGATGCCCTGCGTTCGACGAGTACCGCACTCTGGTATTGATTACATGAATGCACGCATCATGAACTAGAATTTTCCTTGTTACTGTGCCATGAGCTGACCAACTTCCGAAAACTTTCTTTGTGTGCTTGGTGTTTGGTGTTGGGGTGTGGATTTCAGGTGCAGCGCTTTTACCCTCCGCGCGGCAAGTCAGGGCACAGGAGGTGTGTGGAAGTCAGCGGCTGTGAGACTCCTCAGGACGGGTCTACTGGTGTTGTCGTGGGCTTCGATCGTGCATTGCACAACTACCGCCTTCACCCGGTAATCAATGTGCCAAACTGTTCATTGCGAAGCCCACCACGTACATCCAGACTTGTACCGGCCACATGATCCTTATCTTCTTGCCATTTGCGAGTCCCGAATTTAACTCGATTTCATCTATCTATTCATTACTCTCTGATCTCGTTTTGCAAAACCTTTGGTAATTTTAGGCGAACCACCACTACGTGCGTCACGTGCTTTCGAAATTTGTTCTGGCTCCCGACCGCACTCTCGTTGATTTCGGTGAAGAGGCTGCGGAGCTGCCTCGCGTGCGAAGCCTTTACCCAAACGCGCTGCTTCTCCATTCCAAGCACGCAAACCGCTAGACGCGCGTAGGTTTAAGGGGCTGCCACTCGAATTCTACGGACAATTGACCTTCTAGAATCCCAGGCAATATATTTCCGATCGATAACAAGCACCCAAATTGTATCGTATACATGAATTATATCCTCGTTTGTATCCAGCTAAGGTTTAGACATCCCGTTCGCCGTTAGCCGCCAGTGCGCTCCTTTGCCTACTCCAAAAAGACCGATAAATTATATGTGTATATATGCATAATCCACCTAGCTTCATGATGTATAATTCTAGTAGTTCCCACTTCGCACTCTGGGCTCTGTGTGCTGTGTGTTACGCATGTACATGTACATTGGGCCTACTTGGGTCCATTCCCCTAGCCCAGAGTATTCTAAAATAAGATTGCCGCATAAATGTTCTTTCTAGGACGACCGACTTCGAGGAAGCGAGACGACCGAGTTAGAACTACCGACGACCGGCGTTTCTCTAATTCCCCGTCCTTTCCAAAATGAATTATTCTACAGTAGCATTTTAAGTTTGATCGGTTTTATATATCAATAGGCAAGAGTCAAGAGTGCAGGGAGCATACGTGAGTGAAAGAAACAGCTTATAAATCTTCTGGAGAACCGCCTGATTGCATTTCTTGAAAGTCTAGGCGCTCTTGAAGCGCTTTCATGTTGTCTTGAATCAGCTTCGTTCCTGGCTGGAGCTCGTCAGCCGACATGAAGGTGTTGAGAGCTTCGTCGAGGAGGCCAACACGCATCTGCGCTACGCCCAAGTCTGCAGCGTACTCGAACTTCGTGGGGTCAAGCTCAAAAGCTTCTTCGAAGTCGTAGAGTGCATCAGCTTCCTTGCCTGCTGTGGCTAATTCGAGAGCTCCTGCGTGCAAGGTTTGTGCTCGCTCTTCGTCCTCGTCGGCGCGCACAAACAGGACTAAATTTGATGCAGTCAGGAGAAATGACACGATAATGACTAGCAATTTCTGCATTCGGACAACGCACTAGATTGCACTTCTATAAAACTCCTTCGACTAGAGTAGAGTTACCGAATGACTAATACCAATGCCTACGCCGCGCCTCACGGCCGGGCCGGGCGGCGTCACACGCTTGCTACGTGGATAAAATTATGAATTCCGAAAACCTGCAACTCTCTCCACCAATCAAGCTCGTACTTACTGATTCATGCATCCTCGATTGTCGCATGATCATCTTGCATGAAAGGGAAAATGGTACAACTGCCCAAAGTCAAAGCGGCAACTTGACCCAATGGAGTCGCGCTTTGAGGGCTACCTCTTCCTCAAGGTAACTTTTTCGTTCTTCTAGTAGCTGCATTTTTTATGCATTATCAAGTGTTGCCTTATTAGCTGTCAGATGAGGATGATAGTCTACTTCTCTGTTGCATGACACGATTTTACAGGCTGCTCCTGGCAAGGAAGCTAAAGGCAAAGCGAACACTGCGACATGGAAGAAGCGATACCATCGGATCGGCTTCGATATTATGGGAGTGCCAGTGGTGAGACTGCGTCGCTTAGCTCTTTAAGATCTACTCGTAGTATGTGTTTATTGATGTGGAGGTGCTGTGATGGCACACACCCGTTGGACTTTTCAGATGTTTCGCAACCTTAGGCATTGTAGCCGCAGTCGTCAATGCGAAAAGATTATTTATCCGTTTGCTTTAATACCTAATCCCTATCAACTCCTCAGATGGAATGCTTCCGCGACGGGAGCATAGCCGCAGACTCGGAGCCTATTGGCATGTTTGACTTACGGGAGTTGACGGCTGTTGTGGGCCTAGAAGACGACAAGTAAGACGGCAACGACAAATACAACTACACTTCACTGAACAGCAATAACAGATGCCTTTCCGAGCAGTCAGTACATAATATTCAGATTAGCCTTGGAGCATCGTTACAGCTCTCAATACATAGTGTTCGTTTGGCTATGAACAACTTCGTGCCTTGTGTTTGCTGTACTACCTATGCATCTCCTGATCGCTAGCATATACCGACGTTGTTTTTCATGATACAGGTACAAGGGAAAGTCCCGGCTCGATCTAGTCGTGGCAGCCTTGCCCAAAAAGAAGAGAGTGTCGCTGCTGGCTGACGATGTGCACAACCGCCAACTTTGGGTTGACCACGTCAACGCACTTCTCGCGGAGTACGCAGCCGCTGGAGGAACAGCAGAAGCTGCAAAAGAGGCGCAGGCTAGCGCTGAGAGGCCAGCAGACTCAGCAGTGGTGCCAGCAGCGCCAGTCATAGCTAAGACAGCAGCGGTAGCTGCACCTGAAACAGCAAACGCACAAGCAGAACCAGCCATGGCGGCTACGAGGACGGATACCGCGACACCTGCAAGCAACGACTTACATCGTCAATCAGCCCAATCCTCCGCTGACGGGCTAACTGCGCCGCTGCCGTCAGGTGTGCCTTCTTCGTCTGCGCCAAGCTTCCGTGCATTCTCAACGCCAGCGCGGCCTGTCGAAGCTGGTGCACGAGCGGTTGTCGACGAACATGTCGACGCAAAGCGACAGCCGGCGCCAGCGTCTTGGAGTGACAACGTCACCCATGCCGAGCCTCCTGAGTCCCCCCTATGCCGCCCTATGCCTTCGCCTCGCGCGATGGCTGGCGGAGGAACCCGCCCAACGGCTTTTGGCGTGAGCAGCCCGCTTCCTTTTCGGGCCAGAAGCTCGCAAGCGTCAAGAGCAAGCACAGATGGCGCGGCGGGTGCCTCTGCAGCGAGCACGGAGGCTCCTCGAGGCGAAGACCCACCCACAACACCCTCGAGGGCGTCCGATCTGTTGATTCCCGCCACTCCAGTAGTGGCTGCCGCCCCACGATCACCTAGCAGCAGCCTGGCCGCCGCTCATCCGTCCCGCACTGTCATGTCGCCCATTTCGGGCGCGAGTGGTCGCTTCGGCCGCAACGGCTCTTCGGCTTCGTCTCCGACGCCGTCGCACGCGCGCAGCACCGTGAGCAGCTCCAACAGCACCCGCACCTTGCACGCTAACAATGCTAGCAACAACAGCGGTAACACAGGTGTTAACCCAAACCCATCGAAAACTCGTGGAGCGTCGCCGTCGCCGAAGCGATCGTCGGCTTCTCCGAGCCGCTCTGGGTCTCTCTCCAGGGCCCTCAGCGCTGCCTCGTCAGCTGCTTTGGCGACTGCGTCCTCCGCAGCTGCTTCCTGGAGCGGCAACTTGAGAGCGCCTTCGCCTTCTCGAGCAGGAGCAGTTGGAGCCGCAGCCGCTGTAGGATCGTCGTCGTCGTCGCGCGGAGGCTCGCCGAGAGCATCCGCGTCTCCGCAGCGCTCCACCTCGTCCCCGCGCCGCCTGCGAGGCGCTACCCCATCGCCGCAGCGCTCGCTCTTTGGGTCGCTTCGGTCCTCATCGTCAGCAGTCTCGCCGATGCTGGCCACAGCTCCTCTCGTTGAAGTGGCGGCTGTTGCTGCAAGCACAGAGGCAGCGAATGATCTCACTGCTGATGGCGGCGGTGTTGGTAGTAGCAGTAACGATCTTAATTCATCGCTGCTCCTGGCTGAACCCCCGACATTGCGGCGCACTCTTTTTACGGATGAAGGAAGTACCTCCCTGTCAGATACTACAGCGGCATTAGCAAACGAATCAACAACCATGAGTATATCTGCTGAGGCTGCAGCGGTTGTTGAGCACCAAAACAGAGCGACAAATGATAAAGTGAGCAACGGAAGCTCCGAGACTGTCGGTGCGTCAGGTACTGGGGCAAGTCATATCGTGAACACAGGCGCAGATGATAACAGAAGAAGAGATACTGCAGTACCGCTCAATGAAACGCCCAATCGAAGCCGTGCAGTCTCACCACGCAAGTCGCCTTTTCCTGACACTTCTACCGCATGGCGCAACAACAACGATACGTATGCCAGCCCTCAACATCCCACCCGAGAGCCGTCGCCTCACGCTGCGAACCAGAGCCGAGCCATTTCGCCACGCATGTCTGCAGCACTGGCCGTGAGCAACAATGACTACGTAGAAGGCGCAGATGGAGAACCTGCAGTCGAAGGCGGCGATCGCCAGCAACATTCGCCACCTGCATCCCCTGTACCTGTCGTGGATCTGGCTGCTGTATCGAATGCTAGCCGCGAGCGGACGGCAGATGCTGATTCTGCAACATCTCCAACGGAAACTTTACCGGCGGCTGCTGTAGACATTATTGTAAATAAGGCCGCAGCAGCGACAGAAGTATCAAGAGATGGCCAAGAGCTCAACGAGGCAGTCAAGGATGAATCTACGCCTCAACCGCCGCCCCCACCACCTCCAGTGGTTCTGACGCGCCGGCCACGTGGATCCAGCCCAAAAGCGAATACCTCGACGAGTGACGCCAGCAATGCTCACAGTACTTCCAATACGCGCAGTGCAGTTTCCACTACCAATGGTAATGCAACCACTACAGCAAGCACTACAGCCAGCACTAGCTTGAGTCAGGCTCGGAGTGCGCTAGTTGCAGCTTCTGATGAAAGAGCAGCAGCAGCGGCGGCTGACTCACGGCCCAAGCGCATAGGGAGCCCACATCGACCAGCACCGAGTAGTCTGAAACCCGGCAGCCCTCGTGCAAGCAGCCCGAAAGCTAGTTTTCCTGCGTTCAGTACTCCTCGTGCCAGTAGCCCGAAAGCTAACAACAGCAGCAGTATTACTAGTGGCTTCACGGGTAGCGGTAGTCCGAAAGCCAGTCGGCATCGCAGTGCTGCGCCTTCTCCGGTGCGCTCATTGGCGTCTGGAGGCTTAGCAGCAGCAGCGAGAGCAGGTATATTTCCCACAGGTACAGCGCCTCACTTAAACACTGGTGATTCTGCAGGAGTTGGAGCCGCAGGAGCGGTGCCAGTTAGCTCGCAGGAAGAGCGCCTGGAGTCACCTCGAGGTCAGGCCAGCAAATCTTGGCGAAGTCAGTCAAGCAGAACTGATCGCCAACAAGCTGACAATGCAGAAAACAATGAAGATAAGGAGGGCGAAAACAGCGCGCCACGTGGAGGCTCCCCCTTCTTGAGATTGGCAGCGGCGCGGCGGTCCCGTTCGTTGACTCAAAACAACGGCAACAATGCGTCGCCTCTGGCGTCATCGTCACCGGGCCCGCCTTCTCCACGCGGGCCAATCGCTGCAGCAGGCTTGTTCGGTCCGCACCGCGGGCGCAGCCCCACTTCTTCCTCCGTCTCCTCTTCCACTGGGAGCAAAGGCCCCAACAGCCCTGCGAGATCTTCATCGAGCTCCTCAAAAACGCCCTCGCCGCTCAGCCTCAGCGGCGGCAGCGCTGGCGGTGGCGTTGGTTTTCCGCGGCAACCGCAGTCGAGCCGAAGGCAGAGACACCGCAGCGCTACTACGGATACAGCACCTTTGCATGTAGCGTGGGCGACCGACCAAGACCCTCACTTACTGGCCGAATGGCGTGTGGTGTTGGGGTGCAGTTCGCATGAGCAGCAGCCAAAGTCGCTCGCAACGTTAAGTAATAATGGCACTGGCAGCAGCACAACAAACGTAGCGACATCAGCTAATACTGCTACTGTGATAAGAAGTGAAGCTGCAAATGCGACAGATCAAAAGAGTACAATAGCCACCTCAACATCAACAATCACAAGTATGGCGGATGCAATAGCGATTGAAGCAGCAGAACTGGCCACAGCACTCGAACTCAGCGTTAACGATCATGGCTTGAGTGTCTTAAAAGCACTACAAAGAACTAGCCCTGCAGCTACTTCTACGAATAGCACTTTCCAGAATAAGAGTAACTCAGCAGGCGTCGCACTACCAGGCGCTGTGTATGAACAATTATTATCGATGTACGAAGATCGTGCCACGACACGATTCTTGGCCAAGAAAAAAATGCGCTCTCGTGCCAGCAGTCCACTTCATACCTCATCTACTCAAAGCACCAAGCCGACTGCTCCAGCTGCTGTTGCATCATCTTCGTCATCGTCAATTCCCGTAGTGGATTTACCTGTTGAGGTCCCGTCTGCAGCTGCCGCTGTAGACAAAAGTGCAATAACCGCAGCAGCCAATGCCTCTTCGAATGTGCTGGCGTCCCAGAATGAGGAAGCAAATAATGACAATAATGCGAACGGCATGTGGACGGAGACTAGCGTGCGGGAAGCAGGGCGTGCTTATGCGCTCAAGTTAGCGCTGTGTTTCGTCAAACACGGAGTATATGAAGTGGATCGTCCCAAGCGACCATTGCCCTCTACTTTTTCGAAACGAGCGCGCCGTCGTCCCAGCCCACCGCCACCGCCTCCGAAAAATCTCCTGCCTGGAGACCAAAAAGACGTTTCTGAAAGTGGTAGTAATGCCACGAAGGAGGAACCTGACACAGCGATCAACGATAGTGAGAGTCATGCTGAATACAATGATATTTCGAACGATGACAGCGTAGGCAACGTGGACATTGAGGAATCTCCTGATGACTGTGGCCAGAATGATAGCAATCTTGACGTTGACGACAGCGATGATCTTGCAACTGACTTTAAGGATGGTGCCGTTACAAATAACGGCATCACCAACAAGGATGCCAACAGCGACAATCGCCAAGTCACTGTCGCTGAGGCCCATAGTACACCTCTATCGCCGACTGGTGCTACGTTCGGTGCTCCTTTCGCGAGTTTGAGGCCAGCCCGACCGGGGTCACCGCGCGCCACAGGCCCGCCATCTCGAGGTGGGCGTGGCGCTGGGCCGGGGCCGGTGTACTTCGGTGGCAGCGGTGGCAGAGCAGGGAGCCGCCCGCCTCGAGTGCGATCAGAAGCAGAGCTGCAGGAGCGAGCCCTTGCGAAGCGCCAGTGGCAGTTAGAATACGGTGACTCCTCTACGTCACCTTCATCGAGTGATGCTGCTCCTGTCACGAATGCTGACGCTGCTGGTGGTGCCACAGCTCATTCCAGCAGTCGCACATCGAATCACATCGAAAACGGCAACGGTAAGTCGGCTGCGGTAACAGCCCTCGCAGCAGCTGTGGCCGAATACTTTAGCAGTGATCCTGCGATGGCTTTAGGCCGCAGTGCTGCACCCGTGACAGTGGTCGGCGGCGTGTTGAGGTTCAAGCATGCATCAATCAGAGACTTTCTGGTGGCTAAGCATCTCGCTGAAGAATGTGCAGCAGCAGTGCATAGTGGCCAGCAACCAGTCGCAGAGCATGGTGATGCAGCACAAAACAAGGACCCTATGAGCAAAAATGGTGCTGTTAAGTGCTCCGTTACGACTACAGGCGCCATTGGCTCAACAGATGTAGCCTCCTCTCGGGCCATCATTGCGGGTCAAGCAGTAGAGGGGGCCTGGGGCACTGTGGATCTCGAAAGTCTTAATATGGCAGGCGTCCGCGGCTTCCTCATGGACTTTTTGATATCACCGTATTCTTTCGTTCATAACCCCAGCAACACCAACGGCTCCACTTCGTACGTATTGTCAACCAAGAGGTCTGCGCCAACGTCGATATCAGGAGCCACAGGGATGAAGGAAGCAAGACCAAGCGCAGTATTGACAGTAACTAATGCTTCATCGTTGCTTCAAGAATGTTTGCTCGATCACCTTGTGGTGCTTGCTGCAGCCGTGGCTGCAATTTCACCTGCGTTACCCTCGTCTTTGCCAAAGCTCCACGCCGGCCGCACTACCAGTGACAGCAGTAGTAGTGGCAGCAATAGTAGAGCTAGCCACAGCAGTGGGAACAGCACCGGCAATAGCAGTAGCATTGACAACCATAGCCAAGGTAGCATTAGTAGTGGCAGTGATAGCAGCAGCAGTGGCAACGGCAATGAAAACATCAGCACTCGCACGAACGACCATAAGAGTGGCAGCTCTGACGACAGCAGTGACCATGCATGGATGCGCTGCCGCCGTTCTCTTGCGGCTATAGCGCTCGCGCCGGTATCCTCAGGTCACTTAATGCGCGGCGATTGTCTGCTGCATGCTGCAACGAGCGAGTCTATTAGTCAAAGATCTACGCGTCTTCTCGAAGTTGCTCTCTCGTTTGTAGCCATGGTCGTGTCAGCTGGCATGACGCATGTAAGAACACTTCAGGCTCCTCAGCCGTCGGTTGGTGACTCTTTGGAGACTGAATTCTTGTCGAAAATGCGCTCATTGAATGTGTCGTTAGACCCACGAGCTCTGTTGCCGAGTGCCGCACGTGTGCCGGTAATTGAAACATTTTGGACAGCTTGCCACGCGGCTTGGCAACAAGAAGAACAACAACGAGGACAGTGCAATGAAGCGAGTTCGACAACCGGGCACGCTACATCGAAAGCGTTTCCTTTGGATTGCCGTAGACAAGATGGCACTACTCCGTTAGATATAGCACTGGCGCATGATCATGCCGATGCTGCTGCCCTTCTTCGCCGTTGTGGTGCCATTTGTAGCAGCAAAAATAGTAACATCGATATAGATCCAAGTGCCAATGGTAGCATTAGCGGCAGCAGTGGTATAATTGCAACTGCAACGAGTTCGTCGTCTTCTTTTGACTCCAACAGCAGCAGCAATAGTGTTTCCTTGCTCGAAGCCCTCGAAGCGAAAAGTTTCGGCGGTCGGGAATGGCGAGAGCCACACTCGCCTACTTCTCCTCAGAAGCAGCAGTTAAAACCCCCGCCTCCACCTGCGCGCGACCCACCGCTCAGTGGCAGTGACAAACCAAACGACGATGATGATGACGATGATAAAAATGATGATGTTGACGATAATGGTGGCGATGAAGAAGCTGATAGCAGTGAACATGGGCAGAAGGACTTCGAAATTGTCGGTGGATTATTAAAAGGTCTCGATGACGAACTTGCTGGCTTTCTGACGAGCATTGACACTGAAAAACAGCCCGTAGAAGAGACAACACCAAGTGTGACAGCAGACAACTCTCTTAGCAGTAGCAATGATGGAGCAGCTAGTGGAGAGATGTTAGCTTCGTCGGCCCCAGATCTAGACAATGCCCAGAAAGAGAAGAACAATGACGGAAGCAGCAATAGCGAAGAAGAGCTCGCAAAGCAAAAGATAAATGGTAGCAACGATAAAAACAGCGGTGGAATTCGTCGCAACAGCAGTGATGGCATTACAAGCAATGAATTTAAGCTTGATGCCCCGCTCGTATCAACTCCCCTAAAAACGCCGCCGCATAAAGGTCAAGCAGCTGACTCTACGGACACGCCTTCGCGGCAATCAGCGGCACCATCGAAGGGGTCATCCCCGCCCCAGCAGTTGTCGCCAGGAGGTCAAGAAGCGGACGCCCTCGCTCGCGAAATGTCGGACCTCTTGTGGTCCCAAGCCGAAGCTGACACTCAACGTGCTGCGGCTAAAGCGGCAGAGGAGCATTCTAGACAGACCGCTGTAGATTCTTCGCCCCCTGCTACTACTGCTCCTGCAGTCACCTCCAACTCTGTAGTTGAGGCAGTTGTAGCTCCTATTGCTACTAGCAGTAGCGCCGCCGCAATTGAGGGTCCAACTGATGAGATTGCTGCGTCCGTGTGGGCAGCTGAACGTGCAGGCCTAGAAGCACGCGTGCGTGCGCTCGAGAAAGCATTGCAAAGCGCACTCTTAGCTTCCAAGAACAGCTCTCCGAGCATAGCTACTAGCGATGAAGCGACGACGAATGCAAATGCTGCGGCTGAGGCGGTGAAAACAGCAGAGGAGGCTAAGAAAGATAAGGAGCGAGAGGAAGAGCTGGCAGCTTTAACGCAGCGTGTCGAAAAGGCCGAGTCTGACGCCGCACTTGCCCGTGCAGATGCAGCTGCTGCTCGGGCCGCGGCCACCCAAGACGCTGACGTGGCGAAACGCGCATCGGATGACGTCAGCACTTTGCAACACAAGTTGGCAGCGAGCGACGCACTCTTAGATGCTGCCCGCGCTGAGGCAGCGCGTTTGGCTGAAGAAGCAGTAGCAGCGCGCCAAGAGGCAAGCAAGAATGCGGAGGCGCTGGCTGAAGCCCTGCGTCAATCCAAACTTGAAACTTCGAGTAGCCACGCGAATAAGCAACCGCATGATAGTGTTCATGGACAGCAACAAGATCAACAAGAAAAAGTATCTGATTCGCTGGGCAAAGTGGAAGCTACATGCATTGCAGCAGTGGCGTCAGTCCCACCTAGCTCTGAAGCCGCAACTGTTGATTCAAGAGCAAAGAATGCGCCATCGCCTTCATCAGCTACTAGGACTACGCTTGAGCTGGCTTCGGCTGCTCCTGCTCCGCCTGCGAGTGCTGCTTTGCCCAGTTCTCGCGTCGGAGGGAGGTCTGAGGCGAATGCGAAAACGCTGGAGATCTTACGCGCTTCGAGCCGTGTGAACAGGGTAACCAGCAACAGTTACAGCAACACTGGCAGTCCTAGCCGAAGCGCAGTGAGAAGGAGCAGCCCCAGCCCTCGGCCCAGCAGCAGCCTTAGCAGTAGTATCGACCATCGGAGCAACCCAGACCGCCACAGCCCAGCACGAGGAGGAGCCAAGCCTCTAACCACTTCCGTGTTTCAGGAAAGCCTTCGTCGCTTCGAGACGGCGTCAGCCACGCGAGCTCCACCAGCGCCTACGCGGAGCAGTACTTCAGGAGGCAGCGCTGGCACCAGTGGCAGTGTCAGTACCAGTAGCACTAGTAGTAGCCCAGCCCGCAGCAGCAGCCGGAGCAGCAGCAGGAGCCGGTTCCTCCCAACTGCAATGGCACCGCCAGACACTGCACCGCCGACTGCTGTCGCTGGCAACAACAGCAGCACCACTACCACTAGCGCCACCAGTGCTGGTAGCAGCTACACCACCACTACACCCGTCAGGACTAAATCGGGTATGGCGCCGCCGCCGTCGCCACCTCCAGAGGCCGTGCGATCCGGGCGCAGTTTGGCAGCGCCGCCTCCCCCTGCTGCTCCACCTACAACGGACGAGAAGTTCTCGAACGATGCAAGAAGCCGTACTGGCGGAAGAGGAGGCAGCAGCAGCAGCAGTGATGTGGAGCACAGACGTCGGTCGTCGAATTCGCCGCGCCGCAGGACCCCCACGCCAGACAGCGCCTGGATTGGGCGCGGCGCGCGCGGCGTCACTGACCCAGGCGAAGGGGGTGCAGAGGCTAGTGCTGAAGGAAGTGCTGGCGCAGCAGCAGCGGTGGTGGCAGCCTCAACATCGCCCCGAGGAGCTGGTAGGGCAACGCTTGTGGGAGTAGGTGGCAGTGGACCCGTGCTTTTGAGGTCCACGGGCTCTGCAAGCGCAGCATCAGCAGCAACAGCAGGAGGAGGAAGCACGGGTGGGGCGCAGCCTCAATCGCCGAGGAGCAGCTCGAGCGGTGCGGTCGCGCGAGCAGCTGCACGTCTACAGCGCGCAGCCGAGCAACCGGCTTCCTTGTCGTCACCGCCGCCGCAAGCGCTGTCGTCTACCCCTCTCGAAGTCCCGAAGCCGCCACCGCGTCGATCCGGCGCTAATGGCAGCACTACGGGCAGCCCTAACGGTAACACAACAGCTGCAAACAGCGACGACAGCGAATTCCTTCGAGCGAATGATTCCGCTCATAGTACTAGTACTAGCAGAATGAGCAGCCATGGGAGTGGAAGCCAGGAAGTCAACAAAGATGAATTTCCAGCCTCAAGGGCAACAAAGCAAACAGCGCCTTCGTTGACAGACTTCGTGGCAGCGCTGCCTGCAGAGCGCGTGCGAACACCCACTCGCCAGCAGAGCTACAACGGGAGATCTCCAGGTCACTAGAAGCGAGTAATTCGAATGTAAATATACACCGAGGCGGCCATTCCACCAAAATGGAAAGAAATGATATCCATGCAACCCCTTGTGACCATTTTTTTTTAAGCCCATTTTTCTTCATTGCATAAACACTATCATAAACCCTACAAATTCCCATTGATTTATGGAATCATCTCTTTTGGTCTTTTATGGATTATTCAGCAATTCTTATAATTTCATACATCTGAGATAAGTGGAAATCGAAATCGGAACTACACCTGCATTACTACACTATCTGTATGCTATAATGATCGCTAATTAGCGTCCTCAGAGTTGCTATAGGAACACAGATTTAATCAAAAGGAGGTCTCTTGGCACTCTCAATGAATAAGGAGCCGCATATGCAAGAACGGCGCAGCTAATAGCAGCAAAGAATTGTCTAATGCAATTACAGAAGGTCCTCCATCAGCCAGCAGTGACCTAACAGCCAACAGCTGAACAGCTCTCAACTCGACTGGAAATGGTAATGCGCAACCACAGAAATCTGAATTGATTCCGCCTTACGTTGCTACAGCATGCCTGCAGTCATGATTACCTACAAAAATACAACCCTCGTATCATGCAATCGACCTATTTACAGTTCTTTTCTTATCCTGGGAGTAGAAATTGTTCTTTTCCGGTTTGACCCGAGTGAATGACTTCCCAGAATCTTTTAAAGTGGTGATCATTTTGCGAATTTCCGTTTTCTTCTGCTCCACGGACTCCCGCTGCTTTTCCATCTCGATCTCAACATTGAACAATTTGTACGCATCTGAAGGCCCGTGGATTCTGGAAAGTGCTGTTTTGTGAGTGTTTTTAACCTTAGAGAACCATAAACCCTGTATGTTGCGCATATGGTCTATCTCACGTTGTGATATCTGGCTCGGAAACAACATCTTGTTTACATGAACGTGGGTAACATTGCACGATGAAGTATCGTCTGCAGTACTTTGCACTGTCTGAAGCATCCATGCCTTCGACGGCTCCAATTTGAAAATATCTGGCAGGTGATGAATTGCGCCTGGACGTGTGAAGAAGACGTTAAAGACCTCTCTCAAGAAGTTATCATGCGTTACACATGGCCCATGAACACCTTCGTCGAGCACAGCCACTAGTGCGCTGGTGCAGCCTTGAGATACTAAAGTTGCATAACCATGGCCCTCCAGCGCGGGATCGCCAGAAGAATCTGCGACCACTTTGGCCACGGACTCGATTGCGCCGAAATACTCGTCATTGGTCCCAATAATGTTTAGTGTAGGTACGTTAATTTGGCCACCCAGCATTCCATCCTCGGGCGTTGGAGTAAAGTAATTATATTCGACAGAGAATGAATTAATAAAGCGCCCAATCAGTTGTCCACCGTATCGCTGGTCATCGAAGCGAGCAATGGTCATGGCACCTTCGCTAGTGCCGCCGAGGAAGAAGCCTTGAAGTTTTGCATAATGTGGTAAGCGTTTAATGACGTAGTGAAGATCTGCTCGTCTCAATTGGTAGCATTTCTCGTATAAATCATTGAATGCTTCTGGGTCATCTAGAACGTCGCCAGCGTTTGTGTTATAAGTGAGGTCACCTACCGCTGCCGATCCATAAAATAAATCATTATTCCAGTAGTCTACATCGTCGCTGTCTACGAGTAATGGCTTGATTTTTTTGCAGCGAAATCGAATCATGGAAGTATTTGGTGGGTAAGCAAAGCCGTCTGGAGCTACAACTAAGAGGCCTTGCCCACATAGCATGCGACATATTCGTGTGTTGTCGCCCACCATGCCACCAGAGCCATGAGCGTATACTACAGTGCCCTTCAGGTTAGCCCACCGCAACTCGTTCAAAAAGTCTAGGTTTTGTCTTCTTCGAAGACACGTTCCTCGCCACTTTCCTATCAATCTTTGGAAGCGAGACCGTTTCACTGGGTCTGCCATTGCTTCATCGACTTCCGCCTGCCGCTCCGGTGCGACGCTGCCATCTTGCGCTTCTACATGCTCACTAATCGCCTTGTGGGTTTTGGCGAGCAAGGCTCGCAGTTGCCACACTCTACCACACCACAAGGTGCGTTCCTCGTCTCCTTTGTCATCCAAATTAGGCTGCAGGCCAAGCTCATCAACAGCCTTAGCCGGAAGGAAGAGGAGGGAGTTATCAATGATGTTGGGCTTCGACGGTGCTTCGAGTTTGACGTTGTTTTGCACAGTCAACTGAGCCTTCACTCGAAGACCAAGCTTGTCAAGTCTTGATCCTGGTGCACCCTGCACTATGGATGCTGCAGCTTTAATGGACGCTCTAAGTTCGATGCAAGTTTCACGGAGCTCGTCGTCGGAGACATCGGCAGTCGTCGGGTCCTTCTCAGCCTCCAATGCGAGTCTATCGAAGTCGGATGCGAAAATTGATGACGCTGCACCCATCGCGAGGAGCCCTAACGAACTCAGGTTTCCAGTGGCTTCCCGTGAATGCTAGGATAGAGGTTGCAAAGTCCTAAAACCCACCCCAAGCATGAGCTTCCTCCTGCTACCTTCTGAAGTAAAAGTCTCGAAAGCTTCAGTTTCAGATGATGTCAATCTCGTCAATCAACAAACAGCATAGGCTGCATCAACCAGCTCAACAGCTCTACATCTATCTCTCGAGTTGATGAGTTGATGAACAGTCGAAATAATTGTTGGACAAAAAGTTCAGTCGAACGCTGCATTACTGCCGTTCTTTACGGAATGCTTAAATTTGTACCATATTTTTAAGCAAATCGTCGGGCATTGGGTTCTTCCATCCGGGCACAATTCTTGCCGCAGCCTTCGTCCGTTCCGCCTCTTTCACATATTCGGCGGTTTTTGTCAACGGCGCCTCGAACTGACGTGTTTGAGAGGCGCGAAGTGGGCGCCTTCAGGTGAAGCTATAGACGGCGACAGTGGCT
>Ga0307982_1001335_pt1 | contig 20120 bp, 12 predicted proteins | sample OrgLakmetagen989_FD_201847 | JGI IMG/M metagenome (GOLD analysis project Ga0307982, IMG submission 201847) | Saline water microbial communities from Organic Lake, Antarctica - #989 | ecosystem: Environmental > Aquatic > Non-marine Saline and Alkaline > Saline | place: Antarctica: Organic Lake... | reverse complement strand
GCACTGGATTGCGTGCCGCGGCCGGCGCTTCTGTACACTGTGCAGCAACGAAAGGCACCTCAAGTGGGCCAAACTTCGGCTGCTCCCTGTTTGGCTTTCATATGTATTGTACAAAGGACAAAGGCCTAGACAAGCTTGAAAGTTGCAGTAGCGTATCAATTCTTCGCCTGGCTTTGTGGTCTGGACGCCTAAAGGGTCTGAGGGCAGGCACAGATACTCTTCACGAACTGGAAGGCATAAGCTCTGGACAGCTACCTACACCCCTGTCAAGGTGCTGGCTTGTACTGCACGCGCCTGCTTTCGGCGGCCTGTGCGGGCGCGCACTGCAACTGCAGCGCCAATGACACCGACCACGATGAGTGAAATCAAGACGATACCAGCCACAGAAGTGGGCGGCACTCCCTCCTCATCTTCGGCAGCAGAGGCACTCCGCAGCACCGCGCTGGATTCGGATGGCGAGGAGGTGGCGGTCATGGACGGTGTGACCGAGGCAGTTTGTGTCACGGTGCCGGATGGAGTCACAGATGGAGTCACGCTGTTTGACGGAGATTGGCTTGGCGTTGACGTTGGCGTGCCACTAACAGAGGAGGTGGGGGTTGAAATTGGGGTTGAAGTTGGGGTTGGGGTGGAAGTGCTGCTTTGGGTCGCTGACTGGGAAGGCGTCTGGGTGGTTGAGCTTGTGGCAGTCACTGAGGGGGTGGGCGTGCTGGTCTGCGAGGGACTGCCCGTGGATGACTGGCTGGCCGTGCCACTAGTGGTGGGCGTGCTGGTCTGCGAGGGACTGCCCGTGGATGACTGGCTGGCCGTGCCACTAGCGGTGGGCGTGCTGGTCTGCGAGGGACTGCCCGTGGATGACTGGCTGGCCGTGCCACTAGCGGTGGGCGTGCTGGTCTGCGAGGGAGTGCCACTTGGCGAGAAGCTTGGCGTGCCCGTCATTGAAGGCGAGCTTGATGAGGTTGGGCTCACTGTCGGGGTGGGGCTGATGGAGGGGGTGGGGCTACCAGAGGTGGACGGCGAAACGGAGGGCAGGATGTTAAAGGACCGAATCTCGTGGGCCATGTCAGGCCCCCCCACAATCATTGTGCCCAGCTGCTGGCCAGCTGCCAGGGTGGACGCGAAGCCTGCCTCATACGACCCCGTGAGGATCGCCTTGTGGCGTGTCTCACGCAGCTTCAGCACGGAGGCTGAGCCATTGGCAGGGACAGGCAGACCGTCAGGGCCACCCGACACGAAAATGGCTGCCCCCCGTGCCGCGGCGCTGCGGTGGTCCGTCAGGTGCACAGCGGAATCCATGCCGACCAAGATATCGGAGTAGATGTCATCCACAATTGTTTTGCGCCCTCTGGTGAAACTTGTTTCAACCTCAAACGTACTGCGAGCGCACACAACCGCTGCACCGAAACGGGACAGCTGATGTGCTCCAATCAATGCCTGGGTCCGGTGGGTGTTCTCAGCTCCGCTGAAGTTCCCTGGCGGTGTCGCAACCATAATGGAGGAGTTGCCCCCCGTTGAGTTTCCAAAAATGAGGAGCGCCACTCCACGCAGGTCAGACCAAGCTGGCATGCCGACGAGGAGGTCACTCAAGCCGTCACCGTTGACATCGCCAGAGCAGATGGCAGGCTTGATCCTGAAGTCAAAGCCACCCAATTGGTTGGGCTGGTTTGCAGCTTGCAGCGTGACGCACGCGTCCCCACACGTGGCCAAGTCGAATGTTCCTCCACCCACCTGAGCAGGCAACACAGCCGAGCCAGACACCATCACAATGACATCATGCCCCACACCAGCATGCTGCACTGTGAGCGCAAGGTGTGTACTGAACTCACCAAAAAACGCGCCAACAGCAGCAGAGTGGCCCAGAATGCTGCCCGGCAGCGATGTGGAGTTGTGCAGCATGACGCCGCGGAGGCCAGCATCGCACTCAAGGGACGACGCTGCTTGATTCCATAGGCACGTGTTGGGCACCCCCTTGGCCAACTCCTGCCCTGCAATCACCAGGACAGCTCCACTGCCACGGGATGTTGCATTGGACAATGACACACCAGGCAAGGGCTGCACGATCTCCTGCATGAAATCGCCATCCAAATCCCCAGATGTCATAGGTGCAAGGGCACTACAAATCCCATCAACACCACCCTGCAGTGTCAGTGCGCTCATGTTTAGCTCAGCTGCAGCAAATGTGTTTCGACGAAAGCCCCCCTGGTCCAACGAGTGCCCATTACCGCTGCCGAAGGAAGTAGAGCCAAGCACGATGTGCAGCATGCGAGTTCCACACGACCAAAACGCCAAGTCGGTCAAGTGGTCTGCGTTGAACTGCAGGGAATGCAAGGCGGCTCCCATGCCCCGCTGCAGCTGGGTTGACAATGTGAATGCAGCATCTGTGCTCGGACGGGCTGGCACAGGACCGTTGGCTTCCAGGTTCTGGGTGCCCTGAGGGTCTGTTGGGAGAAAGCCGATGGAGCCTGTGTTCGCACCGAAAGCATCAATGTAGCCCGACAAGCCATACACAAAATCCTGCTGCCGGTCTCCGTCAAAGTCGCCACTGGCCAGTGAAGTCCCGAAGCCCAAACCTCGGGAGCCGGCTCCTGCCCAGAAATTCCGCTGGCAGGTTGTCAAATCGTCAAGAAAGTTACGGCAATTTGAGTTGCTGTTTGGACGCGCCCAAACGCTTGAAAGCATGCTTGACCCCACAGCCGATTGGGCTGCACTCGCATTCCACCCGGGAATCACAATGAAGCCGTCGTCTCCAGCAGCAACTACATCGTGACTTTTGTCGCCGTTGAAATCAATGTCTTTGCCGAACGCCAAGGGGAAGCCTTCACGGAAGGTATTGGTAGGGCCTTTATTTTGTGCTACCATGGCTTCCAGGATATCACAGCCCTTAGAAAGTTCGTCGTTTGCATTTTCCAACAGTGCCCCACTTGGCTGTCTGGTTTGCCAGCGCGTTGGCCCCCCTGCAAAGATGCAGACGGCTCCGCGCCGCTGTCTGTTTACCACTGAGGAACCCATTTGCTCAAGCGGGGCTGCAACGACCAGGTCATCAAAGCCGTCAGCATTGATGTCTGCAAACATCACTGGAGCACCGAAGTCTCCATCGGTGAATGTGCTCATTCCGCCAGTCACCGCAAAAGCCCATCCAATTGTTTCATTCCCCGTCACCCGGAAAGACTCAATGAGGAAACGTCCTTTCACAAAATTCCAGGAATCATCCTCCCAGCCCAATGCGAGTTCAGGAAAGCCATCAGCATTGGTGTCTCCAAGGGACGCATCAGTGATTCCTTTCAAGTTTTGGAATCCCAGCTGCACCTCGCTGACAGTGAGCCCCTGTGCAGGGTCCATTGGGGTTGTGAGCAGCATGTCGCCAGCAGTGGCATTTGGACCCCCCCATATCATGAATGAAACATCGTCTTCAAATGCCCATAGATCATCATGCCCATCGCCGTTGAGATCCCCAATAGCAACAGCACCGCCAAGGTAGGCACCCGAGTTTCGTGAGATGGTCACAGACGCCAGATCAGTCCGTCTTGCGCTGCCAGTCGCCAAGCTTTGCCCGTAAATTTTGGTTCGACTGTTCGTCGCAGAAGTCAAGGCGCTGGGAAAGAACACATGTATGATTCCTCTTGGGACACGCTCATTACCAGGAGCATGCACCCAGCCTGGATCACACACAACCAGATCCTGCACCATGTCGCCATTGAAATCCATGCTTTTCAGCTGGATGCGAACGAGATGAGAAGTAACGGTGCGTGTGATGCCGAGGGTGGGTTGCAGAGTCACCTTCGTGTGTTGGCTCTGATACTGGAATGCGGCTTTAGTCGCCTGATCAGGAGAGAACAAAATGAGCACAGTACCCGAGTGCTGTCCCACGATTGTCTCCATGCTGGTGTCGCCATTCAAATCCATGAAAATCACCGCGCCGTAGTCGTTGCGCACTCCTTGGGCTGTAGCCAACGGCCAAGCATCGCCGGACACCGACGCTGCAGCGACATCAAATGTGTTCAGCCCATCAGTGCCCAGCATACTCCGAGACAACACTGTTGCAACCATCTTACGCTCAGTTCGGCCGTAAACCTCGCCACCTGTGGATAGCACCGCATCCATCGTGCCGTCAAAGTCGGCATCCAGGCTCCCGAAATCGGCGAATGCATTCTGGCCTGTCCCGAGCAGAATTGGTGATTTCATATGATGTTGTCCTTCTACACGATTGTCCTGTGTGCTCGTGCCATTTTCGTTGAAGGTTGTGGCCACTGGGTTGTACAAAAAGGGAGCAGTGGTCCGCGACCATACTCGCATGTCCTGCTGGATAAATAAGGAGCTTCCGCCAGCCACCCAGGAGGCAGCACTGCCCAATCCAAACGTTGCAGATGACAGTGGTCCGCTCAGCCAGCCTCCAATGGCATGTGTCAGCGTGGTTTGGCGGGCAAGCGGTGTGTCCAGCTGGTGGGAGACAGCATACATGCGAAAGCGAGCTAGCCCCAAGCGCCGAGCTTCGACCACAAAGCTGGCATTCACAAGCAATGACAGGTCTGTTGTCAGTGCCCCAAGCACCTGCTCATACACCACTCCAGATGTACCGCCGCTTTCGTTGGGCACGGTTGTGGGCACGACCGATGAGAATGTGACGTCGCTGCGTCCGTTGAAGTCCACATCCACCACTACAGCACTGTACGCGATGAAACCGACGTCAACCAATGAGGTCACAGGCTGCAAGCCCGCCAGCTGGCTCGCAAAGTCACCACTCAGCGCAGGCAGGTCGTCAATGATGAGGGTATCGGCAGGAGACCCCCAGAAGGCAGTCGGTGCCAAAGGGCCAGCACCCCACAACAGCGCCAAGTACGAGGAGTCCCCAAGTCCGGGCAATACGAGTCCCAAGTCATCGCATCCGTCACCATTCAAATCGTGCACAAGCATTGCATCCATAGAGACTGAACTGTCTGCATCTACAGACACCGTGCTGTGCAAGAGGTTGTCATCAGTCAACACTCCAGACCAACCAGGCTGCAGAATAGACGCATTCAGAACCAGCAAGTAGCCGCGGGCGACAAGTGTTGGTGAAGTGCCATCTATAAAGACAGAGTCACCCCACAGCACAAGTTGGGGACTTTCCTCGCATGCTGCGTGCATCGCCATGATGGAGGGACCAACGCCATCGCTGATGTCGGTTGATGCGCCACCGATGCCCAGCAGAGCTTTGTGACCCATCACCAAAGTTGCGAAGCCGCTGTTGATGAGTGCCACGAAATCGATCGAGCCGCTTTGACCAAACAACCAATCAGCAGCACCAGGCAGATTTGCATGGAAAATCACCACTCTCCCCGCCGCAGCAGCGCTTCCTTGCGCGCGATTGAAGCCGAACACAACATCCAACGCACCATCCCCGTTGCTGTCCAGCACTGACAAGGATGACAAGGCACCAAAGTCTCCAGCAGCATCTGGCAGAAGAATTTGTCCTGCAGTTGACTTCGGCGCACAGGCAAAGAACGCAGATGCACTCAGGTGTACATCAGAAACTGTCTTTGCGAAGCTTGGCTCTGGCTGCATGAAAAACACAGAGGTGGCAACTCCAGATGCAGCAGACGCCACCGACGATGCAAATATCAGGTGTTTTGTGGTCTCATTGGGCATCAAGATAGAAGTAAACATTCCAGTAAATGCTGTGTCAGTCAAATTCTGATGGGCGGGGGTTGAAAACGAGCAGGGGCTGATTGCGTTTTGATGCGCATCACCAGAGGGCGCCATCACCAGGTGATTCGAACTTGAGTTGGGGGAGTGGATGCAAGTTTGGACAATATCACGGGCCCGCAAAGGCACCAGGGCGCGGCCCCACACCACAGCAAAGGAAGACACTTGCCCAACTCGTTGAATTATTTCATCGTTTGTACCATCGGAGTCCAAGTCAGCAGCGTGTCGCACAGAAAGCACACCCGCCTCGCTTGAATCGTGTGCTGCAATGCATGGTGGGATGGAAACAGAATTCAAGAACCCCGCACGAGAATCCACTTGAGCTTGGAAAGAAATTGGCTTGGACTGAAATTGCTCTGAATGGGCTTCACTGAGCTGACGACTGCTCGGTTGCGAACCCAGGAGGTGCATGCGCGTTGCACGCTGGCGTGTGCAGTGTCCGGACAATGGTTCACAGAAGGCTGTTGCAGAGGCAAGGGAAGTAGACAAAAAAATCATGCCTGTGAAAACGGTGCATTTTTATGTGCACAAAAGTGCCGCGCAACAGCTGCTCGTGCTTGCACAAACTAACGCTTGCACCTGGCTCCGCATGCAGAGCCAAGTGGAAGGCTCGAGCTTGTTGGAAATACTTACCAATTAAAGCCAGCATTATAGCCGCAAGGCTAGGTGTTTTTTGAAGGGGGGCCATGGTAGCAGAGCAGCTAATCAGCTTGCGATTCGAAGTGAAACACGCGCTGTGCAGGTGGCCTACCTAGGAGCACCTAGGGCAGTGCCTGTTCTTGTGTGACAATACTTGCCACAAAGTAGACCAAATACTTCGTGTACAAAGCACGAAGGAACTAGGAACAAAATTGATACGCATACTTGACAACCTGACAACACTGTCACTGTGTGCTGCCGATTGGCTCATGCATGGCTTTTCCTGGCTGGGGGGGTCCTCCGACGAGAAGCCCTGGAGAGGGGTTAACTTGCCCCGATATTTGGCTTGTCGCTGTGAGATCTTGCCTCGGCCCGGATCCTGCAGCGCTGCTTTCGTAACCCACCGCAGCCGCCTCACAGTGACTGGCTGCCAAGTGGCAGTGGGCTGCGACTTCTTGACTGTGATTGTCAGGCAAACCGTGCGATCCACTGTACGCGTATACCACTAGCAGTAGTATGCAAGTCACGCAAAGCACGGCATCACCTTGCATGCTAAAGCTTGGCTTGAGCCTAGTTCTACCTACTAGGAGGAGGCACTACCTCCAGCAGCAGCAGGGCTTTGCTAAGCTTTCTTGCGCCGCCCACACCCATGGAGCCTGAATTCAGCTGGATACACACTGCCATAACCATGCCTTGATATTGTGTTTTGCCCGGCATCTACTGCCACGATCTTGACAGAAGCCTCGTGAAGAGCTCTGTATTGCGGCATTTGAGCAGGGCTATACTTTGCATTGGTTGTCCAAGACGAAGTCAGCAGGTTCGAGTGAATGGCAAATTTGTTAAATGTTGTGTTCTTAGAACGACATTGGCACAACCAACTGCCTGCATACTTTCAATACTCAAACCGAGCCAGCGTCGTTTCTCGCATGTGACAAAATGTCAGGCACCTCAAAGGGCATCTGCATGAAATAGAAAACTCCAGCACTTGGGCGAAAGAGTGTTGGCTTGGCCTGAGACCGCCCCCCACAAACCCTGCCACCGCTCAACTCAATCTGTAGCTGTATGTACCGTGCACCCCCTGTGCTAGGGAAGGCCTCTGGGCAGATGCCAGAGCAAACTATACGTAGGCCTCTTCTCATGCAGCTCCAACTTTGGCTGCTGCCCGCTTTGCCTTCAATTGCGCAAAGGACAGAGGTGCACCTCCAGATCCGCTGCTGCTGCCAGCAGGTAGGGGCACAGGGGCGGCAGCACCGGAGCCCAGGGGCACCCCAGCGGCTGCCATAGAGCGCTGTGGACGCAGAGACAGCCCCTGACTGCTCAGCTCCTGCTCAGTGCTGGCTAGCAGCTGCTCAACAGCGGAGCCCCCCATGAGCTTGGCAGCAGCCCCTCGCCCCCCCCCCCGCCCCGCCCGCGCCAACAGCGCCCGCTCCGCCTCCACGGCAGTCAAGGCCTTGTTCTGGGTGTTGTTCTCGGTGAGGCCCCCCAGACCCAGCCCCTTGGCTTCTTCAGGCAGATGGGCCGCCTGCCCCACGCCCCCCCCCTCGCCACCAGCTGTGGAGGTGGCCGCCACATCTGCAGCTTCCCGCTCCGCCTTTTTCCGCTCAATCTCCGCCTTGAGCTCCTCCACAGAGCCGGTGTGCCACATGCGTCGCGGGGCAGACTCCCTGCGGATGGTGGGGTCGGCGGCCTGTACGGCCTGGTAGGCCTTGTCCCGCGCCAGCAGCCGTTGTCGGCGAATGACCTCCTCCTGGTGCTTCCGGTTCTTCAAGGCGGTTTCCCGGCTGATCTTGCTGAGCACTGCCACTTGTGCCCTGGCAGCTTCGCGCCGGTGTTCCTGTTCTGCTTTCACTTGCAGCAGCTTGTTGCTCACCAGACGCAGCTCCGTGTGCAAGGCGGCAGCGGCCTCGGGCATGCCATGGCCCTTGGACAGGGGCATCACCATGCCATCCGGAACATCCATTCCGTATTCCTCCTTCAGCATCTCCCGTAGCTTTAACGTGTCCATTCGCAGCGTCTCGTGCAGGTTGGTCAAGTGCAGCGCCTTGCCGACATCCACCCCCAGGCGGTGCGCCCGGGCACTGCGGCTGAGCTCGGCTGCAGATGGGGTGTGTCCACGTGTGGTGGCCGCCAGGGCCTGCCGTCTCTGTCTGACGTCAGCCCCAGTGGGCAGCCCCTGCGCTGCTGAGCGCATACCATCAGCCCACGCCTTGAGCTCTGCCCGGAGCACGGCCACTTGCTTGGCCTGCTGCACATATGGGGGGGCATACTTGTACTTGGCATGCAGCCCCACGGGCCCCGACACCTCCGTCACTTTCAGGGGCATGGGGCGGGCATTCACTTGAGGTGCCCACACCTCCAGTCGCCGGGTGGAGATAAACTGCGTGCCCTTGGCGTGGGCGCCTGCCTCCAGTTTCACGTTGTACTGTGCCCCCCGCACCACCCGCGTGATGATGCCCAGCACACGCCCGGAGGGGGAGGCGAAGCCACGGGCAGCCGCAGAGCTGGGCACCGAGAAGCGCACAAACAGGCCAGGGATGGCATCTTTGAAGTAGTCCCAGCCTATATGGCGGGTCAGCCACGCCCGTGTTAGCAGGCCGTACTTCCACAGCACCCCAGGCGTGAGCGCCTCCGCGGCAGCCTGTGCGGCGCTTTGACGACGAGCTGCCTCCGTGTCGCTGATGTCCTCGTCGTCACCCAGCTCCGCCAGCAGCTCTGCCTCAAGCTCTGTGTCCACGGGGCCAGCAGCCGCGCCCCGCCCCCCCCCCTGCACCCCAGCGCTGAAGGCCGCCTCGTACTCGGCGTCCAAGTCGTCCAGCTGCATGTCAGTGTACGCGGCCTTCTTGCGCTTCAAGGCACGCTGCTTGGCTTTTTCGCGCTTCTGCACAGAATGGTCCCACTCGGCCTCTTCCTCGGAGCCAGAGGATTCATCAGCAGCTGCACTTCGAGCCTTCACACGCAGGCGTCTGCGGCCGCCACCACGAAATGACTCATCTGAGTCGCTTGCACTATGATGTGCCGCAGCAGCTGCCTTGCTGGTACTACCTTTGAGTTTGCGAGCACGCTGCTGTTTTTCTCGGCGGTAAGACACCAGGGTGCGCCCTGCCTCTCGCTGCCTGCGACGCTCCTCAATTTCCGCTTCACGCTCCAGCTCTGACATGGCCTCCAATCGGCCTTGGTCTGCCTCATCTCCCATCAAGTCACTAGTATATCCATCGTCGAAAGATGCAATCGAGTCGCTATCGCTGTCACTATCGCTGTCTGCTGCATCCAGTACCGTCCCACTGGCAGCAGCAGCGGGCTTGGCTGCTGTGACTGCAGGAGCAACTGCATCGTCTTCATCATCAAAGAGATCTTCATCGGAGGCATCAGATTGGTCAAACAGGTCTTCATCGTCCCGGTTGCTTGCATCGCTTGCAGCTTCTGCCTGCATTGGTGCAAGAAATGGGTGCACTGCACACAATCACCCGGTTGGCAGGCACTGCATACCTCGCTGTTGTCACCTGACTGCTCGCGTTTACGCTTGCTGGCGTGCAGCTCGTCCTGTCCCTCTACACTGTCCTCAGTGGTGCGCTTTGTGCCACCAATTTGACTCATTACTCGCAGATTTTGTCGCTCTGGTCCACAGGAAGCTTGCAAGTCAGGTTTTTGGGAAAGACAGCCTACAGCTCCTGCCGGTCAGAGGACGAGACCAGGCAAAAACGTAAATGCGTCAAGTTGTAGGTGTGTGTAATGTATTCTTTAGCGACATCAACCCAAACAAAGCTTGGGGCACGCAATCCCTTGACCCCACGCAGAGGGGGGTATGCAGGATATGACAACTCGTGAAAGGTTTACCACAAAACCGATCACAAGTTGCAGGTGCATTTGGATTAACACTCCGTGCCAGGCCTGGCCAAGCTGTCAAGCAGCAGGGGTCTCAAGCAGCAGTGCTAGAGAAGGGGCGTACCCTCCCTCCAGCACATAGCAGCCCCACCAGAGCTCCCATACATGCACATACACGCCACTCGCACACTCATCAGGGTCGGTCCACCCCATGTTAGATTTAATAGGTCATCTTGCGCCGACAGGTGCGGAAATTGAGAAATACGCTGCGGAAATTGCGTTTGGCAATTAAGTAAAACCCTGCATTTCGTGGCCAGGGGGCCTCAAATTTTCTGCTTTCGCAGGGGGTGGACCAACCCTGCTCATCTCGCTCGTATACATTCAAAAGTAAAACTGGCCATCATATTGGCCTTTCAATCGCTGGAAGGAAATCAGCGCAGCGAGCACGCCTCCGTGCACACCTCTCACGCTCAGCGTCAGCGTTAGCCTGCCCCATCTATTGTGCAAGACAATAGACCGCTTCCCGTTTCTAGAGGGTCAACAGCTGCAGGTGTATTGGTACGATTGGGTGCTCTATTTTTGATTCTTGTTTCTGCGAATGTGGATTTTGCACAACAGCACACTTGCAGAAATCTCGCAAACACATCGAGCAAACCGGCATTCTCAGAATGGACAGCAGCAAGCCTTCGAAAAAAGAAAAAAAGCGCAAAACGGATAAATCAAAAAAGGGGACAAAGAGGCCCCGAGGTGGTGAGTTCTGCACTTAGTGAGCTCTCTGACGAAAGCAACAGTTTTCCAACTATTTCTGCAGATGGCCAAGAATCCGCAGGAGCTGCGGCCAACTCTGCGGGTGTAGATGATATTTTTGCAACAGCCAAGGAAAAAGCAGCCCGTAAAGCTGCTCGCAAAAGCAAGAAGGGTGCAGAGGCAGATGCGCTCAGCGCTATTCAAGCTGCACGACTGGCAGCCTTGTCCAAGGCTGGCAGGGCTGCCAACCGGCTCAAGGGAGATGATTCGCCTGAGCCACTACGCTTTGACTCTGAGCTTGGCATGAACATATACTCTGTTGGTGATTTAAAAATCGGAGCTGGTGCTGGTGATACCCCACAGTGCCCTTTCGACTGCCAGTGTTGCTTTTGATTTCAAGCCACTCTGAGAAGGTTTAGGCCCTTCAAATCGGCAAGCGATTCCAGTGTGGGGCAGGGCATTATCCGTGTTTTGATACTGCTAGCTTCCTACCGCCTGCAGTTTGAAGCTCCAGTCATTTTACACTGCTTGGCAGGCAAGGTGGTCGCTATGCTTGCAGAACTTCTCGCTTGCCCTTGGTTTGAACGGCAATTACGTGGGTGCGGAAGCCAAGCGCAGCAAAGTACAGCACTCACATGCCCACACAATGAAATTCATGCATTTAGTCTTCTTCTGGGCAGTTTCTTCCTTGTACTTGCCCCGAGCTGCGAGTGGCTCGAATTGCCGAAGGGTCACCGTTGGCGAAATTCCTCGCGTTTCGTTTGAGAATCTTTTTCAGCCGACTAATTGGAAATATGCAAGCGGACAGGCTGCATATATACTCACTGAACTTCCAAACGAGTTGAGAAATATACTTCAATGGGACGCAGCATCTCTCCGGAACCAATTTGCCCCGTACGATGTTGGCGTGTATTGGCGAAACATGCGCACCGCAGGCCCAAATATGCTTCGCACTACCACCATGGCGAATGCTATTGACTCAATTGTCAGCAGCGATGCTCCTCGCTATGTATTCTGGGCAGGGATGCCTGCAACACCTGCAGCACAGCTGTTTCCCAGAATGCCACGATCAATGCCCTCTGGGTTTACTGATGCGTTTGAACCTTGGGACGTTTGCTTTGGGAACGAAATGTTCAAGTTTGAGTTCGATTTCAAATCCAAGTGGCGATTGGCTCTCATAGGTAAGTCGGGCAATGGCCAACGCTCACTTCAACCTGCAGGCTAAACAACATTTTACCAGATGCCACGGACTTGCAGGCAATCAAAACTCCGGCATTTTCATGCACCAAGACTACTTAGGCACAGCATCCTGGCAAGTACAGGTACGATATATTCAGTGCAGCGATGAGCTTGCTTGTCAGCCGCATATTTGTAGACTTCTGGGTTAAAGCAGTGGGCACTGTGCAACGACGACGAAGGCATGGTTTCCAGGACTGAAAACGGAACACAGTTCAGCCTTTTGGATGCAAAGACTGAGCAGCAGTTTCTTGCATTTGGGGTGAACTGCGACGAGCGGGGCACAGGCGAGAGCAGCCCCACTCTTCGATGTGCTCAAGGAACAGTTCGGGCTGGGGAGGCGATATTTTATCCGGCACACACTTGGCACGAGACTTTGAATGGAGCAGGGATTTCAGTAGCTCTCACAGCAACTGCAATCCAACCTACGAATACAGGCTATGTGGAAGATAAACAGAGAGCAGCCTGCCGCAGGGAAATAGACTTTGATAGCCCCACCGACGAGGTGTGTGAGCGCCTGGGCGCTTGCTACCAATGGTGGCAGGATGGACTTGGGGGAGACTTTGCTGCTCACAGCGATCCTCACTGTCAGCAGGAAAACAAGCAGTCATAAATTTAAACAAGAATGAAGACGTATAATCAAGCAGCTGCACACAAGCTGGCGCTCAAGCGCACACTGCGCTTCAAGACTTTCGAGTTACACAAGCTCATAGATGGACGACGGGGGCGCCTTGCGCATTTTGACCAAGGTAGACAACTGCCCGAGCACCAAAGTCAGATCGTGGAGCCTGAGGTATTGCCACAGAAGACGCCTTGGGGAAGCGATGCAGGTGCGACGGACTGGGGGCGCCAGTTTCGTGGGTGAACGATGCCAGGCGAACACTGACCAGCTGTGGGCAGGCATGCACAGCACTGGACACTTGCGCATAGTGCCCCCCCTGTTTGGGTGCCTTATTCAGCTCTGTAGCGCTGAGGGGGGTTGGGGTCGGCACCCCAGCCCAGCGAGCGTCCACACCAGGGTTGCTGTACACACTGCTGACGGCACTTGGGGGCACCGCGCAGGCCGAGCGGTTGAAGCCAGAAGTCGCAAATTCATGTGACATCGAACCTTGACGTGGTGGCATGCCGGGGTGCATACCATTGTGGACTGCCGCTGCAGCTGATGAGAAGTTGCTGCTCGCCCACTCGGAGGCCCCAGGTGCTGACTGGTGCATGATGCGGTGGCTTTCCGTAAAAGCAACACGAGGAACACCAGAGGGCGGTGCCATGAACATGGTGTGCAGCCCTGGAACGGTGTTGCTCGAATAGACACTGCTGGGAGCCGAGCCAAAGCCTGAGCCAGTCCTGGACCCTTCAGCAGACCACCCAGCGTCTCGGCTTGGCAAAGCAGGTCGCCCCCATTGCTGCATTGCAGGGGGTGCAAAACCAGAAAAATATAATTGAGACATGGATAAAGACGGCATGGCCTCTTTGTTCAGCTCCAGGAACCCTTGATCTGAAATTGCAACGTCAGCTGATTGCCTGAAGGACGGATTCGCTAACACGAAATACTTACCCTGCAGTGTGGAAAGCCACGTATGACAAAGCTCAGGCAAATCGAAACCCCTGGCAGACGATTGACACATTTGCCATCCATGCCTCAATCGCTCCACACAGGAAGCTGTCTTACTTGACCATTTCATGGATGCAGCTGATGCTCCATGGCTCGGGTGCGCAACGGGCTTGCAAACTGCCTTGTGCAGCCAAGAAACAAAGGCAAAAATGTCAGAATCCTGTCGTAGAGCTGCATCTTTTCGCCTTGTTTGTTTGTTCCGTTGAATTGCACAAAATGGAATACCTGCAGAAAGGGATTTGCAGAAAAGTCTACCGTAGCGTAACGCAGCTTCTTGCAAAGCATGAGCCAGCGAGCAACGACAGGAATCAGAAACAAAAAGAACAGGACAGGTCGTGCTATTTTGCTTTGCCACAAAATACTAATGCTTCAGACCAGGTACCAACAGTGAGTTGCATGTACCAAATGGGAAATCAAGGTGAACTGTACTCACCAAAAAGAGCGAGTGAGATGGCGATCTGCATTCTGCCCGAGTGAGACTCTGTTGGCGATGCCCGATCATACATAGGAATGCCATGCACATTGTTCACCAGTGATACTTTCAACAACATTTTCATCCTGCAAGGTTGTCGTATGTACCACACAGATGTCCAAGCTCATATGGCGCAACGCGCCTGTCGTACCCTGTGTCTTTGTCTCCAGTTTGATGCCCGTCTGACAGACTTTTTGGCAAACGTAACTTCATATGCTTCAATAGTCGGGTGCATGCGTTCTTTATACTCGCAAACGCCTGGGTGCCGCATATTTCAGAAATTGCCTTAGCCGTCGAAGCTGACTTAGGCGTGCACACCACCAGTGGCATGCTGACAGGCGTGTCATTCACGCCTCTAGCAACAGGTAAAATGCACCAAATAGGTTCAGTATCTTGCAGTAATTCAAGAAAGTGATTCAGGGCATTCACTGGGGCTGCAGCCATTGATGCGGAATCAGCCATGTCTGAGTGTCGTTGGTTTCACGAGTGCCTGCAAAACTTTAGAAAAAGGATGCCTAGACACACTGTTCACAAGGGAAAACTTGTCAAAAGCAATCGCATGCAGTTTATTCATAAGTGTCGGAACTGGGCAGTTTGTTAAAGACGGCCGCATGTTGGGAAACCAAAATGAAAACGCTCTCACCCCTGTTGGTGCCAAGCCGCCCTTTAGGTACTAGCTAGAGTTGCGAAGCTTTCGGCATGCAGCGGCCCGAACCTGTCCGCAATCCGAAAGTGCACGCGAAGCATCCAAATTCGATAATTTACTGTCCAGTAGAAGCACAGTGTGTATAGTATTTATGCGGTGGGCCTTCCCCTTTTGTCTTGGGGGGGTGCATCAACAAAACAGCATCATGCCGGCAGGCAGGCAGAGATAGCAGACAGAGAGAGAAACCGCTGCACCTCGCTGCACACAGCCCTTACTACTGCAATTCACGGTTTTCATTTTGCCCACAATCTGAGCACAATAAGCTGACCAATTTTTTTATGATTTACAATCAAGCTGTTTGCACACTTGCAAGACAAACCATGCGCCCAAATCGAGCAGTAATAAGTATGAAAGAGAACATGTATAACTAGGCCCCCACCACAAAATGTGGCCATACAATCACTGCCTGGACTGTTTGCAACCAGAACAGTGGTGCTAGATACAGTGAAGGAGCTTTGTACATGCATGGCTGCTTGACTGAGCTTGTAGGGCTGTGTCGCTGTCCTTGGGCACGTTGGCACTTCTGCACCAACTCGGCTCGGCGACAATTCTTTGAGTGGTATAAATCGCTTGGAAGGGGGATATACCCCGGACTTCTTGCATGACACGCTCACCATGCTTATCTTGCAAACACGGGGCAAATACAAATCACATCTCATGCCTGATATATTCGCAGAAAAGAAATATCTGAGGGCTACCGCTGGTTGCGTCGTCATGTTCGACTACAGTATTGGCTTCCATGTCACCTACCAGGCTGAATGTATCGTCAGTTTTCTTGCAATATGCATCTCTGTGGTGCTGGTAGCTCAGATGTACTGGAGTAAGCGGCGCGCTGCAGCTGCAGGGAAGCCTGGCTTGCGGCGCTTGAGGTCGCCATTCGTCATTCAGCCCCTGTATGAGCCCATCTTGTGGTTGGGTTGTTTAGTATTCGTGGTGAGGACTGTTTTGCTAATCGTACCTGGACCATATCCTGCTCCACCTTCTTGGTTTTCTGGGGCAGTGGAAACAGTCGGACAGTCTGTGCCTGATGCAGGTGCACTGCAGCACGTTGAGGCATCTCGGTGGGTGCTCAACAGTGCCCTGTACTTCCTTTACTGGTTCTCATTCAGCCTAATTAGTGAAGGCGTAAGCTTGTTCTTTTGCTTTTCATCGCCTTCCGCAAAAGCGGTGGCTGCTAGTCTGAAGTGGGCGCTGCTGCTGGCCGCACTTCTGGCCACTCTGACCACTGTTGCGTTCAGCCACGAACAGCTGGACTGGCCCCCTGCAGTGCACCAGAGCTTGGACGCACTTTTCCTCGTGCTTCCCTGCTGCCTGCACCTGTTTGTGCTGCTGCGCCCTGCGGATGGCGCCGCCAGCGCGGGGCGCACTCGCTGGGCCCCCCTCCTCTTCGCGCTGTTCAACCTGACGTGGCGCCTGCTGTCCGCCGCCGCCATCCAGGCCGGCGTGTACCAGACCATAGTCGGCTCAGTCCTCAAGGCCATCCGGGCCTTAGGCTTGCCTCTTGCTGTGTATGGCTGCCTGGCGGTGGACACGCAGCACTGGCACGCCGTGCTTCGGTCAGTCATGGCCAACAGGCAGGTGGTGGCAGTGTACGGAGGCAACGCCCCAGCTCGCTCAGGCAGCCTGGAAAAAATTGCCGAGCAGCAGCCGTTGCTGGAGCAAGACGCTTCCCCGCTGACTGCCGCGGAGGCCCCCCCCAACACCCCTCCTCGCGCAGTTGCTGCTCCAGCACATGCCAAGTCTCCATCGCAAGTATTTGCTGCGAATTTGCTGGAAAAGGTGGATGCGTGCAATGCTGCATCACCGCTTCACCGTGCTCGTGTGTCATCTGCAGGGGGGGGTGACGGCACCATGCCCCCCCCCCTCATGCGCACTTCCAGCGCCGGCAATGTGCTGCGCCCAGGCAGCAGGCAACGCCGCGCCTCCACTCGTCGACGCCGTGCAGGCACCGCGTCGTACAGTCTAGTGTTCCTTGAACCAGAAGCGGCCCCCCCATCACCCCCTGCTGTGGGGGGGGCTGCAGGCTTCGCGATGCAACTGGAGCACGGCAGTGCAGCTGCAATGTCATACGGCACAAGCAGTGCCGCTGCACCCTTGCTGGCAGACCCGATGACTCGCCAGCAGCGCAGCGCATCCGGTGACTCGGCTCAGTGGGAGTCACTGCGCCCCCCTGCGGTGGTCACTGCCGCCGGCAGCAGCAGTCCTGCGCTGCGCTCCCACGCAGCCATCTCCCCGCCGGCACGGGCTGGTGCTAGAGCAGCCCCAGCCCGCAGCGGCATCATTTCTCCCCACGAACTGCAGGTGTCCCGTGAGGAGCTGGGGCGCGGCGCCACCAGTGTCGTGTACAAGGGCCGGTGGCAGTCAAGGTCGGTGGCCGTGAAACGCATTATTCCTGACTCACTGGACGCACACACCCTGGCTCAGTTCCATGAGGAGACAATGCTGCTGGCGGCACTGCAGCACAAGCGTATTACGCGGTTCTATGGGATGTGTGTTCGCCCTCCTGGGGTGGAGCTAGTGTTCCGACTGGCAGCTGGCGGCAGTCTGTGGGACAGCCTTGCAGCCCCTGGTGCTGCTGGCATGTCCCGCAAGCGGCGCTTGCTCCTGAGCCTTGACGCAGCTGAGGCAGTATCTCACCTGCACTCCCTGCAGCCTGCCCCCATCGTGCACCGCGACATCAAGTCGCCCAACTTCCTCGTGCAGGAAGGCGGGCGTCTGATGCTGGGGGACTTTGGGCAGGCAGCCCCCCTCCCCCGCAGCGGCGCCTTCCCCCCCCCTCAGGACAGCCAAGCCCTGGGGACCCACGGGTGGGCGGCCCCTGAGCTGCTACGGGGGGAGTCGTATGGGGCGGCTGTGGACGTGTACGCCCTGGGCATTGTGCTGTGGGAAGTGTGGACGGGACAAAGACCCTTCAAGGATGTGCCAGCTGAAGCCATGTTGTTCAGGGTTGCAGTGGAGGGCTTGCGCCCCCCCATGCCCCCCTCCATGCCCAAAGCCCTGTGTGTGCTGCTGCGCAACTGCTGGAGCAGCAATCCAGCGGCGCGGCCCACCGCAAAACATGTGGAGCAGGGGCTGCACAGCCTGCTGCAGCAGCTCTCCCCTCCCCTCTGCAAGCCGGCAGTCGGCCACCCCCAGGCGCCCCTTGCCGAGGGGGGGGCTGCTGGAGGCGCTGCAGCCCCTGCACAGGGCACGCTCAGCATGGACAGTCAATAAATGTATTCAGCGCATAATCTATGCAATCTGGTTTGTGGTCATGTACAGGTCGGCCTGCGAGAACTCAAACAGTGCCCGTCCCAGCTCCAAGTAGTCCAGGGCGCCACTGCTGTCTGCGTCGTAACGGCGAAGCATCTCTGCACAAAGGACAAGCATGTGAGCCACAAGCACTGCAACGCATGGCCCTCGAGCCGGAGCCGGCACAGCACTGCTGTACGCACCTCCAATGAGCTTGCGCTCCACACTGATGCCCAGGTCGGCCAGGGCCTTTCGGAACTCCGTGGCAGTGATGTAGCCGCTGTGGTCCACATCGTAATACTTCATCAAACGCACACATGTGTGGATGGCGGACTCGCCCCTGAGAGGAAACGCGGGTGAGGCGGTGCAGGGGGGCGGGGGGATTAAGGAGGTGCAGGGGGGTGTTGCAGCACGTACTGTTGGCGCTTCTCTTCGCATTTGCGGCGCAGACGGCTCTCCACAAGCTGGATGTCCTTGTTCACTTTGTCTGTAGCTGCCTCCACAATCATGAATGCGCTCTCCAGGATGCCCACAAACAGGTCGTCAGAGCCCACACTGGACCCCATATCGGCGTAGTAGTCTTGGAACTCCTCCCAGGTCACCACGCCATCGTCATTGCCGCGGGCGCCCTCGAAGTTGTCCAGGAACTGCAGTGTGATGGCGTCACGTGCCTGCTGCTCCTCGGAGGTCTTGGCGGATTGCTGTGCCAGAAACTGCTGCCGGTGCTGGTCGCGCTCGGCTTGCGACATGTCCGACGTCACGGCGCCGGCGCCAGTGGCTGCCAGGTCCACATCCGACGCCCACTTCACGGTGCTACTGTGGTGTGCCTCGCCCCCAGGTGGCGCCCCAGACACCTGCGGCATGGTTCCCACGCGGGCAGTGTCGAAGGGGCTGTCCGTTGGCGCCTTCACCGCAGACATGACCTGCTGTGTCGTCGCAAAGTGACCTGCGGAGGGACGTGTGGGTGCGGCCGTAGGGGCAGTAGAGTATGATGAGGTGCCCTCCAAGCGCTTCTCGTTCAGCCACTTCTGCACCGCCGTGTCGCTGGGGGTGTAGTACTGCTTCAGGTCGGCTATGGTGAGATGCCCGGAGCCGTCCTTGTCCATGTACTCGAAACAACGCCGAACCATGGCAGTGCGGCGTTCATTCATGTCTCCTTTCATTCCTCGCAAAAATTCATCATAGTTCACCTGTACGAAGGGCAATGTGCGCCGTGGAGCGATCGAATGGAGCTGTCGCGCGCGACACGGCCAAAAACCGCAAGATGGCGGCCCCAGCCAGGTTGAAGCATTTGAAACAAAAGCCACCTGCACACAGCAGGTACAATAACATGTGGTATCAACTCACTGCTCCACTGTCATCCTTGTCAAAGGCTCTGAAAACGGCAGATAGTTGCTGAGATTTCAGAAACACACCGACACTGCGGAGGGCATCGTCAAATTCCTGGCGATCCAAGCGTTTGTTGCCATTCCAGTCTGCGCGTTTGAATGCCAGACCCATGTTCTTGACGCTGCCTTGGTTCCGCAGCGCCAAGTCTTGGCGCACTTGACGCAAAGCTTCTTTCTGCAAACACAAAATATTGTCGCTGCGACAGCATGCACAAGCAGGGAAACCCGCAGCCACTCCCATGATCACGCCTGGCAGAGATCTCGAGAACCATGTGCTAGTAGCAGAACTCGAACTACGTACCACTTCGTCATGGTCTGCGGGCAGGACACCGCCCTGACCGGCTTTGCTCAAAATGCGAGTGGAGGCGAGGCCGCCGGCGCCTGCGTATGATGCCATGCTGTTTGCGGGGAGAACTGTCGAGTGAAACAGTCCAGAGGAACAACTTTAAATCATAAAATCGTAGCAGTTTTGGACAACCATGGCATGGCCCTGGGCGGCACGTGCCACGCAAGGCCCCCCCTAGTCCACTAAATTGGGGGGGCTGCTCTGGTATCTTGACAAGCTGCGAATAGACTGCAGCCAGGTTC
>Ga0307982_1001334_pt1 | contig 20131 bp, 16 predicted proteins | sample OrgLakmetagen989_FD_201847 | JGI IMG/M metagenome (GOLD analysis project Ga0307982, IMG submission 201847) | Saline water microbial communities from Organic Lake, Antarctica - #989 | ecosystem: Environmental > Aquatic > Non-marine Saline and Alkaline > Saline | place: Antarctica: Organic Lake... | reverse complement strand
CCTAACCCTAACCCTAACCCTAACCCTAACCCTAACCCTAACCCTAACCCTAACCCTCACCGGTTTGTGGAACCCGGTCGGCAGAATGCAATACCCTAACCCTAGCCCTAACCCTAACCTTAACCCTAACCCTAACCCTAAACCAACCCTAACCCTAACCCTAACCGGCAAGAGTGAGACCGGAACACACTGTCAGAATTATCGAAAATTCCTTCAAGATCAGAGACTGGGAGATGAAAGCGGACACGGGCACGCGCTGACCACTTCATGCATCAGCTTCGTCATCTAGGACACTACTCAAGTTTGGTGCGACGAAGCTGTTAGGGGCTGCTAGAGATGCAGCTAGGATTGGTGCTGATGGCGAGGGCAAAAGCATGGGCGAAGGAACAGGACCGGGAGCACCTCCTCCGCCTCCTCGCATTCGTGCTTGGGCCGCAAAGTGGTCTTTCGCTCCATGCTCAGCATGCCCCGGAAATTTAGTCGCTTTTCTTTCTCTTTCAGCGCGAATCGTGCTCTGTGTCGCCTCATCTGGAGCTACGCCGTACCTCGGGTCATTGGCATCACCAGTTGGACGAAGCTCATGTCGCAGCATTGGCGGATATCCTTTCTCTTCAACTTCGCGGGGTGTGAGCATTACTGGTTTTGGTTCTTGGACGGTCAAAGATTGAGTATAAAGCGCAGTCTTGTGTGCTGTGCGCGCAACGAGGTGTTTGTCTGGTTGAGGCGGCTCACAGGTTGCACCGCGAAGAGTTTTCGCCATCAGAAACTCTTTGTCCCTTGTTATCTCTTTTGCTGGCACACGCGGAATTGCGCCATGGAGCATGGCAGTGTCAACACCTATAGCTGCTCGCAGTGTGCCTGTTGCGAAGGCCCGTTCAGTCATCGTGTGGTTTAGGGACGCGTCGCCAGGCGCGTATGAGTTGCGGTCAACCCAACCCTCCAAGTCCAAGAGCAGCCCATCTACGAGTGGAGGCCTGTGCTGATTCTGGGCATGTTTCCTTTGAGACAGAAACGATTGTGCCATTTGTGCCGCAGGAGATGCAATCGATGCGCCTGTGCGTGCAAGCGGAGTCAAGCCTACCGCCGCCCAAGCTTCGAAGTCGTCGCGGGCTGAAGACGGTTCAGTATCAGCAGGTTGGTCAGCACTTGTCAAGCTTGGACTTTCAGGTGGCTCATGCTGACCAGCTTGCATTTGTTGCAGCTGTTGCCATTCGTCGTGTGAAAGCTGCAAAACTTTGCTGGTGCATGTTGCTCAACCATCGTAGCAGTGTTGGGTCACTCACGCCATTTGCTCTGTGGGTGACAGCATCAATTGAGCGGCGCCGCATCGAATATAACAAGCCATCTGTGTAGTCTCCTGCACAACCAAATTTCCCTGCTGATGCCGTGGGCAAACTGCGAGATTTGAGATTGTCGTTACCTCTTTGTCCGAACTTATCACCACCATACTGTTTGTTTGATACTGAGGCAAGAGCTTCCAAGCTTGACCGACGCTGTCGCCTGTTCTGTTCAGGAGAATCGCCACCTTTTGTTGTGGATCTTGAAGTTGCTCTGTGATTAATGTGCCCTGCCGTTTCATGTGACTTGCGCAATTTCCGCACTCACGTTTCGTTCATCTCAATCATGCCCTCCTCTTGTTCAGGTGGCTCGTATTCTATTTCTGCTTTTTTGGATCGGAGAATGAGGATGAGTTGCTCTTTAGTTTTATGGTCTCTCCAAAAATCAGCAGCGCTTTCGGTAATCCCCCACGCAATCGCGAGTTGCAATAATTCTCGAGTGCTCAAGCTTCTTTCAACAGTATGCTCAGGCTTGTCCATTAACGAGTCTACTTTATGCTTTGGTAGCACTTTAAGTTCTTCCATGTAAGGCAAAATCTGCCGGAAGAACTGTCCATTGAACATAGCTGTATGCTTCCGGGTCTCTTCAATTGCCGCCTTCCGCTGCTGAAGCATAAGCTGAAGCTCATGGCCTCCGGCATCTTGCGCCATTGGTAAGTGGCCGGCTTGGCAAACAATAAGAAGCTTCGAGATACTATGCCTGATCGTGCACTGCAGATGCAAGAAACATTGTAGAATGCATGCTCAGCCTGTGAGCTTTGCTTCTAGGGTCGACTTCCCCCCTCGAATGGATGAGAACAGACCCAAGATATTGACGCTACCACAGCAAAGCTGAGCTGAGCTTGCGTCCCTATATACCACGTGTATTCATTTCTAGTCGCCCATCGCCAGACTACCAGGTGCACATAAGTCACCTTACAGCCTGCAGCACTCACAATGGTCCGTTGTAGATAGTACTACTTCCTAGGCGAGCCCTCAACAGAGTTTGGTTGAACTGTTGCTCATGGGCACACAGCTCGGAGAAACAATACGCGATGCGCTAATATGTGCGTGGAGATTTCATCACTGCCTGTAATTGACAGCTTTCGTGGTGCGCTTGCTGGCACGCACGCAGTCCTGTGGAGGATACAATCAAGTCAGGTGAGGAACTGTGGTGCAGCAAACACGAAACAGCCCAGACTTCCCCGAACAAATCTATGTCCAAGCCGTGTGCAGTCTGCAGTGGGGCTGGCTTCAGCTGATTTTGAGAAGGGAGGCACTCATGATGTTGTGGCGCTGTCCCTTGCCAGTACACTTGCTGCCCGCAGTACCGTGTCAAGTTGCTTTGCCTGCTGTTCTGCGCACCGAAGTTGAAGCCCCTGGTACTCTTGCATATTGTTCAGTTGCGTTGTTTCTCGTTGCTCAATGATGGGTGACAGGCTATGCACATGAGAGTTTGCACCAAATCCAACACACTGGTGAGATAGGGCTTGTAGCATATCTGAGCTTGCCTTGATGGCTGGGACAGACGGAGTCAGAAGCTGTAGTTTAGTTTGTAAGTCAAGTAACTTGTAAAATGCATCGTTACTGCCCAGTGTTGCATCAAAGCTTGGGTTTGTGCGGACTGTACTGAGGAGACAATTCTGCTGTAGCGTCCTGGTGCTAAAACACGGTCACGTACCTGCATCAAGCGCCGTAAATACCGTTCCGTACGTTCGGTGAACAATTGAATCTACTGTCTCTGTCCTTGCTTTCAGTGTTTCACCCTCTAGAAGGCCTGCTGTGTGAGCTTCCAATGCGTTCAGGCGAGCCCGCAGCAGTGCAGCCGTTGAGGATGCCATGTGTTGACTTTGGCTGCAGGCAAATCCACGGAAGGCGCTCACACCAATCTAGAAGCGTGTAAAACGTTGCTTTGGCCTCGATTGAAGCAAGGTCCCTTGTTGTGTTGTGTTTGCAATGTCATCAGCCCGAACAAAAAGCTCGAGGCACGCAATCCCTTGACTTGACCCCACTCAGAGGGGGGTATGCAGGATACTTGTGAGAGATACCAGGTTTGCCACAAAACCAATCACACCAAAACAATTTGAAAGCGACCGTTGTGGCGGCCAGGTGTCCTCGGCATGGAGGCTTACGGCTGTGCACTGGAGCGCATGAGCCTGCTCCCCGGAATCTGACTTGGACAGCGTGGTTGTGATACACCTTACCTGTAGCACTGTGGTCTCTGTATGTGCAGATTCCTGTCTGATTTGACAGCCGGTGTGTGGCGTGTAAGGGAGCAGACCAGTCGCGACAAGGGGGCGAGTCCGACATTGTAGTGCCAGAAAACTCTGGCTGTAGCTCAGCACCAACACTAATCATTCGCGGAGGCCAAAAACAGCCCAAACCACACTGGAATCGAGGAGCTATCCCCCAAGTGCTGGACACACTCGATGGGTAATTGGACAAGCATGCATGCACTTCATGGGGTTGGACAGCTACGCCACGAGCACTGACAGCAATAGAAAGCACACAGGTCATTTAAGACAATAGGTGCTCAAATACATAACATGACGAGAACCCGTGTACCATATTTGTGAACTCACTTCCTGTGCCACTCCCGACAACTGCAACGAGTGACGCTGCAATACTTGCACCCACTGTCTCATTTGCGCACAGCTGCAACGGCTTTGGACAGCACGCCAACGTCCTCTGCCACAAAGCTAGGGCAAGGCCCGCTCGGGGCAGCTGTGCGCAGCCCGAGTGCCTGCTGGGCATCAGTCACACCACTGAGCACCAGCAGAGAGGGCATGTTTGCAGCACAGGCGAATGCTATGTCTGTGTCCAGGCGGTCCCCCACCATGAGGCAGGGCCAGCTGCCGTCCTCCCGCCGACTCAGCTCGTGCTCCAACGCAATCACATCCATCAGCGCGGTGGAGGGTTTGCCGGCCACGCTCTGCACAAGGCGACCACTACCAGCTTCCACAGCGTGCACCGCTGTGCCGCCCCCGGGCAGCAGTAGCCCGGCAGACGTAGGGTAGGACAGGTCTCGGTTGGTGGCCACAAAGTGGCACTTGGGGTTGTACCGCAAGTGAGATGCGGCAAAGGCAATCTTCACGTAACTCAAATTAGCGTCAAAGCCGACCACCACTGCAGACACGGGCTCCTCCTGCAGTGCCCGCTGGATGTCGTGGGGGGTGCTGCCCATGTCGAAGGGGACACTGGACAAGTCCTGGCCAACGCAGGTGACCCCGGCTGTAAGCTCCAGCTCACGAGCAAGTCCTGGTTCACCAACAACCATCACTGTGTCCCCTTTGCCCAAGCCAAGACTTTTCAGGTGCAACGCAGTTGCATATGCTGAACTGAAAATGTCGCCAGTTGCAGGCTCCGGCCGCTGCTTGCCATCGACAAGAACGGAATTGATCTTGTCAATGTAAGCAGATCTTGGTTTACTGCTATTGTTTGTAACATACGCTATTTTGATGCCTGCCTCCTTCAGCGCAGTAAGCAGAGGAGGCGCTGCCTCAATCGCAGTGGAGCTGCGCCAGAGAACTGCAATTGGTGCCAAGTTGGGCTTGCATCGTTGAATATGAGCACGATCCATACCTCCATCACAATCAAACAAAACAAGCTTTGTTTGCCTGAGAATGCCTTGTAGATGTGTCATGCCATCGGGATCAGCGTTGCGTCCTGATGATTCGTCGAGAAAAATCGGCTCACTTGCCTTCGTCTGTGCGGCAGCCATATCAACTGATTCATGAACGGCTAGTCGCAGCCCCTATTCATCACGAGTTTGGATTCTTTCACTTTTATTTTCGACAGTTCGGCGGCTGGTCCTGTGCTTGAGAATGGGATGGTTATAGCCCCCCCCATCTTGCTGCCTCGCCTGCCCTCCCCACTATCCAGAGCAACCTGCACTGTTTTAGTGGCTGCACAGCTGCCGGCAGATAAAGGTGTTATGTGAAGACTATTGTCCCGCTTGTCGCACATGATTATTTTCCTTTTGAAGGGGTTCACGCGTAGCAGCCCCGTGGCCAACGTCATAATCCGCAGACAGCTGGGCTGTGCGAGTGCCTTGGTGTGCACTTCGACTGCGAATGGCATCAACCGTGTACGTAGAAATTCGCGACCACATTTTTACACCCACGTGCATCTGTGTGCAGTAATCCACCCGAGGTGCCAGCAGGCGGTGGACAAAGCACCGATCTAGCGGCATCATTTCCCAAATGGTGGCAGGAGCGTCTGGCTGCTCCCTCGCAGCTGTTTGCGATGTGCAGTCAAGCTGCTGCTTCAGGAAGCGAGCCAGTTCCAAAATCAACTCTGGCAACAGCTTCCATCGGCCAAGCGCTTGCTGTCTCCGCAGGGCACTGTCCCTCACCAGGGGATTTGCGGCACTGCACAACAGGAATCGCAACGCTGCTTGAGTGCGAGAACGGCACCTTGCCCAGCGATGCTGATGTTGATGCCGCCACAGACTTGCTCAGCACACTCAACCGTGCATCCACTGATGTGGCATACTTTTACACATTGCAAAGCGCTGTCCTCGCCCAGGTGCTGGTTCATGTGCCGTCTTTGCTATCCGCGAGCAGCCGCTCCGCATGCTCCAGGTTCCTGCACACAGTGGCCGACACAATGCTAGCACCACATGAAGAGCCCACTATTGCACCACGCGTGTCCAAGTTGTCTGTTGCGCCCGCTGCGGGCTCCTCCTCCTCCGCCGCCTCATCGGTGTTGAGAGGGGTGGCAGCCAACATGAGCCGCTTTTTCGCGTCACTGCAGCCTGCAGCACAAGCAGCTGCTAGTACCACTGCCATTGATAACGATATTCAGGTCGTTGTCGCCCTGCCCAGCCTGTCCAGTGCATGGCGTGCCACTGCGGGCTCCCTCCAACAAAGCTCCCGAAGCGTGGCGCCTGCTGAGGTGGCCGACGCGGCTGCTGCAGCCATCACAGAGTTCGAGCCAACCAATGATTCTGAACATTGCTTGAAAGCACGGTTGGCACGGTGTGCTGCTTGTGCGATTTCCAGCTCCTCACAGTGCCTGGGCTCACTTGTGCAGCCAGCGGAGGCACCCCTGTCCTGGTACAGGGACGTGCTGTCCGGGCACATGTGCTTTGCCATGCGGAATGGAGGGCAGAGCGCTAACTTGATGCCGGTCTGTATATCTGTTGATACTCTTCTGCGCGTGCAGGCGCTGTCTCGTACCTGCTTGCACCTGCTGGTGCGGTGCTTGGTTGCCGACGTGGACACCGCAGTTGGGTATGCCGCTCGATTCACACAAATATTGACAGAGCCCCCCACCAAGGTAACACAGGACTGGTTGCTACTTTGGGAGCTCTGCTGCCAGTTAGTGTCGCAGCCCCAGCGGATGGCGCTGGTTGAGCGGCTCATGACTGCACCATCACCTGCAGCGGATTTACTGCTCCTGGCACTGGCTCCTCACTTGCAGGCTGGTACAGATGCCACCCAAGGCGTGCTACAGAATGCAGTGGCTTTGTGTGTCGAGTCCGACACACAGCTTTCACACAGTGCACACTTGGCTGTCGCTGTTGCCCTGCTGTCTCGCTGGCCCAGCACAGCGGAGAGCCTTGCACAGTGGACCCAAGTGCAGCACAGCAGGGCATGGGAGGGCATCTTAGATTCCTTTCAGTGTGGCATGCAGCAAGCAGGCGCTTGGCCACTGCTGCGGTGCCTGCTGACAGACCTCACAGCTTGCCTGGTGCGGCAACCCCACCATGCACCGGGACAGCACTGCCTGCAGCAGCTGCTCGCAGCCGTTTCCAAGGGATGCTTGGTAGACAACAGCGTTGTGTCACACTTGTTGGCGCTTCTTCTCCCCCGGCAGGCCTGCACGGGGCCACCGCTGCTGTCTGGGCCGCTGGACGGTGCCTCTCTGGCGTGGCAGCCCCCAGTCGGCGGGATGCAGGACTGGACGTCACCTGCAGCATGGATGTTACGTTGCTACATCGTGTCCAGCCCCATTGTGCCTTCAGTGCTGCACGTCATGAGTGGAGCCGGCGAGGATTCCCCCGCGTGCTGTGCGCTGCTGCAGTACCTCTTTGCACAGCACCCAGGGACAAGCCAAGCCCTGAAAGCACAGCACGGGTGGGAGATGTGCTCGGATATGTGCGCTGCTGTGGGCAAGGTGGATTCGGGGGCAGCAGCTGCGCTCCTGCTCTGTCTGTCCATGTCTGTGCGCAGCGGCAGCAAGCAGCGATGCACTTGGGGCTTGATCTCCGCGGCAGCACGCAACGGGCACGTACTAGTGAGTACTGCAGCAGCACCCAAGAGAGTAAGCATCATATGTTTGGACCAATTGACAGGCAACCTCGACAAAGCATCTTCTGCCATTTTCCCTCTAAGTACTGGCACTGAGCCTGGGGCGACCAACCAGTGGCTGGCACCTGGGGTTGCAAGGACCGAGTCACAAATCAGCATGCGCCCTATGACCAATTTTGTTGTCATTCCAGGCATGGGGGGCTTTCCAGTGCTGGCTGCTCTGCGCCTGAGCGGCTCCTCCCGCATTGCTGTGCTGCAGAGGTTGACCCAGGTCGCCCAGGAGTCCGCTGCGTGCGCCGAAGCGCTATGCACCCAGCCCAACCTGCACGCCCTGCTGCATGCTTTGCCGAACATCGGCACAGAGTCCCTGCAGTACGCCACATACCTGCTGGTGGCGCTGCTGGAGTATCGCTGCTCCCCCCGGGATGTGGCCCTGCTGCTGATGCTGACACTACTGCCCACAGCAGCCATCACGGCGTTAAGGATCGAAACCAAAGCCAACAGGCGTGCCGTTGCAGCGCGTGCTGCTCGAGTGCGGGCTGAGCGCGAAGCGGCTGCCTTGTCAGCGATGTCCGACCAAGACACCTTGCCCAGCCACCATGCATCAGATGCATCCACTGCAGACTCGGAGTCTCTGCGAACCGTAGCAGCCCGTGAGGAGCTGCAGCTACAGCTTTTATTTGTGTTGGGTCGCTTGCTGGAATGCGTGCAGCCCCCCGCGCTGTATACCTGGCTGGAGCAGTGCGACGGCGCAGCGCACATGACCCCCCTGCTCACGGACCCGGCACCCCTCCCTGCCTCAACCATCACGCTGTGCATGTGGTGTCGTCCAGTGGTGAAGTCTACTGCCGCTGCCGGCATGCGCATCTGTACCGTGTCCCTAGGCGACGTGCAGCTGCTGCTGGACATGGTGCCAGTGGACCCAGGCAAGGTGCTCTTCTCAGCCCGAGCAAGCCTCTTCGCAAAGCACGAAGGGACTTGGCACAAGTGCGCCTCTAAAGTATTTTCTGCATCTCCATGGAAGCTGCAGAGCAGTTGGCGGCATTTGGGTGTGTCGGCAGGCGTCGTGCAGTCTGCCCGCGGTGTCTCCCTTGAGCTGGTGCACTGGATGGACGGCAGGCGACAGGAGAGCTGCTCCCAGCTGCTGGCGTCGCCGCAGCTGGACACTACCGCCATGATGCTTGCATTTGCCCGGCCTGCTGAGCGGGGGCCGGTGACTGCTCTGTTGGGGAGCGCAGGTGCGGCGCCCGGCCTGGTGGGGGGGCTGGCTAGTGCCGCCTGCATCTCCGGTCCCCCCACGCCTGCGTGCATCCAGGAGCTCATGCAGTGGCCCACCAAGGCAGCTGTCACAGCACACTCTGAGCTGGACGCGTTGGAGGCTGTGTGTGCGGCGCATGGACAGGTGCCCCTGGCAGCGCTGCTGGACGGGGCTGCTGCCTCCCGCAGCACCAGTGGCACAAGCGGCAGGGAGCAGGCGCCCGAGGCCAGCCCCAGCGCCCTGTATGTCGCATTCGCATCTCAATTACGCGATACCACAGGGCAGCACACGCGGTGCTCCCTGGTGGATTCCCTGCTGCGTGGCATCAAGCTGGGGGAGGAACGAGTAGGCAGCATCCTGCAGGGCAGCGGGCACTCCGCACAGGACGCCGGCACTGGAAACCTGGGGCTGGTGACATGCCTGCTGCCCACCATGGCGGCCTCCTCCCGCACCCAGTCTGCTTCCCTGCGCCTCATCGCGCAGATGCTTGCCGTGGACTCCGCACAGGCCGCCACTTCGCAATTTTCCTCTGTCAGCGACCAACACCTGCTGTACCATTGGTGGGACTCTAATGCAGGCTTTGCTGCACTGGAGTACCTGTTGCTTTCCCAGCTGCAGCGTGGGCGCTCCAAGTTCGCGGCTTACCAAAACAGCATCGTGGAGGCAGCCTCATCCATGAACCCAGATGACGTGTCGCCCTTCAGCTCAGCTCAGCCCAGCGCACTGCCACACAAACAGGTGCTGTCAGTACTGTGGAACAAGGAAGTGTTCACAGAGCTCTTCAATATGATGAAGGCTGGTGACCAGTGCGTGGCCGGCCCCGAGCCCAGCGCAAGGGGCGGGGGGGCTGCTGGCAGCGGCGCAGCCAGCAGCAGTAGCAGCGCCACAGGCTCACTAAGCACCAACAGCAAGCCTCGTAAGCAGCGATCGTCGCACAAGTCCAGCGGTCGCTCCCTGCACCTGATTTCAGGCTGTGCCCTGCAAAGCATTATCGGCCTGTTGCCCTTCTGTGACGCCTGCACCATTACCGGCATGTCCACTCTGGTGCAGTCCTCCGCCGCCTTCGAGCAACCTGTGCTTAGCATCGTCAGCGGTATGGAGGATGTGCAGGCACAGGTGGCAGACAGCATCGCAGAGGCCCTTACCGAGGACAAGCACTCCATCGAGGCCTGGTTCGCTGCCTCCTGCACGCCCCACCCCCTGCCCAACGGTACAGACGCCATGCCAGGGCTCACAGAGGCCCATGCACGCAACAACGAGGATGGCCCTGGCATTGGCCGCCTGCTGGACATGATCCGATTGTCGTACCCCCACCTGTTGCCGCCCAGCCCCCTGTCTGATGCCTCCCTAGTGCCGACCGAGGAAATTTCCCTGCTGAGCCGGGGCAACCGACGCATGCGCACTCCGCTGCTGGTGGCGCTGCGCAAAGTGCTGCTCCGGAAACAGCTGCAGAGCACGGGGGCCCACGCATACGCCACAGTCAGCCAAGGCGAGTTGCAGGTGCTGTTCGATTACATCTGCAGCGGGTGCAGCGTGCCCACGACAGGGGGTTCTCCAGCCGCCGCCGGCGAGCTGGCTGCCCTCACGGACATTGTGAACTGCGTACTAGTTGCCCTCATGTCGCCCGGGGGGGAGGTGCTGCTGGCACGCATGAAGCTGCTGTCGCAGGGGCTATGGACCATCCCCATGATGCTGATGGACTGCGCCGTGCCATCTGTGCGCTGCAGCGGCTTGCGCCTTCTCAGCATCTTGCTGCAGCGCCCGGGGCTGTCCAAGGAGGCCGACGCCTTCATCATCGCTGGAGGTGTGGAGGGCGTCGCAGCAGTGCTGGCCAAGTGGTCCATCTCCACCGACATCGTGCAGACACTCATTGGTGTGGTGGCGGGCTTCTTCCGGGTGGGGGTGGTGCCTGAGGGCTTGCGCCCTGGGGCCCCCGGCTTGAGTCGGGAGCGCAGCTCTGGATCCCTGGGCAATGCAAGCGACCATGCATCGCGGCGGTATAATTCGTGGCACCACGGCAGCGAGCTGCACTTTGCACAGCCCTACTTCCTCTCCTGTCTGCTCATGCTGCTGTCGGTGTGTCGCGACCATGACATCGTTCTGCGGTCGCTGTCCGACCTGGAGCGGGCAGTGTCTGTGGGCCGCACGCCCGACGCGGCAGGCAATGTCTCTGTGTGGCTGGCCACCCACAGTTGGTTCCGGCAGCTGGCCAGCTTTGAAGCCTCCTGGCGAGACGGCGGCCTCAGCTCCAATTCCTGGCTGAATCGACTGGGCCCTGCTGTGATGGAGGGCTCCAACATGGCTGCAGAGGCGCCCACCAAGCTACCCGGCCCTGCAACTGCCGACAGCGGCTCGTTCCGGCCCATGCTGGGCACCTTTAGTCCCCCCGCAGCGCACGACGAGGGCTCCACCGTCAGCAGCAGCCTGCTGGAGGGGGATGTGGTGCGACCCCCCACCCCAAACGACGACGCGCATAGCCCCGACTTCGCAGCCATGCGCAGCCGCACGTACAGCCGGGAGCACCTGGAGTCCCACGGGGGCGGCTCCCGCGTCTCCCACCCCAGCCTCAAGGCGGGCAGCGCAGACGGCAGCGACGGCGGCAGGGCACACGCAGCGAGCGCCACGTTTGACAGGGCGCACTCCGTTGACTTCCAGGAGCCCTCGGGTGCCGTCAGCGTGGACGGCTCCCTCAGCCACGACGCCTTTGGCTCTGGCAGTGCCTCAGACACCATCGTGCAGCGCGTGCACTCCATCTTGCGGCAGCTGCTGCTGTTCGACCTGCAGCACCGCAGCAGCGAGACCACGCCCAACCCCAGGGGGGCTTCGTTCCGTGATACAGCCGCCATCGTGGATGCCTTTGGTGCTGGCGCTGGGTGGCATGACGTCATCAAGTGTGTGGACAACCCTGGCTTCCAAATCGCCGCACTACGAGACATCTTGCAGGGCCTTCAGGCCGAGCCAGAGATACGGGGGGACACGTCCGCACTATTTGGCCGCAATTTCTCCAAGCTGATTCGGTCCTCCGTGTCATTGCTGGGGCAATCCCTCCCCCCTGCCCTGCACGTGCACATGGTGGGGGTGATCAACCTTATCAGCATGCGCAACACGCCAGAGGTACGGCAAAAGCTGTCTTTGTCAGGCTTAATGGCTGCCCGGGATCTGGTCACCGTGAGCCTCCTGCAGCGGTGCGGGCATGACCTGGACGTGGTGGCGGAGGCGGTGGCCGCCCTGGAGCCGGCCTTTGAAAGCGTCTCCATGACCTGCGCCCCAGCTGTAAAGGAATGTGGGGGGGTGTATCGCCTGCTGCATTTGGTGCTCATTGCAGCATGCGCAGCAGAGATGGATCTCGCAGCAGTCCTGCTGCGTATATGTGGACAGCTGACCCGCTCCTCGGATGATGCTGCCAGGGCAGTGTCCAAGTGCACTGAACACCCGTACCTACTGGCACAACTGTTCCGGGGCATGGAGGTGCCAGCCTCCGTCCTCGGTGCAGGTGGCAGCTGGATGTCCATGACATCGTGGCGGTACGGTAGCACGGCTGCCGCTGCAGCTGCTCTCATGCATTCCGCGGATGACCCCACCAAGGCAGCAGCTGCAGCGGGGGGCGGCGACTTGGTGCAGAACACTGATGATTTCCTTCAGTGGCTGCGCCCCTTGCTGCTGGGCAGCAACACCGACGGGGCGCTGGTCGCTGCAGCCACCGTGTTCGCCAGCCGCGTGCAAGACGGCTTCAAAGCTGCGGCGGGCGCCACAGAGAAGACCGAGTCCAAGCTGCAGCTGTCCAGAGGGAAAGCCATCCGGGCCCGTATCGACAAGGTTACGCAGCAGCGCCGCAAAACCACCGCACAGGTGCACGCTATTGCCAAACAGCTCACTACAGAAGTGCTGGCCTCCCGGCGCCGTGAGACCTTCCGTGTTGCGCACCGCGAGTCGCAACGCAGGGTGCGCCTCACACAAGGGCGCCACCTGTGGAAAGGCTCTAAAGCCATCGTGTCGCGCATGCTGCAGAACGAAGTAATTCTGGGGGTAGACTTGCAGGGGGGCGACACAGGTAAGGCTGGGGCCGTGGTGCCTGTGCGGGCATCTATGAGCAGCTCTGCACGCAGCAGCACAGTGCTGTCTGGCTCTGAGATGGAGCTGGATGCTGCTACACGGTCACTGCCCGGCCTGCGTCGCGTCAAGGTGGCTCGCGTGCGCACAGGCACCAAGTCCTCAGTGACCAGTCTGCACACGAGCAGCACGACTCTGGACTCAGGCGATATGGAGGACTCCATAGCTTTTGACTTTGAGGTGAGCTGGGGGAAATTTGTGGATGTATTGCTTCAGTAACTAGTTCTAGTTCCCAGTGGTACCAAGAATACACATCTGTGAGGATGACACCACTCTGGCTCGGGCATGCACAATGCACTTCGCAGAACATACAGCTTTGGCACTTACACCATACCCTCCTGCTCCGGCTTCATACCAGGGTATGCAGTCATGCCACCGTAAATGCCAGCATCGGCGCTGCCGGGGTATGCGGGGCTCGGAAAGCCATCTGGGTACACGTCGAGGCTGCCATGCACACCATGGGGCTGACATCCAGAGAACGAAGCTTGTGTACTAGCACCGTGTGCTGAGTTTCGCTGCACCTGCTGCCGCATCTGCTGCCGCATCTGCTGCATTTGGATCAATAGATCTTGGTTGTGGTGCCCGCCTTGCGCTAGCCCTGCCAAGTTAATGCCAGACATGAGAGACATTGCCAAGCCCATATATAGGTCTGGGTAGCGCAATTGACTCAGGGCATTTGAATCCTTCTTTAGCTGCGACAATGTAATCATGAGCTGTGCGGGGTCAAGGCGGCTGATGCCTGCTGCTCCTCGGGCGACCCTAGTGCCACAACAGCAGACACAGCCTCCATGAGCACATCATTGCAGCCCCCGCGCACGGCTTAGGGCCCTTTCTGCCGCAGGGCCACAGCGGCCTGCAGCACCTGCTGGAAGGTGGTGGGATCCTTCAAGCATAAGGCAGTCAGCTCCAATAGGCTGCCTAGGGGCTTGCTGCCAGGCCGGCAGTCCACAGCACCCGAGGGGCGATGTAGCACTCCCAGTAGCATGCAGTCAGAGTTGGACACCTTGGTTGCACAGCACGGGCGGGCGCCGCAGCCGCAACTGGATAGTGCCTCCATGCGGCTCCACCAGGTCGCGTCGGAGAGAACATCCACCACATCCAGCAGAGGCACACTGGCCACCTCTTCCCCACCACACAGGCAGCCACAGGTGTACCTTTTGGGGCGGCAGTGTATATGCTTCGCTGTAATGAAGGCTCTGCTTCGGCAAGCTTCTTGGGTCCTGCAGTGGCCGCCCAAAAGCAGGTATGACAAGGCGAAGCTAATAACCTCACACATGTGCAGGCCGCTCTGACGAGGGCACGTTTTCCAAAGCCACTCGCCGAAGAGGATCGATATCAGACCGTTTTTTTCTTGGATTGTTCTGATCCGGATCCTCTTCTTTTGTAGAAGCAGCCGCATCAGCCAAAACTCACCAACAAAGAGGACCCCCTCGCCATTGGTTGTGCGATCATCACTATCGCGTGGTCGCAATCCAGCTCTGGTATGGCTTTCTCTACCTAGCCTGGAGATGCGGTGGCAGATGCAGATGGAGCGGCAAATAGCATGTAGCAAACTTGTGGCTTCGAAAACTAATGCAAGTGCAGTCTGCGGCTCTTGTGGCTGCTGCATAACACCCTGATATGCAGAAATACTGCATAAAATGACCGAGCTCGCACACATTCATGTGTTCATGTTCGCTGCGCACTTCAAAGAGCTCCGTGCACCCGCTCCGGCTCTCACACAGAGCGCTCGCTCACCCTCTCACTCTTGCTGTGGGATGTGGGTGAGCTGGCGCTGCTGCGCATGCAAAGCCCAGCCCACTAAATATTCATACTCGCCCTCTTATCATGCAGATCTAGAGCAAGTCGATGCATATGATGCCAACAATGAACACAATACAGTTTGGCTTTTGCCCCAGCCAGGTGCCCCGCTTCACTTGCGTGCTTGAATGAAACTCGCATGGATACATGTACAAGAACATGCCCATTTCCCCCCACAGCATCCAGGGCCAGGGCTTACGTGTACGAGCCAGCCCAGCTTGGGCGACTCTGGGTGGCCATGCGCCTCGGCGCAGGTGACATGGCCGGTAAGGCATGTTTCTGAGCCTTCGACTTGTACATGAGCTGGGCTCGATTGTGGATGGATACATTGCCTTCGGGTGCATACTGCACAAATAATACTACCAACAACATGCTCATCCGTAGAGCACTTACTCTGAGTCGCTGCTGTCTGCGATGGCACCAGTGCTGTGCAGGTCCACAGTGAGACGTCTGCGACTAGTCATCCACGTGACCACCTCGATGATGTCGCCCTCCTCAACGTCGTTCCAGGTGTTGCTGACGCCGATGCCGCACTCCTCACCCTTGGCCACCTTGTCCACGCGGTCCTGGAAGTGCTGCAGGGAGGGCAGCGCGGGGCCCTCGTACACCACCTCATTCCCCCGCAGCACCCGCACATTGCCCCCTCGGGTGATGCTGCCCTCCACCACCCGGCTGCCTGCAATGACCGAGGGCCCCTTCTTGCCACCTGTTGTGTTCAGGGGGAATACTGTCTGCACCACGGCACGCCCCGTGACCCGCGCCTCCTTCTCAGCGGGCAGGTGGGAGGACAGCACATCTGCCAGCTTGTCCAAAAAGCTGTAGATGATGCGGTCGTGCACAATGGGCACCTTGGCGCGTTCAGCTGCACGACCCGCAGCGCCCGACACCTTCACCCCGAAGGCCAGGATGCTGGCGCCCAGGTCTTTGGCTAGTGCAACGTCGCCCTCCGACACCTCGTTCACCTTGGTGTCCACAATCTTCAGTCGCACTTCATCATCTGGGATCAGCGCCAGGGCAGTGTGCAGCGCATCCAGGCTGCCGGAGCAGTCCACCCGCATGAGCACAGGGATGACCTTGGGCCCCCCGGCAGCCTGCCCCCCCACGGTGACCTGCCGACCTCGGTCCAGCTCCGCAGCCACAGGCGTGACGCCACCCGGCCCACTGCCCCCAGCTGCCTCTGCATCCAGCTCCGCCCGCAGCGCCACCTCCCACGCCTGCTGCTCCAGGTGGGGGGGGATGTCCTCCCCCTTGCTGGTCAGGTACCGCCGCTGGCCCTCCCGCTTCCGCAGTGACTCTGTGCGCTTCACGCGATTGCGCAGACCAGACAGGCGCTCTGCGTCTGCATCTGCAGTCGCCTTGGCACGGGCGCTGTCCTCCACGCTCTTGCGCACAGAGGCCTTGCGGGCACGCCAGTCAGCCACCTCTTTCGCCCGGGCGTCGCTGTCGCAGGCCAGGACGTACTCCCCAGCAGAGGGGGGGGAGGTCAGGCCCACCACCCGCACTGCAAAGCCAGGCAGCATGCTCTTCACCCGGACGCCCGCCGTGTCCAGCAGGCTCTTAACCCGCCCAGCCTGCTCCCCCACCACCACGGCATCGCCCACCTTCAGTGTGCCCCACGTCACGATGCAGTCCGCAGCCACGCCCAGGCCCTTGACTTGGTGGGACTCCAGCACACGGGCCTCCCCAAGGGCCGCCTGTGCCGCCTGCAGCTCCATTAGCTCCGCCTGCAGCGCCAATGCCTCCTTGAGCTCCACAACGCCCTCCCCAGTCATGCTGCTGAGGGGCACCAGGGGCACATCGCCCCCCATCGCCTCAATCTGCACACCCGACTCCAGCAGCTGGTGACCCACCCGCTCAGCGGCAGCTTCGGGGTTGGGGTGCAGGTCCACCTTGGTGAGGGCGACCACCATGGGCACCCCTGCAGAGAGGCACAACTGGATGCTCTCCAGGGTTTGCGGCTGCACACCGTCCTCAGCCGCCACCACGATTACAGCCAAGTCGGTGCTGCTGCTGCCCTGCGCCCGCATGCTGCTGAACAGGGCGTGCCCAGGGGTGTCAATGAACGTCATGGCGGCGATGTCGCCTTCGTACTCGCCGCTCCCCCTTGCCGCCCCCTCCGCTGCCGCCTTGGCTTTCTTCTGCTTTTTGCCGCTGCTGGGGGCAGCACGGGCGTCAATAGCCTGCAAAGGCACGACTGATGACGCCATGTGCACCACAAATGCAGAAATCCCCTGCGTGATGCCGCCCGCCTCGCCGGCTGCCACCCGCGTGCCCCCCCGTAGCACATCCAGCAGGCTCGTCTTCCCGTGGTCAACATGCCCCATCACCGTCACGACAGGCGCCCTGGGGGGCAGGGGCTCCGCATCTTCCCCCTCTGGCGCCTCGCTGGGCACCCGGTCTTCGAAGTCCTGTCGCTTCACCCCCATGCCCAGGTCCTGCACCACGATCTCAGCGATATCTGCATCCAGCACCGTGTCCCGATGGGCGCTTTCTCCCAGGGCCCGCAGCTTGGAGAGCACCCACTGCACCTTGACGCCCATGGCGCGGGCCAGGGAGACGGGTGTCTCCGCCTCCCCCACCAGCACCTGCTTGAACTTGAGCCCCTGCCGCCGCAGCCAACGGTCCTTCTCCCGCTTCAGCACCCGCTGCAGTTCCCCCCGACTGGCCTTGGGCCCCAGGCGCCGCCGCACCGACTTCAGGGTGGGCTTCACGTTCCCCCTGGCCGCCCGCACATGTTGCTTGGACTGTCGGCCGTGGGCAGCCCTGCTGTGGGATCGGCTGGGCACAGGCGCCACCTCTTCCTCCGCCGCCACATCGCCCTGCACACGGGCGTTGGCAGCCACTGCAGCAGCCGCCTGGTCCTTGTTTGCTACGTAGCGCGCCGCCTTCACAGCGGAGCGCATGCGGGCGGCGGAGGCCGCCGCGCGCTGGGCGGGGCTCTCACGGCGCTCGTAGGAGGCTTTCAGACCAGGAACGGCACCGTCCAGCCAGCCGCCGCCACCGCTGCCTCTGCCTGCGGCAGCAGGGCCGGTTGGGGCGCCGCCCCTCCCGGCGCCCTTCAGTCCCCAGCCGCCTGGGCCACGCTTGGCGCCTCCACGACCACGGCCTTTGGCTGCACGGATTTTGGCAAACTCCTCCTTGAGCTTTTTGAAGCTGTCGTCTTGCGAAGCTTGCGTAGGCATGGAGATAGCTGCTGCCGCGGAGGGTGATGACACCCGCTTGGATTGCGAAGGCTTACTGTTTGCCAGCCCCGAGAGTAGCGACAACCCTTGCAAGCTCTCGCGCTTACTGCCACCAGAAGTTGCCGCCTTCCCCTGCACACCTTTCTTTGCAGATGGCCGTTTCGGTCCACTTGATGCAAATGTCCGCACAATCACTTGCCCACCAAGCAGCAGGCGCTGCCTGCAAGCCAGCATGGCTTGCATCAATTTCCGCACACACGTAGAATGAAATAACCCAAGCGGCGTTTGCCGGAAAGTTCGCTGCAAGAAGCAGATCAAACAGTTAAAGTGGCTTCTATTGTTTTGCGTGGGCATGAAATCGAATCGTTTTTTTGGCTGGGATGTGGGACCGATCTGCCGAGCACTCTGATCCCTGCTGTGAGGAACCCCCCGGCACATGCTGCCGCACAGAAGCCTGAAACCGAGCAGAAAGTATTTGAGTGTTGATCCGCATGAGCATATGATTTCTGTCTTCCTGAGTTCTCATCCCTGGTACTCGGCGAGTGCTGCATGTAGTCACATCCAGCAGATGCACCTTGCTCCTCCGCAGCTGTACAGCACCCTAGGCCTCATACTGCCCACAAAAACGACCAAAAGCTGGCCATGGCTTTCAACAAAGCCTCAGAGTTCTTCAAGAACGTAAAGGACACGATCCAGAATAAGAGTGAAACCGAGAAAAAGCTGGACGATGCATTGTCGAAGCAAGCTCACTTTGCCAGCGGGACTTTGATGCAGGAGATCGCCAGACTGACTTTCGACTACATGGAGTATCCAGTTGTGATGAAAGCTGTATGGGATGGTTTGAACCATGCCGGCAAGAATTGGCGTCAAATTCTCAAGGTATGCAGTCTTGCAATTGTTTCCGGGAAATGCCGCACCTCACTTACTCCCGACGACAGGCGCTGCAACTGCTGGATTCTATCGTGAAGCATGGAGCTGAGCGGGTCGTCGATGACGCCAGAGATCACTTGTTCCGTATCCGCCTGTTAACTGACTTTCAGTTCCACGATGAGGGTGGCGAAGACAAAGGCGTGGTCGGTACGTGCACTCTTGACAACGCAAAGATTCTGAGCATACAAATCATTCTGCAGTTCGTGAGAAAGCCAAAGCCCTTGTGGCTTTGCTGAATGACACAGAGCGGATTCGGGATGAGCGAGAGAAGTCTCGTAAGCTGGCTTCCAAGCTGGTGGGCATTGGCAGCAATGCGCAGTCTGGCTCCAATGCGTATAACCACGGCCGCTCGTACGACGCGGATGCTCGTGCGCGTGAGTCAGCCGCACCCTCTGGCCGCTATGGTTTAGGAGCCGGCTACACTGATGGCTCCCCGCTGCCTTCTGCTGGCGGCCGCACTGCAGCCCGCAGCAGCCGTCCTGCCCAGGCTGACAAGCCCACTGCCGCTGCAGCTGCTAGCAGCTCCAGCAAAATGAGCATCAACATCGCACCTAAGGGTGGAAGTAAGCCCCGTACGACACATCAAGTCCCTCAGCCCCCCAGTGACGACGAGGGCGATGACGGTTTTGACCCATTTGAGGCGCCGGCACCAGCACCGGCGCCGGCACCGGCACCAGCGGCTGACTCCTATGACCCGTTTGCGGACCCAGCGCCTGCTGCACCTGCACCAGCACCCACACGCACATATGCACCAGCGCCAGCACCAGCTCCCGAGGACGACCTGGACGGCTTGTTTGGTGCTGCACCTGTGCCCGTCCCAGGCAGGGCTGCAGCAGGCGGCGGCGGTGGCGGCGGCTTCGGGCACCACGACCCCTTTGCTGCCCCTCCACAGACTGGGTATGCACCCCAGGGAGGCATGGGCGGCGGCCACGACGTGTTTGCCCCCGTGTCCGCCCCCGCCCCAGCGCCGGCGCCGGCCCCAGTGGATGACTTCGGCGGCTTTGCAGGGGCCCCCCCTGCCGAACGCGCCCCCGCCCCCGAGGGCGACCTGGCCCGCCTGGTCTCCCTGGATGGCTTTGCGCTGACAGGCAAGGGTGTGCCCCCCAAGGCTGCTGCTGGCCCCACCAAGAGCACCAAGGTGCGCTCCGGGGGTCCCACTATGTCCCAGCTGTCGGGCTCCAAGCAGCAGCCGTCCACCGGGCTTTCTGGCTCGGCTCCTACTATGCCAGTAGGTGGACAACACCATGGTCAACCCATGGGTCAGCAGGGCTACGGTCAGCC
>Ga0307982_1001331_pt1 | contig 20179 bp, 18 predicted proteins | sample OrgLakmetagen989_FD_201847 | JGI IMG/M metagenome (GOLD analysis project Ga0307982, IMG submission 201847) | Saline water microbial communities from Organic Lake, Antarctica - #989 | ecosystem: Environmental > Aquatic > Non-marine Saline and Alkaline > Saline | place: Antarctica: Organic Lake... | reverse complement strand
CCTTCAAAGGAGGCAAATGGGGTCACGCAATTGCTCGGGGATGGGCGACAATTCTTCTGGATCGCCTGAATCGTTGTAATCCCCTCCTCTGCGGGCGGAAACTCTTCTTTAATCGGAGTACTAAGGTAACACTAAGGTACGTACAGAAAAAAGTGTGTCGAACGATGCTTGACTGCATGCTTGTTCACGCCGGAGAGCACCTCGTATAGCATGAGTGGGCAAACGGCTTTCCACTACACAGCATTTTTCTTCAAGAGTCTAGAATGCTTTGATTTGTCTAAGCTTCGGTGCTGTCTAGAGTTTGAATAGGCCAACGCAAAGCGCAGTCTAGCTTTGAGAACACGATTGTTGACACAGTTACAACGGCGATTCGATTGCGCTCGCCCAAGGTTTTGAAGACTGCGCCTCATCATCGCTCGAAAATTAAATTCAATATCTTGTTTTGAATCGAATCATTATGGGCCGGTCTGTCCTTACAATAACGCGCGTGCGCGCCTATGGGAAGACGTGAACACCGTGTGTAGCTTCGTCTCTGCATGCTTGTTCACACTTCGGGCGCGTGTATTTTCCACGTCAATATTTTAGTATAGAGTCAAAGGTCAGATGCGTCTTTTGAAAGGCCCAAAGCCTTATTACTTAGCCTTAGAGTGCAACACTGCTTCCATGGCCACTCGGGCATGTGCGCCTGATTAGCTTCTTAGGTAGTTTTCGCTGCTTTGATTTTCTTCTCTACCCATTAGCCTTCTAATTCCGGTCCTTCGGGGCCTGTCTCGTGAAGGGGGAAGGGTAGGGGGGTGCAAATGGCATGGCGGTGAAAAGATAAAGGAAGAACCTAAAAAGAACTGTCTAGATGGCACCCTTTCTGTTAGTTACTAAATCCAGTCCCCCCTCGGGGGGGCTCAGAAAAGAACTGTCTCAAAAAGAACATCATTCTTGTCATCGAATTCTTGTCCCGAAGAGGGGCAGGAGGAACAACTCCGACATCTTTTCATTTTGACAACATTTTCAGCTTTCGACGTATATTAGCTTCAGCAACTTACTGTAGTGCGCACGCCGCTTTCCTTCAAGTTTCATGAGGGCGTAATGAGCAATTAATTAGCGCATCATAATTTGGTAATACTCAAGTTTGGTTCTCCCGGTTCACCGGTCACCTTCTCGTGTTGTCCTTCGTAAAGACCGACAAGGACAAAAAAGACCGGCGACTCTACGTAGGTAAAAGGCACGTCCGCAGTGGGCCTATCTGAAACTTTTTATGAGTGGTAACAGCGCAGCGGACTCTGTCCAGGCGACTCAGGATACATCAGTTCATAAAGCCACCGCAAGCAGCAGTGCCAGCGCGAGCAAAAAGCGCCCTGGCCCCCCAACCAAACCCAAAGCAATCTCTAAAACCGATGCACAGAAAGCGGCGGTAGATGCAGCCGCCTCTTCTGCGGTTTCCACGCCGGCCAACGACGCGAAAAGTGCCGAAGAATTAGCCGCGGTAGAAGCGGAGGCTGCGCGCATCGCGGCCAAGAACGTAGAGCGCAACGCGCGCATCAAAGCGCTGCAGCGGGAGGGGAAGCTGGCGGAAATCGAGCCCATCTTGAACGAAGTGTTGCGCGAGCGGCGGCAAAGTTTAGGGGGCTCGCACCCCGACACTCTGAAGTCCATCAGCACGCTCGGGCGGCTCCTGCAAGTGCAGGGGAAGTTGGCGGAAGCGCAGCCTCTGTTTGAAGAAGCCCTCGCTGGCCGCCGCGTGGCGCTCGGCCCCCGCCACCCCTACACTCTCAACTCGGTGAGCAGTCATTTGCTTGTTTGATAATTTCAAAGATTATTGCCATATTGATGATCCAGCTGCTGGATTTAACAATGCATTGTTAGTCGTTGAACTTTCTCCCTTACTGTGCCCATTTTTGTCTCATGCCTGTGTCTTGTTGCGTTGTTGAACTTGTGTGCGTGGGTGCGTTTGCCAGATCAACGACCTCGGGCTGTTGCTGAAAACCACGGGGAAATTGCCGCAAGCCGAGCAGCTTTACACGGAAGGGTTAGCGGGGCGGCGGGAGCGGTTCGGGAACGTGCACCCCAAGACGCTGACCTCTATGAACAACTTGGGCGCGCTATACTACGCGCAAGGCCGCCTCGAAGAAGCGAGACCCCTCGCCGAAGAAGCGCTGTCAGGGAGGCGCGAACTGTTGGGCGACAAGCACCCGGAAACGCTGCAAACGGTAAGGAGTACATGTAGCACGTGTTTCCCATCGTACGTCCGGGCAGAAAGAGAGGGGCATGACGTAATGATCTTTTTAGGTATCGAAATTCGTTGCCCCCTCTTCTCTCCCTGTGAGGAGGAATTCAAAAGCAAGCCATAAGCAAATACGCGCAGAAAGTTCAGGGCAAAATTAGTGGAGAGTCGCGAATAGCGCGTTTTCTCTGTGCATGACAAGAGATTACAGTGGCATGCACTAATCTTGCTTGCCTGCTGCATGTATGTACGCTGCGGTCAGATCAACAATTGCGGCATGTTAGCGCATGCGCAGGGCTACAGCGCCGATGCCGAGCCGCTGCTGCGTGAAGCCCTCGCTGGGCGGCAAGAGGTATTGGGGCGATGCCATCCTGATACCCTTTTCTCGACGTTTTGCTTGGGCGCGGTGCTGCAAGCTCAAGCCACAGCGCCTCTGTCGAAAACTGCTTCAAGCAGCAGCAGCGGCAGCAGTAGCGGCAACAGCGGCAGTAGTCATAGCGGCAGCGGAAGCAGCGACAACAGCAAGAGTGAGAAGGGCGCTGAAGCCGAAACGGTAGTGGTGATGGCGGTGCAAGAGTTTCGCTTGACGCTAGGGGACCACCACCCCCTCACCAAGCGAGCCGTGAATTTGTTGGCCAATTTCTTGCACCGCGGCGCCAGCTCTGGGGCTCCTGCTGGTAGCGTTCCTTCGTCTTCGCCTTCTTCCCCTTCTTCTTCTCCACCAGGCGTCACAGTCAACGCCACGACAGTAAACACATCCACCACCACTTCTACTGGAGGCAGCAGCAGCAGTAGCTCAGCAGCAGCCAGTAGTAGTAGTGGCAGTGGCAGCGGTGGTGGCAGCGGCAGTAATGCCCGAGGTTCGCCGAGTGGGAGCGATGCGGCGGCAAACGGTGCCATGTCATCGACTATCCCACGGCGGAGTCACGGGGCGTCAGCGGGCAGCATCGACGGCCACGGCCTGCCGAAATACGGGGCCGACGGCGCGCAGCACTACTCCAAGTCCAGCTCGTGGATAGGCCAGCGCGCGCGCCAGCACCAGCTGCAAGGCGACGACGACGACGACGACGACGACGGTGACGACGACGAGACGGACCGCGACCCCAGCCACGAGTAAGAGGTACACCCTGGGGAAGACGAGCAGAAGATGGAGGATTGGGGTGCAAAAGGAGCTACGTGTGCACACCTGCTTGTCAACCCTCCTCTCGTTCACTAGCGCTTCATCAAACAAATATCGATTGTGTCCGAGTAATTCGCTTTCCCCTGTTATGATTTGTTTCACATACAGTGCATGGAAGTGGATGGCTGCGTGGTTAATGCTTGGTGATGCGTCGCATGTATATGCATCAACCGCAACGGCCCTTCCCATTAATGATTGAACGGGAAGTGGGAGAAGGTTGCTACTCCGCATATGGTTATGATTTATTCAGTTAATTCAAATTTCAATTTTACGAATTGGCATATCTGTTACCAGTTGCCGTAGCAAATAAAAATTTCATTAAAATGGAATGTAGAACGCAGGGGAAGTTCGAAGTGGAAATAAGAAAAAGAAAGATAGGAGGTCTAAATTCTACTTGGGTTATTTCTGGGAGGCTTACGCTTACGGCACTCTACGCTCTACGGCGAACGGCGCGTATGCAAGGGTGCGATTTACGTACACGCGTGATTTACGCGCCTCGAGCTTTTTTTTTACTTCACGTGTAAATAACGCGTAAATTACGCGTAATTTACGTGTGCCATACGCGCGGTAAATATCGTTAAAATACGAAATGCGGGCTCTTGTTATTCTTTGGTGGTGCTGTGCCCTTCCGAACTCCCTTCCCTACTTCTTACTTCACTAACTCACTGCCTTTCTGCCTGTGTGCGATTTGCACTTCTTTTTACACGTGTGATGGGCGTGGTCTCTGCCCAGAGGGAAGTGCTACTCTTTACCGGCAAGGGTATCGTTCGATAGAGTCTACCACGATGAGTGGTTGTGATGATGAGTTACACCCAAAAGGTTAAGGGAGGTCCTACGGTGACGTCACCACATTATTCGCGGGGTTTTGTGACGTAATTTACGTCTGATTGGTAAAAAATACTTCCCCGCGTAATTGACGCGTAATTGACGGCGTAAATCGTAACCTAGCGCGTATGGCATACTATATCCCAGTCGAACTAATTCTAGTTTAGGGCGGGTTTACAGGGTAGAGGGTAGGGCTAGGGTTAGGGTTGGTGTTTATTTTTGCCTGAATTCGACTACATGTGGCTTAAATTAAGTACCGGTACTAAACTGATTTTAAGCGCGACTGGGGTGTGCTCTCGCGTATGGGCATATTTATAGGTCGTTCTGCAACGACCTAAATCCACCCAGCGACAACTTCCTGAAAACCCGAGCGGCTCTTCACTCGAGAAAACAAACAAAATCATACCAGATCTTGTGATAAGAGCCTCTCATTTTTCAGGTAGCAATGGTGTCGATTGTGACTTGGGCGGTACAAACCACATTGTGGACTTCAAGGCGCTACAAGGCCTTTCACACTACGACAACACCTCTACTATTCCCGGGATAACTCTGGAGAAAAGGCAAAAAGCTGTCAACAAAAAGTACCACGATCGTACAAGGAAGCTCGACTCGGAGCTGCACGGCTCGCAGCAAGATCAGAGAGGCCCAATAGAGAGCGAACTCAATGAGTACGGCCGCAGGGGTCGTGTTCTTGCCCCAGTCATTGGCCGATTCGGGGGTGCTTTCTCTGATCTCAGCCTCATTTTGGACCTCGTCGCTCGGGAAATGGCTCGCAAACACACGGTATTCTACAACACTGGCTTTTCGGAAGCCAAAGCCTTTTGCAGACAGAAGCTTGCACGCAAATCGGGTCGCGCAATTGCTCGGGGATGGGCGACTCTTCTCCTGGATCGCCTGAGGGACTTCGTTGTAGTCCCCTCCTCTGCGGGCGGAAACTCTTCTTTTGAGCTGCAACTCTCAGAGCATGTAGGAGCGTGCCACTTTGGACCGCTACCATCACTTCTATGGCCGCTCGGGCACGTGTAGTGATGGTGGGGGTAAAATTCAAAGAATTATATCTACCGTATTTTACGGGTAAAATATGGGGGTAAAATACTTTGCCGCTTCCCACGTTTGAATTTTACCCCACCATTCTTTGACCCCCGCAGGGGGTTGAGTCGAAAACGCAATAGCACGCCCGTTTTGAGTGTCCCGTGTGTCTCGAAAATCTGCAGCCATGCCGTCTTCGGAACAACCACTTCTATCATTTCTCAGCGGCAGCTACGCTCCTATGCACATTGTCAATGCCTCGAAATCATAGTTAAAGATACGTCGAGAGCATTTGAGTTTATACTGCCTAAGAAGGCGCGCGCCGGCGTGCTCGGCCAGTCGCACAAGCATCGATTGGAACACCGTGCAATGGACCAAGCAGTTCTAACCTTTCTAGCGACAACTACGCCGATGTGCACACTTCCAACGCTTCCAAATCAAAATATCGTCTTCTAAGAAACATTCAGATTGAAAGCCATGAGCATCGACGTACGCAAGGGGGCGCGGGGGGCGCATGCTGAGCATGGCATCTGAGATCATCCAGACATTCCGGGAGCTGAATAATTTTACACCAAAAATACCGCAAAAATACGTATTTTACGGTAATTTTGGGCCAAATGTTCGCCAAATGTTCTGCATTTTCTGGTCCCGACGGCACTGAGATGATGTGTGCTGCTGGATCACAGATGAAAGATGAATCATCATCCGGTGAAGTCACTCTTACAAACATGTATCGGGATATCGGGAAAGCCCTGCGGGCTGGTAATAATTCTGGTGCGCTATTAAAAAAAATCGAAGCACTGACGAGAGCGCACCACAAGGGCTGCTGACTTCGCGCGATCAATCCATTTGGCAATTATACGCAGTGCACTCTTTCATTGAAGCGATTGCAACTTCGAGACACTAAGAAACTTGAAAATAATCTTTCCAGTTACTGTAGGAACATCATATTTGCCTTGACGAGTGCCCAGAAAGAAATTGAATGGACATAAATCGATCGGAGTCTCTCGACCGTCTACCGAACGGTAATAGTCCATCCTATGTCACGCCTATTTATTCATCAATAATCACACTTTCTGTTGTTTTGAGGTTTTCCTCTCTTACCTTCTGGTTGTCTATGTAGGGACTCCTCCGATTAATGATGCTCGCAAAGCATCAGGACTTCTTGACCTGGAGCTCGGGAAAGTCGACGCTCTGTCTCGAAGCCGCAGCAGTGATCATATCCCTGATCGCCGTCGAAGCGCGACTCTTGCACCTCCAATGATTCCCACGATGACAAAGAAGGTAAAGACAGAGCCGTGGGTTCACGTTCTTCGCGCATTGTCCATTGCCTGCGTCATATGGATCGTCCTCCGAACTTTTACTCCGAAACCCTTCGGTTCACTCGAATCAAATGGCACCTTATGCCCTCGAGACACAATTTGCGCTACTGAGTGGTGGTTGGTGGCTCTACTCGCTGTATCCCGATGCTCCGCGTACCTCTGCTACCCACTCATGATGCTCCTCTTCATCACGAAAACGAATAATTTGAGGACTCTTCTTTTACGGAATCCCATTTCATTATTCGTACCCCTATACGATCTTCATCAAATCCACGTTCTATGCGGTGAAATTGTCGGCGTTGCTGTCCTCATCCACGGAGTCTGCCACATGCTTCGGTGGGCTCTTCAAGGTCAAATCCATTTTCTCTGGGAGCACGTGACGGGAATCACCGGTGGTATATGCTTCCTCTTGACGCCACTAATTTCATGGCCCATGGTCTGGCAAAGTCTTAAGGCCAAACTTTCATGGGAACTTCGAAAGAGCCTACACTATCTCTCGATTGTGTGGGGCATTACGATAATGTTTCATGCCCCCCAAATGCATATTCGATACCTCATGGGCTTTCCCGTGACCATTTATATTGCAGATTGGGTCTACGGTTTCTTTTGCCGCACTTACCTTGTCGATAAAGCTGTTAGTTTCACGCGACTTGAATGCGGAGTCGAACTTACGTTCGAGCATCCACACGGCTTCAAGTCAGACGGAGCTGGTTACATCATGATTTGTATTCCATGGATCAACAAGTGGGAATGGCACCCGTTCAGCTTATTTGCTCACCCCAGTAAACCCGGCCACTCATGCGTGTGCATGTGCATGCATGGCGATTGGACGAAAGCCCTTCACGACAAAGTCAAAGTACCAACTACGCGCCCGGTGTTCATCGCTGGACCTTTTGCATCACCTTACGCGACTGCAAATAAGTACGACAACCTCATTCTCGTGGCTTCGGGGATCGGCATCACTCCAGCTCTATCAATCATAGCAGCACACAAGGAAGCTAAGCGCGTCAACCTCATATGGTAGGATTAGTTTCGCCATGAAACTCACAATTCACAGCTTGGTGGGATTGCCTGATTCGTTCTTTAACACTATTGCATTACGTCTGTAGGTCTTGTCGTGAACCTTCACTGATTGAGTTCTATCTTAAAACAACTGCGTTTGATGATGATGCTTGGACCCTTATATATTACACTGGGAAACGGCGCCTCATGCTTGACTTTGAAATTCAAAAGACTGTACTCATATTCAGTGGGAGACCGGACTTAGAGCATTCCGTGCTCGAGATCATCGCTAGTATCGAGCTAAGCACAGGACTTCCTGAGGATGAGGTTGAGGAAGCTGACGCTGTAAAACTAGAGCTCCGGTCTCTAGCAGAGGAGCTCTCTTTGAATAATGCTCACGACGCATACAGTAAATTCAGTATTCTCCTCAAGAGGTGCCTGTGCACGCACTCTACTGCAGAGCTCAAGGGGGTCATCACTGACCACACGGATGACCACCATGGGCACCACATCTTGAAGTCTGCTGAATTTGAAGTCATTGATATTCTTGAAGAACTTATGCCTGGTGCTTTCACAGATGCCGAAATTCGTGAACTCGTTGACCACTTTGATATTGATGACGATGGCCATGTTTCACTCGATAACTTTCGCGAATCATGCTTCGCGATGCTGACGACAATGAATAGTGCCAGCGGAGAGCTGGAAAACCAATCCAGGTCCGATCGTATTTCAACGGCCGACCTGATTGCACTTAGTAGGGGATCTGGATTCAATACAGGCTCTCACGAGCGCTTTGGGACGAAAGTCAAAAATAAAGATCTGGAAGCCTCCATCCCTCCCGAAGTTTTCAAAAACTGGAAGCTCCTTTATTGCGGGGGTTCTCAACCAGTTGTGGACAGCCTGAAAGCCATATCGACGAAAACGGGGATGAAATTTCACGCCGAGAAATTTGATTGGTAGGAGTTTTTCGTTCATGTCAAGAAATTGTTCAACATTTGAGCATCATTAAGGTCGGAGCTTGCGGTACGAAATGAAAAAGAAAAAGTAAGAGATCGCGTAATACGAGAGTTTGAGACTCGAAAAAGCATAATACCCACTGGATTTGATTTTGAATCCCCGTGGCAATGAGGGTCGTAGATTTCAAAAGTATTCGTGTGTGTGTGTATGGGCCTTCAACGAGGTCCTGTAGATAGTAATTTCAATCGAATTAATAAGCAGCGAGAGTTGCTCCTATATTAGAATAGCAAGGTCGAATGCCTGGGGCACTTCCGAAACCACATGCTCGACATGCTGGAGTCAGCCTGGGCTTGGGCGCGGAGCCGTGGTAGAACGTGGAACGTGGAGCCCCGGCAACCCCGGAGCCCGGAGCCCGGAGCCCCCCCTGTCCCTGTCCCCTGTCCCCCGCCCCCGCCCCCCCTCCTTTCGCCCTTCCTTCGACAAAACTCTTCGCAGGTTAAAATCTAGCAGCAGGGCGAGTCCTAAGTCCCCAGCCCATCTCATACTGCAAGTCACAAGTCACACGGGCGCGGAACGCCGAACGCGGATGTCTAGTCTAGTCTAGTTAATACTCTCCCAAAAACGAAGAAAGACAAGTAATAAGCAGTCACAGAGGCACATAAAGAATACACTTGAGCTTGAGCTGCAAATGCGCTAGCGAATTCGCTCCAGAAGGCCAATTAGGGCTCCAACTGGCGCCTTTCCTCCGAACAAGTCGGCGGGACTGAGTGCTCGTTCGTGTGTCACGTCCCAGGTCCAGGTCCACGAGGCAATTTTGGATGCGGGCTTCAAAACGTACGTATAGACATGGCCTTTGCCTTTGCCGCTGAACCGTTACTTTCGAATGCGCATGGAATGGGGTCAATAAGTTGAATTAAAAAAAAAAAGAGCAATAGCAATAACACTCATATGGGTCTAGTTTACTCATCGTTTCTAATGCAGGTTTTGACCCACAAGGGGGGGGTCCATTCATTGCGCAATCAATCACTGTCCTCGTCCTCGTCTGCTCCACTCTCAGCCCCTTCAACCTCGGCCTCGGCATCGCTCACATCCATGCTTCCAGTTTCTTTCCCCATCGACGTCGGTGCCTCTGCGCCGCCCTTGTACTGGGCCACGGCCTTCTTGTACTTGGCGGTTTCCTCTTGCGCCTTGGCGTTGAATTTCGCTTTCTCCTCTTCCCCGAGCGCCTTCCATTCCGCCCCCATGATCTTACTCAACTCGCCGGTGGTGGCCTCGGAGTTCGCCGCTTTGGTCGCTGCCCTTGTCTCCGCCATCCACAGGAAGTATGCTCCCATGGGTTTCTTGGGGGCGTTGGGGTCTTTCGCCGCTTTGCGCTTTTTGCCCTTCTTGGTGTCCTCCTCGTCGTCGTCATCTCCTGAAGGTGGCTCGTAATCGGCCATCTCCGCTGCATGCCTCTGTTTGTCGGCCTCGGCCTTCTCCTGCCACTCTTTCTTGGCGGTCTCATCCATGTCCTTCCACCGCACTCCCAGCTCTTTGCCGACTTCCGTGAAGGAAAGGTCGGGAGACTGTTCCTTGAGCACACCTCGCATGTAGTTGCCGAAGAGCATGTACGCGCTCATGGGACCCTTGGGCGCGTTCGGGTCTTTCTTCTTCTTCTTCTTCGGACTTGCCTTGGATGCTGCTGCTGCCTTCGACGACGACGGCACCCCTTTTTTCGCATCCCCCGAAGAGGGCGATTTCGGGGCTTTCTTCGACGCTGCTTTCCCCATGACTTCATCGTCTCCGCTCCCAGCAGCTTCGTCATCGTCGCTGCCTTTCCCGGTGTCGTCGGAATCGCTGCTGCTGCTGCCACTGGCCTTGCCGTCCTCGCTCCCAAAGTCATCGTCTTCTTCGTCGTCTTCGCTGTCGTCGTCTGCGGCCTCTTCCTCCGGCTGGTAATTGCGCACCGTGAAGAACGCTTCTTTGCTTTTCACAAACTCCGCCAAGGCGTTGAACTCTTTCTTTTCAATGGCCCCAAACTTGAAGGTCTTCCCGCCCGCGCTTGCTTTTTTGGCCACGATGAATTCGAAGCTGCGCGTCTCCTGCGCTTTCACAAACTCCACGTGGGCGACCTCCGAGTACTCAATGACCATGGTGGGTTGGTGCAAGAAGACGAAGGACTTGTCGTTGGGATACAGGACTCCGTTGCGCTGGCCCAAATTACAGCTCACGCACTGGTGGCCTGCGGCGCTGCGGTACTTGCGGGAGCCCGCAAACACCGTCTTGCCGCTCAGCACCTTGAAGAGCTTCCCGATGGACTTGTGAAGCGCGCCCTCCATCGAGGGCTTGAGCCCAGCACCCGGGTACTTGGCTTCGATCTCGTCCTCTTCCAGGGTGATGGCCACCTCCGACTCCTCGTTGATGGTCTGCCACACCAGGTAAGCGTAGCTCTGTTGGCCTAAGCGCACCGGCCTCTCCAAGCAAATCACGAAGTAAAAGAAGTGTACGTCGCTGTCAGGCTCGCTGCGGCTCGTGTGGCCCGTGGGCTTTTCGAGCATGTAATAGCGGCTCACGTCGCTGTACTTCACCTTGAACTCCTGCGAAGTGCCGATCATCCGGAAGTATGCCTCGTACATCTCCACCGCGTAGCGATTCTTGGGCAGCACGAAAGTTCCCTGGTCCCGGTCGAATTCCACCAACGGCGGCCCGCCGCTGCTGGTGCCCATGTCCGCGGCCTGCGCCAAGATTCTAGTCTGCATGTCGGGGGCTTTCTGGCCGGGCACCCACAAACGCATCGAAAACAACTGGTGGCCCTCTCGGCTCGCGCTAGGAAACACAAGAAAAGTGAAACAATAGAGGTGAACATGGGAGAATAGGAAATGAAACACAAAGAGAGCAAGACTCCACGAAAGCTTCGAGACGAGGCAGCCATCATTTACCCGGCTGAGTCCACGAAAGTCACGTCCAGCTCATCGGCCTTGTTGCCTGGCGCCATACATGTGGCCACGTCGCTCAAATTCAACTCGAACATCTGCGCGCCTCCTTTTCGCAAGCTTAGTGTACCCGAACCTGCGAGCATTTGGTTGTTTATAGCATGGCACAGGCGTAAACGTGAATTAATGCAGGACACGAGTAGCATTTTATCACACCCTAGACCCCTAGCACATTTCATTAGCACCCAAGTTTACGAAATCTTTTCGGACAATCTATCAGTGTACATCACATAAGTCAAGTCAGCCAAATATAGTAAAAGCACACGTCTTCTAGTGCCCGTCTATGTCCCAACCTTCAAAGTCAATTGTGCCAAAGTTGCTCCCGCCACTCGCCACCGACTCTTTCTCGAAGTCAATGTCATGTGCCTCGAAGTAAGCCGTCAAACCCTCCATGTCACTGCGCCGGAACCCATCGTAACGCGGCCTCTCTCCATTCTTGCAGAACAGCCTCATGTGGCACATCTTGCCGATAGGGGACCAGGACGCGCGCAGAACTTGATCCAGAGAAACACTCTTGGCATCTGCGTCAGCCTCGTGCCGCGGCGACCAGTCTAATGATTTGTCAGTGAGCTGCAAGGTACCCACCCCAGCACCTGCCAACCCTATGGAATCATACTTCGCCATGACTACAGCGTTGTGCTTTGCTTGAAAAGAACTCTATGAAGCCCAGCACCAAAGCTAATTCAAAACTGCTTTCGACCACGAACTCGAAAATTGATGGTGGTGGCGCGAAACTTATATAGTAGAAAAGAAGAAAAGAAGGAATTGTAGCCCCAACATAATATCTGATAAAATAGTCTTCATCTTTTCGAATTTCGCGCTTTTGCCGCCGCATGGGAAACCGGAAAACGGTAAGAGGGCTAGGGCTGTAGTAGGAACATACTTCATGATGCTCCTCAAAAGGCTTAAACTGCGTTGCGATACCTAGAGCAATCATCAGAGGAAGTTTACAATTATTCGATTAGCAACCAAAGTGCTACAGATAGAATTTAAAACTTTTTTAGCCTGGGGAGATATTCTCATGGCAAGACAGTACGTTCATAGAGTATGAAGCTGCGGACAAAGCTGGCGACATAATAAGTACATTGAAGCTTTCACTTATCTCAGTACCATGATCGGTGGGCGAAGCGCTATACACATTGAAGATTCGGTTTCATCGCTATCGTTGCAACAGGCGCTGTATTACAACACCATATACAGCGGAGTTTATTTAGTCTTTTCCATCCTTCACATAATTGAGAAGCGCCAGTTCGTTTACTTTTCAGTGCTTCATGAAACGCTCTACCCGCCCATGGTCGCACTGTGGGCTTTAGGGGAACTTTGTCGACTGTATTGCGGCTACAAAGGAAATTTGAGCGAGAAAGTCCCGGAGACGTCAGCGTTCCTCCTTTTGACCATCTTTCCTCAGACCCCATGCTTGGTGTACTTGACTTTCTTTCAGGAGCACATTTGGCCTCTAGATAGACTCCTCGGAATGGGGCAGATGGCGTTTCTCTTCCTGGAATTAGGCATTGGTTTCATGGCGTTTCGCGCACTGATTCGACGCCAGACAGCGCAATTTTATCGGCTCTGCCAGGAGGACGGATGATGGAAATTGAGGCCCTATGTTATCCTTACGGCAGTCTTCTCGACAGAAAGTGGGTTCATTCGTCATGTTGACGCTTAGCTCAATGCTCTAGCTTGGGAGTATTGCCTTCAGCATTTCCACCGCTCACGCCAAGGAGCTTGCCTTATCGTATGGCCCATGTGGACTTCATTTGTGCGGTCTTCGATTTCTGCGGCTGTACTTTCGTGGCACCTTCACTATCCGGCTGATTGAGCTCGCTTATACACCCATTTTTACTTATTCAATTCCCGTTATTACTTACATTAGTGATAGAAATCTACCATAAATTAGGAGCTCATAGTTATGCATCCAAATCGTGTTCTAAATAAAAACTTCAGGATTTAGATTCAAGATATACATATACCATTTTTATTAGATCCAATGTTTTAATGTTAAGCCTAGCTGCTAAATTTCGGGAAATCCTAGTCCGCTCCGTAATCTTAAGCGCAACTAAGAGCCCCGAATACCTTTTAATTCGGGCTTGCCGTGCTATGAGTCTGATTATTGATTATAGAAGTATATGCAGGGTTAGGGTTTCAGTATTAAATATAATAAATGTAGGAATTTTCTTATTTCGGGAGTGGGCGCTTCCACGTAAGACATATGTTCATCCAGCTGCCTGAATTACTTCTCTGAAGTCAGCAAGCGAAAGTCAGCGGGAGGCAGTAAGCAAAACAACAAAGGCGACCCTCTCTCAAGGGCAAGTCCAACTTCCTTCCGCCACCGCTCACCGCAGCGCCCCTGCATCAAACATCTCCGTTTAACGCCGTCTCGAGTTCATAAAAGGCTCGCTGCTGAAGCTGCTGGGTGTTCTTGAGCTTTTGAATGAGTTGCATTTCCATTTTCTCCATTTTCGACACTTGCTTTTCCTTTCGGCGCGTTTCCAGCTCTTTCTCGCGCACTCGCTTCAAGTACATCTCTTCGTTAGCGCGTTCTGCCTCCGCACGCGCCTGTTCCCTTATGCTCCGCAGCTCGTCCTCGCGCTTCTTCACTCCCGCCCGCTTGTCGCGCTTCTGCTGAAACTCTTCCGCCTGTTGCGTGCGTACCTCGACTCGGTGCAATTGTCTCTCTTGCCGCACCGATTGCACCAAATCTCGCTTGGCATTGTACATGGTCTCCTGATTTCGAGCGCGCGCCCGCCGTGCCTCCTCCCCCATTTTCAAATGCTCTTCGGCCAATTCGCGCTCCCTTTGCTCCGCCTTTCGTTTGATTTTGAGCAACAGGGGTGCAGCGGTGATTACAAAGGGTAGAAACAGCAGATGCTGGTAAAGAACATAGGCAAGAGTTCAACAGAACAGCTAACGAGCTCAGTACTTTACCTGTAATGCCAGCATTTGCTTCCCCTCTAGACGCCTTTCATTTTCTCTCCGCATTTCTAAAATTTCGTCAGCCCGCTTCTTAGTTTGTTGAATCTTGCGCCATGCTCGTTCCTCTTCTTTCTTCAAAAGCGCGATGCGGTTCTATGAAAGGAAAACGCGTATTTGGTTGAACGGTTAGGCACGACATTTGCATAGGCGCACTCCAATCGAAATACATTAAGAGGGCTTATTACGAAAGACATCCATGCTTTTCCTAGTAATCAATGGAAGTCCGACTGCAGTCTTTACGCTTCCTTTCGTTGAATGCTCAGTACCTCCAAGAGTAAGGCGTCCTGCTCTACGTGCTTCTGTTTGTGCGAGGCACTTAAGAGCTTTCCCGAAAACTCGCTACGGTCTGAAGGCAATGGCGACGCGCCATAAGATGGCATTATTATTACTACAACTCTTTCGACTCAAATGCGCGTCTGACACAAGAAGTATGAATGTCGGCAACCACCCGACAACGCCCAACGTCCCAACGATCGATCGGGCTATTTTTGATACAAGCAGGACCCCTAATATAATACCAATCTCAGTATTATCGTATAAACGTAAGGACGACTACCAAAAACATCGAAAAATGACAAAATGGAAATTAGATAGAGGTCTCAGCTTCGAGGTCCTAGCTTCAAAGAGAACTAGGTTTCCAAGATGGTAGAGTAGGAGCATTGCAAACTCCTCAGATTCTTGCCCTCTTCTACGACTGCGGAGACTGGAAGCGAGGCAGGCGAATTCGCGTAGCCCATTGCTGTAAGAGCATGGCGTCATCATCGTCGTCATGGTCAGAACGGAGCCGACAGCCTAGGCGTAGAATCTGCTTAGGCATCCTTGCTCTCTTACTTACTAGCCACGTCGCAGGCAACCAAGAAGTACAACCAGAAGCCCAGTATGTTTTAAGCACTGCCTGGGGTGAGCGGCTCGTTATGGCCTCTGACGTGCCGGTGTTTGAATCGTTCAATAGAGCAGTGAATGAGCCTAACTCCGAAGTAGCCCTTGCCATGTATGACGAGATCCTGCGTCAAATTCCGACTTTGCCAGAGGCCCTCATCAACCTCAGCGGTCTTCTCAGCGCCCGGCGAGCGAGAGGCGACATGGCCAGAGCGCGAGAAGCCCTCAAGACTGCGATTGGATCAGCTGAGCACACCCGCTTAAGAGCAGCTGCGTTATCGAATTTGGCGCATTTGGAGCAGAAAGAGTCAGGCCTTAACTTGGGACAGTCAGCAGTGGCGGAATCGTTGTATCAGCGAGCTCTGGATGAAGATCCTGAGTTCGTGGATGCGTTGTTCAATTACGGCACTTTGTGTGACGCCCTGGGACGCTACAACGATTCGAGCGCGCTCTATTTCCGAGTCTTAGCGATCCAACCTTCGCACACCTTAGCTCGCTTGAACCTCGCCAACTGCTACTTCCATCGCGGCGAGACTGTAAAAGCCCTCAAGCTCCAGAAGGAGCTTATATCTGTGGAAGGCACTTCTGAGTCTGAGAAGCTCCAAACTCTCGTCAACATGGGGCAGGTGCTGATAAACATGCAGAGTGCCTATGTTTAGGTGTACTCGAATACTTTTAACATACCTACACCCTCGAATTATGCATTGCTTCCTTCTTCTTTACTCGCTCTCTGCTTTTTTTCTCTTCCTTAATGGTCTCACAGGTGTATCGTGACGCTAGCCTCCATGCTGACGCTTTGAAGGTCTTCGAGGCAGCTCTCCTCTTGAGCCCTAGCCATGCCCTCGCGACGGCTTCAGCTCTGCAAGCACGCCGGTCCCTGTGCCACTGGCAGAACTGGCAACCCATGTTAGATTCGCTGTTACGCGCCACCAGACTGGAGCTTGAAGACTCAACTAGCCCCACTTCCTTGCAGCCCTATGATGCCACTCTCATGCCGACCGTGGACCTCACCACTCAGCGACGCATCGCGACCTCTCATGCAGCGCCCTTTGACCGCGCCTTGCTTCTCAATCAAAGAGAAAGCTCAGAAGTACCACTGCAAACACCAACGATGACGACTGCAGCAGCAGCAAAGAGGCGGCCTCTCAAAGTGGTGTATTTGAGTTACGATTTCCGTGAACATCCCATGGGGTACTTGACCGAAGGGTTGATTTGCGGCCATCGCCACCGGATCACCTCCATCGCTGCTAGCTACGGCAAAGGCGACAATTCTACAGTTCGGCAGCGCATCATACAGGGAGTTGACCGTTTTCTTGAGTTGTACCAAGCCCCGCATTTAGTCGCTGTTGAGAGCCTTCGATCACTGGAGCCCGACCTTATGATCGACCTTATGGCCCACACCCGCAGCGCTCGTGTTGGCCTAGCTGCCTCTCGGCCCGCGCCCCTGTGCATCAATTACCTGGGTTTCCCCTCCACCTCGGGGGCTGAAAAATGGTGCGATTACGCGATGGTCGATGCAGTCGCCGTCCCGCCGGAAGTTGCACATGCTTCCTTCTCCGAAAAACTCATCTACTTGCCGGGCAGCTATCAGGCCAATGCCTACAGCTTGAAGGTCCCACTCTGCACTGCGGCATCTCCCTATGGCCCTTTCAAAACTTCTACCTTTGGTGCTAGTCTAAAAGTGGATGTACCAAGTGCCGAAGCGTGCATCGAAAGCGCGAAGCAAAGCGGCGCTCTGATGATCGATGCAATGAATGAGTCAATGTCTAGTATCGAAGGGAGTAGTGGCGACAGCGATAGTGCTCCAACAGCTCACAATAGCAACAACAACAACAGCAGCGAGCCGCTGCTCTTGTGCAACTTCAACCACGTGGACAAAATGGAGCCGTTGAGTTTCAGCACATGGATGAGCTTGCTGCGCACCTTGCCTCACGCTTCCTTGGCCCTCCTGAGCCCCGCTGATCCACACGTGCCGGTGAACCTGAGAGCCGAAGCCGCAGCCCACGGAGTGCACCCCCGGAGGATTCGCTTCGTCGAGCGTCAAGCCAAGGAGCAGCACCTGGCGCGGCTCACGGGCTGCGACCTGACGGTGGACAACTTCGTGTACGGCGCACATACTACATTAGCAGACGCGCTGTGGGCCGGGGTCCCCAGCGTGTCGCTGATAGGCGCAGGGATTGCCGCAGGCGGGTCGCCCTACGCCCGCATGTCGAGCCGCGTGGGACAATCCCTCCTTGCGGGGGTGAATCTAGGCTACCTGGCCACAAGCTCGGTGAAAGAGTTCTCTGACGTCACTCTTCGTTTGGCGACCTCCGCATCCACTCGCCTTGGCCTCAGGCAACAGCTTTCCGCCAATTTGCTGCAAGAAGCTTCGCTCTTTGACACGCCTGCGCTCACTTCTTCGGTGGAATCAGCCTACCAGGCCGCCTATGAAGGCAAAACAGCGGGCTTATTACCGAGGCACCTCTTTGTAGCTCGACCGTTACCGTCTTCAGCTTCATCTTCAACTTCATCTTCGATTGAGCAGCGAGCAGTGGCCGCGCTGCTTGACAGTTTGAACTCGAATAATGGCAATGCTGATGAGTCCGTCGCCATTGCTCAGCGCCTTACATGTGCTTACCCTGGTAACGCAGACGCGTGGCATTTATTGGGGCTTGCTTTACACCAACGCGACAAGGGTTCTCAGCCCGAAGCCGCTGCACAACCCATTCGTGTCGCCCTCGCGCTGTCTCCTGCTACCACCTTTTACTGGGCCAACCTCGCCATCGTTCAGCCCCACCAAGACCCTTCTTCTTCCTCTCCACTAGTGGGAGGTGAAAGTGCCTTACTCGCAGCATTGGCTTTGAGTCCCGAGGACCCAGCTCCATTGGCGCAGCTGCCACTACATGTGCTGGCAAAAGTGTTTCCCGCCCTGTATGCGAAGTGGCACCCCACGTGGACATCTCCCGAGAAGGCGCGCTTAGCGAGCAACGTGGCCATCACCCTCGCCGTCGCTGGTGCTTCCAACCCCTCTGCCGCGGTGCAATGGTTGCAAGTTGCCTTAGCACTCGACTCCACCAATCACGGAGCTCAACTGAAGCTTGGGGCGGCTCTTGAAGCCAACGGCTCTTTGGATGCGGCCATGGGCACTTTCTTAGAAGCGGTCAGAGCCACCCACGGGGAAGCTTTCCTGAACGCGCAGGCACAACAAGATGATGCAGTGATAGCAGCGCTTAGGCTAGCACATCAAAGACGACTAGGCCGGAATTCGGTGGCGATATACTGCGACGAGTACGGGCAAACGTGGTGGCCTCGGTGGGGTCCTCGATCGCTGCTAGAAGGAGGGCTAGGAGGGTCCGAAGAGGCAGTCGTGTTTATGGCCCGAGAAATGGCATTCCTAGGGTGGGCTGTGGAGATTTATGCGTCGCCGCCGGACCAACTTGTCGGGCTAGACCCTTCCTCGCAAGTCATGTGGTTGCCCTTTGAAGTCTACGATGTTGCTCACCCCCCCGATGTGTTCGTTGCTTGGCGGTACCACATTAGCGCAGCCCTCGCGCTCCCGCCCTCTGTGTCCCCTCCGCAAGTTCCTTCTTCTTCCTCTTCCTCGTCGTTATCGGAACCTAATCCTCTTCATCCACTGCCCAAGAAGACCTTTGTGTGGCTTCAGGACGTGCCTTCGTTTGCGACCTATCGCCCGTGGTTCACTCATGCTTTGTCTGGCATCTTCACCTTGAGCAACTTCCACGCGAGTCAGCTGCCAGTGCACGCCCAGCACCTCGCCACCACTACGCCCAATGGTCTAGACCAAACCTTCTTTGTAAATGGCCCCAACCATCCTATGCGCTTCGTGTACGGGAGCGCGCCGAACCGGGGCTTGGAAACAGTACTCAAGCATTGGCCTCTCATCAAGCAACAACTACCCAGCGCTGTTCTCGAGGTGTTTTATGGCTTCTCACCCGCCTTTGACAACTTTGGTCGGCAACATTTGGGTGCAAACTTTGAGGATTGGCGGCAAGGGATGCTTCAGCTATTGAAGCAGGATGGCATCGAGTATCGCGGCATGGTGTCTCACCAGGTACTAGCCGAGGCCTATGCACGAGCGGGGTTCATCTTATACCCCACCACCTACCCTGAGACCGGTTGCGTCACCGTTATGAAGGCGATGGCGATGGGGGCAATTCCTATAACGAGCCGTTTCCCCGGCTCTACTTTACCGGAGCTCACTTTACAGTGGGATTTAGGGCCACAACCTTACGATGAGAACCCTAATCATGGCCAACAAGACTATGACATGTGGGCATTGGAATGGGTGCAGGCAGTGGTGAACGCTAGCCGATTTGACCAGCGAGGTGAACTAGCGAACCACCGTGCTCAAATGAAGCAAGAGGCCCGAAATCGTTTTCTGTGGAGTCGTGTTGCTCAAACGTGGCAGAATGCTTTCCTTGCTTAGAAGCAAACTCGCCGTGTTCGTCGTGAACTAATTCACTCAAGTCCCGTATTGTATCACTACGGCAAATGTAGTATACCCCGCCCGCGTAGCACGGGCACGTAGCCCAGTTTGCACCTAAGTTGTCAGTTGGAGTTGTTCCGGAGGTAAATTCTAAATTCTGTTTAGCACCTAACAGCAGCGGCATTGGAGTTCTGTTGCACTGTTACACTATAGCTCTATAGCTACTACATATTTCGCACTATTCGCGAGTTCCGTTAAATTCAAGCCCCCTAATTAGCACTAAATTAGCTCTAAATTTAGCTCTAAATTTAAGCCCCCTAGCCACTCCGGATAGGCCGCGTCCTGGTGTTGACTCCGTGAAGGAGAGAGAGGGGGGGGGGGGCTTAAATTTAA
>Ga0307982_1001327_pt1 | contig 20201 bp, 10 predicted proteins | sample OrgLakmetagen989_FD_201847 | JGI IMG/M metagenome (GOLD analysis project Ga0307982, IMG submission 201847) | Saline water microbial communities from Organic Lake, Antarctica - #989 | ecosystem: Environmental > Aquatic > Non-marine Saline and Alkaline > Saline | place: Antarctica: Organic Lake... | reverse complement strand
GAGGCCCACTCCTGACAAGCCACACAACAATAAGACAATTAACATGCTGGTCTGTGCGACCCACATCCATCAACATTGAATATATTTGATTGATTGCTCGGTAAACGCAGGTGCTGCAACATGCACCAGGAACCGGCGCCGCTGTTCATAGCGTGTCCTCTAGGCGAGGCAAGGGCAGCATTTTTAACCCCAGAGTGTGCAGTTCTGCCCAATGAATCCTGGGCACCGTACCGTGTGAGCTGGATGTAACTCTTGCGGCGGCATGCGAGCGGCCTCCAGGCGTAACATTGAGCTGTCACAATCAGCGATTCGATGCACCAAGGATGCCGCCCGACTGGACGATACAATCACTAATGCTTTACTGGTCTGTCTTGGGTGCAACTGCTGCAGCACCGGCAGAGGCTTGTCCACGCATGGGGAAAGCTGAGGAACGTGCGAGTGAGAAATTGTGCGAGCCGTCCACGGGCAGGCAATGCAGCTTGCCACTCGTGACTTACTCTTGTACTGCAGGAGCTGCTCAATCAGATCAACGTGGGTTAGAATCATTCGCCGGCAGCAGTACCTCTTGAGGCCGAGGTCATCCATGGCTTGGCTGTGAAATGTCACAAGCAATTGCATTCCCTCGGACGAGACTGCTGCGAGACAACTGGCCTGCATACCTTTCCTCAACATCGTTGTTGATCATCTGTGTGTATGTTTCGTATTTGTTTCCAACAACCTTTCCGCAAGTGAAGCACCGAACTGGAATAATCATGGTGAAAAATATTCAGAAAGCAGCAAATTCCGCAGAAACAACAAGTCCAACGCAACTTTCTCTAGCTGTGTATGCCATCCTAGAACGCAGTACCAAAATTCAGTATGATTGGATTTGTCGGTCGCGAGTTTCATCGTCGCCAATTGCAAATCATGCCGACTGAGCCCCCTCGGCAGCTTCACACACACGGGCAGCAGGTCAAGCCAGCTGGAAGCCAGGCCTTCCCTGGGCTAAGCCACTAAATTGCCACAATCATGCTGTCCAACACGCTTTGTGTGAAATACGCAACCGCTCCTCCAAGCAATGCCAGCCTCATAGGGGGAACGCAATCAGGACAGGGAGCTCGAGTTGCCGGAGCCAGATCGCGTTGACTCGACTTCTGTGCGCCATGTGAGCCCCATAGGGGGCAAGCATGGCAAAGCACGACTGGCATAGTTGGATACACCCATGGTGCGCACGAAGCCCCCAGAGCTTCCAAGCACCTGGGCGGAAACGACCAACGGGCTGCCGGGGACTCCGCCACCAAGTGCAGGGGCCTTCACCAAGTGCGGGGGGGCGTTGAGCACGCATGCGTAGTCAATTAGTGCCTCATACCCATTTGAGCAGTAGCAAGTGCTGCATCTTAAGCTTGATTACGTATGGCAGTGTGTCGTGACGCAGCCTGCAGCCTGCAGGCACAGGCGCCGCACGCCCAGGCAAGGCCAGAGAGCCCCCTTCCGTACCTGTGTGAGACACGCATTCGGACAGTAATGGCAATAAATCGTCGGGTGCCCCTAGCTAGGCCAGGGGGGACCAGCAAAAGCAGGAACTACGTATACACGCGCAGTGTGGCCTTCTTAGCTGCGCTACACCAACGAGAGCGGTGTTTTTCTGCGTGCGCTTAATTTTGCAGTCTGCACGGATGTCTTCACCAATGCTGAAAGTTTGATGGGACTGGGGGGGGTCGTCGCTTCGCAAGGTGTAGCGCCCACTTTCGAGCTGCCTTGGTGCACTACCAATTGAAAACTGCAGCGGTATGCACGAAGATATGCTTGATTGTATAATCGATATTTCCAAACCAATTCTTGTAGTTCAGTCCAACTTGAGAGTGTGCAACGCGCTTTGTAGCGAAGCAACAGAATCAAGTTGATCCAGCATGGCAGCAGGTGAGTTCAATAATTTTGATGAAGCATGAATCGCGACGAATTATCCATGATCATTTTAATGAAATGAATTTTCTGGTGTGATACGGGCAAGATATGGCTCAGATCATGTGAAAGCGTCAGCAAATCATTTGCGGAAATTGCGCAGACGCTTTAGCCACATCAGTGACTTTGCCGGCTGATGATGAGGAGGACAGACTGAGTGTAGGGGAAGTCGAGGAGAAGCAAGATAAAGATATTCTTCCATCTGATGTCGTGGACATCACTGATGGTGACACAGTGGTATGTTTGCTGAGTGTATTCGAAATCTAACTGGAAGATTTGTCTGGAGTGCAGGAATTGGAGTACATTGGGACCACTGGGAAAAAAATCACACAGCTGAAAGGTTTGGAAAAACTTGGAAAGCTCACGTATTTGAACTTAAGGTCCAATCTGATTCGGGATATTGACTGCCTGGAGGGGATGACTGAATTGACTTACTTGGAGCTGTACGATAACTGCATTCATAGGATGCGGGACATTGTGCAAGCCACAAAATTGCAAACGCTTGACGTTTCGTACAACAGAATGCGCCGAATTCGCTGCCTGGATCACATGAAGCATCTACATACGCTGTACTTCGCCGCCAACAAGCTGGAGACCCTCACAGGGCTGGAAGGCTGCACTGCATTGCGTCTGTTGGATGTGGGTATGAACAGGCTGCGCAGTGCTGATGGAATCAGCCATTTGGTAGGATTGGAGCAACTGTGGCTGGGCAAGAACAAGCTTCAAGCGGTCCCAGATTTCAGCACCTTGACTCGCTTGACACACTTGTCACTGCAAAGCAATCGCCTGACTGCAATCGGCCCGGGGCTCGCCAGCTGCGTGAACCTTGAAGAATTGTTCGTGAGCCACAATGCCATTGAAAAAATGGAGAACGTTTCAACGTTGACTAAACTGCGTGTGCTCGATTTGACTCACAACAAAATCAGTCAGATTGAAGGCATTGACTCATGCAAAGATTTGGAGGACCTGTGGCTGTCTGAAAACGACATCAGCACGTGGGACGGGGTGGCACTGCCCATGCTCGCCAGTCTGCACAAACTGGACACAATCTACTTGGAGCACAACCCAGTCTCCAAAGAGTTTGACTACCGCATGAAGCTGAAAGACGGCGTTCCCAGCTTGGCTCAAATTGATGCAACTCCATGCCGCTGAGGCTGCGTTTGACAAAAATGAATAAAAATGTTATCGGCAACAGCCCCATGTCACTGATCATGATGAGTTTTAAAACTTCAAACTTTTGTGGGCTAAAATCTCCTCAGTTGGGCACAAAGCCAAAAAAGAATGCACGGTTGCGTGGGGGGTGAGACAAAGCACCAAACAACTAAGCCTCCGGAGCCCTACTTTCCATCCAAGGGTGTTACTTATTCAGCTTGTATATTTGTGTCAGCTGTTGCAGTTCTATGGTCCGCGAGTTTTTACATCCCTGCACAGCTGCACTGTCGAAGAACTGGTTTCATCAAATGTGACCTCCAAAGTAGGCTGCGATTGCAAAATAGTGATTGTTTGCAGGCAACATACTCATTTTTTCCCCCAAAATGAGTACTCATGCATTCTCTCGGGCCCAGGGTGGTCTTGTCGTCGTAAGCCACACCTTGACAGATCATTGACTATCGACGATAAATTTGCTGTCGATGCAGCATGAGGATCCGTGCAAAAGAAGCAGCGCCACGGATTTGCACCGTCAGGAATATGTCATGAGGGAGCGAGTCCGGCAAAAGAGTAGGTCAAATCTTGGGTGCAGCTCATGGATGGATCAGCAAATGCCTGCTTGTTTGCAGATGCGAAACTTCGGCGTGCAAGACTGGACGATGAGGCGTTCACCCAGCATGCTCAAATGGCAATAAGCTGGAGAGAGAAAACGCACAGAATTCAAAGCTTTCAACAGCACAAACAAGATCAAGCGCACACTTCGTTCAAGAAGCGCCTGGATGGCTACTTGGAGCGTTATGGGCTGGATCCATCCCGGGCGTCATATCTCGGCACAGGTTTTCAAGGACAGCACATGCGCGACGGCTATCACTACCACCGAGAGGGTCTGCGTTGTCTTGCTGCAACATTCGTTCGCCGCCCGGAAATGCATGGGGGATCTGTACACGTCAGCTCCCCCCGCCACTGCAAGCACTTTGAGTCCGAGCCGTTCACTCCAATGCGACGCTCAACGGAAGCTAAGAGTTCACAAGCCCCGACAAATACATTGGTTCCTTCATGGACCATACTGCCCACAAGCAAAACTGTACAGCCTGCATCGGGCGAAGTCCTGCGACCGCTGCTGCTCGCAGGAAAGACGGTTTCACTGTCCAAGGCCACTGCGGACTCCCCTGGAAACCTTGTGTCGCATGTTGTGGGCACGTACATCAAGACGGGTCTCATGCCTGATCAGAAGCAGTGCCTTGCTTCTCGCCGCTTCACTACCACTGAGCTGAAAGCTGCCTCAAAAACGCTCTCATACACGAGGCCGGCCTGGTGACAACGGAGGCATTCATTGTATACAAGCACCACACTCAATATTCATAAGCAGAGCCATACTTATGAGGAGAGGTTTGCATGTCTCCTGCCCTCACTAGGTGGATCTCTCCATCTATGCCCACGCCAGCACGGTGCTCTGAAGCTGCTGCACCGCCCCCGTGCCCAGACGATTGGCTGCCCGACCCAGCGCTTGCCTGGCTGCTTGGCCGGCTGTGGTGTGCCACAGGCTGCGAGGCATCTGAGTGCATCGCTTCTCTGGGGGCAGGTGCAGCCGCTGGCTGTCGCTGAGGAGCCCCACTGGGAGAGCGACCGCTGCTTTGACCCCCCCCCTCACCCCCTGCACTGCCGAGGGAAGTGTGCGAAGCAACACCCCGATGCACCCCAGCGGTCATTGCAAGCGCAGCAAAGCCAGTGGCACTGGTGGTACCAGCCTGTGCCTCCGCCACCAGCAGGGGTACAAGGGGGGGGAAGTGCAGGTCCACAGATGGGGGGAGAAACGCCCGTTCGAACTCCTTAAAGGTGTCAGGGGGGCCGTCAATCACCTCCTGGGTATACAAATCGTACGCATGGAATGACTCCTTATACTGCACCACTGACTGGCGGTCCATACTGGCCAGGGATCCAGGCTTCACTGGGGCCCCAGGGGACTCAGCCGCCGGCTCCTCCTCACGCCCGGCCCACACCAGGTCGTGAATGTTGATGGGCTCCATGCCTGGCAGCAAGATCTCCTTGGGGTCTGAGTCTGACGACGACTTCTTGCGCCCCTTGCCCTTCGGAGGACGCCCCCCTGCACTACGGGAACCAAAGCCACCCCCCCCCGACGAGGGCGTGGGTGCACTGGACAGTCCCGGCACAGCAAACTCGCCCGTGATTCCCCTGATTTCTGGCAGTGGCGCATCCAGGCGCTCAGCTTGTGTCCTGTGCATGTCCTCAGCTCGTTGACTACGCCGGGGACGGCCTGTGGAGGGGTCCAGCATCATGAGGTTTCGACCAACCTCCGCCCCTGAGCGGCGCACGGGCTGGGCGCCGCCGGCAATATATGCTGCAGAGCCGCGGCTCTGTGGGCGACTGCCCCCCGGGCCGTACGCCGCGGAGGCGCTTGCTTGGCTAGACTGTGGCCGACGAGTGCCCTTTTTGTGGGTGGCGGTGGCCAGCAGGCGGTCCAGGATTTCCTGGGGGCCCTTCCGGCGGCCAGGCTGCACAAACGTGCTGGCCTTGTGCGGCGTGCGGCGCTTCTCTCTGGCCTCTTCGGCGGCATCCGCCTGTCCCTGCGCCTCCTTCAACATGGCCTCCATTTGCTTGGACAGCCAAGTGACGTATTCCTTGTCCATGGGGGCTCCAGCGGTGCCCCCCTTGGGCACGGCAGGCAGGTTGCCCAGGGACGTGCCCCCCACGCCGCGGCTGTCCTCTTCATTGGACCCCCCTTCACCGTCTTTGTCCTTGTTCAAGCGCACAGTGAGCATGTGTAGGGCCTTCCGTCCCTGCTCGCAGGTTTTCACTGCCGCAGAGAACTTCTTTTGAGACTCCTGCTGCACCGCCAGGCCATACAGCGCCTGGGCCAGCAAAAGCAGTGTGCCTGGGGACGCCACCCCTACCCCCCCCGTGCTGGCTGTGGAGGTCATGACGCCCCCCCCCCCTGGCGAGTCACCCTCTTCATCTGAGCCCCCCTTGTTTTCGTCTTTGCTGATGATCAGGCGCTCGGTGTTCTGCCACGGCAGGGCTGTATCCAGGGTGCTTGTGGTCAGAAGCCGCACCGCTTCGTTGCTGTGGTGCGTGGCGCCGGCATGCTTGGCCATGTCGCTCAGCACAGACGCCGCGTTCAAATGGCACGTGGCGTAGGCCTTGCGCCGTCCAGCCAGATACGCCACTGCTTCTGCATACGCAGAGCTGAATTCCTCCTGTATCTCTTCTGATAGGCGGTTACGGTGGGCCACTTTGGCCAAGTCAAGCACTGTGCTGACGTCCGCCTCAGCAGCAGAGTGCAACTTGGCTTCTTGGCGCAGCGCCGACTCCAAGTGCCGCAGGGCTGTATGAGTCTGGTCCAGTGCACGTGAGCGCACAGCCATCATGTTTGCCACTGTCGCCATGAGCTCCAGGCGCACATGCCTGGCAGCGAGGGAGGGGGGGCTGGGCTCCACTGCAGCCCCCCCAGGAGGTGGGCCCACAGACATGGATGGCCCATGCATTGCAGGAGGCGAGGGAAACAGCTGCTTGTTGCCCAGCAGCTGCTGCGCGCGTTGCAGCCACACCATTCCCAAATCGGGCTTGGAGCGCTGCCGCACGCTGGTCCGCTGGCTGGCACTCGTGCTCTCCCAGTAATTGGCACGGGGCTTGCGACCGGGTGGTGCACTGGGTGCCTTGTCGCCATCTTCGTCCTGGTTGCTATCCTCCCCTTCGCCAGACGCTCCCAGGCTCGCTTTGCTCCTGGCTGCGCTCTCATCTTGCCCGGGGGCGCCGACTCGCTCAGCCGGTAAAACGCCCGCAGACTCAATGTACTGCAAACACAGGGCAAGTTGATTTAGACATCAACATGATGTGGACGCCTGGGTGGGCGTAAATGAACGCGCCAGGGGGGACAGAGGCCTTGCAAGCCTGGTCGCAGTGCGACCACGAAAACGCTAGCAAGATGAAGCCCTGTGCAGTGGTTTCTACTCCAAGACAACTACCACAGACGAAATTACTTGAAGACACAGAACGAAATTCCTGCCCTGTTCGAACTACATCTGCATCAAAGCTTGCTCACCTTGTCAATCAGCTCGACTGCAGCTGCATGCACCTCAGTCTCAGAGGCATCTCCCTTCACAAAGTCATTTTGGATCTTGACAATGGCCTCTTCAAAGGAGTTCACATCTTCGATCAAATCGTCAACTTCCATGGCGAAAGACCAAGTGTTGTTTCCTTTCGGCTGCAGGGCAGCTCAGTGGAGAGCTTGCGGAAGTTGCGTGTCAAAGTGCAGGCAATGAGAAGGCCAGCTCACACAAAAACCAAACGCACGAGTTCGATGGTGTACGCTGTCCGCAGTAAATAATTTGATTCTGGGCGCACTGGCAGGCGCCACTTGTCTTCATGGCTTTTTCCGCACATGCGCTGCACTGCACACCCCCTGATTACCCTGCACGACTGCGCCGAGGCCCGGTCTCCACGTCGCGTCCAGGGCACAAATTTTAGCCCCATCCAGGCAGCAAGGCAAGCGGAACACGATAATCTCCGGTGACATATGGTGTTTGTTACAGTGCATTTCTCGTTGGTCACTTCTTCACTAAATAAGCAGCAGGGACAAAGCCTTGAAGTCCTGTGTCATGTTGTCGCACCATCCACCAGTCTGGGTCAGAATCGTCCAAAACATCCATGGTTTGGCCTTCGGCCAAGTCTAGAGTGTCTGCAGCATCTTCTGGGGTCTTGTTGAAGGTGAACTGTGCAACTGCAACCACAGCAGCACTTGCTGCCCCGCGTTGAGGGGGGGCAGGGGGAGCGGCTGCCGCCGGTGAAGCGTACTTGGAGGAGACTGGACGGTCTGCAGCGCGCCCCACAGATTGGCGGCGTCCATAGCCACCGCCTGAAGGAGGGATGGACACTTCAGCTGCAGCACCTGTGCCCACAGCCGTGGCGTAGTCGCTCTCGCGAATGGACATGTCCTGCGGCATTGCCGACACTGGGAACATGGCGGTGTTCGCCATGGTGGCAGTCCGTGGCATTGTGCTGCCAGATGCGTGGGCTGCTGAGCTGTGAGTGGCAATGACGTCATCTGAAACACTGAACCGACTGCGCTGCAGTCCATTGCCGAACTCTTGAACGAACTGTTCCACACCAGCCGGGACAGGTGGAGTGGCACGCATTGAGGCATCGTGCTTGCTGTTATGCAATGCGGTGATGAGTGTCTGAGCCCACTGTCCGGCGTTCTTGCGGATAAACACAAGCACATGCCCTTCAGCAGATTCTGGCACTTGGTAGCAGCGGAGACACATGAACAGAAGCGTCCACGCCGAGTCAGCACTGTACGGGTTGGGGTTTTGCTGAATGTGCTTCATGAGCTGCAGCAATGCTTCGCTGCGCAGGTTTGGGTTGTTGTGGGTGTCGCGCACAAACTCCGATGCAACGCTGGCGACAGATGCACTGCCCTTGTGGTCACCGCACCACGCCAAAATGGAGCGATGCAGGCGCTGAGCCTCCTTTGCTTCATTCTTCTCCAGCTCAGTCAAACTGATTGGGATGGGATCGGGGCTGAACACTAGCATGCTTTGTTCCAGTTTCTCCCGACGGCTGGAAGAAAACTTTGCCAGCAGTGTTGAGCCTCCAAACTCATGCACAGGGCGCAGCTGCGGAAATGTCTCCAGGGCAAAGAAACGGGCGTTGTTCTGCAGGTAAATATCCTGCAGCTTGATTTCTCTGTTGATGCGCCTGTCGTTATCCCCCAGCTCCTTGGCACGCTTGTGCTGCAGTTTCACCAGCTCGGCCTCAGGCAGGGCCAGCACCGATCGGATCTCAGCAATATCCTCACTCTCATATGCGTAATCTGCAGCCTTGGCTGAGATGCGGTACATAGCCGGTGCATCCAACAGGAATAGCGCCTCTCGAGCCTCCGGGTCCACCAGCCGGGACGCAATGGTGCTGAGGAATGTGCTGGCTTCCAGCGCCAGCTCATCGAGGCGTTTCGTGTGCGGGACATCCAAAACACCTTGCACGGTTTTCACAGCGCCAGCAAGCTCGCGGGCATACGTCAAGGTCAACTTATCTGCATCGCTGCGGCGCAAGAGCTCAGACAGCTCTCCCTCCAGCGCTCGGCACTGCCTTAGCTTCGTCGCAAGGTGTCTGGCAGACGAGAGCAGGGGGGGGTCCCCGCCCTGCATGCGCATCAAACGTGGGCCCACCAGCTTGTCGGTGTCAGTAATGGCAGCCTCAATCACATCCAGGTCATTCCCAGTGGCCAAAGCGGCTCGCAGTTTTGGAACACATGAGCGGTAGCGACGAACAAAGCGCCGAGACAGACAGCCGCGGATTCCCTGCTGGGCTCGGATTGAAATTGGCTCCAGGGCCAAATTCCTCATCAACTCCAGCAGGTTGTGCTCAGGTGCGCGATACAGCACCATGGTTTTGCCAATTTGCACAGCGGAAAGGTTCTGCTTGCACTTGTCAAGAATGCGTTGAACGACGCTGGGCCAGTCGGTGCTTGGGTTAGAGTGGGCACCTCGGGCTGCAGCCCGCGTGGCTTCGTTCACATACGCGTAGCGTGCAACAAATTGCTGATGGGTCATGCGGAAGGGAAATCCCGTTTTCCGAATTTGCACAGCTTCAAAAACGCCAGAATACCGCAATTGCTCAATGCACATGGAAGGATGCAGGTCGTTGGGCCGCTTGTGAGGAGTGGTTTTCACGCAGCGGATGTACCGCGGGGCAGTGTTGTTTAGGATGGACACCAGCTTGGACAGTTGTGTGCGGAATTGCCCCCCCATTGAGTACTTTGAGCGCCCCTTGATACTGCTTGCGGCAGCTTCAGCCTCCTTTGCAAACAGCTTTTTGGGGATAAAATCAGTGGAGGAAGACAGCATCAAATCCGTCAAGTCCATCCACAGCACATCCTTGTTCTTGGTCAAGAAATCTCTTGCGTCGTAGTCCACGCTGCCGGCGTAGTGCTGGATGGTGAAACCGATGCCTGATTTGAACCCACTGCGAGTATCCAGGGACAGTGCTTGGTGGGAGCCGTGGCTGGTCATGACCTTCTTCACAAAGGTCTCATCACTGGTTTCAGGCAGGCGAATTTCGTCGTCCAGCAGAACCAAAATGCCTCCAGTGCGCCCTGCACGCGCTTTTTGCTCAATCAAATCAAGCACCGGCTTGTTGTCGATGAAACGCACAGGCGGCACCTCAATGCCTTCGTCTTCGTACACTGCAATCTCCTCTTTGAAGGTGTGTCGATTGAACAGCTGTTGCAGTTTTTCGTTGCAGTAGTTGATGCAGAGCTGCTCGAATGAGTTGAACTCAAAAATCTCAAACCCGAAAATGTCCAAAACTCCGATGAAGGGATAGTCCTTCGCCACGACCGACTGCACACCACTTGTTTTGATTGCCACAGCGGTGTTAATGCGAGTCACCAGCCAGTCAAACAATCGCCCGTATACTGCCTTCGACAAGGCATCTCTGGAATCCTGAGACTCCACAACATCGTGCAACACCTTGGGACGGCCGGGGGCGTCGATAGTGTGATGCACCCACGCGTCAGCCAGTGCTGTAGGTGTGACACCAAATGCGGCTGCGGCAGCATCCAGGTCGCCTTTGCTGCGCGGGTCCACTTTGCTTCCCTCCCCGTTTTTCAAAAAGGAGATGTTCCCTGCATACAAAATGCCTGCAAGCAGCTGCATGGCGGTGCCCACCTCTGCATCCATGTCAAAGCCGAGCGCCTCAAATGCGCCAAACACCTCGTCAAAATCCGCAGCGTCGTCCACCCCCCCCACAGAGACAATTTCTTGGGGGGGCAGCGCCTCGCCACTCTGCGAGCGCGCCTCCTGAGACGCACCACCAAGTAGAGTGCGGTAGGCTGTGGGGCCCGCCAGCCCAAGCTGAGCGCCGTATTGGGAGCTTGTCAGCTGGTAGAAAATGTGGTAGCTTCGCTCGCCAACGCCCTGCAGCGCAATACGCGATTTCTCCAGAAGGTAGTTTTCAATTTGGGCACCGACGATTTGGCCACCCTCTTGGGGGTTCATGTAGTACTCGATCCATTTTCCAAAGCGCGAGGAGTTGTTATTGCGCACCGTCTTGGCGTTGCCAAACGCCTCAAGCACAGGGTTGCTTTGCAGCAGCTTCTGCTCAACTCTGCCCACTGAGCCAACCGTTTCCGCCAAGAATGCCAGGCACTGCTTGGCAGCTTCTGTTTTGCCGGCGCCAGATTCTCCAGATATCAAAATTGACTGTGATTTGCCGTCAGCTGCGCATAACAGTCAGTGAGGCGTACCGGCGGCAGGCAGAATAATTACGCACCAATCAACGACTTCCAGGCACCAGCAGCAATGTCAAACACATGAGGTGCCAGCAGTTTGTTTGGTGGTGGTGTTGCGTGCTCTGCGATCGTCTTTGGCGTGTAAATCGGCAGACTTTTGAATGGGTTCAGTGACACCAGCACAGACTTGGAGGCTCCAACCCAGGTGTAAATGCTGTCTGCAGCGAAGCGCTCAGCAAGGCAAGTGATTCTGCAATGGTACAACAGTGTGTGTGTGCATCCATAACACGATGCAATGCCGGGTTGACGCGGCACACTTACATGGTAGCTTCGTTCAGCTGGCGAAGTTGCACCAAGTCTTGCACTTCTGCAATGCGTTTCAACGAGGGGAGGTGGAGGGGCCACAGCGGTGCATCTTTGGATGAAACGGTCTGCTTCAGGCCATCCTTGGTGACGACTGACACGTTTGTGCCTGATTTGCTGGTGATTTTGGCTGGCAGCCAGGCTCGTTGAGGATGCGACACCCAAGTCCATTCAGCCTGGGAGACAGCTTTCTCCTCTTCTGACTGCAGACAGCGGGGCTTGTCCCACGTTAACTCCCCGCTGCGGGTGTTGTGGTAGTACTGCTTGCCGTCGGCTGTGCTGCGCACCGTCCACGCTGCGTCTGGCGAGTCATGGGTGGGCCCACCTGCCTTGGGTTCATCCCCTGCTGAGGAGTCCGCGAGCCCAAAGGGCGCAGCAGCGTCTGCTGCACCCACTGAAATAGAGTGTGCCCCCCCTGCTAAGCGCTTCTTCGTGGTACCGGCGCCAGCGCCAGCTGCTGCTGCGCGTCCCGCGCTCGTCTTGGTAGCAGCTGCGACAAAGCCTGCCGCTTGGGATGAAGATCCTGCAAAAGCACTAGCCCGCCTCACCTTCGGCTTGGGGGCCAGGGGCGGGGGTGCCTCGCCGGCAGCCTTACCCCTTGAGGCCACACTTGAGCCCTTTCGGCGGGGGTCATCTGGATTTGCCCCCCCCCCTGGTCGAGATACCTCCTTCGCCAGGGCCTCGTATGCGTCACTGTGCTTTCCCAACGACATGTCATCAGATGAGCGGCGGGTGTGACCCCCCCCTTCACCCCCCTTGGCCTGCTCCCAATGCCCCCTTACTGGTGGCACCGGAGCCGCTGCAGGAGACACCTCCACGGGTGTCACTGGCTTGGTGCCTGCAGATGCTGCAGCCGCTGCTGCAGGGATGCCGCTGTCGATTCTGCCCGGGGAGGGTGCCTTGTACTTTGGGCGATCCACAACCTCCACTGCAGCGGAGGCCTCTCGAGCTGGTGTGGGCAAACGCCCACCAGTGCTGGCAGAAGGGGTGTCCGCAGACACCGAAGTCGCCTGCAGACGCTCACGGCGCTTGGCTAGCTTGGCGGCCAGCTCGCTGTTGAGCCCCCCCCCACCGATTTGCATACCCCCCCCTGAACTGGGGGCAGTCACGCCTGCTTTGCCCCCAGTGGCGCTGACTGAGGCAGTCCGGCTACGGGAGCTGGAAGAGCCCTCCACCACGCCGCCGCCGTTGGTGCGGGGTGCGCTTTTATCCTGCGTCTTTGCTTTGCGCAAGCTTTTACCCCCCTGAATCTCGGCCAGAAGGCCCCCCACAGCGGGCCTCGGCTTGGATTCAGCCGTGGAAGAGCCTGCAGGCTTTGAAGCAGAGGTATTGCGCACAATGCTGCCCCCCCTGGATGGGACGGGGGGCGGTGGCGAGGCTGCAGGGGCCAGCGCCCTCATCAGCTCGGGCAGGGCGCCAACCTCCTTCCAAGCATCCTGACCCGGAGCTCCGAATATAAGAGTGTTGCGCTTTAGAGCACCCTGTAAATAAACATTTACCTCGTGCAAACATGAATTGCTTCGGGAGTTTGCATGCACGAGCAGTGCTTGAAACGCGGAGCGCGCAGTGTCGCATTGCGCCGAGGTGAAACGCTAGCTTACCTGAAGCCAAAGCTGCTTGCACTCATCCAAAGTTAAGGGCCCCTTGGATTCATTTGTGTCATCATCCACGTAGTGGTATCTGCAAGGCACCGAGGTCTGACGTTGGGCGTGGTAGTGCGTGACGTGAGGCAGTTGGCGTGGCGGAGATGGGTTTATGGCAACGAAGCAACGAGCCAATAGGCCAAAACTTACTCTTCATCCTGAAGTGCCATGCTGAACTGGCTGAGACAATAAGGAGTGGTAGACATACGGTAGAATTCATTCAGCCGCTGCGTTCGGCTGTTGTTTTGATGCCATGCACAGCGCAATGGCTCAAGATGCGGGCTTCTTGCTACCCCCTCGTTTGCCACGCCGACCCCCCTTACCAGGGCTTGAGGGCGACGCCGCCTCAGCATCTGCTGCAACAGCAGAGTCTGATGCTACACTCATACCGCCCCCAACACCGGCAATCCCCATTTTGTGCCCCAATCCGGCTTGGGCTAGCTTGTGTGCTCGCACAGTTTCTGTCACAGCAGACCGCCGCAGGTGCTGAGTCAAAGCTGCCATCTCGGTCGAGGCCCCTGTACCCAACCCATCCACAGATGCATTGGCTTGTGCAGCTTGCGATGCTGCAGTGCTTGCGCCGCTGGATGGGCTGGCTGCAGCAGCATTCTCCCGCGCAGCTGTCGCCAGCAGCTGGGCGATGGCAGCGCGCAGCAGGGGGGTCGAGGGGGGCAGCCCCCCCAGACTCGGCGTGTCTGCACGTGGCAAGGCAAAACGCCCGCTTGCAAGCTCCAGCATGAAAGGCTCCAGCTGCGACGATGCCAGCACCATCCCGAGCAGTTTCAGCATCGCAGCTATCATATCGCGGTCTGTTTGCGAAGCTGTCGCAAGCGTGATGCTCTCAGGACTCCCCAGCCGCTCAAAGAAGCGTGTAGATGTCGCAAACCCATGAGATTGGCCCATGAGTTTTTCAATGTTTCGCCGCAGTGCGACCAGGTGTGTGTGGTCGGTCAGGGGCAGCGTAGGGGTGCCCGTCGGGCCGGCGCGAAACCAGAAATTAACGCTCACCGTGTCTTCGAAGCTGGAGTGAATCTCATGCCACCAGTACGAGGGGATGTACAGCACGTCTCCAGGTGACAGCACCGTGTACACGAACTTTGCTGCCGAGAAGTTTGGGAATGCTCGGGTGTCTGGGCGCCGTGTGTTCACTTGTGCCTGTCGGTCGTGGGGGTGGCCGACTGGAAAGGGATAAAAACTGCCAAAGTTTGCAGGGGAGGACAGGATGCACAGCTTGCGCCCAGTAACTTGCGCAAACAAGTTGTGCTGCTCGTCGTAGTGCAGTGGCGTGACGCAGCCCTGCTCCCCCACCAGAAGGAGGTTTGAGGTGAGCGGCCCCCAATCGTTGCGTTTCGCCAATGCGTTAGCAAGGGGCCAGTTGAACTTGGCAAAATCAGCCTGCATTTGAGCCCCCACACCGTCTGTGAGGCTTTGTTGCATGTACACTCGCGGTCGTTTGTAGCTGCCCGCGTGGGGGGCAGTGGGTGGCGTGGGGGTTCCAGCTGCTTGCGCCGCGGCGCCGCCACCCGTGGCAGCTGGCGCAGAGGGTGCGCTACCCTCGTAGCCTGCAAGTGCAGCTAGCATGGCTGCTGAGGGCGATGGTTCAGCTGGCGGCGCAGGGGACACGTCTGCACCACCTTCAGGGCTGCCGTCTGCCGCCAGACCCCGTGCCCCCGGAGACGCCGCACTGGCAGGTTGAAAGGGCACTCTCCCCGCTTGCGCAATGTGGGAGCGAAATGTGCTGGCGAATTTTTTGAACTCCATGTTGGACCGTTGAGAGGGCGGGTGAAAAGCGTAGCCTCCAGCATTGGCGCTGGCGTCGTGATACATGAAATCCCCAGTGGACTCAAATACCGTCACTGGCGTGTCACTCAATTGTTTTTCCAAGAACTCCAGAGTCCATCCTTGCACAGCAGGCTGCAAATGTTACTTTGAGTGCAGAATGTGGTTCTGACGCTGCTCAACCACCGGAATGCGGGCGCGCTCAATCGAAACGTACCTCGACCAGAGCCATGTCTGTGATGACAACAGGCTCACCAGCTGCAATTTTGGCGATGCTGCCAGGGTCAGAAGCACTCATGCGCGGAATTTCTTCACGCAGGAGCCATCTCTGCATACAGGTGTGCTTGTGAGTGCAGAAAAAGCGCAGGTTTGGTCAAGTGTACTGGGTGCAGTGAGTACTGCCCATCAGGCCAAGACTCTTCTTGACGACACCTTCCCCTCTGTTGTGGCCCATGGCGCATCCTTACCTCAGCCTGGGCGGGCACGGTATTCATTGTACTATTCATGATATGCTTGAGATACAAGCTGCGCACACAGTCAGCTTCTGGCAGCCTTGGATGAGTAACTGGGGAATAGAAAATGGACGGCAGATGCTGGGCTGGATGGTGTTGCCCTCCTGGATGAGCCAAGCCCCCGAGCCGTAATTTGTCTCGAAATTGGCTTTTCTCAAAACAAATTGCTTGAGTTTTACATGCAAGCTGTCACTTCTCTGCGTCTTGTGAACACCCTTGAGGCCCCGTGAATTCGAGACAGTGCGCCTCATATTCCGCACTCGCAAGGTTTTCCTGCGTTTCATCAATGCTTGGGCAAGGCAGTCGTGGAGCTGCAAAAGGTACTGCAGGTCTATTCGGGCTTGCAAGTTCTGGCTGCACTGTTGGGCCGTTTCGGCTTGCAGCAGCCCTCCGTGCAATTCCAGTCTGTCTGGGCTCGAGACAAATCTCAGCACGTACTTTCGCTGCAGCGCCTGTCGAAAGTAGTGAGGCCGCTGCACCCATTGGGCAGGAACAAGAGTATGCAGATATGATAGACCCAGCGACCAGTCCCCTACATGCTGTCTGTTCTCAAGTTGCCTCAGCCAGAAAAGCAGACGGCTTGCATGAGCCAGTCATGCCAGTGGCAGCGCTGCAAGCATGGGTGCCTGCACACGTGGCCCCTGACGGCGAAGGCGCCGTGTTTGTGGACACAACTATCGGCCACGCTGGCCACAGTGAAGCCCTTCTGCGGGCATACCCCAAGGCGCGCCTGATTGGCCTGGACGCTGATGGCGAAATGGTGGGAAAAGCGCTGAAAGCGCTGAAAGCCGCAGGTGTTTCTGAGCGTGCACAGGTCATCAAAGCGCCATTCAGCCACCTGAGAGAAGTGCTGGATGAAGCTGGAGTGCACTCTGTGGATGGCGTGCTGGCTGACATCGGCTTCAACTCTGGCCACGTGTCAAATGCTGCACGTGGGTTTGCGTTTCGAAAGGACGGACGCCTGGACGGGCGATTCGATACAGTGAGTCATGTTAGCCTCCCTGTGCAGTGTTATCGCCACAAAGAAATTCCTAATGTGCAGAGTATCCCTGGCTCCACGAGCATTGCTGACATTGTGAATAAGTGCTCCTTCGGGCAACTGGTATCTCTGCTCAGACATAAGGGTGGCGAAACGCAGCACGAGCGAGCCATCGCCCGTGCCATTGTGGAGTGGCGTGGGAAGGGCGCGCGTAAACGACGCATTGCATCCACATTGGAGCTGCGTTTTGTGGTGGAGTCTGCAGTGGCAGTGGCGCTTGGGGGTGCACCGGTGGCCAGCAGCCGAGCTGATGCCCGCTTCGCACAGCGCCAAGCCAAGCAAAAAAACACTGAGTTCAAGCGCAAGGGGCGGATGCAGGGTGTATGGGACCGAGAGAGTGTCTGGATCACAAAGTCTGACCAGGACAAAATGGTAAGTGAAGGTGCAGCTCTAATGTGTGCGCTTTGCTGCAGCTATTGCCAGAACACCCTAATTATCGTTTTCCCAGTTAAAGAAGCTTGCAGCCACCAAGCCTCGGTACACACCTGAGCTGCAGCGAACCTTTCAAGCCTTTCGTATCGCTGTGAACGCTGAGGACTGGCATGTGGCCCAGATGCTTTGCTCCCTTCCTGGCGTGCTGGCCCCCGGGGGGCGCTATGCCTGCATGGTATTTGCGCCACACGAGGACAGCATGCTGCGGGGCACTGCTGCGGCGTATGCAGCGCGGGGATGGGGCGTGCATGGGCCCACAGCGGGGCTGAGGGCCCACCCGAAGGAAGTGCGTGCCAACGCCCGCAGCCGCAGTGCCCGCTTGCACACCCTTGAGGCCCCAGCGGCCCCCAGTGACACCAGCAATGGTGATCAATTGAGCTTGGTGGACACTGGCTTCAACCTAGCTCTGGAGCCATATCTCATGCCGCAGACCCTGTCGCTGCGCCGGTCGCTGCCGCCTGGCGGGGCCCAAGTTCTGTTGGGGGCGTTTGCAGCCAAGGCTGCCAAAGATGGCGCACGCTCCGCTGGTGTCCCTGACGCTGCTGCAGGCAAGTCTGTGGAGGGGGGTGCCCCTGCAGCGGCACCCGGGGGCCGAGTGACACTGCAGGATGTGAAACACAAGCTGGCACCTGGCCTGCGCAGCGTGGAATTCACAGCGGAAGATGGGTACAGCTCAGGGGAGTGGGATGGTGACAGCGGCAGCAGTGACTCAGAGGGTGTGCAGGGGGGGCGTGACTCAGGGGACGAGTGGGAGACAGACACGGGCGCTGAGCTGGATGCACAGGAGGAGGAGGAGTTGATGTTTCACACCATGACGCAGAGCTTGCGAGTGACGCTCTCAGACAGCAATGGCGACGAACAGTCAAAGATCGTGTCAGTGCGTGGCAACAGCAAGCCTTCATACACGCCGGCCCCTGAGCGATAGACTGACGCACGGCAGTCAAGTGTAAAAATAATGGATTCATCCACAAGCACGCACCGGGAGGTACATCACAACGAGGGGCGGCCGCCATCAGCTCGTGCCCCGGGCGCCTTGTGGCTGCCCCCCCCCCCGAGCTGCCCTAGGGCCCCCATGCGGGTCTGCAGTCGGGGGGACTCATCACTGTCTGAAACTGTGACAGAGCCAACTGTGCCGCGAACAGGCTCGTCAGAGTCAGAGTCTGAGCCGTCGTCATCATCATCAGACAGGCCCCCTTCATCCTCTTCAGCCACGCCAGGTAGCCCCCCTGCACCCGAGTCAGCTCGGTCGCTACCCCCCTCGACAAGCTCGTCATTCCTGTCGGCAGAAAGCACATCCACATCCATGCCGAACCTTTTATCGGCTTGCGACGCGCCTGAGGGCCCCTCCACATCGTCCGGGACCCCCCCCGAAGTGGAGTCCTGCCCAGCAGCTGCAGCGATCAGAGGGAAATAGTCCACATCCGGCCCGAGGCAGTGCCCCATGCGCCACACACGCGCTGTGTGCGTGACATACAGTGTTTCCTGCGCCGACCCACTCCATGCCGCCGGCGCGGCATGCACCCCGTGGGGCGACAGAAAGCCCAGCTCCTGCCAGCGGCTCCGAGAGGACAGCACCCCCACATCGTGCTTCCACTGCTGGTTGTACGCATACTGTACGCCAGCGTTGCGCAGGGCCATCAGATTTGCCTGCAGCGCCTGTGCAGCAGGGTCCAGCCGCGCAATGCCGGCCTGCAGCAGTTGGGCTCTGGCTGGCAGCTGCAGGGGGCGGGCCCGCCGAGCTGTCCTGAGCGCGTCAGAAGGGGCAATGTTGTGGGTGGCGCCACCCCCTGCGGAATTTGAAGCGCTGCGTGCGGGAGTGGCGCTGCGTTGGGGGGGGGCAGATCCCAGGGAGGGGGGCTCGACAGATACCCCAGGGTCGCTGGTGCCATCGCCCCCCCTTGGCACAGGCGTGCGCACACCAGGTTCGCCAGCCAAATCTGGCGGCGCAGCGCGCACTGGCTGTGGCTTTTGCTTGAATGTGGACGCTCGGGCTGTGGCTGCCTTGCGCACAGTGTGCAGCCTGGCCTCCGTGGCTGCAGCTGCCTCCTTCAAGGTGTGTTCCCAGCGACCAAGAACACTTGTGCCCTGTGAAGCGTCCAGGATAGACAGCAGCACTTGCTGTTTCCCAGCTTTGGCATAGTCATACGGCGTGAGGCCGTTGATGTCGGAAGAGTCCTGCGCTGCCTTGACTGCAAGCAGGGCCCTGGCAGCTCCAGCTGCGCCCATTATGGCTGCCAGGTGTAGGGGGGTTCGATTTTGAATGTCCAGAGCTGACACATCAGCCCCGTGCTCCGTTGCGAGACGAGTCACCATGGGCCCATTGTCCGCAGCTGCGGCGATATGCAGGGCTGTGTGTCCTGTGGCCCGGTCTGTGGCTGCCACAGACACTCCCATTGCCAACCAGTGACTCACTTCGGCGTCAATGCTCAGCAGGACTGCCTGCAGCCAAAACGCCGTCTCAAAAGACGGCTGCACTGAGGGCTTGGTGACTCCGCCGCGCATGCCCGCCGAAGGGGCCCCTGCGTCTTCAAGTGAGGGGGGGTAAAACTCCCCACGGGCAGCAGCCAAGACATACTTGGGCAGAGCCGCTCCGCCAGCCAGATGTAGCTTTCCCGTTCCGTCGTGTGCAGCCGCCCGGAGGACGCGCTGGGCAGACTTGGCGCGGTGTGTGTCGGCCACTAGTGCCACACCGGCTGTGAGGCGCTGGTAGTTGTCGTTGAGAGCAAGTTCAACCTGCGGGTGAGGCAGCACCACCCCCCTCAACAGGCCGTGGCAGTACACGCACAGACGAGACCATGTGAGGGGAGTATTCACAAGGGCTGAAACCCCATCAGGGGGGGTCTCATCACCTGCCAATGACAGGTGAACAGAGTCCAACGGGTGCTGCTCCATGGCATTTGAGCCCCCCTCCACAAGGGCTTGGACCCCCCTCGGAATGCGCCGCTCCCGAGAGGTGCTGCGGTAGGCTCCGCTGATGGATCCAGCTCGTCCTCGTCTTGTAGGGCCTTCTGGCTGGCGCACCAGCAATTTCCACCACAAGGGTATGACGGGGGGGGCCTCAATTTCCCGAAAGGGGGTGCATTCGTGACACATGA
>Ga0307982_1001326_pt1 | contig 20203 bp, 19 predicted proteins | sample OrgLakmetagen989_FD_201847 | JGI IMG/M metagenome (GOLD analysis project Ga0307982, IMG submission 201847) | Saline water microbial communities from Organic Lake, Antarctica - #989 | ecosystem: Environmental > Aquatic > Non-marine Saline and Alkaline > Saline | place: Antarctica: Organic Lake... | reverse complement strand
GAAATGCGCTCATGACCAGCCAGGGCTGTTTGTAGGAAGGCACGCAGTGACTCGGCTTGCTGCTCTGCCGAGCTGGCCACAGCTGCTGCATTTGACGATCTCACTCTTGCAGACATCACCCGCATGCCCTGGCGAGTTGCCACGGCCCCCGGCGGAGCTGTATCAGCACTGCGCTGGGCGGAAGCCATGTTAAAAAAGGTACGGCGTTGGGGGGTTTGGGAGGCCCGTTCATGCTGTGCTTCAAACGGTGCCCGTGGGTCCTGCGTGTCTTGCAAAATCCGCACCCTGTCATGATAGTCCTGGGTTGGCCTGGGCAAAGCCGAGGCAGATTTCTGCGAACAAAGAGCAGTAAATATCAAGTGCAAAACTAAAGACATTGCAAGACGCATTGTCATGAGCTAATGTTGTCAAACCGCCAGGCACCTGGCGAGGCTGAGAGACAGAGCAACGGCACGGCTTGGTCGAGCAGTACTCACTGTTGATTCCCGACGTGAGCGACGGAAGGTACGCAGTCTAGGCTGAACACAATGGTTTATGATAAATGCCGACACAGATTCTGTTTGCCAGGTGGACGTACTGATTGCTGCTGGGTGGCTGAGCTGCCGTTGGCAAACTGGTATCCAGCCGCTGTCACATCAGTGTTTGATTGACTTGCCCCACCAGCTCGAACTTGTACAGAAGCCATGTAGATAAATTGTAAGTGGTTCTGCACGATATGTTTGATGTTGTCTGGTGTTTGTCCAGAGCAACAAAGTGCGAAGCAGGACTGCTGTCGCTCGAGTGCCGTTTGCTTTGGGCAGTGCTGAAGACCCAATGCAGCCTGACAGAGAACAAATCAGCAATACGCCAAAGTGTCTCAAACATAATGTTGCTCATGCGCTACTCTTGTGTCTTGTCTTGAGCTTTCTTGCAATCGTTGCTGCCTTCCAGCCAGCAGCGGCTGATGGGGGGGGCTGGGCGCACGAGGGGCCCGCCCCCCGGGACAATCCCTCCGGATCCATGTCAACGGTCGTGAGCGCACAGCGGCCCTTGCAAGAAAAATATTGATCGGCATCAAGGGGTGTTCGCGTGTCGCAGTGGAGAACCTCCCACCCAACGCATCGACGTGAACCGTAACATTCATTTCAGCAGCTGTCATTGTATGAACACCTGATGTGCATGTAAAAGCATTGAGTCTTTGTAAAGTGCTTCGTGGAAATTCACTCAAGCACTGGACAAACCAGCAAAAGCGCAATTCGACCTGCTCCTTGACAAGGAGAGCTCTCACGTTGAACTGTGACCCAGCTGAGCTTTTGACAGCACACAGCCAATAAGGCAAGTTCTGAGCCCTTCAATAAAACCCAAACCCATGAGAATGTCCTCACAGGTGAAAACAACAGGTACGTGCGTTGCCCTGTATGTCTGTATGTGGGGGTGCTCCGCAGTCTGCGTGTATTTGCGCCAGTTATGGCAGCTGCTGCGCGCTTGCCCCCTTGCGGAGTAGCGCTGTTGCAAACCTGCAATGGCCTCACACATAAGCCAACCCACCTGACAAGGCCTTTGTACACCACTGAAGCAGCATGCAAGCAAAGTGAAGGGGGGCGTGTGTAGCCTTGCCGCAGCTTATTAGCTGCAGCCTGCTCGAAACATGCTTGCAATCACCTTGCCTACGTTGCAGCTGCAGCAGCAGACCCCAACACGCCTGCGTGGTTCGATGTTTCAGACCGCCACGCCAATATCGCCTCAATAACATCAGATTGCTTGCGCCGCCTAGGCTCTGCGCCTGACCTGCAGCAGTTCATTTGCGATCACGATGCTGCTTTGCGCCCCGCGGTGCACGAGGCCGCAAGGCAACACGCCCAGGCGGCTGTCGCTGTGCGGGAAGCTCTGGGCTTGGTGTCTGAGGCTGGGGCAATCCACCCACCAGATAATGGCGCAGAACAGCCGGGGATGTACGGCGGAGCACCATTATCTGGCACTGACTTGAAGCCTGTGTCGTCGTGAAACCGTTGGACGGTTTCACGTCGTTCATCACCCCCACATTCCACCACGGCAACCAGAAGCGAGCCCGCCACAACGTGGCATCTCTGAAGGGCAGCACGGCGTACCGTGTGCACCCCCGGCAATTCGTGGAGCGCGTGCTGGCTGCACTGGACCAGCCTGTCAGCACACTGAGCACACAGCCCACAGCAACTGGTGTCGCCATGGACGGCCTGTCTGCACCAGATGACCCCTTGATGCAAATTGCCCGAAGTGACTCACAGCAATCGCGGCACCAGCACAAGTCAGCAGTCGACGGGTGGATCTACCACAGGCAGCAACGGCTGAAAGCGCTTCAAGCTGCGCTAGTGGGTGTGGACACTGACCAGTTGGTACTGCGCTTTGGACGGTACTATGACCGTGAGACAGGCGCAACTGCTCCAGTCACAGTCATCACTGGGTGAAGCAGCCGGGGCAAAGCAAGGAAACAAAGATCATTGCGGCTGAGTACTGCCTTGGGGAGGGTGACGAGAGCGCCGTGTACCTTGGCTGGCGCGGAAGTGTGCCTGCGCAAACACGGGCCCGCCTGTGCACGGTGAGCCTATTGAAGAAGGCCACTGTCGACGATGTTGACGCCTTCAGATGTGTGGACAGCATTCACGACCGCATCGCCCGATCGTTCAGCCCAGGCTTGTTTGTGCCTGTGAGCTCATTCCTGCAGCCTGGGCAGGATGGCGCAGATGAGCTGGTGTCATGTATGAGCGATGCCCATGGTGGGCAGCAGGAGGATATCATGGTGGCTGGTGTCGCTCTGGTCTGGGCTCCCTGCAGTCATGCACTCGATACGTGCGGCAGCAACACCTTAAAAAGCAACCTGGGCGCCCTGTTGCCTCTGCTTTTAGTGCCCAGGAGCTAGCACTACTTGCAGAGCACCGTATCCAAGCCCTCAACTCTCAACAAACGTGGGCGATGACCCGCGCACCTTCCACGCCCGTGTCTCTAGGACATTCCTGGCGCACAAGGATGTGCATGAGGGCAACTTCATGTTTGAGCATAGTGGGCGCGTCGTGTTGTGTGACTTCGGCGCCACTGCAGGCTTGGCGGGGGAGTTCTGGAGCTACAGCATATGTCAGTGCGCCCGGGGCAGGCCCTGCGGAATACGCGCCGGATTGCCCCAGAAACCATGGCCAAGCTATTGTTTAGAAGGACTTCTTTAGCCAAAGCCTGCGGAGCGCAGCCTTGTGGACTTTGGCAGCAGTCAGTGGGAAACCGACTCTGACACGGCGGACGCGCAAACGCTTGCTGAAATGCAGCAAGTGCCCGAGCAACGCCCCCGCCACGCAGACCTGTGGCAGCTGGGTGCCATATTGTACTGCCTGGCCACAGGCCGCAATGTTGTTGAATGCGTGGTGCCCCCCCAGGGCGACAGGGAGCTGCAGTGCATCCAGTTCCTTGAGGTTGGCTTAACGGCTGAGCTCAAGGCGAGGGCGACCACCATCAGCGAATCCAGGCGCCTCACAGGGTAGGGGCACTTGCACTGTGGAGGGGATGCTGATGAAGCCCGCGCTGTATTGGGGGAGGGGGGAACGGGGAGTGTAGAGCAGCTGTTCGGGGGGGCGTTTGAAACCGTGCAGCGCCTGGACATGGCGCACTTGATCTGGAGCCTGACACGCTCCAGCCCAACCATGTGGCCATCGCGGGAGCACTTGTCAAGCCACCCCGCCCTGCTGCCGCATACTGCATGGGCAGCACAAGCCCTGAAGCTGTTTCACGGCAGCGAGCTGAACAAGAGCAAAGCCCGGGCCCACGACACCTGCAAGGCGCTCTTCAATTCCTTTGTGCACTTCATCAACACTGATATATGATCATGATGCGAAATATGCTCGGCGGTCTGAGCGCTTTTACTCTAGCCGTGGCCTGACGTCCATCAACAATGCAACGCGCTCAAACAAGGGCGGCGACTGCTCCCATATTCGCAGCGCCGCTGGACCGTTCCTCAATGCATGCACCACACTATATGGAATGAAAGCCAGCCTCAAAATGTCTCAGGAGGACCTCATCCACCGCTTGCGTGTGCTGGGGGCGCATGCGTGGCAAGTGCTGCACGCGACCACACGGAGCCGGACAAAGGTGTGCCTTGACTTTGCAGCGATCCTGAGCTGCCTGCCTCCCGAGCAGAAACTGGGGCTGAATGAAATCGAGCTGCAGATTTCCCTGCTGGTCCACTTCGAGTTCCTGCGGCGCTGTCTAGGACTGCGTGGCCCGTTGTGGCGTACTGGGAGATGTTGCAGCGCTGCCACCAGTGCCGGGAGCAGCGCCTGCGGGCAGCCAGAGACGCACAAGCTGAGGAAAACGCACTGGTGTGTCCCCCACGCCAGCAAGATAGTGAGCTTGAGGAGGCTCATATGAAACTGCTGCGAGAGCTGCAACCAGTGGTGGACAGCCCTGAGATGCCCCCGTCGCAAGCGGACAGTGGCGCCGCCGCGGGCGCCGCAGACGGTTTCTCGCTTTCACCGCCCCGCCCACCCACAGTGCGTTTCACATCACTGCCCCAGCAGCAACTTGATCAGCTGCTTGAGCTGCTGCAGACTGCTGCCCAAACCACAGGCGGCGATATGCTGTCAAGTTTGATGGGAGATATTCTTGAGGAGGTCGCAAGCCCGGTGAGCAGGTTGTGGAGCCTTGTCAGCGCGCTGAGCTCCTGCGTTGTGTGTTGTGCAGTGGCCGTGCTGCCGTCACAAAGCTGGGCGATGCAAGCGGCTGACCAATCCAGGACAAGCGTGTCATTGTGCAAAGCGTAGGACGGGCAGTAGCTAAGCTGCAGGCCCTGTTGTCGTCTGCACCAGAGTGAGTGCCCCTTGTAGAGCTGAAGCATGATAATACATGCTGTGTGCGGCACCTGGGCAATCGAGCCCACACTTCACCCACCAGGGCAACACACCTGTGCAGCTGTGCAACACCTTCACCACTCCAGGTCAGCATCCATCCATCCGTCGCCAGTGTCCAGCTCGTGTGTGCCACATACCTGTGTATTCACTGCCGCACTCCCGTCGCCGGGTCTGCATGCAGCTGTCCGGTGCAGCACCGCGAGGCGACGGCCACACCTGAGCAGAGCTGAGCGTGGGGGCTGAAGTGCGTCGCTGTCGCAGTGACCGGCAGTGCACCCCGCAGTGGTGCAGCTGTGCACACGGCAACCTTTCCACACAGCATCACCCACGCTGCGCTGTACTGCCAGGATCCAGCGCACATATTCAACCTGTGCGGCCTGCAGAAGGCTGCCTGGCGGAAAGATGGAAGTTGCAGGTGCATTGGGTACAGGCCACTGCAGCAGCACCTTGCGTAGTTGTGGCTGCTCGGCCGATGGCAGAGCAGCCACAAGTGCCATCATCTCTGCAAAGCACCCTGCCACTGCTTGTACACGCTGGGCTTTGCGCTGAGTTGGGGTGTAAACCCCCCGCCTTACAAGGGCTTGTACAGCTGCATCTACACGCGCCGCAGTCAGGTAAGAGCGCAACACACTGCACATGACCTGTTGGCCCTGCGCACACACACCGGTGTTCAACTTCAAGTCGCGCCCGATGAGCGGCACAGTGGGCCCATGCTCTGTGGGCGCCCTGCCGTGGATATCAGCTGCAGACTGGTGCAGTGCCCCAGAAAACAGCAGCACCTGCAGGGTGTATGCGATGTTCTGGACCTGTAGCGCACACACAAGATCACACAGTATCTCCGCATGCCCACCTGCGGCAGCCCGCAGCAGCACCTCCCCCAAGTTCAACTTCACCGCTCGCCGCTGGGCAGGGTGCAGCAGCAGCTCCCGCACGATCGGTGCGTGGCCGCGCTCAACTGCCGCCACAAGTGCGCCGTTACCATCTTCATCTACATACACTACTCGCTCGCCAGTCCGGCTCAAAAGCAGCTGCACTACACCTAGGTGCCCTCTGGCACAGGCCTGGTTGAGAGTGCAGGTGTCACCCGGCTCAAAGTGCAGTGCACGCGGCCCTGTGAGTGACAGCAGTAGAACAAGAATATTGTGATGGCCTCTGGCACATGCTGCATGCCATGCACGCTGCAAGCAGCCGCTCAGGTCCAGCTCTTGTCGTCCTGGCAAGCCGAGCAATTGCTTTGCCACTTCAATGTGCCCGTTGGAGCAGGCACCCACAAACGCAGTAGGGCCATGCTTGTGGATCTCTACATGCTGTGGCATTGTTTGGGCAAGTAGAACTTCCACAACTGCGGCATGGCCGTGAAAGCAGGCAGAGTGGAATGCGTCGCAGCGCTTCTGGCGAACTTGGGTGAGGTCCAGAAACGCAGCAGCAATGGCAGCGTGGTCCTGGGCGCACGCAGATTCAAATGCGCACAAAAACAAATCTTCTTTGTCGTGCACATCAAACTTGGCTGCGCCTTGAAGCAGAACCCTCACAACAGAAGTGAAGCCGCGGTTACTAGCAAACGCGAGTGCATCCCCGACGAGTGCGTGGTATGGAATACAATTTGGCGCGCCTGCAGTCAGCAGCTCGGCAACTACTTCAGCGTGTCCATAAAAACACGCTACTTGTAGTGCTGAGTGTGCAGCATCGTGCAGATCAACGTGGCAGTGGCTAGCACTTGCTGTAGCCAGAAATTTCCGCACTCCATCAACGTCGCCAAGCTGGCAAAGCATGCCCAGCTTTGAACAGTCTGTACTGTCATGAGCCATATATGTAATATACTCCAGTCAACAAAATCACTGCCCAGTTTACCAGTTAAGCCCAATTGAAGCAATCTCCACGTGGCAAGCGATGACTATGGGCTTGGTCTTTTCACAGGGCAGCGAGAATACCAATTGGAGGCAGATGCTCGCTTGCTCACTTGCCAAGAAATAGAACTATGTTAGTTTGTTGTGGGTGCACATAAGCTGCTCGGCACCGACGCCTCGTGCTATGCTGCAGCCCAAGCTCCAACAAGAAGCACACACAAAATCTCTTGTCCAGTGCTGGTGCTGCTTATCAAGCTTCTTCGACGTCAGCAGTGCACACGCACAAGATAAACAACATCGCTGTGACAAGGGAATCGTTGAGTTCGACGGCGGATAAGTTTGCATGTTTGTCATCAGACAAAAGTTCAAGGTGCAGCCAACTGCCAGAAGAAGGGGCATCTGCCATCGGTCCGCGCCCCCCAACAAGCCCACACCCCCTAGCGCAGATGCATGCACTCCGTGAAGTTCAACAGCGACAATGCATTCAGCAAGCACGCAACAGCGGCAGTCATCCACCACCCTTCTCCAGCCGTGAAGGCACCCCCCCCACAGCACCCTTCCAGGGGGGTCACCTCTTGGTTTTGGACTGCACCTCCTGTGGCAGCACATTCCGCACAAACAGGGCATCGGGCGGCACCGCGCCTGTGCCATCAGCCCCCATGCTGTGGTCATAAGACACTGCAACAGCCAGCTTGGAGCCTGTGCGGCTGAAGGCAGTGGCGGAGACGGATGTGGCATACGGCGCGAAGGAGTGCACTTTCTTGCGAGCTTGGCGGTCCCACACCACCACACTGCCGTCGCCGCCTGCAGTGGCTACTGTGTCATGCACGGGGTGCACTGCCAGACTGTTCACGGGGTACACCACGTCAACGGTGGCGCCGGCTGGTCGCTTCCTGTGACATTTGAAGGAAAACCGCTGGCTGCGGGCACCATCAGCTACGGTGTCGTGGCCAGGCAAGGGCTCAAGCGCCACTCTGCCCTCAATGGAAGATACAGCTACGCCAGTGCCGTCTTTCCAAAACCGCACACAGCGCAGCATGTGCTTGAGGGAACTGAGCTGAGATGACATGACGGCAGTGTCAGGCTTGCGCAAATCATAAACTGCAAGATGTTGACCAGCACATGCTGCTGCCAGCAGTGGCTGCCCTGAGCTATCGTTGTAGTCCATGCTGTAGATTCGCTCAGGTGCGGAAATTGATGCTGCTCTGGCTCCGCTGCTGCCACTTTGCCTTGCATCCCAAGTCGCAATGGTCGCATCCCATGACCCAGAGGCAACAACATGAAGGGAGGTGCAATATTTTATGCACTTGATGGGCTTTGCGTGCTCTCCCAGCGCATCACCCTTGCTGCCACTGCCCCGTGTGACGTCCCACGCTCTCACAAGCCGGTCCAGGCCGCCACTGAACACCTGGCCTTGGCTGGAGCCAAACGAAGCGTCAAGCACGGCTGCGTTATGAAAGAACGTAGCAATGCTGTCACAATTACTGTCATATACTCTCACGCTCTGTAGAAAATGCACTTGTGCAAAGGATGCTGTGAAATCTCAGCGGCAGGTAACAAGGCGTGGCAGGCTCAAATGTGTTGCGCCGCCTGTTCCTGATTTTTTCCTGACGATGACAAGCAGCACGTACCGAGTCCCAAGATGATGCTACAACAGAATCGCAATCTGGTGCGAATTCTACACTGCTGATGCCATCTTTTGGTGGCTCCTTTACTTGTGCTTCAGGTGCGGCAGCCGCAGAGTTTGCCATTCTAACTGGCGTTTCGCGTTTCGCTTTGAGAAGGCAAGACAAGCTGTTCAGCAAGTAGAAATGGCTGCAACGATTGAATCAGGTATTTGGCATCGAAGCAAATGCAGGGCTGTTCATTCTGTATGCTCTGCTTCGTGGTTGTTTGGAATGTGCCCTACACACAAATCCTGCGGCACAGGAAAATGCTTGGCAGCTTCACGCCCCCTGCCCGAAGCTTTCCAGCAGTCACAGCCAAGGAGCGCGAGAGTAAGAGGTGTAGTGCATCTAGGGTGAATGTATATTTGCTTACATTCTGCGACAAATGCTTCCGAGAAGCCAAGCACGCACATTTGTACGTGAGCTCAGTAGTACGTGTTGCGAGCCAACCAGCCGTACTCGGTGATGACCTGCTTGCCCTGGCGCTTGGTGCTGCTGTTCTTGCGCATAATGTACTTGCGCACCTCGTCGTACAGGAAGATGACAATGGAGAAGGGGACGGCAGGCACCCAGTGGAGCAGGCGGATGGCCCGTGTGCCCAGGGCGGTGTCCACGCCTGGCACGTAGCACAGGAACGCAGCAAGCACGGTCTCAAACAGCAGGCCAAAGTTCATGGCGGGGTTCACCATACCCTGGTGGTACAGAGACAGCCAGCGGGTCTTGCAGATGAGCAGGTCGGCCCACTGCACAATCACAATGGAGATGAAGTACGCAGTCTGGCCGTGGTGCAGGGCCTCGTCTTGCATCATGCGGTTGGCCACATTCACGCGGATGGTGCCGTCAGCGTCAGTCTTGAGGTACGCCCCAGTGCTCTCGCCCTCAGCAGTGGGGCAGGTGATGCTCTCAGCGAAGAAGTTCAAGCACTCGCCCACGGCGGCCTGCACAAAGACGGCATCCTTGGCGCGCTTGTCGGAGTTGGACAGGGTGGCAGTAACCACGGTGTTGCCAGTGGGCACGGAACCTCCGGTGTACACGGTCTTGTCCACATCCAGGTATTGGATGCTGCCGGTGACGCTTGTCAGGGAGTCCACAGCCTCGCCGCGTCCCTGGGCATCGCCGTCGAACTCAGCGGTGTTGGGCACAACCCAGAAGCCGGGCTGCGCGGAGCCAAAGAGCAGCAGGGAGTCGGTGTCCTCGCCAGCGCCGTTCACATCTGAGGCATCAGCGTAGTCCCACGTGAGCCACTTCTGGTTCCAGTACTCGCTCTGCACTCCGCGCCAGGGGAAGAATGGGTAGTAACCCTTTTCGCGCAGGGCACGGCGGGAGTTCACAGTGATCACGTTGGTGTCAGCGGTGAAAGTGCCGTAAGTCTTGCCGTCCAGGTTCTTGAAGCCGCTAGGCTCGTCGCCGGAGCCCTGGAAGTTGCGAGCGGGGTGGGTGCACTTGTCGACTTCGCCGTCGCCGTTGGGGTCCCAGTACAGGAAGCCCTGCGTCACAGCGTCGTTGCCGTCGGTGAATGCACTGGCGGCGGCAGACACAGCGACGTTGTTGCCGTCAATCTTGAAGAAGCGTCCGCCGGTGGTCTTGCACATCAGAGGCAGGTTGCTCCAGTTGTCAAAGGCACCGCGGCCAGGCAGGATGTGGGCGGGGTAGCCATAGTCGTTCAGCACTACCAGCCAGGTGAAGAAGCCAGCAATGGCCTGGATCACGCCGATCTGCAGGTACGCAAAGGAAATCAGTTTCTTGGTCACAAGGCGGTCCACAGCGGCGTCGCGGGCGGGGCGGCGCATGATGTCTGCCTCTGGGTTCTCCCACGCCATGGAAATGGCAGGCACCATGTCGGTGCCCAGGTCAATAGCCAGGATGAGCACAGTGGAAAGGGGCAGGGGGGTCTGCACAGTGATGAAGGTCAGGAAAGGCGCGATCTCAGGGATGTTGGAGGACAGGGTGTACGCAATGGACTTCTTGAGGTTGTCGAAAATCAGGCGGCCCTCACGCACGCCACGCACGATGGAGGCAAAGTTGTCGTCAGTCAAAATCATGTCAGCGGCTCCCTTGGTCACTTCAGTGCCTGCGATACCCATGGCCACACCGATGTCGGCAGCCTTGAGCGCGGGGGCGTCATTCACACCGTCGCCGGTCACGGCGACGATCTCAGACTCCATGTCCTGGAAGCGCTTCACGATCTGCAGCTTCTGCTGGGGGGAGGTACGGGCAAAGACGATCTCGTCGTGGGCAAAAATGAACGCCCACTTCTCATCAGGGGTGTCCACAGCCAGCTCCCACCCGGGCACGACAATGCCCCGGACGGAGCGCACATCCTTGCCTTCGTCGTTGGTCTGCAGAGGGTCCACGCCGTTCTTCACGGGGCCCATGAATTTGTAAGGTCCAGAGAAAATGTTTACAAGCTTGGCGATGGCGGCGGCGGTCTGGGGGTGGTCGCCGGTCACCATCACAACACGCACACCGGCGCGCTGGCAGTCCAACACAGCCTCGGGCACGGAGGGGCGGGGGGGGTCGATCAGGGCAGACATTCCAATGAGGGTCAGCTTCATCTTGCTGTTTTCCATGCCGGCCAGGATGGCGTCGTACTCGTCCTGCTCCCACTCGGTGCTCTTGGCGGGGGCGTTGGAGGGCTTGGTGCCCTTCACAAAGTTGGTCGTCTTCCACTTGGCAATGAGCTCGTCGCGGCCGGCACCGTCAGCGACAGCGGGGTCTCCCAGGGGCACGTTGCGCACGAGTTGGTCCAGGTTGAAGGGGCACTTGCGGCGCACATCCACCATGATGGGGGCACCGTTCTTCTCACGCATGACTTCACCGTCAGGGCCCACCTGGGGCTCCTTGACGGACTTCTCCACCTGCAGCTTCTCGGCGGGGACAAGCGACGCGGGGATGTCGTACTTTGCAAAGGCCAGCACACGGCGGCCCTGCTTCATCAGCTCCATTTGCAGGCCCTCGATCTCTGCCTGGTCCTCGGCGGACATGGGCGTGCGGGTGCCCTCGTGCACGTAGTGGTCGCAGCGGGTGACAATGCGCTCAGGGGCACCCTTCATCCACACGGTGTAGGGGTGTTCCGTGTTGCCAATGTTCTTGGTGATCTTCACGTGGTACTTGTTGGCGGAGTTGAAGGGGATCTGTCCACCAGGTGCCTGGGGGTAGTTGGCGCGATGCTGGCCCATCATATCAGCGTTGAACACCTCAGTGATCTCCTCCATGTCAGTGGGCATGTTGTCGCGCTTGTACATGCCGGGGTACATGAACTGGGCGAACTTGATGATGGAGCTCTCGGAGGCGTCTCCCTGGGTGTCCCACAGGACAGCAGGCACGCCAGCGGCGGAGCCCAAGGAGTAAAAGGGAAGGGGGGTACGGGAGTCCTTGTCCACAAGCACCATGCTGCCGGGCTTGAAGGTGGCAGTGGTGTTCAGGCACATGGCGTCGTGGAAAACCTTGAAGGACTCGGACTCGGGGTCAAAGTCGGGGTACACCTTGGCGCCGGAGGCCTGGGCAGCGGCATCAGGGCGGGCGACGAACTCAGTGCGGTAGATCTTCTTGTCGAACAGCAGCTCGGCGAAGGTCATCTTGTTCTGGGTGAGTGTTCCGGTCTTGTCGGAACAGATTGCGGTGGTGGATCCCAGGGTCTCGACTCCCTCCAGGTTCTTCACAAGCACGTTCTTCTCAGACATGCGCTGGGAAGTGAGCGTCAAGCACACAGTCACAGTGGCCAGCAGACCCTCAGGGACGTTGGCGACGATGATGCCGATCATGAACACCAGGTTGGTGATAATGTCTGTTCCGATGGCCAGACCGATGATGAAAAACAGGATTCCCAGGGAGATGGCCACAGCCGACACGATCTTGATGAAATGGTGAATCTCCTTGGCGATGGGGGTGTCCTCGGTGTCGGTGCCTTCAGTCAACTGGGCGATCTTGCCGATGAAGGTGTTGTCGCCAGTGCGCACCACGATGCCGGTGCACATGCCGTTCTTCACGTCTGTTCCGAAGAAAGCCATGTTGGTGGCCTCCTTGTCGTCCTCTGGCTTGTGGTACTTGTTCTCAGCCACGCGCTCCAGGGCGTCTGGCTCGCCAGTCAAGGCGGAGTTGTTCACCTTGAAGTCCTCAGCGGTCAAAACACGAACATCAGCGGGCACCATGTCGCCGGACTTGAGCACGATGACATCGCCCTCAGTCAGGTACAGGGGGTTGAAATCCGCTCCAGAGTCATTGATCCACTCGAAGGGCGCAGCGGTGTCGTCCTTGTTGCGGCGAGTGTAGGACATGTCGGTTTTCACGCGCACAGATGCGGCAAGCAGCTGGGCGAACTTGGCCATGAGGTTGGCAGACTTGGCGTTTTGCAGGTATGTGAAGATGCCGGTGACCAACACCACAACAGCCAACACAATGCCCAAATACAGCTGTGAGGATTGGAGAGTGAAAATTGAGCACAGGCAGCGGGAAAAGATGTAGAAACGTACATTGTCGTTGTCGCCACGGAGACCTGCACACAAAGAAAAATGAATCGCGGTCAAGGAGCAAGACACTTCCAAGTCAGTTCGGAGGCTTCTTTTTCCGCAGCTACATGCTCAATGTGGCAAAAACAGCGTGCAGCACTGACCATATCCGATGAAACAGAGGATTGAACCTGCACAATAAAAAATCGGTGAATCCCGTTGAAGAATGAGAGCGTGAATAAGCGCACGCGCTGAGGTAAATTTGCGGCATCTGCGGGATCTTGAGACAAGGAGAGGACAGCTTTGCACACACTTGCAGCCAAGAAAAACCTGTGGCATGTGCCTCTCATAAATACAAACCAAGATTCCGGCCGTATGGGCTTGTCAGGCACGGGGTGGAGTCAAGACTTCATGGCGGCGTTTCAAGCACAAACACAAACGTCTGACTTACCAGCCCACAAGAGCAGTGCAAAAAATCCAGTGAGCTCCTCCAGAAACAATTGCCACTCAGGTTTGACCTGGGCGCAAAATGTGTGTACTTCTCTTGTGAATGAGCAAACAGGAGCGTCGCACAAAATGGGCGGCGGTGCAGGCAGCTGAAAAACAACAACATACCTCAGCAGGCGTCAAGCAGTTGAGCCGAGGGGAACCGTCGGGATGGGTCAAGAGAATTTGGCGAATCTTATAGGGGATCACCTGCGCACACGCTTGGTGGGTGGATGTACAGAATAAGATTGCACAGCTGCCATTGGCGTGGTGAAGCACTTCCACCAAGACGACCCTCAACTACTTGTACTCACGTTGTCAGAGTTGATGTTGTATGACCACTGGCGGGCAAATGCCTGCAGTTCAGGTTCCTGTGCATTATCCACGGCATACTTCTTCAGCTGCTCGCCATAGAAGTTCTGAAGCTCAGTCACAGTCGCATTGGTAAGATGTTGGCGCTGAACGGAGCCGTCCTCCTTCACCATTTCCTCTGCCAGGCTGTACTCAGACTGGGACAGGCGCTCCTGGGCAGCCTTCTTTTTTTGCTCCTCAGGCGACAAGGCTGCATTGAGTTTTATGAATGGCCACATTTGGCGTGCGGAACTTGAAATACTCACCCTGAGGGGCAGCAGCTGGTGCAGCCATCACAGCTATAATTCTGATAGATGCAGAACCACAACCAAGCAACACACACAACCAAGGCTGTGGGTGGCAACCAAAACTTAAGTGCCACAACTTCTCACGAGGCAAACACACAGCATGCTCACTGGACAATGCAGTTGCATGAGCCCCCATATCTCAGCTGACCAGCACCTGAAGCTTGCGCGGCGAGTGGAAGAGGTACTTCGGCAACTTTTCAGCTCTGCACAAACGATAAGCTTGCAGAGCAAGGCATGTGGATTTTACAGGGGCCTGTTACTCGGCTCTCTCGTGTCATCACTTGTCTCTTCTTGTGCGGCCCACTCCTGACGACATGTCTGCTGCTGCCAGGCAGCAGGAGGCTGATGATGAGATGGCGGAAAGCGCAATCAAGGTTCGTGAGCACCTGCACCTGTGAGATCAAAGCGAATGTTGTACATTGCAGGACTTTATCTACATCCTTGAAACCCACGCTGAGAACTGCGAAGCGCAGGGCAAGTATATCGAGAGCGAGGTGGCTCGAAACCGACTGGATGAGCTCAAACTGCACGAGATGAATCGCAGGCAAGAAGCCATGCGGGCACGTCACATCGCCGAAAAACTCGGAATCGAAGAGGCTCATATGCTCGAGTTTCAACAATTCAATCTTGTATGGGACAAGAAGATGGCTGCGTACGAGGAGAATGCAGCGGAGCTTGTGATTGAGATGAAAGAGAGACACGCTGCTGAGCTGAAAGACTTTCAGCAACGCTTGCTCGCAAAAGCAGCTATTCCAAGGCACAGCAAAGAGCTGATAAATTTGCGCAAAGTCCAAGATGTCCTAGCCAAAAACAAGAGGTGAGGAGCAGCCCCAGTTTGTTTTGCGGAAATTGCCCATGACTCTGCCGTTGATCTGGCTGTACAGATACCAGGAGGCTGCAAAGATGAAAAACAAGGCTGATGAGCTCATGACTTGGGAAGAAGAAAAATGGCACAACGAGCGACAAGCCGAAATGTTTCAGAAAGAAATGCGCTTCAAACAGAAGCTCAAAGTCGAGCTTGTTGCCCTCAAAAAGCGCATTCAGCTCGGCAAGGCTGAGATGAAGCGACAGAGACAGGCAGAACTTGAACGCCTGCTGCAACGATATCAAAATGTGAAGCGTGAGTTGGAACGAACCCAACGACTGGAGCGCGTCAAGTTCGACAAACAGACAAAGGTCCAAAAAGCCGGCATCAATGCTGCCAAGGCAAGGCGTAGTGGCTGAGTGTTTGAGTGGCCCATCATGTCCCCATGTTTGCCCTGTGTAGTGGTGTAACCCACGCATGGGTGGAGCGGCTCCTCTCCCACAAGGGCACCTCAGCAAATTGCGACACTTGCCAATGCTTGAAAGCGTTGTCATGGCATGACAGCAGTCCAACTTTCTGCGCCCGCGGATTGTACAACAGCCGAATGCTGCTGCTATGTGCCAGCCTGTACTGCTTGTCTGTGCTTGCCTGTGCTTAGTAGACTTGGCACCCGCATGCAGGGGGTGTTGCTTTCAAAGCCTGCTGAAAACTGCACCGCCGCTCTTTTCATGCTGGCATGTTGATGCAACAAAATCCGCGCAGGTCTTGCTGCTACCTAATGATTAAATGTTCAGTATACTATCAGCTTGCATAAGAGCGCGAAAAAATCACACCGCTGCGTTGCTTTTTTGAGTTCTCTTTCCGAGACTGGCAGATAATGGCTTGGGTTCAGCTCGCTCCAATCTCTCGCCCGAGCGAAAGGGAGTGCGCAGGAATGTGCACAGTGGGTAATAGGTGTTGGTTAACATGCGGAAACAACCGCACAGAGCGTTTCAATGACGTTTGGCAGTTGAACCATGGTACGTTTGAGTTCTGTAGCTTGAGTGACTGAATACTGCTGTAACGCCAAAAGTACACCTGCTGGAAAATGAAGCATGTTTGCAGACATGATTGAGTGGAAAGAAGCTCAGAAACTTGTGACTTCTCAGGCAAGCTGGCCAACAAACCGCAGTGCTGCAAGCCAATGTGTTTGGGTGAGTGACTTCAGTTGTGGCGTTACGAGCCTTCATAAGTGTTTGTGCATGCCGCTGCGGCAAGGTACTTTTCTGCATTCAACGCGTGCAATTTTGTGTGCTTTGTACAGAGAGATCGTTTTTTGGTCGTGTATGGTGGTTGGGATGGTGGTGGAGAACAAGAGGATACGTGGCTTTTCGATACTCGTGAGAAACTTCGCCATTTTGTCCACGCTTTCTGCAATACAACCATCTTTTGCAGAGACTCTGTCTTGGCGATTGCTGGAAACTTTTGGTGGCTGTGGAGCACGCCACTTTCAAAGTGCAGAGGTCATCGGTGACTACATGGTAGTTTTTGGAGGATATGATGGACAAACCTGGCGGCAAGATCTGTGGGTTTTGAACCTGAGTGAGTGCTTCGATCAAGCGGATTAGATATGCTTTAGTACACTTTTAACTTGCAGTTTCTGGAAAATGGAGTCAGCTGAGACCCGAAGCTTTTGATGATATGTGGCCTCCGGCCCGAGCATCTGCTGCAAGTATGGTGGTCCACGGCAGCACAATTATCATTCACGGTGGCTACAACGGAGATTCCTTCCTGAATGACATGTGGTTTTGTTCGCTCGATGGCCTCTTTACGTGCAATAACCCAGAGTCCTTGGGGCCAATGTGGAGTGAGCTCAAGCTGGGTGCAAGCCTCTCGCCAACCAGTGGGTTCACTGGATACTCCCTGAGTAGCTTTCTTGCATCACCACAGGAGAGAAGTGCCACGGGCGGTGGATCCAGCGTCCCCGGAGGGGTTGGTAGCGACTCACTGCCGGATACTGCACACTCATCCCCAGCCGACTCGCAGTCTCGCAGAGCCCAGTGTCCCTCTCCCAGAAGTGGGCATTCCATGATACAGCTGGGCCCGCTGCTCGTGATGTTTGGAGGCCGACATGCAGAAGGTCGCTACAATGACGTACATGTTTTCAATGTGGACACGAAGAGCTGGACGAATGTTCCTGTCAAGGGGCGGCCTCCTTGTGGTCGAAAAACGCACTCATTTGCACGAATTGGCGACAAAGCCTTCGTGTTTGGAGGGCACAGCGGAGATAGCTGGATGGGTGATTTGTTCGTACTGCACCTGCAACCAATTCTTGTGCATTTTGCTCAAATTCCTCGTGCACTGGGGCCGCAGGGGGGGCTGCTGGATGTTGTGAACCAACCAAAGCGAGCTCGCCGCAGTGCGCAAATCTCCTCCACTACACTTCAACAAAAGCGCTTCAGTCTGGCCTCAACAAACAAGTTCATTGCCATGCCTGGTATACTGCTCGATTTGGTGCCTGGGTCAAGCACTCGTACTGCGGCGGCACAGTACGCTGTCGTGGAGGCGTTGAAAGGTGACTGTGAGCTTCTGCACAAGTATGGACTGGACACATCGTTCACATTCCTGTCTCAGCTGCAATCGAGGACTCTACAACACGCAAAACGCATTATGGCATGCACCCCAGAAAGCTGTGCATTCGCCGATGCTCGCAGGCCCTACTTTTGGGCAAAACGCGCCACATTGGAGGGATCCACAGAGCCCACTGCACCTCCCAGCACACACACCCCCCTGATGGCTTTGTCAAGTGTGCATGATGAAGGTGTGAGCAGTGCGAGCGATGGTGACATACACATCACTGTCGGAGATTTAGTGTTCATTGTGGACAGTTGCATTGTGCAAGCCCGCTGCGAGTACTTGGCGACTGTGATCCAGAATCCCGAGTGGAAGCAATCTGCAGGTGGGGCCCCTTCCGTGGCTTCATTTGGTCTGCCTGCCGCACCCACTGCAGCGCCGTTCAGTTCGTGGAGTGCTACGGACCCCAGCGGTAGCAGCGCGCATGCTGCTGGCAGTGCTGTAAAACCACCCACCAGCTCCCTTCCTAGCATTTCAATTCCGTTTGTGGAGGCTGGAGTGTTTGCAGCGGTATTATATTTCATGTACCACGATATTCTGCCCCTTGGCATCACAGATGAAAATGTTCAGGAGCTGCTCATCGCAGCGGACCAGCTGCAAGTCACCGACCTTTCTCACTACTGCCAGACTCTTTTGGAGTCACGTCTTACAGTAGACAATGTCTCTGGGCTCCTGGAGTTTGCCAGCGCGAGGCACATGGAGTACCTGTTCGAGTCGTGCACGCTGTTTGCCGCTCACCCCAAAGCATTCCCTGCGGTGGCTGCATCGGAGGCCTTTCTGCAGCTGCCCCACGAGTTGTCCAGTGCAGTGATGCACCAGCACTCAAAACTACGGGCGCTGCACCTGGCGCCGCACAAGGGCGTCTCGGGCAGCGGGTCACCCGTGGGGGGGCAAGAGGCCACCGCGGGGCCCAGTAGGGCACAACTAGAATGAATTCATTCGCACGCAAACCAGGGCTCTATGTCAGCGCTCTATGTGTAACTCGTGGAGGCACACAGAGCAGGCTGTTGTCCTGGGGGGGCAGAGTATATTGTGCGCGTTGCGGCTTGCCAGGAGGTCTCTTGAAGCAGGAATCGCAGCAGCCCCTGCGCTCAACTGTGTAGCATCGCTTGCATTTTGGTGCGGTCCATCACTGTCTCGTCGAACTTGATGAGGAAGACTGTGCGTTGCCCTGAGATGTGGCTGCCGCCGTCAACTGTGTGGGCCGAAACGGTGCATGGCTGCAAAAACGAGGATAAAACAAAAGCACAATACACGAACAGGCAGCTTCCATGGGACTCACAAACTGCATTGCACACATCATGCCTTTCAGTGCACCAGCCAAAAACGAAGCACAGCTGAGTGAGCCGTAGTCTGCCGGCACGCTGATGAACCGGTTGGTCAATGGGTCGTTGTCGTACAGCATATCTGCGTCAGCAGGGCAAAAATGAAACAGTGATAACGCTTGGTGTCATTTGGTACTAACATTGGTTCTCGTGGTCAGTAGAGGCCTGCAGTCCGTCCGCAGGCTTGTCAAAAAGACTTCTCCACACTGGCCCAGAAATAAACTGAAGCATTTTTGTGACATTCGTCTCCCGACGTTCGGGCCGCTCTCTGAGCCAGACTAATTCAATGTATCTGCTGCCAACATCTTGGCCCAAACTTTCTAGTCTGTAGTGGTTGAAAGCACTGAGCATTTAGCGCGGTGGGAGTGGAGCAAATTTTGGATCTCACTTCCTCTCCAAGTCCTCCAATGCTTCAACCGAGCTTCTAAAGTAGGCAACAAATTCACAAAACATAGCACCAAATGTACTTGGGTGTAACCTTTCGCGGCCAGATCCAAGCGCTGCGTTGGCCAACACATCTGCGGCGGCATGCTTGCGAGCCGACTTGCCGCTTGCCCCGCCGGAACCTGAGGCTGCCATCGCACACACCAACCGGCGAGTCAGATGTGGGCGGGGTACTACAATAAAGAAACCAAGAAAAGAGGAATTTGCTCGCATGTGCAGAATCCTTTGGAATTAGCATGCAACATTCTGCACCCGCAAGCAGCTGCAAGAGAAACATCTTTCACCCCCCCAACAACGCGCCTACGAGCTCCCCTCGTAGCGGCTAGGGTGGAAGAGGGCCTCCACTTGAGCATCATGCAAGGAAACATCTCCTCGGGCAAGTGCTGCCCTCAGCTCTGCACCCCTCAGTGGGAACTCAGGGTCAAATTGGCCAGCTGGCCTCCCCACATGCCCGTTGGGGCGCCCGGCCTGCTCCCCTATGATCGCAACGCCCGTTGCTCCTGCTGCTCCCTCCTCTGCCCCACCCCCCGCCGCGCTCTTGTTCTTGCCTCCGCGCCGTTTTCCGCCTCGGCGCTTGGGCTTCGTGTTCTCGGTTGCACCCCTGGCTGCATCCGCCAGCTGATATGCTGAGCTGCCAGCGGCCCCGGCGTCGTCCCCGGAGTCACCCTCCCCGCCGCGGGCGGCGATTCCGCCCATGGGCCTGTACAGCAAATCATCCAGGTTGGGCAGTTCCAGTGGGCCCAGCACCCGCTCCATCTCCACATGCTGCGCAATGCGCCACGCAAGGGGGTCGGAGCCGGGGGGGCACTCCCCGTACAACCCACTGCGCCGTGGGGGAGGGGCTGCAGCCGTAGCTGGGGTGGTCTGTGGGGACTTCTCTTCTGTTGCCGGGACCAGCTCGCTACCCAATGTGCCGCCTGCGTCAATTTCCGCTGACTCCTCCAACTCGTCGTCTGGTGGCGTGATGTCCCGCTCCGCAGCAGCTGATCGAATAATGTCACTGACGTCACTTCCATGTGAGAAAACCGACAGCAAGTGGTCGTGGTGGTGAGGAGAATCTGC
>Ga0307982_1001323_pt1 | contig 20228 bp, 15 predicted proteins | sample OrgLakmetagen989_FD_201847 | JGI IMG/M metagenome (GOLD analysis project Ga0307982, IMG submission 201847) | Saline water microbial communities from Organic Lake, Antarctica - #989 | ecosystem: Environmental > Aquatic > Non-marine Saline and Alkaline > Saline | place: Antarctica: Organic Lake... | reverse complement strand
TGTTCACTATGTGTGCCTATGCTGTTTCATGTTGCACGCGTGCGTGTTCGCAGAACATCTTGAAGTTCACCCTGGATGAGGTGGACCGCACTACGGAGGATTACGAAGGCCCCGACGCCCACGGGCGCATCCCCCTCATGGGTGAGGAGGAGGAGGAGGCAGCCATAGGCAGGGGTGGCGGCAGGGCTGCACGGCCTGCCTCTGCCCGGCGTGGGCCCAGCACAGGCGGGGGCAGCTCCCGCCGCAGCCGAGGTGCAGGGGGGCAGCCTCAGGAGTCCTACCCTGCTGCACGGGGCTTGGTGCGGGATTGATGCGGATTGCTCGCCCGGCCATTTGTGTTTGCTTGCTCTGGTCGGTGTTGTGCATTTGGCGGCACTTTGTGCAGACGATCGCGGCCGTGGCCTCTCAATCACTGTCATCATGCCCTCAGTCAAGGCACCGGTGTGCCTCAGCTCGGGCGAGAAAACTGAGCGCCTCGTAGATGCCGACTTACAAAGCAGGAGAACGGCAACTCAAGATAAATTGAATGAAATCTCCTATGGATACTACAAAGTGTGTGCACTTTGCTCTGTAGGAAACCAAAACCCGCACTCAAGACTTCTCTGCGCAGTGGTCAATCATCGGCGCAATTGTCTCTGTCCCGATTCCCCGCTGGTTCAAAATGAAAGGTGCAACAAAGTACACGCCTTTGCTAGCCCTGGTCTCCGCTGGTACAATTGTCGACTACACAAACGCATATGATGACGGCGAAGCACTGCGCATGGACTTGAGAGCCCTGGATGGAGAAGTCCGCATTCGACAGCAACGTGCCCAAGAAGCCCTGAAGCGAGTGGAGTACCTCCAGCAGCAGGCAGAAATCATGACACAACCTGTGTCTCCTGCTGGCCCCCGGAAGCCGCTGCCTGGCTCCTCAGTGCCCTCTGCTGAAAGGTGACACACCGGAGCAGCACACCTTCAGACGCTCATAATGTTGCACATCTACGAAGCGCAGCCTTCCCAGCATCCTGCCTCCGCAGGTGGCGCCTCATTGCCAGCGCTTCTTCAGCAACCTACTCCAGCACACACAGGCGTACGACTGAGCAAAGCTGCAGCCGACACACACACACACACACACACACACACACACACACACACACACACACACGGCGCCGCCCCAGAAACAAATCAAATGCATTGTACAGTCCCGAGTGTGTTTACTCCTTCTTGTCCTCCTTCTTCTCGGTGAACTCGGCGTCCACGACGTTCTCGTCCTCCTTCTGGGCACCCTCCTCGGCGCCAGCGGCACCAGCGGCACCTGCCCCTGCACCCTGCTGGCCGTAAATGGCAGCACCCATCTTTTGGGCGGCCTGCTGCAGCTCGGCAACCTTGTTCTTGAGCTCCTCCAGGTCGCTGCCCTCCATGGAGGCGCGCACGGCAGATACGGCGTTCTCAATGGCGGTGACGTCTGCAGCGGGCACCTTCTCCTTGTGCTCCTGCAGGGACTTCTCTGTGCTGTGGGCAAGGCTGTCCGCCTCGTTCTTGGTCTCAATGAACTCCTTGCGCTTCTTGTCGGCCTCGGCGTTGGCCTCTGCTGCCTGGATCATGTTCTCGATCTCAGCCTCGGACAGACCGCCGGAGGACTGCACCACGATGTTCTGCTCCTTGCCGGTGCCCTTGTCCTTGGCGCCCACGTTCACAATGCCGTTGGCGTCAATGTCAAAGGTGACCTCGATCTGGGGCACGCCGCGGGGGGCGGGGGGGATGCCCACCAGGTCAAAGTTGCCCAGGGACTTGTTGTCTGCGGCCATCTCGCGCTCGCCCTGCAGCACCTTGATGCCCACCTGCGTCTGGTTGTCTGCTGCGGTGGAGAACGTCTGGGACTTCTTGGTGGGGATGGTGGTGTTGCGGGGGATGAGGCGGGTGAAGACGCCTCCCAGGGTCTCAATGCCCAGGGACAGGGGGGTCACATCCAGCAGCAGGATGTCCTTGACGTCGCCCTTGAGCACACCGCCCTGGATGGCAGCACCCATGGCCACCACCTCGTCGGGGTTCACGCCCTTAGAGGGCTTCTTGGCGAACTGCGCCTCCACGACATCGGCCACCTTGGGCATGCGGGTCATGCCGCCCACCAGCAGTACCTCGTTCACGTCAGCGGTGCTCAGGGCAGCGTCCTTTAGGCACTTCTTGCAGGGGTCGATGGTGCGCTCCAGCAGTGGGCCCACCAGTGCCTCGAACTTGGCTCGGGAGATGGTCATGTTCATGTGCTTGGGGCCAGAGGCATCCGCTGTGATGAAGGGCAGGTTGATGTCTGTCTCCTTCACGCCATCCAGCTCCTTCTTGGCCTTCTCGGCGGCCTCCCGCACGCGCTGCAGGGCCAGCTGGTCCCCTCGCAGGTCGATGCCCTGGTCCTTCTTGAACTCCCCAAGGATGTAGTCGCACAGGGTCTCGTCGAAGTCCTCCCCGCCCAGCAGGGTGTCACCGTTGGTGGCCTTCACCTCAAACACGCCTCCGGAGATCTCCAGGATGGACACATCGAAGGTGCCGCCACCCAGGTCGTACACTGCGATGACCTTGCCGTCAGCCTTGTCCATGCCGTACGCCAAAGCGGCAGCAGTGGGCTCGTTGATGATGCGCAGCACATCCAAACCAGCAATCTTGCCAGCATCCTTGGTGGCCTGACGCTGGGAGTCATTGAAGTACGCGGGCACGGTGACCACGGCTTGCTTCACGGGGCGGCCCAGGAATGACTCTGCGCACAGTGTGACGTGAGCTCGTGTTACGCAAGCCTGAGAACATTCCGCCACAGCAAAGAGATGGAAGCAAATCAAACGCACCAGCTGTCTCTTTCATCTTGGTCAGCACCATTGAACCAACTTGAGATGGGGAGTATTTCTCGCCCTGCACAGTGAACCGAATGAGGACGCTGCCCAAAATGGAGCCAATTCCGCAGTGACACAGCACTGAGGTGCCCGAGAAGCACACGCACCTTTGCCTCGACCCAGGCGTCACCATTGCCGCCACGGACAATCTTATAGGAAACCTGTACATACGCATCATGAGGGCTGAAAGGGTATGCTGACAGCGTTTGACACTGGCCAAGTGCGTCATCTTCCAGGCTCAGCACGTACACTCTTGGCAATCTTCTGCACTTCAACATCGTCAAAGTTGCGGCCAATCAAACGCTTGACAGCATACAGGGTGTTTGTGGGGTTGGTGACAGCCTGCATTGCAAAAAGTGAGATGCGCTCAAACGTTCGACGTGATTCCATGAATGAAACTCCAGAACTCACTTGGCGGCGAGCAGGCTGGCCAACCAGGCGGTCGCCATCCTTGCCAAAAGCAACGACAGATGGGGTTGTGCGAGCACCCTCAGAGTTCTCAATCACTCGAGCGTTCTTGCCCTGCAAATTGGAGGTATGAAGAGAGATGCTTCGCGCGTGGAGTTTCATGTTCAGGCGGCAGAGCGGAGCCATCGAACACACACCTCCATGATGGCAACACAAGAGTTCGTGGTTCCCAGATCAATACCGATCACATCTCCGGATGCCTGCTGCAGACTGGCAGCAGAGCTGGAGATGCCACGGACAGCTGGCATGCGCTGCAAGTGAATTGAGTGTGAAATCAGCGAGTGATACGCATGCAGCTGGGCAAACTCACCGAGCGCGCAACGGCACGAGCAGCGGTAGAAATCATGATTGGGCGAAAATAGTGCAGGCGACTACAACGCATGGGTGTGATAAACAAGTTCGTAAAGTGTCGCGCCTGCAAAACCTGTGTGCCTGTGCTGCACACTTACCTCAGGCCGGACGGAACCTGCAGATGGCAGGGAGGGTCCAAGTTTTGCAGCGAGCAACAACAAGCCTAGGAACTCCACTTGATGAAGCTTAAACAATGCTATAGAAGTACTCAAAAACAGTTGAATTTGGTGTTCTCCAGGTGCTGCTCTTAGGCACTTCCGGCAGCCGCAGCACTGGCAGCCACAGCCTTAGGGTCCACGTTCTCAACGGCAGTGCACAGCTCCTCCGCGAACTTGCTGTACAGCTGGTGGAAGGCCAAGGTGTCTCCCTTGCCCTTCTTCACCTCAACCAAATGCAGGCCGGAAGAAATGTCGTGCACCAGGATGTCGAAGCGCACTTCGCCGAGGGCGGGGAGGGGCGCGGCACCCTCAATGGCCTCGCCTCCGGAGTTCTGGAAGAAGCTGCCAGTGACCTTGCTGTCTCCGGTCTCCACGGTGATGCCCATCTCGGTCAGCACCTTGGCTGCACGCTCCACGATCTCCACGGGGGTGAACTTGGAGACGAAGTGCTTGCGGGCGGCGGGGCCGCTGCCCTCGGGGTCCAGCAGGCTCTTCAGGGCCTTGCCGCCGAACTCAGCCACCACTTGGTACTGGGTCATGGGCTCAGTGGGCTCGTCGTCGGCGGCGGCGCTGGCTGCGCCCTCATCCACACCCTCGCTGACAGCGGCATCCATCTGCTGCTGGGAGGGGGAAGGCACCAGGCCGCCAGAGGCGCCTGCAGCGGCACCGGTGGCAGCGCTGCCGGCCTCGGTCGCGCCTGCGTTGAACCAGGGGTGGTCTGCAATGCCGTTCAGGGTGAGGCGCTTGGCGGGGTCGGGCACCAGGATGGCGTCCAGCAGGCCCCGCACCTCAGAGGTGAACCAGGAGGGGTACGTGAAGTCCGCCTTCTGAATCTTGCGGAACAGCGCACTCATGTGTGGCTCGTCAAAGGGCAGGAAGCCAGCCAAGAGCACATACAGGATGACGCCAATGGACCACACGTCGGCTGCGCGGCCATCGTAGCCCTTGTCAGACAGCACCTCGGGTGCAACGTAGTTGGGCGTGCCGCACGTGGTGTGCAGCAAAGTCATGCGGTCGTCACTGCTCTCACCACCGTACAGAGCTGACAGACCAAAGTCGGAGATCTTTAAGTTGCTCTGCTCATCCAGCAGCAGGTTCTCTGCGGCGATGACTCGAATAAGAGACAGTGCCTGAGGCAAGCAAAAAAGGCGGGGTCGCTTCACCACGCCTGGACAAAATCAAGCACTCACCTGGCTTCAAGTCACGATGGCAGACACCCTGACTGTGACAGTAACCGACGCCTAGCACGAGCTGGCGGAAGTAAAAACGAGCCATGTCCTCGTTGAAACTGCAGCAAAACCAGGATGCAGAGAGTTCCGCAGCAATGCATCAAGCACCATAACAGTAAAGCTGCACGTACCGGCCCTCAGCGACAATCTTGTCGAAAAGCTCTCCACCCGTGATGAGCTCCAAGACAATGAAAATCTGTGGGCAAGTTTTTGAAATGAAATGAAGTGCCGCGTGCAGAAGAAATGCACCAAGCTAAAACCTGTTGAGCATGGCTGCGTACCTTGGTGCGAGAAGCAAGCACTTCGTACAAACTGACAATATTGTTGTGCTTCACCATCTTCATGATGGAAATCTGCGACAAATGCAGCGTTGAAGGGTGGGAGAAGTAAGTTGGCACGAGCGAAGAAACGACGTCCACGCCCACAAACCCTCTGCTGAGGCATACGACCTCAGGAAATACCGGGAAACAGCTGACACTGTTGGGCTATTTTGATTTGCGCACCTCTTTCTTGATCTGGGCTCCCATGTTCTGTTTTTGAATTTTCTCCTTGTCCAAAATCTTGATGGCAACTCGCTCGCCAGATTCAGAGTTCACAGCATACTTCACTCTGTGCACAAGAAAATATGCGCTTGTGCACAAGCTTATGATGCACTGCTGGAAAATCAGCGCGAGAGACTTCACACGGGATAGCTACCGTGATGAAGCCAGGCAGAAACAACATCTTGCCAAAAGCTGTGTTTTTCACTGTGCAAACACCAACACTTACTTGCCGAAAGTGCCCTCTCCAAGGGTGCGACCGATCTCATACTTGCCGACCTTCTTGACCATTGTGTTGCTTTGTAGATGGCACAATCCAGAGGAGCTGCCCAACCGATTCGATCAGGAGTTTCAGGTGAAACGCGAGTATGCAGCAGAAGCAGAGAAAGTACAGTCTGCATGCAACAAACTGAACAAAATCGTGATTTATTTAACAAAGGCTGCCTTGACAAACTCAGGGTTGGTCCACCCCCTGCGAAAGCTGAAAATTTGAGGCCCCCTGGCCACGAAATGCAGGGTTTTATCTAACCAAACGCAATTTCCGCGGCGTATTCCTCAATTTCCGCTCAATTTCCGCACCTGTCGGCGCAAGATGGCCTATTAAATCTAACATGGGGTGGACCGACCCTGCGAGGGAGAGCATTTGCTCAGCAATCGAGCCCCCTTCGTTGTGTTTGGGGTTGCCAAGTCCCTGACTGAATGCCCAAATGCCGCGATAATTGTATTGAGGCTTCAGTTCATAGGTACGTCAAAATAGTCGGTGTCTGCCCTGGATTGCACGAATTCGTCCCTGCAGCCACCCAGAAGGTGGTTTTTGCAGCAGGCGAGATAATTCCTGCAGCAGGGTTGGGCTGATGCCCCCTTCAAGAGCCAGCTGCCACGTGTTGGCTTTGCGTGTGATTGCTTGATTGCGCTGTTCGAGCAAAATAGCAACTTTCCACACGAAGATATACTATACTGCCTACATCCTTACACTTGTGTCCCTTCGGAGTTCTTGACTCTGATTGGAAAGCCAAGATCTCTACGAGATTTTTGTTTGCGTGTAACCGCTTAGATTTGTTTGCTCTTTCGGTACAAAGCAGCTTCGCACCCACACCTGCACTCATAAATTTGTTGTGCTCACTGAATAATTCCTACGAGGCCAAAGCGACATGTCCAAGCAAGCTCATGCTGCCAGCTCGCGCCGGGGTGGGCAAGGAACCGTCCAGGCAGGGCATTTGCACGGAGAGCTTGTAGCATGCAAATGCATCTCGTTGAAGTCAAAGCGAGCAATTGCTGCAGAAACGTGTTCTGTAAGTATTGTGTATCTTTCAGTTGTGTTGCTCTAGGCCAGCTTGTGCTGGACAAGAAATAATGCGCGCTCGGCAATTGCTTTCAAGGCGCTCTGATTTGCAGGCTCGGCGCGTTGGCAGCCAGCACCCACACATTGTTGGCATCAAGCAGTCTGAGAAAACTGCCACACACCTACAAATCTACATGGAATTGGGCATGTGCGATCTGCATGATTTCCAAGGCTGCACTCCTTCGCCAAGGTATGTCTGCCTTACCGGCACTCGTGTTACGCCTAGAACTTTCCTCGTGACTTACCTCAAAACAATTTCGTGCTTCACAGGCTTGGAGAGCCAGTTTTTGTCCGAGAATGGAGTTTACAACTTGCAGACGCTTTGAAATATTCGCACTCGCGCGGGGTTGCTCATCGAGATGGTACGCGCTCTGCCTGTCAAAAATGCTGGCTAAAGTTGCGTTTCGCTGCATACGTGTCACACGAAACTGTCCTTGCAGTCAAGCCAGAAAACGTGCTGTTGTTTCCACACCCTCAATGTGAAACAATCTATGGTGAAATGCAGCCCCACAATGCAGTTGGGGTGCAATTATCTCAAGTGGCGGTTTACCAGCACCACAAGGCACAGCTGCAGAGCTTGGCCGGATCCTGCTGTGAAACGCCAGACCCGCTGCGAGCATTCACCGTGAAGCTGTGCGATTTCGGTGCCGCCCTGGTGAATACTGGCGGCCCAGGTGCGCCCGCTGTCGGCATCACCCCCCGCGGCACCAGCCGATTCTGCAGTCCACAGGTCATGTCTGGCCTGCTGAACCGCGGCGTGGCTCCTGGCCTGACGACCCTCTGGGCCCCTGCAGTGCACCCAGACATCGTGCGCACATGCGCCACGTCATATGACGCCTACGCAGCAGACGTGTGGAGCTTCGGCGTCACGCTCTTTGCGCTTGTGGCAGGCCGTGAGCCGTTTCAGGCGGCAGGCCCCCAGTGTGCCCCCTTCCGCTCCTTCGTGCGTTTCACGCAGCCCGAAGCCCTGGGAGAGGAAGTCATGTGCCCACAGTCAGATGTGTGGCACAAGGATGTCGATGCCCCCTCGCCGCCTTCTTGGTGCTGGCCTGACTGCTTCTCCCCCGCCCTTGTGCATTTGCTGGGGGGGTGTCTGCGGGTGCGGGAGGGGGAGCGTTTCTCTATGGAGGAGGTGGCGGCGCACCCGTGGTTCAAGAACCCATCGTGGGTGCCACCATGTGGTGCCACACTGATGTCCCAAAGCAGCAGTGGACTGCTGCCCAGCAGCATGCTTGGCCTCAGCCACGGCATTCCCGTTAGCCCGGCAGCCCTCCCGTTCGGAGACACCCATCACCACAGCACAGACGACATTCTGGACAGCACCGAACACTGCAATGTGTTCGGGGAGTGTGACACCCCTGTTGTATCACTTGATTACCCTGTGGGTGTGGGGGTGCTTGCGGAGTTGCAGCCAATTGTGCGGGAGAGTGCACAGGGAATGCAGCCCCTTCGCTTGCCCCCCAGCAACGAAAGCACGTCTGGGGCAGCTGCAGCAGCCAGCAGTGCAGTGTCCAGCAGCACAGCCAACCCCGCAGCCAGCGCTGCCGGCGCCGGGGGGGGCAGTGGTCGCTGGGGCAGCTCCCTGTCTGCCAGTGCCGGCATGCCCTCCCTGGACACGGCGGTGTCTGGCCGAGAAGCTGACTGGGCAGGCGCGCTGCCGCTGCAGCCAGTTCCGCCAGACTGCAAGCTTGATGCAGCAGCTCATTCACCCCGCACCAAGCGCAGTGTGGTGCCTGCTTCTCAAAGCGTGCAGCTCCAGTCCTATGCTCAGAAGGCGCTTCGCCCTGCAGGGTGGCAGGAGCACGACACCAGCGTGCATATGTGAGCATGCACAATGCTGACCGACCCCAATTTTTACCATTTCTGTCTGCCCTGGTGCAGTGGTGCAGTTGCGCTACGCGGCACCACCTCGCCACTGTGCAGGCAGCTCCGCAGCAGGTGATGCTGCTGTCGGGGCGCTCCTTCTCTTTTCTTTTCAATGCAGTGTTCAAACTCTTGAGACTTGCACATTTCACCGTCTTTGCAGCATCGTTGGAAACAATGTTCCGGTGTGACGTATGGGTCAGCGGCATCATGCCCCAGCCCCCCAGCCAGCCAGGCCAGGCCAGGGCCAGGTCTCACATGGTAGGAGCAGCAGCAGCGCTGCGAGCGAGGTGTGCTGCTGAGCGAGTGACAGCTGCTTCGCAGGAAGTACAGCGCATACAGAGGCATTGGAGGAGGATTCAAGCCACATGTTTTAGCTTCAAGAAGCTCCATGCCCAGTTTTTCGGCTGGCGTGCCAGCTGCTTCATTGCCTGATGCGGCGTGTGCTGACAAAGCCGACAAACCCCCCCAAAAAGCACCCCGCCACACGGCAGGCCGGAGCCTATCGCCCCCCCAAGCGCACGTGCTGCACTGCAAAACACGCTGCACTCATAAAACATCTCCATTGTTGTTTGTCTGTGTTCTGGCAGCTTCCTTGGCTTCTTTGGCACCTTGAGCACGTGTTGCTTGAACCGTCACACAATCTCTCTTTTCGAAAGCGTGTCGCTGAAAGCACCGCTCTGCACCCAAGTTCAGGACTGATTCCCGCCGTTTGTGGGGTATAAAGTACGAAACTAGGCTACTTTTCGTGAATCGTCTGGCTGTTGTCTCTATCGACTTCTGCTTTCAACACTGGCTGCTAGTCAGCTGCCGTCAGCACCTGCTGGCCTTCAAGGCGGACAAGGCTGCGTGTCAATTACATCGTGGCAAGGCGTTCTCTGCGCAAGAAAGGACATACCAAAAAGTGCTCATCGCGTTTTCTCATCAGAGTACCATGCGGTGAGTGAAAACGATTCGCCACTCGGCACGCCAGCGCAGATTCTGGAGATCGCTCTTCAGAAGGGAGCTTCGATTTCTGCATTTTGTAAACAACATGTTTTGCAGGCTGTGAAGCTTGGAACAGTACATGCCCACATAACCAAGGTTTTTGGATATAGTAGCACAGATGACCACTACCAACTTTACCAAGAAGTTGGCTTGTGCGATTTGCGCGACTTTCTGGACACCACCCCGCAGTACTGGTATGTTTAGGCGCTTGCCTCTGCCCCGCACTTGTAACACAAGTTTACACAGCACTGGCACAACTGTGTATGCCCGAGAATGGATGCTTCAACTAGCTTACGCGCTCGATTTTTGTCACGGGAAGGGCGTGGCCCACCGGGACGGTGCGTAATTTGGCACAATGCCGACATTTCTGCAGCAGGCCCGCATGTGCAGACGTTTGCAGTGAAGCCCGAGAACATTTTGATTTTTCCATACTCAAGGGCTGAGAATGAAAGCACTGGTGGGCAATCTCAGCATCAAACTCAGCACGGGTTTGTGCATGTCACCTCAGAGGCGCAGCTGGCGCTTTGCAGACATGACCTCGTTGTCCACGCTCGCAGCTGCACAGAGTCTCAGCACCGGCTTGCGTTGCGTTCATACTTGGTGAAGCTGTGTGATTTTGGATCATCATTGATCAACGAGGCTGATGCTGGCTCTCGTAATGTCATCGGTGTGTCTGCTCGTGGCTCAACAGCTTACAGCTGCCCCCAAGTGATGACGACATTTATCCTTCAACGCCACAAGCCTGAAGCAAAAACGCTGTGGCCCAATGAGAGCATGCAGCTCGCGATGCAAATCAGCAATGCGGGTTACAACGCCTGCTCTGCAGATGTTTGGTCGTTCGGTGTCACGCTGCATGTGCTCATGACAGGCACTGTGCCGTTTCGTGCTGCCGGCCCGCACTGCGCCACCTTCAGAGCCTTTGCACGCTCACAGCAGCCGCACACCCTGCAAGACCCAATTATGGCACCAACAAGTCGTGTTTGGGCGCAAGATGCTCTGTCTGCAAATGGCGGGACACCGTGGGCTTGGCCTCAGTCCTACTCTACAGCACTGATTGATCTCTTGCAAGGGTGTTTGAAAATCCGCGAGACAGAGCGTCTAAGCATGGATAAGGTGAAAGCCCACCCCTGGTTTAGAGATCCTGACTGGATCCCCCCTGCTGTTGCAATGTTGAAGTTGCAGCAGCAAGTGTCGGCACTGGCAGCCTCCGCACAAGCACTGAGCAACGCGGCTGCCGCAGCAGCGACTGCTGGGCACGGCATGGCCCCACACTCCATTGCCCAGCACGGCAGGGACCCCTTCTTGCTACTGCAGGCAGTTGCTGGCGGCCCCATTCCCCTGTCGATGCCGCTCACCGCCACCTCAGTGGTGCAGTCACTCGGGGCAGGGGCATACCCACCCAACACCCCGACCCCCTTCCACCCCATTGGGGAAGGGCTGACACCAAGTGCCATTCAAATGCGCATATCCAGCACAAATGATCCCAACCCAAACTACACTGCGGCCACAGGAAGCGTTTCTTCAGGGGAGGGCCCCCCACAGTTGACGGCCCCCCAAATCGCGCCCTCCCTTCAAGTCCCCCCTGATCCCTCTGCCTCCGTGGCTCCATCCATGTCCACTGTCAGTACCTCGCACAGCTACTCAGCCCCGGCATCGCTGGTGTCGGGGGGGGGGCTGTACCCCTCTTTGGGAGGTCAGGGGGGGGCTGGTCCCAGCACAGGTGCCTCCGCCCCAGTCGTCAAGCAAACCCACCACGCGGATGGCAAGGTGGGTCCTGATGTATACTCCTACAGTGTGGGGCCCGACTTGGGCAGCCTGGTGCAGGCCCCCTCAATTGTCGCGGGAGGGGGGAGTGATCCCAAGGGGTGGGACATTGGTCGGGGCACCCCCCCCCATGGAGTGCTGCACCCCACTTCTGCTCCAGGAATGGGCCAAGACGAAGACGGTGACTCACTCATAGGGCGTCAGGCGCATCATGGGTGAAGAGTGTGCCGGGGGGGGGAGGGGTTGCTGCTAGCGGTCTGCGTGCCCTATTGGGATGCTGACGCCAGCGCAGTATAAATCGTGTGTGCGCTGAATCGTGTTTTACAATGAGATTTCTACTCTCAGACGCTGTAGGTGCTGTTCGTGCGGCAGCAGCAGCACTGCGATTGTCTGTCTCGGGGAAAGGAGAGCTGTAACAGGTCAGCGGTACAGAGACCCCTGGCAGGAGCCAGCGGCCAGGAGCTTTAGCCGACATAAAAATATGAGCTACAACTCTGGCCAGAACCCGCGGGTTTTCTTGCAGAAGGGTGGGCTGCGCCGATTGCTGTGAGGTTGTTTGGGGGGGTCCTGTCATGGTGCACTGCACTTGAAAGAAACTGCGCTTGGCAACAAGCAAGCAAACAGTGACGGCAGCAAAAGGAGCAAGCAATACGACCAGTTAAATATATTGATAGATCCTACTCGCCTGCAGTGTGCTCTCACGCTCTTGAGATATAAGAGTATTGCTGCAGAGCCGCGAAACTCCGCACAGTCAAACATGGGAGCAAAGCCTGCCAAGCCGCTTGAGTCGCCCTGGCGCGTTACATCAGTCGAGGAACTGCCGTCATTTGACACTCCCGGGAAACAGGCATGGATCAACACCAGCGCTGTGGCAGATGGCGCAATGCTTGCTGGTGCCGAAAGCGGTGTCGTGCAGTGGTGGTCCTCCGCTGGTGAGCCGAGCGCCACGCGGCTGCCAAACCACCGCGCAGTGATCAACTGTGTGCGCGCTCTGCCTTGTGGAGACTTATACGTGGCAACTTCATCTGACAAGACCTTCTCTGTGTTCAGCCGCTCAATGGGCAAGCGTGTCCAGCACATCACTGCACACTCTCGTAAGGTGCACTGGTTGATCCTGGTGCCCCCCCCTACCACCCTCGCGGCGTCCGGTGCGGGACATCCCAATGCAGGCTGGACGCTAGTCACTGTGGGCAACGATAAGCAGTGCATGGTGTGGGACGTGAGCACCTGGAAGTGCCTGCGGAGTTTCACACACCACGCTGCTGGGGCATACTCGGGTGTGCTCCTGAATGGGGCGGCAGGGCTGGTCGCAACAGGCGACACTGGGGGCGGCATCCATGTATGGAACGCACGCACAGGCGCCTCAGTATTGTCAATTCCGACTGCTCATGCCGAGTGGGTCACGGGGCTTTGTCACCTGCCCGCCCGCAATGAGCTCGTGTCCGTGTCAGCTGACGCCACTGTGCGGAAGTGGGACTTAGCTACGGGGCAGTGCGTTAGTAAGCCGGCACACCCCTGTGGCCGCTGCACCTGTATCCAGCTTGTTGACGCCGCCAACAGCCTATTTGTCACAAGCAGCTACAGCCGTAACTTCGCCCTGTGGGACGGCGGCACTATGGAGTGTGTCCGCAGGATGGGTTTATACGACAAGAAGCTCTCAGCAGTGACGCTGCTACCCCAAGATGACTGGCAGATGGCGCTTGCTCCCGGGAAGCTCGGCGTGGAGGCAGTGTGTGCTGGCCTGGTAGCCCCGGGAGCAGTGGCGGAGGGCAGTGGCCCGCGACACGTGGCCTTAGCCCTGGGCAGTTTGAACCTGTCGCCCCTACTACGTGTGCGCCTGCGCATTGAGCGCCTTGGGGACAGCGCAGCACGCGCGGCGTGGGATGGGGATGCTGCGAACGAGACCCCCCTTGAAGTGGATAGCGCCAGTGCCGAGGGCTTCACCAACCCCATCAAGGTCGCAGCTGTTGCGGGCGGGGCAGTGCTCCTTCTTGGCGCTGCTGCATACTTCGCATCGTCCACTTGGAAGCAGCAGACCCAGCAGCAGTCCCGGCAGGCAGTCTCGCTGGCCAAGGCGCCCAGGTGATAAGCGAATGAACGCAAGCTGCCCTGTTGGAACACGCGGCAGATGCAAGGGACTGCACCCAGTGAACTTACTGCACTGTAGAGGCGGCTGCGTTCAGAGCAATCAGGCATTTGCAAACAAATTCATTTCAACTCTCCAACAGCAGTCAAGAGCGGCACATCCCCCCACAGGGCAGCTTACACTGCAGTCACAGTGCGAGAGCGCTTGTGGAACACCACCAGCTTCTCAGCTGACAGCTCCTGCACTGCAGTGCGCAGCTCCGTTTCGTCAATCTCCACGTCAGTCTGCCGTGACATGCGTTTCAGCAATTCCCCCAGGGACAGCTTGGCCCCCGGGCCGGCATCGCTGAGCGTTTCTTGCACTGCGGACTTGAGCAACGTCAGCGAATTCCGCTCCGACGCCGAGTGCCCCGTGGCAATGGCGTCCATATCGATTTGGCCTGTGACGGGGTCCGTCGCCGCCTTCTGTGTGGCAACGTTGATCAGCCGCATGGCCTCATCCACGTCCTCCGCAAGCACCTCCGTGCGCAAATGCAGCTTAGCGTGGGCCTCTGACAGGCGGATGAGGGACTCCAGCTGCCGAGGTGTGGCAGTGATGACCTTTTTACCCCCCCCCTGCGCCCCTGCCCGTCGCATCCCCAGGTACCCCTCCACGAGGCGGGTGCTGGCAGCCTGGGTCAGCATGGGTGTGACGTGTGCTCGAGCATACGAGACGTACTCAGTCATGGCCTCCACCGTGAAGGGGGGCTTGTTGGATGTTCTGTGTTCCGGCTTGTAGTACAGGGACACGAGATGCGCCGCCAGTGTGGCGTCAGCAGCCTTGTCCACTCGGTCCAGAAGCAGGTAGATCAAGTCAAATCGGGACAGCAGGGTGGGCGGTAACTGGATGTTCTCCACCACAGACAGCTTGGGGTTGTACCGTGACTCGATGGGGTTGGCTGCAGCCAGAATGGACGTGCGCGCGTTCAAGGTGCAGATGATCCCCGCCTTGGCAATGGAGACGGTCTGCTGCTCCATAACTTCATGCAGGATGGAGCGAGTCGAGTCGCTCATCTTGTCGAATTCGTCAATGCAGCACACGCCCCGGTCAGACAGCACCAGGGCGCCAGACTCCAGGACAGGCTCCTTTGTCTCGGGATCGCGCGTGATGTATGCAGTGAGGCCCACCGCAGAGGAACCCTTGCCCGACGTGTAGATGCCTCGAGGGGCAATCTTGTGCACATAAGACAGCAGTTGGGACTTGGAGACACCCGGGTCTCCACACAGCAGCACGTTTAGTTCTCCTCTGAATCGCCCCTGACGTCCCAGCTCCTTATTGGACCCCCCAAACAACTGCATGAGAACCCCCTTCTTCACGTCGTCCATCTCCCAAATGGACGGCGCCAGGGAGCGGGCAAGCTGCATGTACACATCGGGGGAAGCGGCGATGGAGCGAACGCGCTCGTCGCGTGCGACGTGCTCTGCCTCAGTCAGGGCGCCTTCCGTCACCATGGCAGCGAACTCACCCTGGGCTGAGGGATCCTCAGCTGTCATGCGGCCCTTGACAGTTTTCGAAAAGTGAATCACATCTACGTATGATTTGTACACTGCACGCAGTGTTCGCATGCGGGGGTTCATGCGGTGCCCCAGTGCGCGGAACACGCCTGTCACCTGCACGCGGTCACCCGGTACAACTGTGTCCACCAGCTCATCGTGGGCATACAGCACCACGGTGTGGGGCGTTTCGCCCTCAGGGATGCTCTCAGGCGTTTCCTGCAGCTTGATCAGCTGCTTGTCTTTGAAGATGCAGCGGTTGTGCACCATAGTGAAGCTGCTCTTGGCCTGGCAGTTGGGGCAGGTGACAGGCTCCTCCACACGGCCGTTGCTGACTTCAGCCGTTTCTTCCCTGCTGCAGTTGGAACACAGGAAGAACCCCCTGCGGAGGTCAGGGATGATGGATGAGGTGCGAATGACCATACCCCGAATGCACACTAGGGTCTCGATGTCCACAGGGTCTAACTCCCGCATCATCTTCACGTCCCGGAGGTTGTGCAGACGCACGTTCACTCGTGGGCCCACATCGCCCTCTGCCGGCACGTCGCCGCGACCAGAGACCGAGTCAAACAACTCGTTTGCCACCAAATCCATCAGCGGAATGACCTCTGCTGGGTATTTGATGATTTGCTGCAAGAAAACGTGGGAAAATGTGCTCGATGCGTGTTTGTGTTCTTGGTTGACACAGCGTGACGTACCTCATACAACTCGGAGCACTCCTCGTTGAAGTGAGCAATGTCTGCGCAGTTGATGTTCAAGTGGAACACCTCTGTGTCGGCCATCTCAGCCAAGACTGTCATATAGTGACCGTCTGCCACTGGGCGCTCTGAAACAGCAGCTTCCAGCTGAGAAGCTGTCACTCCGTCTTGAGCCCGCAGTGCCCGCAGGCGTGTCGACAGGTGGGCTTCCCTTTCAGCAGCTGCTGCTCCATTGTCCACAGATGCATCACTGTCAGCTGGTGTGAGTTTGTAAAAACGCAAGAAGCGCCTGTACAGTTTGCAAGGTGCGCATGTGTAGTGTTTGAGAAGCAAATGGCACTAAGACGAAACTCAAATACCGCTGCCGCCAAATGGCTGCTGTGCACACTTGACAACAATGCAGCTGGAAACGCACCTGAAAGCATTGCTTGCTTTATGAACATTCACTGTGGTACCCCAAATCACGGTTTCTGCCTGCATTTGAGTGCTGTCTTCGATGCTGCTCATTGCGATGCTGCCGGCTGCGGGACTTCGGGAGCCGCGTATGCTGCTGCGAATTGAGCCAGGAGTAGACATGATGCCAGCCGGGGATTGGCTTCTGCAGAGTGATAATGCTGTGAGAGAATATTGCGGGCAGATGCACAGTGTTGGCTCGAAAAGGGCAAGCTGCTTGCTTGTGTCATGTGCGCGCTCGTTTCGTTTGAGAGTGACACATGACACAAGCTGAGGCACAATAGCATCAAAGGCAATGCATGCACGCATCAGCGCCACCAAGGAAGCATTATACCGTTGATATGATCTGTAGTTCCACACACGACTGGAAATCACTCACTGTGGCACCATTGGGCTTGCTGCTTGCGCCGCCCGGAGACCACCAGAGCTCCCACCGAGGTCGCCTCTGTAGCTACTTCCGTTGAATCTGCACAGGAAAGCGGGTCATTTGGTACTGTTACCATTGCTACAATCAATGTGTTTTGCATACCTGTTGCGAGACACGATGGGAGAGCGATTATCACTGCCGATGCTGCCGCCGGCAGCGCCGTCCCGATCTGAAGCAGACAGAGCTGATGAACGGCCTGCAGCGCCATCTCGCTCAGAAGTAGCACCTCTCAACGCATCACGTTGACTTGAGTCCATTTTGCTTGTGTGCAGCGGTGCGTAGTGTTTAATTGGTCAGAGGCACGATTCGTGTCTTGTGAGCTGCAGTGCAGGGCGAAAAATGTGCTGCTTTTCAAGAAGCCAAAATGATCGTCAAGACTGCATAAGCACAGCAAAGAATCTAAGCAACACTTTGCTGAGGAAACGAGAGTTTTGCTGCAGGCTAACTGCGTGGTGCCGCTACGCCTGGCCTAGAGCTCAAGAGGACAGACCCGCCAGCCGGTTCAGGAGGGGTCTGTCGCCTGTCTGAGCGCAGTCCAGCTTGATCTTTGCGCATATGATGTGCATTACATTCATACACATACATTACACACACATACACAGTGTTTTGGCTTATGCAAGTATGAGATCCCCCACTTGTGGATGCCATCAACCTTCTTGCGTTCGTTATCAACACTTTTGAGCCTGAAGCTGATTGGAGCGCCTCAACCCCAAGCTCAAACCTGCGCTTTTACAATGCCGCGTAAGAATAAACGCGGAAAAAACAAATTTTGTAAAACGTTGAGCCATTCGGTCAGTGTTGCGTCGCGCATAGAAGCAGCTTTGGCGGAGCAGCGGGCAAAAGCTGCCGCAGCATCAAACGAAAATGCTTCAAATCTTGGTGGGCCAAGCTCGACGCATGCTTTGAGCAGCAGAGACCAACAAGGCAGCCCAAAGCCAAACCAGGGAATCTCGTTGCCTGCATTTAGTTTACCTGGCATGGTGTTCGACGCTGCATCTGGAAAATACTTCAAAGCCCTGTCTCCTGCCGACGGCTGCGCAGAGGACACAATTCTCAGGGAGACTGCCCCATCTGCGCACACAGCCCCATCAAAGAGCAGAATGACGGGCCAGCAGACCCCCAATCAACCTCGGCGCATGCCTCAATCATCTTGCCGTCCCCTTGTGGATGTGCTGCGCTGGCGGCAGCAGGGGGGTGCTCGTCGCCAACACCCCCCCCCTTTCCCAGCCTGCCACTCGGCACCAACCACTCTTGCCCCAACTAGCACACCTGCAATGGCAATATCATGTGTCACGTCACTGGTGCGCTATGGTGTTCGTCGCAGAACACGGATGCTGGCGGAACAGATCGCGCGGCGGCGGCTGGCCCAATGGGCTGAAGCCGGAACATGGGAGTCCCGCAGCCCAGCGCGCCTGCTGGAAAGCGGAACTGCCACAAGCACCAGCACAGCGCTGTCCTCAGCAGAGCCCAAGCCCAAGCTGTTCCGTGCACTGCCCACTTGGCTGGAGGCGGCGATGGGGCACACGGGCCGGCAGATGGGCAATGCCGTGATGCCGGGGGGGGGGCTGGGGGCTGCCTACGTGAAAACAGACACCAATGAAAGCGATCACCTGTGTGCTGTGGGTATTGTTCTGCCAGTGGAACTGGAGTCACCAGGGGCGCCCTGTCCTCACCTCATCCCGACATACGCCTCCCCAGCGCAACTGACGCCTTTGAAACTCGTGCAGGACAGGTCATACTTCACGCATGTGGGTGCAGTCGGAGTGTGTACATCAATTTCCGACACCTGTCTGCCTGTTCCGTGTTCCGTCTGGGATGGGCGGGGCTACGGCCCCATCCCTGTGAAGCACTTACCCAGGCAGTGGGTCTGCACCCTGGTATGCATTTCAGTGACTGGCGGTGTTCTGATCTGCATCAACAAAGGCCGTGTGGCGCGTGTTCTGAAGCCTGCACTGCCTGAGTCTCCTGCCTCTACAACTGTGATGACACAGTTCACGCAGGTGTTGCAACTGGGCTCACCTCCGAGACCAGCGCAGCTCAAGCATGTTCCGCTTGACAAGATCCGCTGGAAGCTGCCTGCAACTTGCACAGATGCCTCGCAAGCTGCACTTGCAGGCTGGTGTTCCGGCTCCGTGCGCGCCTACGGGCAAGTGTTTGGCCTGTCCCATTTGCAGGTGGCGCGCATGTGGCAAGCCGAAGGTGCGCCACTCGGGGTGTTCTCGCTTGTTCTTGCCTTAACGGGCCAAGCACAGTCGAGCACTAATCCTTCCGGCCTCACTCACCTGGCCGTTCTGACCAGAGTGGATTTTCCCTGCAAGAGGGGCTTGAGCATTGACTGGGCCAAGGGGGTGGGCCATGCTCTGTGCTCCGGCAAGGACATGCTGATTGCATGCCACGGTAGCGAGGTATTTTCTCCTCCCGTTGCGACTTGCGCGTGTCGGTACGTGACTTGGGGGGGTAAGGGGGGGGTGCTTGTTCAATGGGATGTGTGGCAGCCCCAGTGCCCCATTCTGCGGGACCGCCTGCTGCCTGAAGTCATTGACGAGCTGTCTGCACCGCGGCAAAGGCTGGACCGCTCCACATATGTTGAGGAAGTGGACATCCAGCTGATGGGCGCCGAGGGGACCTCGGCGCGAGCCCCCCCCGCGGGCGGCCGGAGGGGGGCTGCTGCCTGGCTGGTCGCAGACGAAGAGGTCATGACTGTACAGGGCTTCGTGATGGAGGAGATGGTACACCAGCACAGAGCACAAAAATCGCACTGAATTGATTTGAAGCTACGAGTAGCTCACAAGCAAGCACGCATAATGGCAGGGTGCGGATTATAGAGTCACATGTGTGGCGAGCACATTCACAAAAGCCGACAGAAAAGACTTGACATGCAGCTGCACGGCCTGGTAGCCTGTGCAATGGAAGAATAAGTTGGTTGGGGGGGGTGTAGGGGGGCTCACTGCCCCCGCGGCGCAGGCCACGCATTGTACCCTGCAAAGCCAGCTGCTCCACCCACGCTGCCGTGTGCAGGGGAACCAGAGAAGTCGCTTGCATGGCCTGAGGTACCTGGGGACTCGCTGCCTGGCGCACTGGGGGCGCCAGGCTGAGAAGCCCCCCACAGGGGTTGGGAGGTGGAGGGGGGATCGAAGCTGCCGAAGCCCGCGGAAGTCAGGGGGGGGGCGTATGCGCCACTGTCCCCCGAGCCTGAACGCCCACCCAGCGAGCCTTGGGGGCCGGTGAAGAACGCGCCCTGCTGCCCCGATGACTGGACTGTGGAGCGTGGCGCCTCCCCGGAGTGCCCCTGGCCCAGCCCCTGCCCCTGCTGCTGGTAGTTTGCAGCTTGGTGTGCAGGGGGGTGGTGAGGGGGGAAGCCGATGTACCCCTGCATGGGGTATCCAGTGGGGCCCCCGGTGGATGCAGGGGGGGCCGCATACTGCTGCTGCTGCCGCTGGTGTTGGGGGGGGGGCTGAAAGCCGTACTGCTGG
>Ga0307982_1001321_pt1 | contig 20236 bp, 13 predicted proteins | sample OrgLakmetagen989_FD_201847 | JGI IMG/M metagenome (GOLD analysis project Ga0307982, IMG submission 201847) | Saline water microbial communities from Organic Lake, Antarctica - #989 | ecosystem: Environmental > Aquatic > Non-marine Saline and Alkaline > Saline | place: Antarctica: Organic Lake... | reverse complement strand
CGCCAGCAGTTTAGGGCTCCAAGGCTGCTTACTAGAGGCAATGGCGGCACGCAATCAGAGGACCATTCTCTGAAAAAACGAAAATTTCGGCCAGAAATCCGTTCGACACCCGATCCTCAAACAGATGATATGTAAAATACCACAACTTTTTCGTTGTTTTTCAACTACACACTACAACATATATCTGCCCTTTGGCATGGCAAATACGAGTGAAGACCCCCCTAGCCCCGCTGCAGTATTCAAGAGCGAGCGCGCATGCTATCACCAAGGATCCGTGATTTTTTTAGTTGGCTTGCCCCCAGAGTTGCGGCAATTTGAGGTACGCCTCAAACTCTTTAATCATGAGAGCAGGTCTTGGTACCGGCATTAAGGTTTCCCACGGATCTCGGTACTTTGTCCACTTAACGAACAGCCTGCTTTCCTAGCCACGGTGTGAGGCGTTGCTTGTTTGAAGCGTGAGCTATCCCTTATAAGTGCATCTGTTTCTTTTTTCAAGGGAGAATCTGCCATAGTCATTGCATACGTGGCCAGCGAGGACGCAAGGGATTTTAACATCGGCACGAGCGAGGGCGCTGCTGCTGGATGGGTCATACAGCTAGAGGATGAGAAATTCCGAGGCCAGCGCATTCTGGTGAAGTGGCTAAGTAGCACTAGGTTGTAAATGGTCAACGTCTGCTTCTAGCATGTTGAAAATTGTATCCCCCCTCCCGAAAAGCTTCCCATTCATCTACTGGTATCTTGCAAGTAAAAACATCGCTGCGCTAATTATTTTGCTGTGCTGCTTTGAGCCCATTCTCCCAGTAGCCTCCACTGCAACCCCTAACTTCTTCAATAGTTTTTTACCCCTAACCTTCTCGTTCTGCTTTTACGCAGGCTCCTGAACATGCACTGCGTTTGCACTACTACTGCGCACCGCCTGAAGTCGCTAGAGTAGTGAAGGCCACCTTGCACAGTGAGGTGAGCACCCATACTCATTGTGCGATGATTCAAATAATGATTGTTTGTGCTCTCTTTCTCGCGCGTGTTTTTCAGTGTTTTAAGTTTCAATCATGACCTTGGGTTCAAGAAATGATTTAATTTTCATCATAATTTTAGGTTCGAGAGTATTCAAACGCCGACGCGAATGATGAGGGCGCCGCATCCTGTGACCGTGGATTGTGTTGTGGCATCAACGGAATTTCGGCTTGGAGCGTATTGTTTGAGGAAGAGCCGAGTGTGGTGACGCCGACAGGTGTTGCTGCGATGCATCGAGCGCGGTGGCGAGCGTACCTGTGGTTAGAGCTCTGTGCCACCGAAACGCCAGAAGACGTGCAGCAATTCGCGGCCTTTAATGCCTTGACTGCAGGCACTTGTGAAGACGCAGCTTTTGCTGAAGAGGTGATGCAACATATGCTGAGATGGAGGATGCGTGCACGTGTTGTTTTCTTGCTTCTTTAATTTGTGTTTGAAATGTTATCTATTTGCCAATTCAACGGATGCGCCAGATTGAAAGCGAAGCATCTGCTATCTGGCGTGAAGCTACCACTGGGAGCTCCGGAATCAAAGCCGCTGTGATGCCTCCAAACACCGCCGAACGAGAAACAGAACGCATTCACAACGTCCTTATGAAGTTTCAGCGCAACCAATTTGCTTTCTACGATGGGTCTTCAGGTCCAGCAGAAGTCAATGCTTCAGCAGTGTACCTCTTCACGAGCAAGCTCAACCATTCATGTAGTCCGAATGTGGTTATGAAGCCAAAAATAGACCTTGCGGCCGCAAAACCGACCAATTCGGGAGCCCCTCTTCCCGCAGGTGCAGGACGCGTGGTAGCAACAACTCTTGTAGACGTTTCGCCCGGCACTGGGCTGACGTTCAATTACGGGCCTGCGCAATTAGTAGAGTGGCCCTTAGAGCAGCGCCGCGCTTACCTGTTAGCCAAACATGGATTCAAGTGCATGTGCCCGCGATGCGAAAGAGAAGAAACCGTCGCACTTCCGCCACCCCCAGAAGGAAATCAGTCGGCGTCGGCGATGTCCGGTGGGGCCATGAACAATCCTGGCCCATATGGGGGCGATATGGCCGACGTGGGCTCCTGCAATGGCGATGGGGCCACATCCAGGGCACTTCGAATATCCACTTAAGCGAGTGAAAAGGAGCTCAATGAGAGCGGCAAAAAAATCCGATTCCTGGTTTGGCCGTAGCCAAACGCCAGATGTCGCAAGATTTGTAGTATTAAAGTAGGAATGTCTAGATAGAAGAAAGGGGATTTGCGATCTGATGTGTATAAGACAGAAAGATTGATGTACTGCGATCATGATTGTGTTGCAATTCGCCTGCTTGTATTATCCCGCAGCACGCAGCAACCACATCAAGGTTTCCTTTTGCCGGCCCTGAACGAGCTATTCGCTACTCGGAGCCCGTAATTAGTAGGCAATTTGAAAATTGAAATCAATTACCGGTTATCGTTAAACACCAACACCACACCAGACACTAGCAGCAAACGGCAAAAAAAGTTGTCACACAGAAAGCCGCCAGCAGAAAAAAGGCAAACAAGAAAGATAAGCCCACTTGCGATCCGCGATGTCTTTAAATGAATGGAGTAGGGTTATCTAGGCTCTAACATTGAGGTGGCAATTCTTGTCAAGAAGAGAAGAGAAAACTTCAGACAAACCAAATCCAGATATCCAGTTCTTCGTTCCCTTTGTTCGACCTCCGGTATATCCTTATTATTTTTGTCATTCGCGTAAAGTGATGAAGCGCAGCGGCACGATGTGAACCAATGGCGCGCCTGTCTCTTCGTCGCCCTCGTCGTCGTCGAATTCGAGCCCGCAGCATGCCTCTGCTTTGGTGGCACCGGGAAATTCCATAGTCACGTCCACAGATACCACCTGCCAAAAGAATGGCATGTAAGAATAGTATAGCAGGCGTAGCTGAATAGGCAGAGGAGAAGTAATTGAAGCTACGAGTCCATCAGTGAAATTGTGATCGAGCACTCATGTTTCGGCGAACACTGCTTCGAAATAAGGATGTAGATTTGGCTTTACTTCAAAGCCATCGAACAACTGATAAAATAACAGATCAAATAGTCCACAAGTTTCACGCAAGTGTTCACCTTGGCAGGGTAGAAGCTGGTGGTCTCAGGATACATGGCCAGGCACCGCACCCCAACCGTGTGCCACTTCTGAGTCGTGGTCTCGTGGGGCAGCGGCAGCGGGATCACTTGCGCTCGCGCTAATGTGAAGCTGCGTGACCCGTCAATGTCTTGCACATAGAAACTACTGCTGGTAGAGCTGCTGCTGCTGCTGCTGCCCGCGCTGCCGCTGCTGGTGCTGCCCGTGCTGCTGCTTGCGCGGCTTTTGGTGTTATTTTCGCTCTTGTTAGCTTCGCTGTACGCAACGCGCTTGACCACCGCCAGAATCCAAAGCTCGTGGCTAGCAATGCGCGCTGCGACGACTTCGCCTACCTCTGGGTCTCGCTGCATGTGCGGTGGTCGAAACTTGGGAGGCACCACACGCTCTGCGGGGCCTTTTTTCTTTGTCCTCGCAGCGCCACCGATGTTGCTGCCAGGGCGGGAACGCTTCTTTCCACCACCGCTGCTGCCACCACCGGCATGGTCAGTGGGTTGCTGAGAGAGAGAAGCATTAGTAGGTTGGTTTCCTTTTTCTTCGTTGGCTTGTAGGCGCTGCTCTAGCTGCTCTAGTGCTGCCAAGCAATCGTCGATCTGTTTTTCGGCAGCGGCACACTTCTTTATGCCTGTCGAAAAAGCCCGCCGCAGTCGAGTAGCTTCCTGTGGCAGCATTGCGTGTGCCTGTGCCGGTGCACTGCCATCACCACTACCGCCACCCTCAGCACTTGAGACAGGAATATCTCGAAGGGCGCTCTCTGTGCTCTCAAAGAACTTGTCTTTGACTAGCATGCTATATGTGTTGGATAGAGCTAGGGAAGCAGCTTGCATGGTGCTCATTTTCCTACCTTCCTGACGTGCTACAGCAACTCGAATAAACGCTCTAGTTCAGATTCTGTAGCAATTTCAAAACTCTCGATTGTCAAACTAGCCTACAGATAGTTGGCTGGTTGATGTCTAGGCTTGTTGTTGCGTGTATGCATGAAGCGTAAAGTCGACCAAAGCAAGCAGGAATGAAGAAGTGAGACCCAGCCCAGCGCAGCGCGGGGCGGTGTGAGAAGTTAGAAGTAACTCAAGATGAGAGACACACGTTGACCACCACCACCTTTTCTGGCATTCTGCCATTTCATCTTTTCTGTACGTACATTATATTAGAGAGACGAAGTCGGTACTCGTATATCATACTCTTCAGTTGTTTGTCGATTAGTAGCACAAAAATGGCCACGACGCCTTTCAATTTTGCCATGAAGCCAGCGTCGGAGGCAAAGCCAGCGCCTCCTGCACCCGCAGGATTTGGTAGTGGAGCTTTCGCACCCCCCGCTTCTAGTGTGTTTGATTTCAAGGCTACTGCTGCCACAGCGGCAGATACAGCGTCGAATGCTGCTACCCCTGCCGCTGGCGAGTTTAAATTAGGGGCTACTGCTGCCCCAACGGCAGCGCCTGCTCCAGCGACTGCAGCCCCTGCAGCTCCTACTACCGGTGGATTTGACTTTGGCGCTTCTGCGAAACCGGCCGTTGGAACTGCGGCGACTACTGCAGCCCCCGTGGCCGCAGAGTTCAAATTTGATGCTGCAGCAGAAAAAACTCCAGCGACTACAGGCGGGAAACCTCCAATGTCGCCAGCTTTTTCGATGAGCAACGTTAAGAAGAAGGATGCCGATGGCGGTGCAGCAGTGCTTGGCGCGGCGTTAGGGCAGGCGCCGAGCGCACCCGAGGGCAGGAGCAAGATGCATCCAGCCGAAGCGAAATTTGCGCTGGCCTTGAGCCCTCTGTTACCTGCCGCTGCCTCCAGTGCACCTACTGGCGCCGCTGGCTCGTCAGGTGCACTGAAACTAGTGCAAGGGCTAGACGAAGAGCAGACGTGGCAGTGGGTGCGGTCTTACTTGCGGCACCTGCAAATGGAGCACATGCCAAGCAACACCACCAGCGGCAGCAGCAGTACCAGTAGTGCAGCACGCCTCTTGGACTCAACTTCTAAGCCAGCTCTGGCGGCTGCGCAAGGCTTTGTGCTTCGTGAACGGCTGAGCAGTGTGCGTGTGCTCTTGAAAGTGGCCAGCGTGGCAACGCGGCACCCGCGGCACCCTCACTTTGAGCCTTGCCGCGCTTGCGTAGCGTCTCTCGTAGGCAACGATGGTGGCGCTAGCCTGTTTACGCGGATCGTGCACCAGGTAAGTGTGATGTGCGATATCATGGGCGCAGATTCAACTCCCTCCATGCTCAACTTCTGTTTTGATTTATTGTTTCGCTTGTGCAGTTTGTAGCTGCCGTCTCAGCGGACCAAGACCCAACAGCGCCTACTTTTGGCCCCCCGGATGCCATTGCCGCAGCTCGCATGGCGCAAAATGCCATTGACAGTGACAGCCGCGTGGGGAAGTCGATGGCCTCGGGGTTTTCGAATGATGTGCTGCGCGTCCAAGCTCTTCGGGAAGGGCTCACGCTTTGCGCTTCGCTGCTCCTGTTGCTGGACGCTGAGGACGCAGAGCCCATGCCGCCACTCACTTTGGACAAGTTGCTAGTAGCTGTGGTGGCGCGGAACGGGTTTGAGCCTTCGGAAGAGGAAGAGCGCAGTGTTTGTGGACAAGAAGCGTTGCTGTTGAAGAGCTTGCGAAGCCTGTCTGTGCGCCTCTGCGTGCGTGCCCTGCGCGGCTTAAACTCTACCGCTGCAGCCGACGGCGGTCTAGGAGTGCACACTCGCATGGAACAATGGATGCAAACTCCTTCTTCATCATCGCCTTCCTCTTCTCTTGCTTCTTCTCAACCGGATGAAACTGCACTAGAGCCGGTGCGCGCTCGTTTGGTCTTGGCGTGGGCCCTCGAATGCGATCGGCCCGAGGGCCTTCAAGCGGCGTGCCAGGGGCGAATGGACGGATGGGCGTTTTTGGACCCGTTCCAAGAGCCAATCACCGCCACAGCAGGGTGCTTGACTGCTTCCCACGGAGACGAAAGCATGGTCAGCAGCAGCAGCAGCGAGGTGTCTTCCCTCGAAGGGCAAGCTGTAGGCTCTGCCGCTGCAGGAGTAGCGCTTCAGCTCGCGCAGCAGTTGCTCCTCGCCCTCCAGGCTGACACGGTCGAGGATGTGGCTGCTTTTGGCGGGCTAGCTGCGGCGGGGCTGCGAGGCCAGCCAATGGCGAGCAAGCGAATTTGGGACCGTCGGGCGGAACTGTTGAACGGCGGCGGCGGCGACTCTGAGCTCCTTCCGCAGGCTCTGTCTTCTCTGTCTAGTCGGAGCGAAGAAAAAGAAGGCGACTCGGCGATTGTGGAATTTCTGGAACAGCAGTTGCGAAAGCCTTTGGCAAGCTGTGGAGACGGTCGTGCGGCCGGGTTGGAGCTGCTCGGTAGCCTCGTGAATTCAACGCATGACGTGCAAGCATGCCAGGCTGTGCTCGAGCCCGCGCTCACGAACCCTACTCTGCCCCTGAGCCCACACTCCCTCCTGGCTGAGGTGTTGGCGGCCGTCCTAGGAGAAAATCTTGCCTTGCCACAACAGCAACAACAACCACCAATGCTTTTGGGAGGAGGAGCAGATTTGGCCTCACAAAGTCTTTCCATGCCGGCGCTTGTCTCTTCATTGAGTGAGGTTGCGGTGTGGCAGCGGTGCAGCGCGGCTAGTCATCTTTTGTTGGCCATGGTGAAGTACACTCATGAGATGAGCAGCTTCGACGAGGCTCAAGAACACACGCACACAGAGGCACCGTCGATGAACGACCCCGCAGTGCTTTTGCATGAAGCTATTGACCAGCAAGCTCACCGCATCACGCATGCCACCTTCGCCAAAGCCATCACGGATCGTGCAATGGACCTCATTTCAGCAACCTCTGCTCTTGGTGCTTCCTCTGCTGCTTACACCATCGAGCAGGCAGCGATGGAAGCGCACGCAGCATCGGCAGTCAGTGGGGTGCTGTCTCTCGTGACTTCTATAGTCCGAGAAGCGCCACGGCCATGGGCAGATGCTGTTCATGCTACCGTAGCTGACGCTTCGCCTTCTTCCTCCTCCTTCTCCGGCAGTGGCAATGGCACCTTGCCTCCTTTAGTATCAGCTCTGGACCGCGTGTGCCGCGATGTGCTGAGTGGACGGCGCCCCCTGTATCTCGCTCCTTTGGCACTCGACTTGGGCACTGCCTTGGTAGAGCACGGCAACATTGAGGTAATCTCAACGAAAAGCACAAAACGAGCTCGTTATCTCCACACTTTGAATGTGAAGCACTTGATTCTTATTCACGTATGCATTTATTCTGCTTTGTATTGTTTTTTCGCCCCAACTCTTTACGCGCATTTATTCCTTTTTCTTTGGGTGATCTTTTTATCTTCTCTTATCATCATCATCATCATCATCATCATCCACCATTCCTACAGCCTCGCGTCGACCTTCGCACCATGTTTGAGCGCTTCGACTCCGACGGCAACGGCGCGTTGGATTCGGACGAGTTCGCCAACGGCCTTGCCTCGCTTGGGTTTCACTTGTCCCACGACGCGTCGCTGCAACTGTTCCGACGCATCGACGCTGACGGCGACTCCAACGGCGAAATTACTTACGACGAGCTTCATGCGTTCGCAGTGCAGCAACAGCAGCAACAGCAGATGGCGAGTCGAGGCATGCTGGCCGACAGCATGACGGTTGATGTGCAGCAGCTGATGGCGTCCCTGGTGCAACCGGACGCGTCGGCGACCTCGCGTGCGCGTGCCTTGAGCGGGAGCCTGTGCGATGCCGCGAGGAGCCTGGCTTCGCTCGCTGGCAACCGTCGAAATGCTATCTTGACCCACAACAGTGGGAGCAGCAGGAGCCTGTCACCATTCGAAGATGAAGACTTGCGCCGATGGACGGTGCTGCGGCAGTCTCTGGTGATGTTCAAAGCTTTGCTTGGAGCGGGCGGTGATGGCAGCGCTGCTGCTGGCGGTAGTAGTAGCAGTTCTTCTCTGGTAGGACTGGGTGGAAGCGCTCTGGGGTCATTGCGAGAAGCAGTCCAAAATGAGCTCTTGTCGCCAGACACGGACCTGCACGGTGCTTACCTCACTGCCCTTACTGGCCTCGCGAGCCTTGCTCTGTCGTCGGAAAATGCACAGCCAGACGGTCGAGTTGGCGGAAGCAATGCGCCATCAGCCCTCGAGGCACTCTTGCTCTCGCCCACGTCCAAATACGAGCATGCAGGAGGGGCGTCGGAGGGATGGCTGCCCTTGCACTTCGAAGGCACCTCGCGCGCGTCCGAAGTGGCCCTGGACGCGCTGCACCTGCTCGTACATGTGCTGGCGGCCGCGCTTGAGCCGGACGCTTCCCTGGATCTAGCTGCAAATGCCGTTCACTTGCTGGCTCAGCCCATTCCTCCTCTCACGGGGGGGAGCCAGAGGAGCTCACCAAGGACTGGGGGTTTCGTGCGCCCGTCAGCTCTGGTGGCGCTCGTGGCCTACCTGGACTACCCTTCCCCTGGTCGCCGCCTGAGCTTGAGGCCTCACGCTGCGGTGCGCCTCGCCGCCTGCGAATGCCTTCACCTCTTTGCAAAAGTGCTTCACAAGCACAACGCCAGTGCAGCAGTCAATGCAACACCGCTGGAGACATCCACCACTGGACTGGACAGCACCAAGGTCAGGACTGGCTCCTCCCTTCAATCTAGCATTGGCGCTCGCGCAAGTAACTCAGCTCTTCAGCAGCAGCCGCAGCAGCCGCCACCGTCCCTGTTGTCGTTGCTTGGGCGGGAGCACGTTCCAGCGCTGCGATCTTCCTTGCGCAGCCTCTTGGATCCAGCCAACAGTGAGCCACTCACGCTGTGCCACGCCAGCATGGATTTCTTGGTGACGCTAGTGGAGATGCACCCAGCGGTAGCGGCGTGCGTGCTCCAGTCGGACTTGCGAGAAGTGCCTCAATCGAGCGGTACAAGTGGTGAAGCTACTGCAGGAGCAGGTGGAGGTGCAGCAGCAGCAGCATCACTTCTTGGCCGCGCTTCCGGCAACGAGGCGGCGAAGTCTACAAACCCACTTGAAAAAGGACGCACGCAATCATCAATGCCTACGCCCATGCATACGGTGCTCGAGTTGTTCGACGACCCCCTGTTTCTATTGCGAGAGAAAGGTTTGCTACAGGGGGATACCTTGAAAGGCTTGAACACTCTGCTGGAAAACTATCCCCCAGCGCGCGCGCAAGCGAAGCAGAAATTGGAACAAGCAGCGGCGAAAGCACCCGATTTGTCTGCTCGTGCAGCAGCGGCTGCAGAGAAAGCAGGCGAGAGCTCAGAGAGCAGTAGCAGCAGCGGTGCAGCAGCAAGCAAGAGCGGCGCTCGGAAGCCAACAGTGCTTGAGCTCTGCCCCGATGGTCTCCTGGAAGTGGTGGCCGAGCACTACTTGAACGGCGCGTCACAAGTGGCGATGAGCAGCCACCGCCGCAACGACCGGAGCCGCACCAAGAACACGGTGTCGGCTGCGCTACCCGGCGCCACTAAACTGGTGGCATCTTTGTGGCGGCATCGCTTTCAAGACAGCACCTTGGGCTGTGCGGCAGCTGCCTTGGCTGAACGCCTGGACTTTTGGGACCGCCTCCTTGCGCCACTCCTGAACGATTTAGACGAGGCCGGCTGCGGAGTGGGCGGAGACGGCGAAAGTGTGCCATTTGAGCTCTTGAGCGAACACGAGAGCGTGTCGCTTCCGGACTATGAGGTTGCGCTGAGTGCGTGGTTAGACCAGCACCGGGACGAGAACAACGACGACGACGGTTTATTCAACAGCGGAAGTAGGCCGGGTCTCGCCACGCAGCACTGCCTCGAGCTGCAGACCCGCGCCGACCTCCTTGGGATCGTCTGCCAGGAGCGGCTGTACGCGGTGCAAACGGCGAAAAAGAAGTATACCCCTGCCTCGTCTTCGTCGTCAGCAGCTACTTCTCCTCCCGCGCACAGCGGCGGTGGCGTGAGCTCGTCCTCCTTCTCGTTGAAGCGCTGGCTCCGGGAAGCCGCCAACCAGAACCGGTGGTCGGCATGGCAGCGGGAGCACTTGCGGCTAGACCTCAACAGCGGCGAGGTGGAGCTGCTGGACGCTGCGGCCAAGCGTGAGGGGGTACAGCTGAACCATTTCTTGGTGCCCGAAGTGCAGCGCTCGGAAGGCTCCAATTACGTGTACAGCTTGCCCAAGCTTCAGGCGTCTTTCGTGAACCCAGCCAAGCCAACCTCTCAAGAATGGACTTTATTACTGCTAGCTGAGCGCTGCAACTACGTGTGGTCCCGCGCCGACGCCCAGCGCCGCCTCAGCGCCGCCACCAACGCCTTCATGGAGCTAGACCTGCAGCTGCGGCGTGGGAGTTCGTCGTCATCCCGAAGCAGGAGCCGGAGCAGCAGCAGCACCAGCCAGCGGGCGCTGAGTCAGCGGCCAACCCGCGCCGGGTCCCCGAGTGTGCGCTCGCCCAACCCCAACAACAACAGCCCTCGGAACAACAGCCCTCGTGGCCTGCAGAGCCCCGGCGGCCTGGCAACCCCTGCCAGTGGCGCGTACACCCCCGTGTACCCCAGTACACCTGGCGGCAGCAGCAGTGCTGAGACTCCTCAGGGCTCGTCGGACTTCGGTACTCCTACCGGAGGAGGCAGCCCTCACCTTTCAGGGTTTGAGAGCCCTTCTGCCGGTGGTGGTGGTGGTAGTGGCGGTGCATCGAAAGGTGATCGAGGAAAGATGCAACGGTCATTCGAAGGAGACCAGACGTCGTGGGCGATGATTGAAGCGTTGAGTAATCGCCTAGAGATTCTGCCAATCGTGAAAGCTGGTAGCAGTGCCGCGGGAGGAGTTGTTTTGAAAGTGGCTTCGGACCATGCTGCGAGCTTGAATGCGATGCTCTTTCACCAGCTCTTTTCCTTGGACGACTCCCTCGCTGCTGCCAACGGTGGGAATGCCCCTCCTGAAGCGATGGGCCGACAGCGGAGTCGGCTCCGGGCGAAGCGGGGCAAAGGTTATGAGGTGCTGCGGCGCCTGAGGGCCTGTAGCCATCGTTTGGGCCTGCAACTGCACATCTGCACCACTGGAGTGGGCGGTGGTGGTGGCATGAATGCACTAGGGAGGCCCTTACTTGACCCTTCACTGGTCGCAATTACGAAAAGCGGCCACCGCCAGCAGCCTCAGGAGCGGCTCCTTGTGGAGGTGGAAGTGCGGCTGCGGCTTCTGAGCGCCACTCTCCTGTTGGTGCACACTTTGCGCACCTCATCTCCATCGACTGGTCCTTCGTCCTTGACAGCGCTTGCGGAATCCGCCGAAGCTGGTATAGTGCCTTTTCGGAGCGGCGACGACGAAGACGACGACAACGTCGACTGTTTGGCTGAGCTGCGCCACGCAAGTGAGCTAGCGGCTGGCACCATTCCCTGGGCTGGCGCTGCGAAACAAGCTCTAACAGGAGTCAATGGCTCCTCCTCTTCTTCCGTGGACACGACGACCACCATTCCCCCTGTATTCGGTGGGAGCGGCAAGAATGCCGCGGAGCAGTTGCTGTCCGTAGCCCAGGCAATCTTGACTGCCTTGCTAGCCGGCGGTCTAGGGGGCGAGAGCGCGGCGGCAGGCTGGCAGCACCCGCAAGTGTTGCCGTCGCTGCTCGCGTCCCTGTACGCCACTTCCGAACAGGCTGCAAACGCCATCAGCCGAGCCCACGACCTGGACTACATTGCGCTGCGGGTGCAAGATGACCGAGCCCTGCGCGAGCGCCGCGTAGTGGCTGGTAGCGGCACAGCCCGGAGCCACAACGGCAGAAGCGGCGGTGGCGGCGGTGCAGCTTGGGCTCCAATGAAGGGAAATACATCTTCGTCATCGTCAACAGCAGCTGTGTCGAATCAATCTACGATGCCCCCGCTGCCACCGCCGCCGCTGCGGCCGGCGCATCGGCGCACACAACCTGGAGATTTGGAAAGTGCCTCCGCTGTGGACGCGCTGCTGTGCTTCTTGCTAGGCGCTGCACGGTCCCGGCACTTGGCGCCGCTCCTGGTGAAGAGCGGACTGATCGGGCAACTCAGCCGGAACCCGATGCTGCATGCCCTCAAGGTAAAAGAAGACGAAGCACAGTACAACAGCCTGTATTATTTTGCGCTCACTTTTGCGATGATATGATGAGTTCTGTGTTTGTATTGTGATCTTCCCAGACGCTTACATCCTTCGCTTGCTTTTCGATGTCATAAATCATGTTATAATAGGTGGAAGCGCTGCGCTCCTACGAGGTGCCTTTCCTGGTAGAGCACCGCCACTTGCGGGGTTATTGTGTGCACCCTACCGGCGGCCTCGTGCCTTCTCCTTTCTTGCTGGAGGGCTGGCATGGGGCTTTGAACCTGTGCGTGGCTCTGCTTCAAACTACAGAGGGGGAGTTTCACGAGCAAGCCTTGCAGCAGGTGCTAGCTCTGGTGGAGCAGTTTTGGCCGCTGATGCTAGCACCGCTGCAGTGCCAGGGTCCTCGCCGGTCGGGCACCAGTGGATCGCCGGGCATGTATCCCAGGGTAAGCGAGGAAGAGGAAGAGAGGAACGAAGAGATTGACAGGAAGAGGCGGCGCACAATGTGGCACGTGTGTTTGTTTGTTAGGCTAGAAAGTGCTGTTGTTTTGTTCACTTTTCGGACCTATCTGACTACCGAACGTGCCATGATCGTGTTACAACCTTTGCCGCTAATGCATCTCCGCGTGTCTCCCAAATATAACGCCTTCTCAGGTGTCCGTAGCGCAGTTGGCGGATGCTGCCGCTGTGCTGAACCTCGTCGCAGTGCTCGGCGAAGATGTGAACATTTGGCGGGCCCTTCAGCCGCATTCCCTCGACCAACTCTTAGGCTTAATCCCGAGCCGCATCGCTGATTGGACCGTTCTCCTGGGCTCTTCGCCCTGCAGCAGCAGCAGCAGCAGCAGCAGCGGCAGTGGTGAGGCCAGTGGCGGTCAGCAGTCGGCTGCGAATGCCAAGATGTCCGCTACTAGAGACGCAGGTGGAGGGCACGTTTTTGCGGTACGCATGTGTGCTGACGTCGTTTCCATGCACTTTGACGGCAAGCGCGACGAGAAACAAGCTCTTAAAACAGGCGACAAATCACAGCAGGACAAGAAACAACCGCCAGTAGCAGGCAACACAAAAGTGCCTTCCCCGCTAGCCCTCCCAACTGGCGGGAACAACAAGAACAAAAACGAAGAAGAAGTCAATGATGACGACTACGATGACTACGACGACGATACGTGGGGAGAGTGGGTCGGCATGGGGGACGATTCTTCTTCGTCGTCGTCGTCCTTTGCGCAACGGCTCGAAGACGAGCTGATCAACGCGTTGGCCCCCGCCATGCTCTTCATGCGGCGCACCTCTCAGCTGTCGCCCGTGCCCCGCACACATGGGCGGCCTCGCTGGCTGGTGCCGTTAGCGACTAGCCACAGTAGCAGCTCTTCCTTGTCTTCTGCTCCTCCTGCTGCCTGCGTTTTGCCCGTAGGCACCTTCGTGCATTTACAGGATGGTTCTCGGTGGTGTGTGTCAGCTGCTGAGCCGACTTACGACGCCTCTGGAAGCTCCTCCGATGTTGCCTATCGCCTCATGCAGTTGACGACCTCTGCTGTAGCGCAAGCTGTTCCTGCATCGCCTGACTCACATGGAGGGACGAAAGGTGGAGCTTCGGAGTCTCCCCAAGAAAACCAAGGGCTGCCCGCGCCATCACAAGTGGAGACCGCCGTGGCGGAGATTATACAGCCGTCCTCGGCGATTGCGTATGCTGAGACCCCCTGTGGGCCCCTGTTTTTGCCGCGCGCTCTCTTCAGTTTCGACCCTCTGTCGTCGAACACCGTGAGCGTGTTTCGAGCTCAGTACTTGCGGGACCTGGCCGCTCCGAACCCGCCTTCCTTCGGCCACCTCGCTCAGCTTCTCTTCTTCGCAACCAGCGTGCTTCAGGCGCACACTGCCAACACCAACGACGGGGGAGGCAGCATCGATGACGAAGCCCTCGAGTGGCACTCCAGCGTGGTGCTGGTCGCCGAAACCGCGCTGTGGGCCTTGGTGGCGAACGTGAACGCTTGGGAGCGGACAAGGGAAGCGGCCAAGTACCAAGCACGGATGGGCAGTCATCGAGGCGGTGGTGGCGGTGGCACGGGCGGATTCCAAAACCAGGTCCTGGGTGCTTCCGCTGCAGCTGGTGGAGGCAAAGATGGCAACATCGCCAAGAAAGCGCGCGCCGGGGAGGACGAAGACGAGCTTGTGGTGGACGCGCTTCTCATGCATGTGTTCACCAATTGCGGGCTTGTGGCCGACAACAACAACAGCCGAGTGGCCCTGCCAGGAAGCTTGCTGCACGAGCTCCGGTCGGCCGAGGCGGCACTCGATCCCGAGGGCGCTCCTTTCTTTGCGGACGAAATCAAACATGTCTTGATGGCGACTGACCTACCGCAAGAAGGCGACGGCATTGTTGCGCCAGATGCAGCAGGAACTGGAGCTCGAAGCTCGTCTGGGCGGTTGAGCATCGCTGATCGAGTGGCGGCAGCAACCCAGCGCCAGCAAGACCGCGACGCGAAGCAAGGGGGCGGCAAAGGCCGTGGGCAGGCGTCCGTTAACTTCGATTGGACTTAAGAAATACCTGAAACTGGGTCCCCTAGATAAATTGGCGCTCGGGAGGAGGCAAAGGATTATGAAGTACGGGACATGCATTTTTATTGCACTCAGACCCAGACCCAAGACTTTCCACGGACGTATTCAAACACTTCGGCTTCTTAGCTTTGGTTTGCCTTCTAATGCCGGTCCCTCGGGGCCAGTTTCAAAAACTTGGGTTGCCTTGTCTTTTTTGTGTTATCACTCCGCGGTATCTCTGCCTAAAGCAGAGAGCTGCATATTGCGCATTGGCAGTTCCTGCAGCATGGGCTTCGCTGCTGGACGGGGCGTCCTCTTGTTCATAGTATAGAAAGAAGAAAGCAGTAGCTATAGTGGTAGTTTGGTAAGTGGTAGAGGAAGAAAGCATTAGTTGATTAGTTGAATTGGAATTAAAAGACAAAAGACGTTACCATATTCCAGTCGTAAATTCGCGGTTTTTGAATTTGAAACCACATCATAATCGTATGCTCAGAAAGATACCACTGAAGTAAGATACTCAAAATACTCCAAGTTTAGTCGCAGTTCTCAAGGCTGGCTTTCAATACATCAAGAGGGGGTTGCCAAACAATAGGCACATGCCAGAGGAGGTCCTCGTGGTGCCTCAAATAGGCTGCTAGGGCTGGAAACCCGTTGTAGCGCGCCATTTCAGACGGCGTTTGATTTCGGAGATCGGGTAGAACATGTGCTCGACCGAGCGGTAAACCAACTGCTTTCGGCATTTTTGTTCGTCTACGCACTGCTGCCTCTACATAACCACCTGAAAACGCTGCGTTCGACAGGCTTGTTGTTGTTGTATCGCCGCCTTCCTTAGCGTCTTCATGCTCTTCGCAAAGACGGCCTTCAAGTAGATACTCACACACGTCTCTTCGACCGTAAATGGCAGCCTTGTGAAGAAGGCTGTGGCGAGCTGCATTGACTAAAGATGCGTCGACACCTATGTCCAGCACGAACTTGAGGACCTCGAGCGTGGAGCTGGAGCCATCCATGCGTGCAGCCTATGTGTTGCGTGGTGTGCGTATTTGAGTAGCGTCATAAAATCATAAAGTGAAGCTGGAAAGGACCCCTAAGCACATAAAGAATACGAAGATTATGAAAATAAGACCTGTACCCTCTTTCAAGAAGCACCTTAAACGCAGCGTTGCAGCCCCATCGATTCACAGCATGAGCCACCGTTGAATTGCTGCCGCACTTGGCAACCAGCCACTGACACACGTGCAAATGCCCTTGCCATGCAGCAAGCATGAACGCCGTGTCTCCGTCCAAGGTAGGCGTCTCTGGCGACATGCCTTGATACAGTGAGTTGATAGCTGGTGTTTCCTCTGCTGTTGCTGCTGCAGCCTCATCTTCACTTTTTATTTCGCTTCCAGCTTCTTCAACTGCAGCAACTTCTCGGTGATAGTATTGGTCGCCCTTGACAAGCCACTGAATAACTTCCAAGTGGCCGTTCCGGCTCGCCCAATGGAGTGGCAAACGGCCGTTGCGTTTCGCGGGTGTTGCGGGGTCGCACCCGCAGATTCGCACCAGCCACTGCACACACGCCAAATGCCCGCTGCCTGCTGCCCACATCAAAGGGCCGCAACCGTGCTTGTCGACCAGTGCTGCAACGGTGGAAATGCCACCAGGTCCTTGCGCAAGCTCTAGCAGAGTGGCCAAGGCACCATCCCGAGCGGCCGCTAAACCAGGCGATAAGTGCTCACTGGTACTCAATGCGGCGGCAGTGGTGCTAGAGGAGTTTGCACAGGTTTTGTCTGATTTATCACCAGACTCCAGTGGGCTGTGCGGCAGAGGAGGAGGCTGCGCCAATTGACTATTGCGCTGAGCTTCCCGCCACGGAGCTTGGTGTTTGCTTGAAATAGCCAGCCGTCGTAATAGGCCACTCTCATCTTCACTCCCTTTGCTATTGTCATCAGGTCCTTTCTTCCTGTCGGCATTACTACCAGCGATGCAGATGTTATCAAAATTTGGAGCCTGGCTTTCAGAAGTGGCTGTGCCACTGCCCTGTCGTTGGGCTTCTCTTTCTTCTTCGGCGAATTGTGCTTCACGCTCCTCTCGAGCTAGCCCTGCAGCTATACACTGGCCTGTGGACGACTTGGTGTTGCTCAAGAGCTGGTGGGTTTTCAGGCCTCGCGCACGAGGATGAGAGAAGAAGGCACCGCAGCCGCGGCACTGACCTAACCCGAGTGCAACCTGCTTTGCGTTATGCTCCTCTGTAGTCACGTAGAGCTGACCACCAGGCGCTACCAGCACAAGCGCAATGCCAGCAACAGCGCTATTCATCAGGCGCTGCCGAGCACCGTGCGCTATTTCACGCTGTACATCGAGCGGGCTACTGTATTTGTTGATGGCTGCATTCGAGCTGGGGTTGCTTGAGGGCTTGACGAAGGGATCAGAGCATACGGCCGGGCCATCCGCTTCGACCTCAAGTACTTTAGGGATGAATTTTACCACGGATCGCCCCACAATATCAGAGCTCGGTCTAGTTTTAGCACTCCCGGGCTTATCGGCTGCGACCGAGCGCGCGAAGACCTGAACGCTCATGCTGCATGATCGAAACAAGGCCGCTTCAAGTTCGAGCACTTTCTCGATTGCTGAAGTGATCGCTGCCACAGAAGTATCTCCACTCGGAAATGAAACTGGGGCATTGTTTGCTTCATCGTTTAAACCAGGAGCCATGCCAGCCGGTACTAACTAGCGACGGCTTAGTTATATGTGATGACTTCCAAAAACAATGCACGGATGAGCAAAGGTTTACGATACCCTTGCCTGCAACAAGATCAAATTTAGGGCTGTCGATATTCCCTCTATCATCCACTAGTAGCGGGCAGTGTTAAATGTGTACAGTAAGATGCAGCATGCTGGAGCCTCTTTAGTTAGCAAGGCAGCAATGGGTTGCTCTTTAGTAGGCATTTCGCTTCGCTAGCTAGGGTCTTATTCGTCTTGGATCTTGGTTGATGAGTGTAGTGCTGCTGAGTTGTCGTCGGTTGTCGATACTTACGTCGATACGACGACGTATCGAAGGTGGATGATGGATGTACATACAGTGTAGCGACCGACAGGCTAGGCACGCACGCCGTATGCCGTATAGCTTCGTGCAGAGGGCCAAAATTGTAGCAAGAGGGGTGCTTTTGTAAACACCCTAGGAATTATCTGCAGCATAAAGCATACCAGCTAGCATGAAACTGCCTAGGTAGCAGCTGGACCTAGACTGTGCTTGAAGCATTCTTCGCTCATCGAATTAAACAGTAGTTTTGCACTTCAAAGAAATCGCATGCCGCAATCTCAACCAGTACTCAGGCTGCGTTCACTGTGGCGAGTGCTTCTAGGAGGGTACTTTGCTGGAACGGTCGCTCCAAGCTCCGAGTTTGATGTATGCACGGAAGAGTCTAGGCACATCGTGCTTGTTAAGACCCATAAGACGGGCTCCTCGACCCTAGCTAACGTGCTTTATCGGTAATTACGTTGCCTCCTCTCAACCTCTCAATGAAGTATTGACGCCTCAATGCACTGCCCTCTCAGTTTTCTCGTCGGCACTATTTGTTTGAATATACAGAGCTGGTTTCGTGCCCCTAGGTTCCCGCTCTAATCTTACCTCACGTGTTTAATCCTTTGAGCCAATCTCTCTCTCGTGGCGCACCCACTTGGTCCGACTGCTATCAGGTTTGGCGAATTGCGTAAACTCAAGTTCATGTTACCGATGGACGACTTGAGGCTAGGCTGGCCTGATGCTTTTCCGGGCAAGTATGCGACCAAAATGAGACACGGCTCCAACGAGGTAAGAAGGTGGGAGGTATTGAGTGGCCTGCTGCTTGACGTTGTATTTTCCCCCGGCTAGACGCGCCCCATGTGTGAAGTGCAGCAGGAGAATGACGAGGAAGGACCTTAGCAATTTCTCAGGCCTAATACTTTATCCTTCTCAATAATAATAATGCTTTTGTTGCATTTTTTCCATCTGCTTTCTCCTTCAGACCTTCGGCATGGTGGCCCATCACGCTGTGCTCAATCACCAAGTGATGCTGCAATACGTGCCCCAGGCCAAATTCGTGTCCATCGTCCGCAGCCCAGGTTATTCAAATAAAGAGAGGCCAAAATGCATAGATTGCTTCAAATTCTTTATTGGTATACATGGAAATTAGGCGAAAGCCCAGAGGGTAAACATGTTTTTGTGCATGGTAAATGATTGTGCTGTGTAATGACGTACAGCCAATATTTAAGATTTGCCTTACGAATTTGTTTTCCTCTTCATACTGATTGATACCTTACTGGATTTTCATTTCAGTAAGAGTCATGTATCTCTTTTGTTTTTATATCTATCTATCTGCTCTTTCTCCTCCTCATAATTGTTCCCCGTCCTTGGCAGTGTCTCAATTTACCTCGGCGTGGTATTTCTTCAAAATCGGCGTCGAGCGCAAGAGTCGAGGCCCCGATGGCAGTCCAGCAACACAAAAGTTGACGCTCGATTCTCTCGCGAAGCTCTTTCCACCTCCTAAAGATGAGGTATTCTTTTCTCTCCTTTTTTTTTTAATCTGACCAGGCGTAAATTTTAACTTCTCGCTCTTGTATTTCCTGACGTGCCTTCTGGTTGTTGCCCAATGTAGGAAATGTCTGACCAAGGACCGCAGCTCCCCGTGAGCCCTTCCGCTCTATCACATGTAGCCGCCACCACCCAGAGCAGGATGCTCAACTCGCAGTCGTTCACTCTGGGCTGGCGCCAATTCGTTGCTGCTGCTTCGACCTCAACTTCTTCATCTTTGAACAGGAATGGAACGAAAGCAGTGGACAAAGAGACGAAAGCGCGAGATTCGTTGCTAGCAGATGCCAACTCTACCTTGGTATTATGTGCGCCGTGACTCATCTCATGGAAAATGATTGGAAGGAAGCAGTATTCGCTGCTTTAGATTTATGTATTCGATATTATCTTTTGTTCTCCTATACATGTACTTATGTAGGTGCAGCAGTGGTTGAGCCAACTCCACGAGCAAATGGATGTGGTTCTTGTCGTGGAGCGCCTCGACGATTCTTTGTTGGTAATGATCATAATCGAAAACCGCTTTTGTCTGTTTCTAATTGCCCCTGTTTCATATTTACGCTTGCTTTGACTTCGATTTTGCACGCATTCTGAATCAGGTTATGGCTCAAAAGCTGTGTTGGGGCTGGGGTGATGTCGATTTAAGTGAAGAAAATGCTGCTGCTTTTTCTTCTTCTCCTCTTCCGAGTAGAGTGGTGCAACCTTTGCCACATGTCGCGTACTTGCCGGTGAATTCCGCTCGAACGTCTTACACCCACACCAACGAGACAGCAGCTCTGGCAACGCGCCTGAAAGGACTTCTCGTGGTGCGTCTTTGCGGGTTTATGTTTGTGTACTATCTGTAGGGAATTTGAGATGGTGTTCAAGGATTCTACTCATATCTTCGCCCAAGATTGCTCCTGTTTCGTCCGATTCACTATTCTTCCTATCCGAAACTCTCAATTCCACGATACTTCCCGTATTTAGCCACACGTGTGTCTCACCGAAATGCAATCGTCAATCTCCACCCCTTATAATACTACAGGTCGACGAACAATTATACGCATGGGCCAACGCTCGCCTGTCCT
>Ga0307982_1001320_pt1 | contig 20241 bp, 12 predicted proteins | sample OrgLakmetagen989_FD_201847 | JGI IMG/M metagenome (GOLD analysis project Ga0307982, IMG submission 201847) | Saline water microbial communities from Organic Lake, Antarctica - #989 | ecosystem: Environmental > Aquatic > Non-marine Saline and Alkaline > Saline | place: Antarctica: Organic Lake... | reverse complement strand
ACAAACTTTAAATATATATACATAATACATAATACATAAACACATATAAATAATAAATGTTAGTATCTAGATCTAGATAGCATACATGCGTGTTATCCTTATTTTTACAAACTTTAAATATATATACTAAAACAAATATAAATACATATACATACATAAATATAAATAATAAATGTTAGTATCTAGATCTAGATAGCATACATGCGTGTTATCCTTATTTTTACAAACTTTAAATATATATACTAAAACAAATATAAATACATATACATACATAAATATAAATAATAAATGTTAGTATCTAGATCTAGATAGCATACATGCGTGTTATCCTTATTTTTACAAACTTTAAATATATATACATAATACATAATACATAAACACATATAAATAATAAATGTTAGTCTCTAGATCTAGCGAAAATAGCCCCATCAAATGGTTAAAATGCAAAATGTGCACTGAAAAATATACCAATTTGTATCATAATAACACTATATTTCCATTTTCAGATTCCAAACATGTATTATCAGCGATTTTGTGTAGTGTTAAGGGAAAACACGTGTTGTGCCGTGGAGCTATAACGTTGAAATCTGTTAATTCCGGCAAAATTATGCGCACAAAACACTATTTTGCAAAGTTAGTGATTACACCATATATTTAATGTGCATATATGTTGGTGTTTAAGTGCTGTAACACCCCCCCCCTTAGTATGATTTTGCATGGTATTTTAAATTTATTATTATAGTTAGCATATAAATAATCTTAATCTTAATCTTAATCTTAAAAGTATAAACTCTAGCTATACAATCGATAATTCCAATTTTTTAATTTGATGGAATCATACTATACCCATAATACTAACACTTTTATCATCTAATTTTTACCAAGTTTACCAAGTTTACCAAGTTTACCAAGTTTACCAAGTTTACCAAGTTTACCAAGTTAGTTTGTATAACTGTGTTACTATATATAGTGATGGCACCTATAAATGATATCTTTTCTATATACATATACAAATTTATATAGCTAGATGTATATAACACAAAACTTATATACATACAATACATACAATAAATACATACAATACATACAATACATACAATAAATACATATAATACATACAATACATACAATAAATACATACAATAAATACATACAATACATACAGTAAATACAAGAAATACATACAATAAATACAAGAAATACAATACATACAATACATACAAGAAATACAATACATACAATACATACAATACATACAATACATACAATACATACAATACATGCAATACATACAATACATACAACAAATACATAATAAATATATATATTAAAGTACATTATGATATATTTAATAAATACAACTAATATTATCGTTGCTATATCTGTATTGCTAGCATGTATTTCTGAATTATTCCCCCAACTCAACTTATCTTATTGGCTACCCCCTCCACACTCAAATATATACCCAAATACACATCAAAGTGATTCATATTTTTCTGCATTTTATGCAGTTACTCGATTTTTAATATCAATTACTATATGGCTACCTTTGCGTACCCGTATATTTGTTTTAAGTGGGAATAATATGATAATACATCTAGCTACTAGATATGCATTATCTATGTCTTTTATCGGGCGATTTTCTAAAGAGAATCAAGAACTACTAAAATGGTTAGTATTAGGATATATTGTGGCATTTTGCATAATATCATATGTACTACAGTCACTTTGGCCATGTTTAGTTATTGTGGGTGGGCTACTTATTAGCTATAGTGGACGATCAATATCTGATGATAAAGCCAAAGTTGTAAATCCTAATAATGGATTCATGAATATTACAAAAATAAATAATAACAACGTAACAACATATAATCCTATTCTAGATTATATTGGACGAGTTATATTATGTAGCGGATTTATATATATGGCACATCGTATGTTAATGCGTAAAAAATCAATATAATACAAATAATTTAGAAAAAATAACTATTTATATCCCAAAAATGAATACTATGTTTCATAACTCATATAACCAATAAGTTATATAATAACTAATCCACAACCTACACTAATACCCATACTCATACTTAACATACCCATACTCATACTTAACATATACATATATGCATATTAATTTAAAATTTATCAAGATATACAAAAACGCTAGATACGACAAGTTATATGGCTACGTCTTCACAACATTTCATTCCTATACATAAGCCATCATATACTTTATCAACATTAAAATATTTTGAAAATATACCCAAGTTACTTGGCCATTTACCCATTGAAGTACAAGAAGATATTGTTTGTAACATACCTGTAATTACTGAAATAGGTGTTATGGATTTTCTATGGGATGCATATCCTAGAGAAGCAGTAAGGATTGCTAGATTGTATAATATGCCACCATATACACGAAAAGCACGCCCCAATGCACTTATAAATTGTACATGTGATAGTAAGGAAGATAGTATGTTAGAAAACCTAGAAATGTGTTGCGCACGTAATCATGTATGTATGTGTGCATTATATCCATCTAGCATAGATGCCATCAAATATTGTCGAGCCCGTATCCATATCTGTGTTTGCCATATTCACACTAATGATGCAAATGATGCAAATGATGCAAATGATGCAAATGATGTAAATGATGTAAATGATGCAAATGATGCAAATGATGCAAATGAAAATAATAAATATAAAAATTTTAAAATATGTTGCGCTATATTTCATAATAATTGTATTAAACATATGCATCGTAATGATGGCAGTAATTGTAATACTACTAATTCGGAAAATATAGATATTAACTATATTAAAAATATTCTACTCAACCAATGTAAACCAAGACCTAGTGTTTATATTAGACAATAAATACCATATATACCATACTCATATGTTGTCTCTTACATTATTTTTTACTTTCTATAACCTATAACCTATATATACCATACTCATATGTTGTCTCTTACATTATTTTTTACTTTCTATAACCTATAACATATAACATATAACATATAACATATAACATATAACATATAACCTATAACATATAACCTATAATCTATAATCTATTAATTACTTATTACCCACCAATTACTGCCATCAGTTTGTAATATTACATATGCATATTGTGTCGATAATGTTATATCGCTAGCTACTCCATCTATAGTAATACCAGTACCCGTACGCCCAATCGTAACACTACTGGTACTTATATTTTTAATTGTGAATATATGACCAGTTCTAATACTAGTTGGCTCAGGTAATGTAATTGTGATAGCTCCATTTGCTAAAATAGTTGAATCAAGCCACGATATATTATAGTTGGTGGTTTTAGTTGTTATTGACCTAGAATGTGGCCCCCCAAATGCTCTTATATATTCACCATTTGTTGCTGCATCACTAAATTCAAATTGGTCAGTATTATTACGTCTCAAACTAACATTACTATTTGTAGCATCAATATCTCTAAATAAATCCAAATTACCTTTAATTACAGTATTACCACTAACTGCCAATCTATAATTCGTATCGGCCGTATCATCAAATCGACTATCCCCCATACCGACTAATCCTAAATTATTTACATATAACCCAGGATAATGAATACTTATACCTGCCGTACTATCACCTTTCAAACCACTAAGATCTAATCCAGTTAGTGCTGTTAGATTATTTAATTGTATATTAGAGTTATTAATTCTAGGCGCAGTAGAACTAATAACGTATGCAGAAACATTACCGGATTGTTTAACCACAACTGAACCAGCACGTAGTAGCGCAGTATTAATATTATTAGAAAATATTTCTGTACCAAATTCAATTGTGTTAGCCGTATTTACACTAACCGTTGCACCAACAATAGTAGTCGCATCCGACTTAATAAACTTTGGCGATACAGATAACACACTTGTTGGCCGCTGTGTATGTATGCCAACCATACCCTGAGCTGATATAGATAATCTAGGTATCATACTCAATGGGCGCTCATCACTATCACTATAATTTGCCAGTGCTATATCTAGCCTACCATTAGCCACACTTTCTTGTGCCGATATATATTTATCATTACTACCCTGTATTTGTACCAATCCAATACCATCCTCTGTATATGAATCTGTACCATACCATGTTAATTGTGATCTTTCAGTTAAAGCGCCAGTAGCTGACTCCTCACTAAAAAGGGCTATTGTTGCAGGCACGGCGTCTTGGCCCCTCAAATGTATGTCAGCTAATGCTTGTGCATCTGTTATCTCTTGACCAACACTTACTTTTCCACTTGGGAATAACGTTAATCCATGTGTTAAATCAGCTGTAATATCATTTATAGAACCAGTGCCCTTATTTATTGAAAATCTCATTTTAGCTTTATTATCTTCATTCGTACCGCTATGACTAATATTAATCAATCCCTGAATAGCATCAACACCTATAGAATTGCTAGCACGAAATATAAGTTTGTTACTTCTGCCCCCATTAATTGCTGTATTTGTGGTGGCCGTATTAGTTAACATTAATCCTCCTTTACTACTTGCCTCACCTGATCCCCTTATTTCTATCTTAGTTAAATTATTTGCTGATTTACCAATACCTAATACTAGATCCCCATTATAATCCAAGCTCATTTGCTGTGTTTCATTCAAATCGGTTGCAGTCAGAATACCGGGACGTACGGTTACATATGAAAAATATCGTTTATCGGTAACATCTGGAATAGGTCTATTAATAGTACAGCTAGTATCACTAGTAACACTAACAATAGTATATAAGCGTTGTGATACTACATCACCTGTATTTAACTCCGAATCACTATTTTTATTATCTATATATAAAACATCACCAGCTTTTAATTCCCTTGTATAAAATGTACCTTCACCACCTAAAGTAGTTGTGCTACCATTATCCACAACCACTGTACCTGTTAATTGTCTAAAAACATTACCATCCACACTTAACCCAGCTAATCTCCCACGATCATTCAACACTAATCCAGGGCCATTATCGTCAAAATCTTGGTTATCCCCGCGTGTTTGAATAACTAGCTGACTTCGGTGCTGGCTACCATATTTGTATAACTTTGCAATATCAATGGTAGAAAGCGTAGTTTGATAAACCCGCAATTCATCCATCATACCTCTATAAAAATTACCGCTAGCACCAAAATTACACCCAATAAATGTGTCTAGGTCTGCCTCAATAACTTCCAATGCATCACCAATCGACCCATTTGTAACACTAGTTGTATCTTTAAACCAGGTTGTGAGTTCGGTATTATCTATATATATTCTAAATCGATATAAGGTGGCATCATATGTTATAACAAAATGCCTAAACTGTCCATTGTTAATACCAATACTTGTATCTGTGGGCCGTGCCTCTAAAACATTTGCGCTATTGCTCCCATCTATTGTATATCTTATATAGGGGAACAATCTACCCTTATCTAGAGTGTCACTAAGATAAATTTGCACTGCACCACCAGCTGCTTGTCCAACATCAGCCGTGCCATAACTTAATATATCCATTCGTATACCAGTTGCAATATTTGTGCCTATTTTGAACCAACCACTTATTGACCATCCATTTTCACTATTGGTAAGGCGATCAATGCTAACCGGGGAGACAGTTTCAAAAGGTATTTTAAGGTGGTCATTATCACCATCAAATAATAGTCCATTATTTATAATGCCAGGTTGCCAACATGTATCGATATTAAAATTTACTAGCAAAGCATTTTGATTATTATTATTTACATTTACATTAGTTGTACCACTTTGTACATTATATAATCCACTATCAGCCGCAATTAATGACCCTGGGAGTTCATCAAATTTATAATAGCTAGCTAATGATTCGGCTTTTGGATGCATATCTTGATAAGCGGAACTATATTTTACTTTAATACGGGCTAATTCAGTTCCATCACCATCCAGGAATTGTATACGTTGGCTATCATTAATATTATTAATGTCAGAACGCGTATTTTGCATTATCATTGTACATGTATCAGGTATTTGCTTATTTTGATTAACAAGTGTTTTAACATGAATAGTAGCATCCGGCGTTTTTGTACCCACACCCAATCTAGATTGATTATCACATACAAACTCAGCAGTTTTATTATTAAGATGCAATAAATAAGAATCAGGGCTAGCTATTAATTCTTGGTATACAGCTGTTTTGCTATGATCTTGGCTATTAGTGCTAAATGTTATACTCCACCCCAATTGTGTACCATCTCTATTACGTAATTGCGCTGTTGCCGGATCAGTTTGGCGCAATCCAATTCGTGTTTCCGCAATTACTTCTTCAGATCCGGTGAGTGTTCCTGTATCTAAAGACACTAATTGGTAATATATTGATGGTTGAGAACCTGATTGCCATGCAATAATCGCCCGATTTTGGGAGTCATCACTGATACCAACACGACCACGATAGGCATAAAATATAGATTCATTGCGAACAAAATTATTAGGCCGGCTACTAGAAGAATTTAGGGCAACACGTTCTTCATCTAGTACTAGATTGGTTGTGTTAACTGTTTTACGCCATATAAGATTATCATAGCTAGCATCATTTAAATCAACAGTACTATATTTGGCTAGTCTAATATTTTTAGGATCTTTGGAAAGTACAATATTGCGATTAGTACCGTCAACGGTAACTGTAGTAATTTTTTCTACTAAAAAGCCTTCATTCGCAACCAAAAATATTTGTTCACCTTCTAGAAAAGTACCGTTAATACTATCTAATACTAATGTTTGTGTACCGGTTATGTTATCTATACTAGCACTTATTAAATTACCCTCTGCCCTACTACTAACGCCTGTAATATTACGTACTGCTGATGACGCAATTGTACTATAGTTAACGCTTGCTGAATAATTAGTTTGATAACCAACCAAAAAACCGCCTGTAAGTCTAGCTTGGCTATCGCTCAACCCTATAACTTCCGGTATACCATCACTTAAACTAACATCACTATTACCAAATAACTCGCTAGCTGTACTAACACCAGTTGTAGTAATATTGCGTTCATCAGTAACAGCACTCCCATTAGTATTAGCGACACGGTATACCAATTGATATCTAGGATCGCCTGTAAACAATTGTTTTAAATACACAACTACCCATCCACCACTATAATTAGGATCTATATCACTTAATCTAGCAACACTTGGGTATATATAATCAATACCAATATCCGGGGTCAGTAAAGTACTCGCTTTAATAACGCTACCATTGGGACCTAGAATAATATATTTAATCAAATAGTTTTCAGTAGTACCGCCATCACTATCATCATTTTGAAGGCTATTATATACAATTACGTAGTTACCGTTAGTCAACCCAGTGCAACGTGGCGCTAGCTTTACATTAGTAGTAGTACTAGCAATAATCATATCATTATTACTAAATACTTTATCCACACCATTCTGAAAAATTTGACCACGTATCTGGTATACCGCATCATCTTCCGGGTCTTGGCTTACCCATACAACTAGATAGTTATCGCTATTCGCTGACCCCGACCTACATACATATGGATGGCTTTGATCTTTAGCTCTAGTAATATTGACTTGGAAACTCAGTTTGTTGTCCGATTTATCACCACCTGCAGTGAAATAATCGCCATATATATCATATCCAATAGTGGCGGCATTTTCAGTATTATCTTGACTTTCATATATAACAACATATCCACCCGTTGCTAATTCGGTTGATACTGGATTTAATTGGAATCCCAAACTATTAACACTTAAATTTGAGCTATCCGTTATTGTACCACCATCTATAGTAACATTGCTATTCATTATCCCATGGTTTACTAGAATTGGGGCATTATAATTGCTAGCTAATCGCAATCGGGCATCCATCTTATCTTGCCCTGTACCAATACTACCATCGGCACTTATTCTAAATCTTTCACTATCTGCTGTTTTAAAAACTAGGTCACTATTTGTTGTTGTACCAAAATAACCCTGAAACGGCGAAGTTGTACTGAATATTTGGGTTCTACTAAGTGCAACAGGTCCGGTAATATTGCTAAATACAGGGGCACCAAATGTATTACCTGTAGATATAGTCGGAGTGTTATCTATAATATTCAACACCACAACACCGGTGGTACCATCATTGGTAACACTACCTTCGATAATAACATTGCTATCAACAATCGCAGTTCGACGCGCATCAAATGTCCAATGATCATATAAAGCATGTCCTGTTGTAATTTCAAAATTAACATATACACCATCTTGCAAAGGATAACGTTGATTTAAAGCATATGTCATTGGTAAGTATTCTTCTATATAATTTCGGCCACCATCACTAGACCAACGAAAAGTGTCGGATGGTCTTCCAGCATCAATGTTGGCAATACTATCAATTTCTACTTTAAAAATAAGTGTATTTATACCAGTATAGACGCCACCAACTTCCATATAGCTGTTGGCATATATGTTGCCAGCAGGTGTGATAATAGTACCAAGCGTAGTTATATTGCTAATCCGACCATCTTGGTTAAAAACAATGCGTCTCCCAATATCGCTATCATCCCAATCCGGTCCATCAACAACAATTAATTGATTACCATATTGATAGCCATAATAATCACGATATTTAGACACGGTACTATTTTCGCTATAAACACCCATAGTATTAATAACAGTACTTCCACCACCAGCATTAGTATACTTAACACGATATTCGGGTGCTACACTAGATGAGATGGATTGGATTTGCATACCATTACGGCCATTATCTATATTGGATCCGGTACCAACATTGAGTTCTAATTGAAATTCATCAGTACTTAATTGATTCGCATTAATTACTATTTCGCCACTATTTACAGCACGAAGGGCACTATCAAACGAATTACCGCCTGTATCCAATATAACATCGCCGCTAGTAGAGCGCCATATAATATCATCGGTTGCAACGCCAATAATATCAGCCGTATTTAGGGTTATTGTTTCGGATGCTTCAATATTAATATTATCAGTGGCACTAGATCCAATACCAACATCACCGCTACTAGATGCCATTGATATGGGACCATTTGAGTCTAAATTTATACCGGTTGTACCGCTTTGAATTAACACACCACCTGTAGGATCATTCGCAATAAGTGAAATAGCTGAAGCAGAAGAATTACCACTAGTAACTAAAATGGTGCCATTACCGGTTTCTAGATTATAGTTACCATCCACAACAAATGTATTGTTATTGCCTGTAGATTTAGTATTTATTGTGGCTGCATTGGATGTTATAGTATTAGAATTAAGTGCATATATATTACCACGTTGGGTAAGTTGGCGGCCATTGTTTATAACTGAAAGGGAACGTTGATTACCACTGGCACTAGATTGATTAATTCCCTGATTAAGTGAAGTTGACATTTTAAATATCTAGTTAAGTTATCTAGTTAAGTTATCTAGTTAAGTTATCTAGTTAAGTTATCTAGTTAAGTTATCTAGTTATTTATTAGATTAAGCTATTTTGTTTATGTATGTGTTTATGTATGTGTTTATGTATAGGTATAGGTATGTGTTTATGTATGTATATGATATAATTGCTTATTAAGTTATATTTTAGAATAGATTAATTTAAATGATCAACAAACGGAGTTTATGCAATTATTATACAATTTATTTTATTTTTTTAGCCAAAAGTGTATTTTTTTAGCCAAAAATGTATTTATTAAACACATACCTATACATACCTATACACAACTAGATATACATATACATACATACACATACCTATACATACACATATATAGATATAGATAAACAGCTAACCAGATATATATATATATATAAGGATACAAAATGGCATATCAATTTGATAAAAGAACTAAAATTAATAATCCTAAATCGTTGGGTGTTAGGCTAGCACCAATATACACAGCTAATCATAGATATTGTACGATGTCACGTGAGGAAAGGGTAGAATTAATTGTTAAGATTAAGAATGAATTAAAGGGCAAAAGCATAGAGACAAAATATTATTCTGGAAGCAATGCAATTCACATAGAAAACAATGGTATTCAATATATGCTAAATAACATAAAAAAGACACATCGAAATTGGGAAAAGGGGCCAATATTTAAATTTGAAAATGCAGAAGTAGTAGAACATATAATGAATAATAAGGAAATGGCTAGCACAACGGGCGTATATCTTAATTTTGCATCCGCGACACACGAGGGAGGTGGTTTTAAAAGTGGTAGAGGAGCATTAGCACAAGAAGAAGCATTATGTATGACTAGTGATTTATGGGCATCATTATCTAGTGATGAAGCAAAAGAATATTATAGGAGGAATAACGAGGATCCTGGAAAAGGATTATATACACATGATATTTTATATACACCAAAGGTAACATTTAGCCGTTCAGGTAGTTTATGTAATCCATCATTTGCGGAATTAAGAGAGCCAATAGTAACAGCAATAGTAACATCACCATCAGTTAATTTTAATGAATATAATAAGCGCATGATAAATAATAACAAAGGCGGCAGTTGGTCAAGGGCAAATAGAGTTATGCAGGAACGTATGAATAGGGTAATGTATGTATGTTTAAATAATGGTAAAAGGGATTTGGTAATGGGTCCGTGGGGATGTGGTGTATTTGGGGGTAGTATAAATAAGTTAATGATGTACGTAATGAAATCACCGTATGTAAAATATTTTGATTCCATTAGTTTTATAAGTCCAGATCAGAGTATGGTTTATAAAATGAAGCAGGCAATTGGTATTATATAGTGCTAAAATAACTAAAATAATAAATACTAGTTTTTAAAATTGTTTTTTGTTTATCTATTAGCTGTAAGTATTGATATAAAAGATAACATACGTAAACAATATATACATAAAACCTAATAATAACACTAACTAGATACTGATAATAACACTAACTAGATACTGATAATAACACTAACTAGATATAGATAAACTATTTTAAAGGATATACTATATATGATATACGATATTGTGTTATAGTGTAATAGTACATAGTTAAAATGCAGTCAAGCAATACAATAAGTATACAATATACAAAATCAGTTATTAGTTATAATTCAGTTAGTAAATATAATATAACATTGGATGAATTACTGCAGATAGATAATAATATGGAATTGCTATCTAACAGAGTGGTAATCCCAGAAAAAATAAATTTCAATGGCACTAAAAAGGATGAAATTACAAAGGCTATATCATCACTTATAACACCAAAGCTAAAAATAATAATAACAAAATGTGATATTGATAGATTACAAGATATAGATTTTAGTATGGTTTGTGAGTTAAATATTAAAAATTGTCCAAATCTGACAGAATTATGTGAGACATTACATAATGTAGAATTATTAAAAATTCATAATTGTAAAAACTTGTATGATGCAAGTGGGTTAAAAACAGCAAATAAAATGGTAGAATTAGAAATAGCAAATTGTAATAAACTGGGCAGTGAAAATATATATATACCAAATAGTATAAAAAAATTGTCAATAACAAATTGTTCAAAAATAAAAAATATAAACCTAGATAATCATTATAATATAGTAAGTGTTAGTATAAATAGTAAGGCAAAAACAGATAATACATATGTAATAATACATACTAATGCATATAGCAGTATTATTATAGATAATTGTACAAACGTAGAATTTATAGGAGAAGCGGCAAAATTAATATCATTATTTACCAAGTGTAAAAATATATATTTACCAAAGTCTGTAGACGTATTAAAACTATATAACATGTGCAAACACGATAGTATTAGTAGTAAATATGATGTATGTAACATAACTAATATCGACTATAGTCCAAATACTATAGTTACATTTACTAATAATATTAAACTTAACAATAATTTAAATGTATCAAATACTTACAAATCTACAGAAGTAATAGAATTATTAGAACTACATCCTGAATCATCTTATAATTTGTATTTTGAACCAGACTATAACAATTTGGATATTAACGTTAAAGATACAACTAATGGTATACAAAATATATATATTAAAAATGCATCAATAAACATAACTGGGACTTTAAATATACATGGTGATACATTTGTTATTAAAAATTTAAGCTATACATTTACATATAATATAATTCCATATAATATACAAGATATACCAATAATAACATGTAATATTAATTCTGTTAATAAATTAAAATTATTAGTAATAGATAATATAGCGATATATCATAAGCATGCATTATCAAACATTATTGCTCGAACGCTAGCACCATCCTACGATGATAATTACAATATAATTAATACTAATGCATTTATGGCAAGTGATTCTATTGTTAAACTGGTAAACTGTGTAAAAGAACCATTAACATTGTACTTAGACCCAAATGTGGCAGTATATATTATATATGATAATAATATTACGGCTATTAAACCTTGTCCAAATTTACCAAAGGATACAAAATATAGGTTACGAACAATAATATTAGGTGTCAATAATGATAGTTCAGAACATATACGTATTGGTATTAGTTGTAAAACTAAATCAAGTGAGTATCGTAATTTTTATAATATTGGTGTTGACAGTAAACGTAAAATATATACTAATAACACAAATGAATCACAAAAAGAAAAATATATACCATATATTGAATTACCTAATAATTGTTATATGTTAAAGCCATATATCAACTCTATAGACACTCCTAATACAAACGTTGATAAACCAAATAATACGGATAGTGAGGCAATAACTAATGATATTATTGATATTTCCAAAAAGTATAATTGTGATGATATTATATATAGAGGCCTTATAATAGACAATGGTACCATAAATAATATTAATTTGGTAAATCCAATGGGATATAATGTAACATATGGAACTACAGTAAAAGAAGCAATATCTGAATTTATATTTAATATACCAAATTTATAATATATAAATTCAGATAATCTAGATAAATTTATGTATTATGTACTGGCATTGCGCTTCGTTATTTTTATACATAATGTTGATAATATTATAAACTATACAAAGATAGAACGATATAGTGAAAGAAATATATACAACGCTAGAGCTAGAGCTAGAGCTATAACTATAACTATAAATATAACTATAACTATAAATATAACTATAAATATAAATATAAATATAAATATAAATATAAATATAAATATAAATAAGTTAAAATATAATGCCGGCCGGTACACTAATTGATTTATCGGCATATGGTCCAAATGATTTATTTTTAATTGGTAATCCGGAACAAACCGTATTTAGATCAGTATATAAAAGAAATACAAGATTTATACGTGATAATATTAGAGCCGTGGTGGATGGTGATGTTAATTTTGGCCAAAAGGTAATAATAAACGTAGATACAGAGGCTGATTTGATGAGCCAGATAATGTTAGAAATTGATTTACCACAATTGGAGGCAACAGGTGGGGATGATCAACATTTTATACAATGGGTACCAAATGTTGCATTTGCTGTTGTTGAATATGCAGATATCCGTATTGGTGGTCAGTTAATCAGCCGTGAATATGGTGAATGGATGTATATATGGTATGAATTAATGCAAGGTGCGGGAACAAAAACGACTAGAAGAATATTAACAGGGGCGACACCAGCAAATGGGCCACGAACTGTATATTTACCGCTAACGTTTTGGTTTTGTAGGGATTTAGGGCGTGCATTGCCGTTGGTATCTTTGCAATATCATCCAGTTACGATAGAGTTACAGTTATCTAGGTTGGATAAGTTATATTATTTTGGGGCAACTAGATATTATGATTTAAGTTATGTGGGTACAGTGGTTATTAATGGTAATACAAAATATAAATATCAGGTTGTAGCGGGTACATTATTTAGTCCAGATATCACAGATAAATTATTATTTTATAATAATGGTGCTAGTAGTACAAATATAACATATATAGACGGTGATACTTTGGCACTAGATACACAAATACCAAACACGTCACAGGCAACTAGAGTATATATAAAACCAACATATACACTTAATAATGTACCGTCTATACTTGACATAAGAGCATTTATAGATTTTTATACATTAGATACATATGAGCGACGATGGTTTGCAGATAATACACAATATTATATGATTGAACAATTACAATTTAATGAATCGGATGCGGTTTCAGAAACGGAATTTCAGCGCAGAATAAGGTTAACTATGCCGTTACCAATGAAGCAGTTATTTTGGGTATTCCAAACAAATGAGAATAGAAATAATAACGATCGGTTAAATTTTTTGTCGACACCGGATGAGGAATATGAGAACCCATTTGATGACATAGAATCAATGGCATTATATTATAATGGAAAAGAAAAGCTAGCTGATAGAAATAGTGAATATTATAGGTTAGTACATCCATATCAGAGGGGTATAGTGGGTGCAAATGATGCAGCAACAAAGTATATATATACATATTCGTTTGCAGAGCGTCCAACAGATTCTCAACCATCTGGATTTAGTAATTTTAGTATGTTAGATAGAGTAGAGATGTTTTTAACAATGCGTAATAATCATCGAGCGGGTGAGTATCGTATATATGGGCTTAATTATAATTTATTGAGGATTGATAAGGGTATGGGTGGTGTATTATTTTCTAACTAATTATATATTTTTAGTACTTTTTACAAATAAATATGATTATTTTGCATATTTTTATCTAAAAATGAATTTGTAATTTACTAATTAATTAATGGTTAATAAATATACACGTATACACATATACACACATACACGTACATATACACACATACACGTACATATACATATACATATACACGTACATACACATATACACACATATACACACATATACATACATATACATACATATACATACATATACATACATATACATACATATACATATACCCATACACGTACATACACATATACACACATATACACACATATACATACATATACATACATATACATACATATACATACATATACATACATATACATATACCCATACACATACATATACAAAATGCCAGCATCTATTGGAAATAATAACATTACCAAGAATATAGATAAAGATAATAAAGAAGATAGCCAAAATATATTTGATGCAATTATTAAAATGACAGTGAATGATATTGTGGCACTAGCAAAATTATATATATATACACAAAATGAGCCATCATCACCAATAGACAATGTGACAGATAATATGACAGATAATGTGACAGATAATGTGACAGATAATGTGACAGATAATATGACAGATAATGTGACAGATAATGTGACAAATAATGTGACAGATAATGTGACAGACACTAGAGAAGGTGATGATGAAAGTAAAGAAATGATGGAATTAGAGTTGAAAGAAGAAATAATTAAGAAGTTGCATACATTCATGAACAAGTTACATGAGCACCAATCGATGTTATATTTAAATTATATATCAGGTATGGATTTAGAAAATATCTTTAAAAAGCCACAACATAGCCGATCATCAACACCAGATAATAACCACCATACAATTATACCAAAAAATATACATACGACAGCTACAATAAATAGTGCTAATAACAATATAGCTAGTGGTGCAGAGACTATCCATGATATAAGTCATGTAGGAAGTAGTATACTAAATACAGATGATATAAATGTACCGGGATCTAGAGTGCCAATTGTAGCACCTAGAAACATAGGTTCTAGGCCATATCATTTTAATAATGCAATGGCTAGACATAGATATACAGAAATGCATGAGACTGAAATGCATAGGCTAAATAAGTTACAAGAAGCCAGAGACCGTGCAATTGCATTACAAATGAATAGGCAAGATAATGTGCACAATAAATATGAAAATGAACATAACAGATTTATTGACAAGGCACATTATAGATCTAAAATGGTTGATGAATCAGATTATAATATGAGGTGGAAGGGGTGGATGCATCGTAATAATACTTTATATGATAATGCACATAATGGTTGTGCTAGCGATAATAATATTTATAAATTTAGCTATAACAAAATTGATAAATTAGATAATGCTATGGAATATAACGACAGTAGTGATGAGGACGATGATAAAATAAAAAATGAAACATTAAATTGGCATGAAGAAAGACGTAATAGGTGGAATGACACTAATATGTGCATAATGTGGGACAATGACAATGATACTAATAATATGCACAAAAATATGATCCATAAATATCGTAATCGTGGTCACAGTCCAAATAGTCCAGTATGGCACAGTGATGATGGAGATACAATAGTTGATGAGGCTTTAACAACAAGTTCAACTAGCTCTAGCTCTAGCACTAGATCTGGTATAAATAGTTTTCGTAATAGCCCAATACCTAATAATGTAAATAACACAGATAATGTGGATGATATAGATAATGTGGCTAATGTGGATGATATAGATAATGTGGCTAATGTGGATGATATAGATAATGTGGCTAATGTGGATGATATAGATAATGTGGCTAATGTGGATGATATAGATAATACAGATAATGTGGATGATATAGATAATGTGGCTAATGTGGATGATATAGATAATGTGGCTAATGTGGATGATATAGATAATGTGGCTAATGTGGAGTGATGTAAATTATGATATGCCACCAAGGTATGAAGAGATATAAACTGAAAAATAATATATACATAATAGCAATGAATTATAAAATATTAAGCATGTGTAATGAGATTATATACGAACGAATATATTAAGTTTTATACTGATATAATATTGTATATTATATGTAGATTAGTTAAAGGCTTGACCAACATAGTTGGTGCCTAAATTTTTTTGCAATGTCGTTAATTTAAGCAATAAATGTATTACTGTTTTTGTATTTTCATTATTCTCGTCACCAAAATCAAATAATGTACCATCAGGTTGTAAGACACGTATTGTTAAGCGGCTAATACTACGTCTAGGATTAAATATAACGCGTGCTTGTGGATCAATTTGGTTAGTATTAACATTATAATGTTTATATCCATTTTTAATGCTATAGTCAGATAATATAGCAAATGCTTTACTTAATGCTTCATTAGTTCCTTCAATACGTTTTTCCAATTCGGGTAGTTCTAGTATAATATATGGTATAGGTGTGCCATTAACGGTGCTATCGGTGCTATCAGTTTCAGTGGTAGTATCTAGAATGACAGCATTAAGTAATTCACAGCTGATAATATTGCCAAAGGATACGTTGATATAACCATTAGATCCATCAGCACCACCGGATGGGCTAAAATCAATTACAAATTCATTAGGTTGGGTATTGCGTGTACGGTTGCGGTCTTTGCTATCAATAGCAACATAATAGGTAAATTCGCGATCTTCAACATACGTTATATTTTTGGCAGAACCACTGGCAATAAGTTTATTATGTGCTTGATTGAGTGTAGAGATGGCATGTCCATTGGCATCTAGATCGCGATCAGATCCACTAGCACCACCATCATTTATTATTGCTTTAGTTAAAGGATCTTTGTAATCACGATCATATAATGTATTATATATATTATCAGATGTGTTATCATATTCAGTATCATATTCATCGTTATAGTCATTGTTGGGAGTATTGGGAGTATTTGGAGTGTTGAGAGTGTTGGTAGTGTTGGTAGTTTTTTTAATTATCATATCAGATGGTGATTGATTAGCATAGGATGTGTATGGTATTTCAATGAGAGGGTCGGTTGTAAATTTGGATGTATTGGGTTGTGTGCCAATACGTGTGCCCTTATACATTTCGGTTTTAAGTTTAGATTCAAGAAGGCTAACAAGATTATTAATTTTTGTGCGTATATCGTCACGAGATCCAAATTTATAACCGCTAGTATTACTATTTGATTGTTTTAGGGTTAGTGATTTGGTAACTAATTTGTGAATACCATTTTCATCGATACCGGAAGCTGGAAAGATACGAGGGTATTTATCTAGAAAATGATTATATACACGTTGTGTTAAGTCTGATATAACAATTGGGGTAATGGTATTGGGAGTATTGTTGGTATCGGTATTATTAAAGCTATTCGTAGTATTGTTATTATTGTTATTATTGTTATTATTGTTAGTATTGCCAGTATTAGCATTTATATTATTGGAAGTATATGACATATTTATATTCTAGTTGTAGTATATAGTATATGTGGTTGGTATATATATGTGGTTGGTATATATATGTGGTTGGTATATGTGGTTGGTATATATATGTTGTAGTATATAGAGTATAAAGTATGTGGGGTATATGTGATATGGGGTATATGTGATATAATTAAATATTTATAATGGATATGTATTTGATTGTAATGAATGTCAACGCGTTTAAAAATAAATAAGTACTAGTTAGGTCTAGAAGTCAGAAATAATATAAAAACAAAATAATATAAAAACATAAATAATTTATGTTATAGATGTGCAACATTTAAAGCCAGGAATATAGGAAATTAGACGTCGACGTTGACGAGGTTGGTGATCCATAGTGTTAAAGTTAGTATCGATATGGGATGAAGATAGCAAGGGATCATGTAAGCGTTTGAGATCATAATTATGTGTAATGGGATGATATTTGCCATTAGTGTGCCATATACCAGTTAGAGAAACGGATTGTTTGCATATACAACATTCAATATTGGTTAAAAAATAGTGTTGGATAGTTTGTTGCCATGACATAAGGCAATTATAATGATATATATGGCCGCATGATAGGTGTGCTATATCACATAATATATTTAGTCGTGGATCAGCAGATTCCATACACATAATACAATCAGTATCATATTTAATGGGAGGAGTATTGTTACGATGATTTGTCATTTTGGGAAAACAAATGGTATTAGGTAAAGTATCATGAGAATTATTGGGGTATATTCTGTGTAATTCATGGTCATTTATAATAAGTGTATCATGAGAAGTGGAATTATTAAGTGACATATTAAGTATTTAAGGGTGTATTAAAGGATGTATTAAAATACGACTATTGTATATTATTATAATATGCTATATATTAAATATAATATATATATATATATATGTATAGTTAGGAAATAAAAAAAACCCATTTCTCTGGTGCCGGGTTACGGCTTGTTTGTGTGTAGTGTGTGCGTGTGTGAACGGGAGTGGAGGGGTATAACACCCTATCACCCAATGTATATATCATACTCACCAGAGTCAATACATAATGGGTCTAGTAATTATATATATATAAATTACGGAATTCAATTTTAAGGAATTATAATGTAAAATAACCATTATATGCAAAAAAACGCAAAATATTACATTATATAATAATATAGCACAATATATCTAGATACATAAAATGTAATATGTGGGAATTAATGTATTATATAAAGGAATATATAGCTAGACAATGTAATATAAATGCTCTATTTTTTAACTTAGCATATATATATGTATATATATTTAAACTCATAAGCCGGAAAGAGCTTAGATATATTTATCGTCATGAAACTAAAACTTGGTATTCATATAGAAATATATAAATACAAAGACTATATGTAATAGTAATATACTGATTATATTATTAGATATATAATAGTTATTTAGTCATGTTCGACCTAGTTAATATTTTATTAGCGAGGCATGTGTAACAGTTGATTCGGTTATGCATGAATATTAATTATAGTTTTAAATATTAATACATTTTATTTAAAGGGTATTATAGCCAATAGACTGGTAATTAAGCATAATATAGACATATATAAGAGTATATGGATAAAAATGTTTAAAAAGGGAGATATGTATGCCAAAATTGCCGTTTTTTGGATATTTCGGCATATGTTTTTGGCGAAAAGTGAAAATTAAATATCTATATATATATAATAATATCCTGTATAATAGAATACTTACAGCAATTTAAACATATAACCATTTAAGTTTAATACAGTATTCAGTAAAACAACAAGATATGCTCCCGTAGCTCAGTTGGTTAGAGCGTGGTACTTATAGGCAGTACTTACTTTCTACTAGCGATGCCAAGGTCGCGAGTTCAAGCCTCGCCGGGAGCACTTTTAGTGTTTGTGATTTTCATTAATCATAAATGCTATAACTCAATTTGAGTACTTACAGCAAATTAAATATGTATATATTTAACTATTTAATCTAGTACTCAGCAAACACTGACACCATGGCCGAGCGGTTTAAGGCGACAGACTTAAGTTCTGTTGGACAACTAGTCCTCGTAGGTTCGAATCCTGCTGGTGT
>Ga0307982_1001318_pt1 | contig 20263 bp, 13 predicted proteins | sample OrgLakmetagen989_FD_201847 | JGI IMG/M metagenome (GOLD analysis project Ga0307982, IMG submission 201847) | Saline water microbial communities from Organic Lake, Antarctica - #989 | ecosystem: Environmental > Aquatic > Non-marine Saline and Alkaline > Saline | place: Antarctica: Organic Lake... | reverse complement strand
AGACCGCTTGCACCATTGGGGCTGCTGGAGGAAAACACAATGCTGGGCGCCCCCGCGAGCATGGCCACTGAGTTGCGCAGGGGCACCACAAACGCCTCATGCATCCACACAGCGCCCACCAGGGAAATCACGGAGCCCAGCACAAACACCTGCAGTACACGGGCGGGGGAGTACACGATGAACGAGCTGCTGGTGAGGGTCATCATGGGCAGAACAACCTGCAGGATGCCTGTGGTAGCGCCCACAAGGTGTGCCGTGAGCGACCACACAGGGGAGTGCAGTAGGGTGCTCATGGAGCCCACCCCCCCATCAGCCGCAAGCAGCACGATCACCCCTGAGCACATGCTCCAGGCGACGTGAGAGAGGCCAGTGAACCACACCGCCTGCTGCTGCGACACAGTGATGCTAGACCACTGTGGGTTCTGTGGGAGGGCTGAGCACAGCAGGATTGCGCTTTGCCCCACCAGCGCCAGCACCAGGGCGCACATACGCCACGGATCGGCGCCTGCCCTCTCCTGCACTGGGCGCGGCGGGACAAACGCCCGGAAGCCCACAACCAGCAGCCGGGAGAGCACAGGGTCCACCCCCCCGGACGCCTCCTTGGACTGGCGCTTGCGCACGGGGGTCGGGCGCCCCCCCCACGCCGCCCACAACATGGCAGCGGTGGCCCCGGCGGCCCAGGCGGAACCCCGGGCCAGCGCGTTGCCCTGGAAGTGCAGCACATAGGCCGTGGAGAAGACATCAATGGTGCTCTGGGCAGTGTCTTTGTACAGCAGGGTGCTATTGGCGCCCGCTGCATGCACCATGGCCAGCGCCGTGGCAGCCAGTACTGCCCACAGGGCGACAGCAGACAGCACACTCACGCCCCGCACCAGGCGGGTGCCGAGCAGCAGCAACACGCCAGCCCCCAGGGCCAGCTGTGCCGCCAAGGGGGTAATGAATGCCGCCGGCATGCACTGCTGCGACCACGGCTGCTCGGGCAAGTAGTTGTTCAGCAGGGCAACGCTCGTCCACAGCTGCTCGCGGCAATTGTCCGCCATGGTCAAAGCGTGGCTCCACAGCGGGCCTGAGCCTAGAATGGGCAGCACGAAGGCAGACATGCACACGATGAGCACCACTTGCAGCCACCAGCGCAGAATGATCCATCCTAGCACCCGCAGCAACCTCAGTGTCGCCTGCAGCCAAGGCGTCCCCCTGGGCACTGCCTGTCGCAGCAGCGTCACCACAATGAAGCCACTGATAGTCAACAGCGTGTCCACACTGTACTCGCCTCCAGCCATAAACGCGAACATAATGGTTCCCATGGTGCCTGTTTTCGGCTGCAGCAGCGCCGGTGACGCGAATCCTGCCGCTCGCATGTACAGCAGGGTCATTGAGATGCCCACATGCACACCCGCCAACGCGCGCAGGGCGTCCACGCCTGGGATGAACAAGTACCGTCGGTGTGTCACGTTACGGCGTAGACGCCACAGCAGGGACCCGCGTCCGCCCACGCAGCGCGAGCACACGCCGTCTGGCGTCCCCTGCGAGGAAGCCCCCCCTACCTCGTCGTGTGAGGGGGGGCGCCCGGACAGCGAAGTAGCTGCCCTTGAGAGAAGCGGCTCATTGTTGGTGCCCGTTGCATTTGCAGCGGAGCCCCCGTCAGCAATGCGGCGTTTCAAGCGGGCCGCTCCAAAGCCAGCCTCGCGCAGCAGCTGTGGGGTGCAGGCCACCAGCAGCAGGAGGCACGCCACGGCAATGAACACAGCACCGGCTTGAGAGATCGGCGTGCTGTGATTACCACATGTCACCTTCGCATCGTCCATGTCAGCATACAGCAAAGTGTAGATCTCTGTGGTGGCTTGCCAAACCATGTAGCCGTAGAAAAGCGATGAGGAAGTATTTTGGTAGGCAGATGCGGGGCAGCTTTCAGGCAGACAGAAAGATACTGCAATGTCAGCAACCTCAAACACACACATATGATACCCTTGTAGCTGTTGACATTCCTCAAACTTGCCCAAGTCATTCTTTGTGTGCCCTGCAATGCAGCGAGTTTCAAGAGAGTTTCGCTTTCTGTGGTAGGCATTTGTGTACCGTACCATTTGAATCCACAATCGTATTCCAGCCATCAAAGCCAACGCTGGGTATGGGACATTCTTCGGCGAAGGTTGTACTGGCTATCAAGAGCAAGATCGTTCCGAGAAATGCAGCCTGAGGCCACGCAATCCTGGACATGGTTTGCGCTGGTGCAGCAGCAGCTCCAGACCTGAATGTGGACAGACAGGGGGAGGTGGACAGTACTGCAAACATGCTGCTCCATGATTCACGAAAAGGAGTCTTTGATTCATGAGCAACATACATACTGGCTCACAGGGCACCAGCTTTGTGGGAGGGCAGTCAACGGGGGCTGGACACAGCATACCCCGGAGAGCGCCCTGGGCTGCGCTTCGAGGCAGCCGCAGCCTTGGAGGACCGCATCATGGACAGGGACTTGGCCAGTGTGCTGGAGTACACGTCCACTTGCTGGTACACCTGCAGCTGCTCCTGCAGCTGCGCCACCTGCTCCGCCAGCTCTCCCATGCGGGCTCTCGCATTGTGCAGTTCCCGCCTGGAACGAGCGCCTTCCGCCTCGGCGAGTGCCAGCCGGTCCGCCGTCGCTTCCCGCAGATTGTTGGCTGCTGCCCACGCCTGCTGCGCCTCCAGCACTGCGGTGTGGAAAGACTGCACATCGTGAAGCGCTGCAACGCGAAACGCACGAAACGTCTCAAGGTCTGCAGAGTGCAGCTTGTCCTCCAGTGACGAGACCTGGCTGCGAAGGTGCTCCAGGGTGGACGATCGCGCAAACACGTCTGCCCTGGCTGCAGCTGCCTCTGCCTCCAGGGAGTGCACTGTGTCGTTCAGGGCGCCGGCGTTGTGCCGCAGGTCTGCATTCTCCTCCCGGCTGGCTTGCAGGGCAGACAGTGCAGCTGCAAGCTTGCGCTGGGTACTGGACAGCACCTCAGCTGTGTCAGTCTGCCGCTGTGTCGCCAAGCTGCTGCTGCTGCGCGCCGTGTGCAGGATGCTTTTTGTCTCGAGCAGCGAGTCCTGCGCGTGCCGCAGCTGTGCCTCCAGCTCCCGGGCTTCGCTTTGTGCAATGTGCAGCTGCTTGCGCACTTCCACAGCCTCACGAGCAGGGACAGTGTTCCGAACTTGTTCCTGCATGCTTGCTTTCAAATGCTCCAGAGCTGCTGACACCTCATCTGCTTCGGCTTTCAAGCGGGTGTTCTGTTCTTGCAATTGGCGGGCTGAAGACCGGGCCTCCTTGAGGTGTGCTTGGGTCTCTGTGACGCGATGTTCTGCTTCTGCTCGCATGTGTTGTTCTGAGCTGGCCTGCTCTTGTGCGGCTTGCAGTTGAGCTTGCAAGTCGTGCTGCTGCTGGCTGCCGCTGGCCAGAGACGCCTGCCGCTCCTGCAGCTGCTGCCGTGCATGCTGTAGGGTTGCACGTGTCTCCGTCAGCTCCTGCTTGGTATCGCTGTGGTGCTGCTGCTCCGTCTGCAGTGCCTGTCGCACGCTGGCCTCCGCGCCGCCCATCTGGCTGCGTGTGGAGGCGAGGGCACCCCGAGACGCCTGCAGCTCCACCTGCAGCTGCTGAACCTCTGACTGCAGCTGTGTGACTTGGTCTTGGGAGCGCTTGTGCTGGCCCTGCAGCTGCTGGAGTGCGTGCTCTTGTGCAACGGCCTTCTGCTCAGAGGCAGAGGCAGCTGCTGAGGTCTGCGCCACTTGGGAAGTGGCATTGTGCAAGTCGCTTTTCAGAACAGAATTCTTCTTATTGAGCACAGATATTTCGTCCTTCATGGCCTGCATGTCGTTGCGCAGCGCCTCAACGACAGCGACCTCACTGTCAACCCGCTGCTGAAGCTTGCGGAAGGCCGCAACGCTCTGCGCATTTGCTTGAAGCTTCCTCTGCAGAAGGCCCACTTCACCCTCCAAATAGCTTGCCCGTTGCGTTGACTGCTGTGTTTGAGCAGCTGCAGTTGCGTACTTGGATTGCAGGGAGGCCAGCTCAGCCATTGCACGATGGCAGGACAGTTGTATCAGTCAGAGCTTGAGTCCACGAAGAATTTCACCACACAGGTTTGCGTACGTGTACTGCAACAGCTGCAATAAGGTTCACCCTTCGATATGATTTTGCGCTGGGATTGCCATACTACTTCAGTTTTACGATTCTTTCTCGGGATAGGTGGTGCCTCACCGGCAAAGAATGTGTGTGCAGCACCCGTCAACCAGTTGCAGCGTCAAATTATTAGAAAATAGTAGAACGACATGACAGAACTTAACTAAGAATTTCGATATGTCAGCGTGTCTGTCAAGCCATCACCGTATTCATTGCCACTTTTCTTGAGGTTCTCGATCAGCAAAATTGTTGAAACGACGGTGAAACCCTGGCATCTGCGGTAGTACTGCCAGGATGAGCAACACCGATACACTAACGACGCTGCTCAAATTTTCAGCTTGCATGATTTTGGTCCCATTACTGGTGCTATACGTTGGTGCTACGCACCTGAAAGGTAAATTCAAAGTTGAAAGCATTGTGAGCACGTGAGAGGACAATATTTACTTGCAGAGTATACCAGTCTTGTGGGCGACCCCTGGATCGTGAGTGGCGCAGCTGCAGCAGTTGCAGTGAATGTTATTCTCACGGCTTATGTTATCCTGGCCTGGAATGACCCCGAGCCTGCCGGCACTTCCTACCCTGCGCGGCTTTCCCAAGCCACAGCCCTGCCCAGAGACGCTGACGCACCGGTGGTGCAGCCAGCGTCCCTCAAAGGCGGCAAGGCACAGTGATACCCCCCCACCCCTCAAGCCTCATCCAGTGTCGCCTTCCACTGCAGCTGCTGCCCCGCCAGGAGGGGCACCACGGTGCTGCTGTCCCCCGCCTTGCTGGCAAAAGGAAAGGAGTGCGGCACCGACCACGCCTGACGCGTGAGGGTCACCGTGCCGGGGTTGGGCAGCATGCCATAGAATGCAGGGCCGTGCTTATGCACAAAGCCATCCAGTTTGTCCAGGCACCCTGCTGCCTCCAGTGCCGTGGCATACAGCTCCAGGGGGGCAAACGCGGAGAAGCAGCCTGCGCAGCCACAGGCAGACTCCTTGTCCTCTTTCCCATGGGGGGCGCTGTCGGTGCCCATGAAGAACTTGGGGCTGCCTGAGGCCACTGCAACCAGCAGTGCGGCGCGGTCTGCCTCCGTTTTCAAGATGGGCAGACAGAAGTAGTGGGGCTTTAGGCCCCCCTGGAACAGCTGGTTCCGGTTGAACAGCAGGTGCTGTGGTGTGATGGTTGCGGCCACATTGTCGCCTGCAGCAGTCACGAAATCGGCTGCTGCAGCAGTGGTGATATGCTCCAGCACAATGCGCAGCTTGGGGTTGTCCTCAACCAAGCCCTGCAGCACCTGCCCCAGGAACACCGTCTCCCGCTCAAAGAAGTCCACGGAGGCGTCTGTCACCTCCCCGTGAATGCATAGCACCATGCCAATGTCCGCCATGCGCTGCAAAACAGGCGCTAGGGAGGGCAAGTCAGTCACCCCGTTGTCGCTGTTGGTGGTGGCGCCAGCTGGGTACAGCTTGCAGGCCACCACGCCCGCCGCGTGCGCTTCGGAGACATCCTCAGGAGAAGTCTTGTCTGTCAGGTACAGCGTCATGAGGGGGTCAAAATCAGTGCCTTTGAATGCCTGCAGGATGCGTGCTTTGTAGGCCAAGGCCTCCTCCTTGTTGGTGATGGGGGGCACCAAGTTGGGCATGACCTGTGAGTGTTGGCGGCTGGTGCTTCGGCGCCTGGCACGGGGATGAATGCGGTGTGCGCGCCAAGACAAAGTACGTACAATGGCACGATGAATTACAGCAGGCATATCTGTATCAGGCATGATTCAAGGCGGTTGGATGGAGCGCTTGTTCATAACGCACAATTTCGGGCTGCAGTAAGCCGTGGGCCGTCGCGCAGGTGCAGATGCCAATCATCTGGGCGGCCCACGGTGATACTCTCAACAGGTGCACCAGCAGCACTTGCCATGATGTATTTAAGCTTTTCACTGCAAGCGAACAGCCCCAGAATTCATAGTGTGTGATTGCCAGGAAGGATTCCCGGACAAAGAGGACCCGGAAAATTCTTCATATTCAGAAAGTGGATTGTAGGAGATGAAATCACTTACGAGAGAAATTCTTGCACAGAATTTGGCCTTGATATACACAGCATATTCCCAGCAAACTTTCTTCAGGTTTCAGAAGTGTTGCACAGCAACTGTGGCAAACAGGCGTGCATATTTTTGGCACCCTTGCAAGTAAGTCCAACAAACACGAGTGATAGTCACATGAGTTCGCGATATAACAAACAAACGATTCGAAACTACTCCACATTTTTTTTGGCTTGGTTCATCACCTTGCTTCATTGCTTGTATCTCAGCGAGAAACATTAGAGGAGAGGATGGACTTATTAGCAGGCTACGGCTCCGATTCAAGTGATTCCACCAAAGGCGCACCGGCTGACTCAAAAAGCCAAGTCACCGATCAAAATCAGGCTGTGCCGCGGGCTTCAAGCGAGAGCTCCACAACAGTTGCCGCAACAAAAGCACCTGATGCTGCTTCTGGGGAAATTGCTTCCTCACCAGTTTCCCAGCAGCGGCAGGGCAAGCTGCCTTCTGCGACTGCACTCTTCGATGGTGAAATTGATAGTGATGATTCTGATGCTGGTCTTTCTGCCTCCACTGTGAATTCGCACTCAATCCGCAAACCAACAGCAAATGCCGCCAGCGGCTCGGCTGCTCAAGCAAGTTCCGCTGCGCGGGGCCAAAAACGAGATCGAGGAGCACTGAAACCAACCCTGCTCACCCCATCTCATGTGTTGCGCAAAAAGAGCAATGTGAGCACGGAGGACACCGAGTAAGTGCACAAGGCGTTTCGCGCGGCGGGGCAATGCATTCACTGCGCCGCCCCCCGATTGTGCAGGAGCTGGACAAGCGGAGGCGGCAAGTAACGCGCCAGCGCCAGAGGCAGTAGGGATCTGCCTACAATGCCAGCAGCTGCTGCACCATGCGGTAGGCCATCTCGCCGTTGTCGGCGGGCACCATGTGCCCAGCCTTCATGATGTACCAGTTGCTGAAGTTCTTGTAGGTGCGGTAGAAGCCGCCGATCTCGCCCCCAGAGTACGCAGCCACGGGTGTCTTGTGCATCTTGCTGAACTGGTCCAGGCCGTCCCACGTGAGCTTGGCAATCCAGGCTTCAGCGCCGGAGTTCATGCAGATGACGTCCAGCTGCCCCTCGTACACAGTGACGTGGATGCGTCCCCCCTTGATCAGGGCGTCCACCTCGCTGTACACGGGCTTCATAAAGTCGCCACTGAGGGCCTGGAACACGGCGCCGCCCTGCCCCCCCCACGACACGTTGCTTGGGATCACACCCAGCTTCGTGCGAATGGGCCCGTTCATGAGCGCAGACAGAGAGTCAGCGTGCCACACATCCAGGTGGCGGCGAGCCAGCTTCTCGATGGAGGGGCTGGCCCACTTGGTGTTGGCGCGGTAGGTGGGCACACGTGCCGCTTTGCTGCCGGGGACAGCCACCGAGTTGCCTGTTGTGCCCATCTGCAGGAAGTTGTAAAAGGACACGCCCCCCGCCATGGCCTCGATCTGGTCCTCAACCACGCCCCACACATCCGTGGCACCGGTCCAGTTGCCCGCGTTGGCGGCGTCCTGCGCCCCCAGTGCGGTGCTGTAGATCTCCTTGGCCTCCGTGGGGGTGAGCAAGGACAGCTGGCGCAAGTACTCCGGCCACCCCAGGGTGAAGGCAAGGGGGTCGATCCACGAGTCTCCCAGGGCAATGCCGCGGAAGTCCAGCTCCAGCTGCCCGGCGTCGATGGCGGCGAGGATGGCAGTGGCCAGTCCAGTGGTCATTTCTGCACAGGGGCGGGGGTTGCGTGAACGGGGGCAGGGTCAAATGCTGCAGGGGCTGCACGTACTGCCGCCGTAGCTCTCACAAAATACATAGTAGGGCTGCTTCTTGAAGTTGGGGTACTTGGCGGTGAATTGTTTCAGGAACTCAACCATGTCGTCGGCGATTTGGGTATTGTTGGTCGTCAACAGTGAAGGCTCATCCACATATGAAAAGCCAGTGCCTACAGGCTGGTCCAAATACAGAATATTTGCCTGCTTCACCCAAGTGGTGTTGCGGGGCTCCAGGTTGGTGTCCAGAGGACCCATTTCCTCGAAGTTTCCATATCCAGTGCTTGACGCACCTGTGAGCTCTCACTGTCCATGCACGCGTGGAATGGGCTGAGCACGGCGTATCACTCACCTGGGCCACCCTGTAACCACATGATTAAGGGAGCTTCTTCACGTGGTTGGTCGCTGGTTGTCCCGTACAGCCACCAAAACAGGTGAGAGCCTGAAATACTCGTCTTGTAATGCGGAATTTGCGAAAGGAACTGCATTAGGGTGCATACCTGGACGAGGGTCGATGTATCCCCAATCCTCATCAGGAATTGCAGCAGCCGATGCACCGGCCAGGCACAAGGCTGCCAGAATGCTTGCAAAAACCTTCATTGCTCCTGTTGTTTTCTGTTGTGTATTTTGCTTACTCGTTGCGTTGCGAGCAAACAGCACTGCACTTTGGGCGAAGCAAACTTCCTGGCAGTGAAAGAAGGGCGCAATTGATTAAACAAATGGCGTTTTGTTGCGATTTGCGTGTCTGGCTGCTGTGCTCGTTGACTTGGCCCCCCATGCCCCCCTTGATCGACTCCGGGCGCCCGAAGCCCGTGCCAGCTGCATGTGCTGTCGCAGCACTGCGTCTGACACAGGGCGCCCGGAAGTATGTCCTGTGGAGAGACTTGCGTTGACTTGTGTCACGCCTGGGAGGCCGCCTGCAGTGGGCAGCTGCAGCTGCAAGGTGCGCACAGTGGTCAAATTGCCCCCCCGCTCACGCCACCCATCACCGGCAGCTGCAGCTAGTGGTGACGCCTGCACACCATGCATGCTTTGGCCATGCATCACAGCTGTACGGGGCGGGCTGCCCATGAAACTGCGCAGAGCATCGGAGCGCAGCTCAGCACTGCGGGGGGCCCCAAGGTGCTGCCGCACCCCCCCCGCAGCCTGCCTGCCGGGTCGTGCCAACGGACTGGAGGCATCTGTTGCTGATATACGCACAGGTGTGTGTTGCCGCTGCTGCGAAACTGCTTTGTGCTCCGGTGTGTGTGTTGGTGTCGGGGTGCCGCCCCCCCCCGTCACACCCCTCGCCTGAGCTTGTCGCCGCCTGCGGGAGCCTCCGCCTGATTTGTTGTGCTTTGCACTTGCAGACCGCGTGTGTGTCCTGGCTGGGTGTTTCTGCTGAAAATGGGACTTGGGGCCAGGGCCTCGATGAGCAGATGCTGACCCCCTCTTGCCCCCCTTGACGTCATTCCCCGTATCCGAGTCCACTACTGCAGGTGCTCCCGAGCTCGTGAACTTGGCGACCTTCATTGAGGCCGCCACTTGTGCAACCTCCGTGTTGCTCAGCAGCTTACTGAGAGCCACCATGTCCACCGCCTGTTCCGGCTCGTCGTCTGAGCCCCCACTGTCGTACCCCTTCTCCCGGTCTGCAGCAGTCGTGCCCAGTGCTGCCTGCACTGCAGCTTGCGCCTCCCTGGCCTGCCGTGCTGCCACACGCGCTGCAACCGCTTCGGCCGCGGCCTGCCCGTCACCCCCTCCGCGCTTCGCCGCTTCAGCCAGAACACTGTCCAGCCAGGTGGTTCGACCCGGAGCTCGAAGCGGTGATCGAAATGGAGTGCTCTTGATGGGCCCACCCCCCCTTGTTCTTGCGCCACCACTGGGAGTGGGGGAGTGCACAGGCGAGGCGGGGAGAGGGGCAGCCCCCCTGACACCCCCTGAGTTAATGTGCAGGGCCACGGCGGATGGTGCACTGGACAGTGCCGTGGTGACGGCGTCGCTTGCAGCTGCAGGTACACCCCAGCGCTTTTGGGCGGCAGCAGCTGCGTTGGCGTGCACAGCAAGCAGCGCCTCTGTCTCCCGCTGCACGTGTTGGGGGGAGGTGTGCGGGGTGTACCATGTGCCTGCCCCCCCCTGAGGAGGTGTGGGGGGGGGTGAGTTCAAGGCACTCCCCACAAATGCAGAGGGGGAAGGCACTCTGTCGGGTGACGCAACGCCCCCCCCCCCAAGGCGCGCATCGTGGGGGGCCCTTGCTGAGATAACGAAGGGCGAGGCATACGCTGGGAGCTCTGCCAGAGACAGGGCAGGGCGATCTGTGCCTGCCCCGCTTGCCCCCCCCCCTGTGGCCGCTGCAGCTGCCAGGGCGGCGCTCTGAGCGGAGGCACTGCCCCGGCGACTCATGTCGCCTTTCTGAAGCCCCAACCGCGACAGCAAAGCCGGAACAGTTAGGAGGTGTTCCGCTGAGTCCTTCCCCGAGCCTCCTACACTGCCCTGCTCCGCTGCCGCACTGTTGACTGCTGCAGCGGCTGCCAGCTGGGAGGCCGCCTTGAGCAGGCGGGCTGCCCCAGTCACGTACTCTGCGCCCACTGCTTGGAAGTCCGCCGCGTGGAAGTGGCGGCCGTTGAAGCCCGCGAACGATGCCTCACAGGTGTACGCCAGTGGAATGCCGATATCCTGTGACGCCACTGCCCGGGCTGTTGTGAGCTTGTCTTGCCCCACCCGAAAGGTGCTTCCCGCGTAGGTGAAGAGGTGGGGCGCGCGGCGGGCCAGCAGTCCGGGCAGCACCCGGGGCAGCAGGGCCAGCTGTTGCACTGGCCACTTCCACCACCCGGCTGCTGCGGAGCTGTGTGGCGCCCGTTGGGAGCGCGAGGGGGGGGCTGCATCCCCCTCAATGTGGGCCTGGGGCACTGCACTCCACGCCGGAACAACATCTGTGCACCCATACAGGAACACGCCTTGCTTGCGGGTGTGCCCATGGAAGTCTGTAAACAGGGCCACGCCCTGCACCTTGTGCAGTCGTTGCAGCGTGGTCTTGAGGTGGTAAATGCCCGGGTGCAGCACAGGGTGGGGGGCGTCCCAGCGGCGATTCAAGTCCACCCCGGCCAGACTGGTGCGGGTGTTGCCGTTCACCACGCCGTCGGGGTTCAGCATGGGCACCACATATACAGCATAACGACTGCGCAGCCAGCGGGCCTCCAGGGACCCCCCCATCAGCGTCTCCAGCACCCCCCTCATCACCCAGGAAGCGTTGCTCTCCCCGGGGTGCACACGAGCTGAGAACACAATGGCTTGCCGGCGAGACACAGGAACACAGCTGCGACTGTGCTCCGCGACACACAAGAGGTGAATGGGTGTGCCTGCGAGTGAGTGGCACAGCACCCTGCAGCGCAGCATTTGGCTGTGTGCGTCCTGCAGGGCGGCCAGGTGCAGCTGGTGCATGGAGACGCTGTAGGGCCAGCACATGCAGAACAGCACCGTATCGCGCTCGTGGGGGAAGTTCACGTGCCATGTCAGCACATAGCCCCGCCTGCCGCCCACCTGCGTGCCCCCCCCCCCGCTGTCCTCCACGGGGGGGGCCTTGTAGTACTCAATGGCCCCCTGCACCTGGTCGTCCTCCCCCACGCGGCTCCAGCCACAGCCTGTTGCTTGCTGCTGCGCCGCGGAGTACATGAGGGGACACATACCCTCCCCAAACATGGAGGAGCGCTTCACGTGGTTCACCACGTGGAAGGTGTAACGCGCCTGCGTGGACATGTTGGACACGGTGAACATGAACCACTGCCGGTGGGCAGCGCTGTGCACGTCTGCGGCCATGAAGAGCTCATACTCCTGTTTGTTTTCAACAAGGGAGGGGTGGCTGGCTGCGGCTGCTCCTGCACGCACGCTGCTGGGCCGCCTGCTGACCACGCTTGCCGTTGTGACACGCTGGGCCACAGCTAAGTTCCCACTCTCAAAATTCGAAGCGAAGACCAGGTCTCCAGCATTCAGAATACGCGAAAAACGTGACGCATCACTTTGGGTGAACACTACACGTCGTGGGCCGTGTGGAAATGCAGCAGCTGCATCACTTGAGGCAGCCGAATGAAAGGGAGCTCCACTTGCAAGGCTGCGTCGGCCAAACGAGACAGCAGGGATGTCCAAGCTTGGTAACTCGGGTGGTCTCGTCGTGGTACCGGTTCTACATGATGTACTGCCAACTATTGAGTAGTCCGTTAAAGTCTCTGCAGGCACGGAGGTGCCTCCCGACAAATACACAAGCGGACTGTGCTGAGACATGGCAGATTCCGCAGCTTGACAACAGCACACAAAGCAGCCTCAGCAGCAAACTGCACAGGTGCAAGGAATTTGCATTTTCTTGATTGTGGCAGGTTTTGGAGCGCTTGTCTTGATCAGCTGATCAGACGTCCATTGGTTCCTTCACTGCGCCAGAGCTCAACATATCTGGCCCCCCCTCAATCAGCTTGCAATGAGCTCGGCAAAATGGTTCCGGCCGAATCAGTAAAAATAAAGATTCACACAATTCACAAAACTATTCTTTCCTCAGTAGACAGTTTCTGTACGACCCCGTGCTGGCGGTGTTGTTGGCTTGCACGGCTGCCACAGAAGCCACCACAACGGCTCAGCGTCAGCTCAGATGTACGAAGTTATTCTCTGCGTGGCTGCCTGCTTTATTTGGGCTACAGGCTTTGTTGTGTCATGTTACATTGTCCCCTCGGATGTCAGAAAGCTACCCCGAAACAATCCTGAACATGTGAGACGCGCTGCAGCATACGGTCGCCGACAAATCTTGACAATGTCCGCTGCTGATTTCGTCCACAGGTCAGGCAGCGAATGGTCTCCATCGCAGCATTTACAGCTACTGCATTGGGTGTGACTGGGATTCTTTTGGCAAGTAGTTTGGTTGCACGTCAATGCGCAGCACCCTTTTCAATGTGTGCATTGTGCAGGGACCTGGCATCACATTTGAGAGGGTCGGGCTTCACACTGACCTTGCCCAGCACGCAATCAGCACTGCTGCGTGCCTCGGCCTCATTGCACTGCTTTTCGCGGGGCATATTGGCACAGGTGTGGCCCGGGTGTGTGCGCGTAGCCCCCCGTGCCCCCCTTTGGCTCAGGGCATAGCTGCGGAGTTGCTCCCCGTGGCAGAGGTGCAGGACCCTTCTCAGCGCCACGTGGTCTTGCGTAATTACGCATTTGCACCGCTTGCTGAAGAGATTGTGTTCAGGGGGGTCATGTGGGCTTGGTTGAGCCAGGGGGGGGTGGCCCCTCTGCAGGCCATTGCGTGGGGCCCCTCGCTGTTTGCTGTCGGTGTGTACGCGTCGTCTGCCCCCTGCACATGCAGCACAAAACCCGCATTCTTTGCAGCTCACTTGCACCACATGCTGGAGTCCATTCGTGGCGGGCGCTCATTTGGCCAGGCTGCACTCACTGCCGCAGTGCAGCTGGCGTACACATGGGTGTTTGGCTCCATAGCCTGGGTCATGCTGCTGCAGTCGGGCAGCATCTTGGCGTGCACTGCAGCACATGTCCTGTGCAATTGCTTCGGGCTGCCTGACGTGCGATTCTTGTCCAAGGCATCCCCCCTTCATCCCCATAAACACGGTGCGTGCACGCTCTGCGGCTGCGGCTGCCACTTCACAACCGCACCTGCCTCATTGTTTGCAGCGCTGCTGGGTGTATACCTGCTAGGGCTGGTTTCCTTCTGTGTGGCAGTTGTCCCTGTGTCTGCTCTTGGCAGCCAGTACAGCATGTGGGCGTGACGCCTGCCGCCTGCCGCCTGCCGCCTGCCCCTGCACATGCATCTGCCCGTGCAGGTCACCATGGGAGCAGCAGTGGACGGTGGCACAGCCAGCAACAGCCGATCCTCCAGAGCCTGGCTGAGGGCACCAGTATGAATTCCTTGCAATCACCAGCCATGGCTGCTTGTGGGCCTACTCCGCGGCAGTCACGTGCGTGTGTGAAGGGGGTCGTGAATGCTCTGTACTAGCAAGAATTGAAAGGCGCTGCAGGGTCGGTCCACCCCATGTTAGATTTAATAGGCCATCTTTCGACGACAGGTGCGGAAATTGTGCGGAAATTGAGAAATACGCTTCGGAAATTGCGTTTGGTTAGATAAAACCCTGCATTTCGTGGCCAGGGGGCCTCAAATTTTCAGCTTTCGCAGGGGGTGGACCAACCCTGCGCTGCTTGATGAAAGCCGCCCAATTCTAGCGAGCACAGCACACTAGTTTTCCGTCTGTCTGCTTAATTGAGCGCTGTATGCCAGTGTGCATGGGAGTGCGCCTGCAATTGGTACACAGGCGCTTACGCCAGAGACTACCGTTGAACTATCCGGTGGCAGGATGGCGGCAGCGAAAAAGAAGATCCCAAAATCAAAATTGCAGCCTCCTGCAGATCCAGACATTTGGCCTGATATTGATGTTCTTACTGACGAACAAATTGCCCGGGCGAAGCGCTGCTGGGATGCGTTTGACGCCACCAAAATTGATGAGGTCGCAGCTGCGGATTTAGGCGGCATGCTGAGAGCTTTAGGGTATACCCCAACACAGGTACGCACTCTGAGAGGCACACGGCAGCCCATTGCACCCTTTTTTTAACAGGACCAATTGGATGCTGTCACTGAGACGAAAGCCACTGACATGCGAATAGACTATGTGTCCTTCCTGGAGATTGTATGTAAATTCCAGGACGGGCTGAGCGATTTCGCCACTCTCAAGCGCAAATTCGAGGTGTATGACACCGCAAAGACAGGATTTATCACCCATGGGCAGTTTAGGAAGATTTTTTCAGCTCACGGCAGTGCTGATCCACTGTCTCTGGAGGAGGTTGAGGCCCTGCTACTGGAGGCGGACCCATCCAAGTCAGGCCGTGTGCAGTATGCTGAATGGCTCAAGACCTTCTTGGCAGAGGCAAAGCTGCCGCTTCCTGACATGAATGCCAAGTGATGCATGAAGCCACGCGGCACGCGGCAGTCTGTGTGACGCGCCAGGCTGTGCTGGGTGGGATCCGTGGCTGCCCGGTAGTAACTGGATGAGCTGCCCGCGCTCTGGACAAGCTACTGCGTGGGGGATCGCCCCTCAAAGCTGTAGCCCATGTTAACCGGTTATCTTAGAGAGCATTAATCCATAAAGTGTGCATTGAATTGTGCCTGCATTTGCACGCCTCTAGCGTCCTAGGCTGTATGCTGCCCGCAGTGCCTCTTCTGTCGGAACAGGAGTCGGTGTGTTCCACTTCAACTTGTGCGGCGTGCCCGGGTTCCTAGCTCTGGAGATCCCACCATTGAGAGCAGCTCCTCGCATGCCTGGGGGGGGTGCTCCACCTGCAGAGGGGGGGGGCACAAACGCCCCCGAGGGAGAGGACATTTGCTCCACAGTGCGCGACAGCGGTTGCCAAGACACCCGCCCAGATGGTGGCGGGCTATTGGGGCTTGTAGTTTTCCCTCTCTGTGGAGTAGAGCTTGCAGATGGCGCCGTTGCCCTCCGCCCCCGGGGTGCAACCGCTGCGCCCTGTGCGTCCAGCGTGCGCCCGGTGTGTGCCGAGCTGGGTGTGGCTTTCAGTGGGGGGCGTGTTGGGGCACGCAGCGGTGGGCTGTGGCTTCCACCCGCAGATGGCACCGCAGCAAAAGCCGTGAACACCGAGGACAGCTGCTGCTGGGAGAGGTGGGATGCCGGCGCCGACACAGATGCGACGGGCACACTTTGCAGCGCCAGGAATGTGTTCCCGTTTTCGTCTTTGTACAGCTGAGCGCCTGGCGGCAGTGGCTGGGCTGCTGGCATGCCCTGTCCCAGGTGCCCGCCAGAGGGGCTGCCTGCCGGGTAGGGGGGGTCGGCTTCACTGGCGTGCCCCCTATTCGATACCACCACAGGCGACGGAGAGCGGGAGGGACCACGGGACCCGGCCCGTGATGACGCTGCTGATGGCGTGTTGCTGCCTGCCGCGGGGGCGTTGCTGTGGTGCATGTGGTCGAACCGCTTCGCAGCATCCATGCTGGCGGGGGTCGCCGCCGAGGGGGTGCGGGGGCGGTGGGGCGTGGGGGGCGCATCGGGAGACACTGCCTCATCCTCTTCACGATGAAGTCTCCCACGCGAGTTGCCCGCCTGGGCACGGGCGTTGCTGGCGCCGCCTGCCCCCCCCCCCGCGCAACCCTGCCGCTGCTGCCGGCGGCGCCCCCCCTGGACTGAAGCGGCACGCTTGGCGGAGGCCAGCTCCTTCTGCAGCCTGTCCACTGTGCTCTGAAGATTGGAAATGCGCACCGCATCGGCTTGCCGTCTGGCACGGTCGGCACTGCGAGCGGATGCGGCAGCGCGACCCCCCATCGACCCCCCAAGTGGGCCCTTGCGAGCAGCCCCTGGTCGCTTTGCGCCTGCGGTGGCATCAGCCACGTGCAATAAGTCTCCCAGGCGCTGCACTTCCTCCCGCAGTGCATCCGTGACCCCCCGCTCGTTGCGCAGATGCAGCTTGAGCTCCTGCAGGGAGGGCTCGTCGCCACCCCCGGCTGCAGCAGAAGCGGCAGCGTCAGCCTGCCCCTGCAGGGCTTCAGTGGCTGCCAGCAGCTCCTGCTGCTCTACCAGCAGCGCTTGCAGCTGCTGCCGCATGCTGGCTTCCCGCTCCTTGGCTGTGGCCGCCCCCCGCTGTGCAGCCTCGCGAGCGGTCTCCGCCGCCGCTGCCGAGTGCCGCAGGCCATCGCCCTCCAGCACAAGCTTCTGAACTCGCTCGCGCTGTACCTGCAGTTGCTCCTGTGTGCTGCGCAGCTGGGCCTGTGTCGCGTCCAGCTGCTCCTGTAGTCGTGCAATGACGGCTGTGCGGCCGGGGGAGGGCGCTGCAGGGGGGGCAGCCTGCGCAGCCTCCAGCTCCCGGTGTGCCGCTTGCAGCTGCTGCTGGGTCTGCGCCAGCTCCCTGCTGAGAGTTTGCACACGCTGCGCGCTGTGCTGCCCGTCGTGTGCGTTGGCTGCGGCGGCATCCAGCAGCTGCAGGCGCTCCTTAGACAGGGCCCCAACACGGGCGTTGGCCTCGTCCAGCTGGTGACTCACTGCGGCTAGCTGGTCCTGCAGCTTCCCACGGGCAGTCTGCTGGCTGCGCAGCTGTGCCTGTGCCAACTCCAATGCCTCGCTGCCCCCCCCCTCCCCCCACGAGGCGTCTGCAGCTTGGCAAGGGAGGGTGTCGCCGGCAGCAGCAGTTGCCGCCTGCAGCTTGGCAACCCACGAGGCGTCCCGCTGCCGCCACGCCTCCTCCCGTTGTTTCCAGGTGTCCCGCCACTCCTGCTCCCGGTCCTCCCATCGGCCGCCCCAGTCCTCCTCCCGGGCCTGCAGTGCAGCCAGTTCCCCACGCAGAGCCGCGTTGCTGCTCTGCAGCTCCACTGCCCGGCGGGAGGTGCCCTGCAGCGCCTCCGTGGCCGCCTCCAGGCTGTCAGTCAGCCCCCCCCGTGTTGCATCCGTCTCTGTATCTGCGCTCTGCAGCAGTGTGTGGGCCGTGCGGGTGGCTTGGTCCAGCTGGCCCTGCAGCTGGTCGCAGCGCGAGCGCTCTGCCTCCAGCTGGCCCTGCAGCTGCTGCATGCGATCCGGGATGCTGCCTTCACTCTGCCCCGCCGCTTCTCTGGCTTTGCGCACTTCCCTTCGTGCAGCAGCAGTGTCTGCGTGGGCTGTGCTGACTTCTTGGCGGAGGGCGGTGACTTCTGCCCGAGCCGCTGCCAGGTCCGCCTGGCGCGCCGCCACCGCCTCCTGCATCTGCTGCACGCGCGCGACCAGCTCCGCCTCGGTGCTGGCCCACGCCTCTTGTTCAGCTTTATGCACCGAGGCTGTGGAGTGCGCCCACTGCAGCTGCTTGTGCAGGCTGGCCAGCTCCGTCTGCAGCCCCTGCGTGCGGGCGGGGTCGGCAGCTTCCGTCGCCGCCGCTTCAGCTGCTGCCGCCTGCCGCTGGGCAGCAGCCACTTGCTCCTGCATATGTACTATCTCCCTGTGCGTCTGCTGTGCGTCCTCTGCTGCACGCCTGTTGGCTGCAGCAGTCTCCGCTTCGGCGGCCGCCACCTCGGCTTGAAGTCCCTCCGCTGCGGTGCCCGCGGCCTCCTGGGCGGCTGACAGCTCAGCCCGTAGTTCTAAGACCTGCTGTTGCGCAGCCTTTTTGGTTTGCTGTGCCTGTGCTGCAGCTTGTTTAGCTGCTGCGACAGCGTCATCCTGTGCAGCGTCGCGCAGTGCCAGGGCCCGGCGAGCCTTCGCAGCGGCAGCCACTGCGCTGCGTGCCTGCGCATGCACTGCTGCCACGCCAGCCACGTCGGCCTGCGCATGCTGCATGATATCCTTTGTGTGTTGCTGGCACACTGTGAGGGCCTCAGCTGCAGATGTGAGCAGCTGCAGCAGGCCCCCCTCATCCACTGAGGCAGGGGGGGGTACGTCCACTGCTGCCAGAGCCGAAGCTGCAAGAGCGTAAGCAGACATGTCGCCTGTCTCAGTCACGTACTCTGCAGCAGAGGGCGTCTTAGGGGGGGGGTGCGAGGACCCTGATAGGGGGGTGCCCTGGCCTGCTCGAGACTCGCCGCCCTGCGTGGGGATTGCTCCGCTGGAGAACGGAGGCGGCCACACGGGTGTGGGGGGGGAGGGGGTGCTGCATCGTGTTTGTATCGCACGAGACTGCTTTGCCATGTCGCTGGCAGCGCTTCGCAGTGTGTTGACGAGGGCTGCGGTGCTGCCAAGCACAGCGCGTGCAGCCTCATCAGCTGAAAGCTCCTCGAGCTTTTGCTGCAATTCATAAATCCGCCTCTGGGCTTTTGTTACAGCTGCTTCAGCTTGTGCTGCCCTTTCATTCGCATCCTCTGCCCTTGAAAGCAGCATATCATGCTCAGTGCGCATGGCTTGCCGTTCAACTTCCGCAAGGCCCGTTAGCTGTTGATCTCGGCCTTCAACTTGACGCTGCAGCCTGCGCACCTCAGAAGCATGCTCGGATTGAAGCTGCATAATTAGTCTGACGCTCTCTGTTTTCTGTGCCCCAAGAGCGGCATGCAGGGAAGCGGCAGAAACTGATTGGCCAGCTTCATGCGAGGACAAAGCTTGCGAAGAGTACTCTTGCACCAAGTCAAGCCTGGGGTCGCCCACAGCTGCTGTCTCCCCTGTAAATGTGCGTGTTTGCACTTGACTGTGGCTGACGATGGTGTGGGCGTGGCTCGCGCAGGTTGCATGGTGTGCCTGGCTGGCGCTGCGGAGAACCTCCCTCAAGCTCGAGTTGGCCTCGTTGCTGCCAGGGCTGGTAGAGCCAAGACGATGCATAGTGCACACAACAAGCAAGGTCCAGCACGGAATGGTAGTTTATAGCAAATGGTTTGTGACTGTTATGCATTTTAGGGTCTCCTTGCAAGCAAGGTCCGCAGCCTATTGACCCCCCACGCAGGGGGGTATGCAGGACTATGGTTTGTCACGGCCAAGTCTGCCCACAGGCAGATCTGGCACGGGCTGCACAACACTGCAGTGTACAAGGGGGCGATGAAATAATGGGGAGCAAGAAGAAGCTGGTTGCTTTCTAGCCGGCGTGGTTCTCCTGACCGCAACTGTGAACTAGCCCAGATCATCGTTTGGCCGGGCCTGGCTGTCAAGCCTTGTCCAGCCCAGGGCGACGACGGCTGCTTTTTCAGCACATCCCGAGGTAAAGCCTAGAAAGGGATGGCACTAATATTCTATAAATGTACTTACAAAACTAACTTGTGTGTTGGGTGACTTTATCACGGGCGATGAGGATTGTTTAAGACCAAGGCCATGGAGAATGGTTTGCTGCCGCTCATCTGTTGTACTGATTGTGCTTGGCGGGGGGGGGCGCGCGCACGTTTGCCTGGCCCTAACCAGTCAGCCTCAGCCAAACTTGACTGGGCAGATGTTTTCCACGTTGAGCAACTCTTGATGATCGTTCGGGAGCTACACAGACAGCCTTGCCCGGGAAAGATCTCCGAAGATCGTTGTATCGTGAAGCATGGGGAAACAGCAGAGCAAAGGCCTCATCTCCCGAGCAAGATGGTATGATGTGTATAATTCCCGAATTGGGCAAACTTACGCCGGGGCTGAGATCTCCCTTCGTGGAGAGCTTGCAAGACACTCTCAACAAGTGCGTAGCCCAGTTGTCCTGCGGCTGAGCCCACGCCTGACTGTGATTTCCGGGCCATCGGGAGTGCGGTCAACTAGCGAGTCGATCAACCAGCTGATCACTCAGGATAGACCCTCGCAAGTTGTTCTCGTGTGCCCTCCAGATTCCTCTCTGGCCATGCAAGCTGTTTCGGAAGGCTCTGCTGCGGATTTTGCAACTTGGCTTCAATCAAATCCGGATGGAACTGAGTCCTGGCGCAGCCACACGAATTCCGGCCA
>Ga0307982_1001317_pt1 | contig 20267 bp, 31 predicted proteins | sample OrgLakmetagen989_FD_201847 | JGI IMG/M metagenome (GOLD analysis project Ga0307982, IMG submission 201847) | Saline water microbial communities from Organic Lake, Antarctica - #989 | ecosystem: Environmental > Aquatic > Non-marine Saline and Alkaline > Saline | place: Antarctica: Organic Lake... | reverse complement strand
AAATGCCCATATTTTGCCCCAAATTGGAAACTTTTCTTATATATCCAACATGGAATAGTTTATGAAAATCGGGCAATATTTGGGCATTTGGGCAATATTTGGGCATTTAAAATATCATTCAATATAATGTCAGTTAATACCTACATAAGATAAACAAAATTAAATAATTCATATTATAACATGATTGCTACTATGCCATATAAGGATAAAATAGAAATATTTAAAACTCGAAGTCTGAATAAATATAAATTGTTAAATCCACAAAGATACCCAAAAAGTAAAATGGAAGATTTCCAAAAATCTTATAATACAAGAAAGAAAGAACAGAATATGAATGAATTTAAAAGAATTCAAGAAGCAGAAAATAATTTAGAGAATAGGATGAAATTACGCTCATCAAAAAATAAATGATATCGTCTATATACATCAAAATAATATAAGTATTTCTATATATGCCCAAATCACAATCTGACGAAATTCTTGATTCAAAACAATGGACAACATTGACGATGCAAATTTTTTTACTCTCATATTTTGGAGAAGATTGTTGAAAAGAAAAAGAAGTTTCAACATAATGAAGATATACTGATGAACCAGTTAAAGAAGCTATATATTAAGGAAGAAATTAAAACATTCAAAAGGTCTATGAATAGTGATAGTGAAACAAGTGAGAGTGTGATAGTGATTAAAATTTATTAAAATATGCTTGTAACATCCAATCTGAATATTTAGGTAATCCAGTATTTATTATTGATACATTATCCACGTTTATTGGTATTGAATATATTTTACCGTTTCGAGCTAATACACCACCAGCATATTTTGAATCCCTATCAGTAAGATTTCCTATAATTGTTTCTGTTGTATTTGTTTCAGGGTCTATAACTACCACATTTTTAGCAGTAAAATTGGGAATACAATCTATTATTCCATTTTGACCTAATATACCACCATGAAAAGCAGATGTTCCATTACCACTTACAGTTATACTAGTCGTATCTATTGTGTTTATGTCAGGATCAATGGTATTCCATATATTTTACCATTTTGAGCTAAAACACCATCTATCCATTTACCACTTTCAGAAAATCCGCTTATAGTGGTTGTATCTATTGTATCTGTATAAGGATCAATTATTAATACATATGTTGCCGTATATGGTATTCCATAGTTAAACCAGTTATAGAAGTTGTCTCTAAATTATGTTTAGAAAATCCTTGAAATTTATGTAAGGAAAGTGATGATGTTGATGATGATGATGATAGGGATGTTATATTTACACCACCTACCAATAAAGAATCACATGTTATTTCACCAGGAACATTTGAAATAGTAGATGTAAATGAATCACTAATAACATTTAATGTGTTTACATTAATTGTAGATGTTGTGCTAATAACATTAGTAGTTGCATTAATACTTATGTTAGTGCCTTCTTCTAATATATCCTGTTTTCCGTCAATATCAGTTTTAGTTAAACCACTACCACTTGCATTATCTACGAAAGTTTGTATGTCTTCTCCACCAACTGTTAAATCTCCACATGAAACCAAACCGGATGCAGTTAGAGTAGCTAATGTTAAACCAGATGTTGATAATATTTCATCTTGTTTTCCATTTAATGAAGAGAATAATGTACTTTCACCTACATCTATTGAACCGTTTGTGGTATTCGTAACAGTCATATAGGAAGCTTGTATTTCTCCATTTCTAGCAGGACTTGTTTCAGCTGGCTAGAAAGTTTTATGATTTGAGTCTTGAGAAATTTAAAATAATAAATCTACCAAATGAAAAAAGTGGTATAGACTCTTCTGACTTTTTAAACAGTAAGTATAACCAATATATAAAACTGTATGAAGAAAGTAATTTATTAAAAAGAAGATATAAAAAAGATCAACTGGCAAAAATGGATGAGTGATTATTATTAAGTGATACTAATAGAAATGCTTCAAGTTCATGTAATCCAACAACAAATATAATAGTTAATGATAATGATAGTTTATAAAATGGCTTAGATTTGTTAGAATCGTATTCACGAGACCGGTATTTGTAATTATATTAAGAGAATTTTACAAATTGCGGCCCCAAGATTTTTAACCTAATTCTACAGATGATTGAAAGTATAATGCAATTCTGTATCTTGCATCAATATCAGATAAGTTAGATACAGAAGATACTTTAACGCACATACTACCAGCACTATATGAATTATTAACAGTTGAGTTTAAAACATTTGATGTTAATGTAACAACTTTATCAACTCCAGATGTTTTAACACCACTTGTATTAAAATGTTCAATAGTAAATTGATCGGATCTATTAGAGTCAGTTGAATCACATGATATAGCATAACCTACAAGACTGAAACCAATAGGAATAGGAAGACCAAAACCAGCTTTACTTAATGAACCAAAACCAAATGCAAAAGGATAATCATTTACAGTTAATAAACTTTCAGCTTCTCCTACATTCATAAACACCATCTTTTAATCAGCGTTGGATCTGTTTGTTGCTTCTGAATCTATGTTAGTTTTCAGCGTTGGTTCTGTTTGTTGCTTCTGAATCTATGTTAGTTTGTAGAGTTGTATTATTAGATAAACGGGTTGCGGCTTCAGAATCTATGTTGCTCTGTAATGTGTTATAATTACTTGTTCTTGTGCTAGCTTCGTTATCTATGTTAGTTTGTAGAGTATTATCAGCATTGGTTCTTAAAGTTGCTTCATCACTTACTGCGCTAATTTTTGCGGCTTCTTCTGAATCAATATTGCTCTGTAATACACCTTCAGAAGACACAGCTCTATTCTCTTCAGCTAGAACAGCGGCAGCTCTTGCGGTTGCTTCAGAATCAATATTAGTCTGTAAAGTATTATCATTAGCTAAACGGGTTGCAGCTTCAAAATCAATGTTGCTCTGTAATGTGTTATCATTACTTGTTCTTGTGCTCGCTTCGTTATCTATGTTAGTTTGTAAGGTAGAATAAGCATTAGTTCTTGCTAATGCTTCAGCATCAATATTATCTTGTAGAGTATGAACATTTGCTAAACGGGTTGCGGCTTCACTATCTAGGTTACTTTGTAAAGTTGAATCAGCGTTAGTTCTGTTAGTAGTTTCAGTAGTTAAATCAGTTCTTTTTCAATCTATTCCAAGTGTTCCAATTACTAATATATCACCTATACATATGACATACAAAAGTTATAAACAACGATTTAATATTCAATTAGGATTACATGAAGATACAAAACATACATTGAAAGAGTTAAAAGATATAACAGGAATACCTATTAAAATATTGAAAGAGGTTGAGAAAAGGGGAAAGGGTGCATATAATACAAATTTAGGTTCAGTAAGATTAAAAGAAGATTATTCTAAAAATGATGATTTGAGAAAAGGTAAAAGTAAAAGATTATCAGCAGAGCAATGGTCAAAAGCGAGACTTTACTCGTTTATTTATAAAAGTATTTTTCAATGTATGAGATACAAAAAACAAGACTTAGATTTATTTGACCAGATTAAACATATGTACATATAATTAGTTTAAGAATTATTTTTAATGTAGATTATACTATATGGAATTTTTAAATAAAATATTTGAACAGAGAGAAAACCAATATTTGATTCTTCTAAAAAGTTATATACTAGAAATTTGATGAAACTGAATAACGATTAACCTATAACCAATTTTAACTTTTTGAAAGAACCGAAACAAATATTAAACATGATACAAGATTATAAGCCAACTACTCAACGTTCATACATTATAGCTATATGCACTTTATTAAAAACTCTAAACACCAAAACTAGTATGATTCCGTATGTATTTTGACATTCTTTCTAAATTCAATAATGATCTAAAAGTAAGAACAGATAAAACAGATATACAGCAAGAAAATTGGTTATCAAATGATAATATAAATGAAATAAGTAAAGATTTAAAATCAAAAGTAGTTAAAAGAATTAGAAATAAAGAAGATTACAATAACTTGTTAAATTATGTGGTTCTTTCGTTATATACACTTCATCCACCGAGATGAAATGTTGATTATAGTCTGATGAAAATATCAAATAATATGAATGATGATAAGTATAATTATCTTCATTTGAAAAAAGGTCAATTTGTATTTAACTCAAGGTAAATATAACCAAGTTGTTGTTCCTAATGAAAGTAATAGAATTATACTTAAATAATCATCCTGAAACAGCAAACTGAAAAATAAGAATTATGATGTGCATTTTTTGAAAAACTTCTATAATGAACCAATTGAAAAAGTCAAGAAATCACAAGAATATTAAATAAAATAATTCGTAAAAATATAGGCAGTTCAATGTTAAGGAAAATGTATTTATCAAATAAATATGGTGATATGGTAGATGACTTGAAGGACGATGTTAAATATATGGGAACCTCTGTTGATCTGGCTCTTTCCACTTATATTAATGAATAATTAGTATTATTGATATGTATCAAAATAATATTAATTAATGATCTATTTACATTTTATTTTTAATTGCTCTATAGGATGGCCCTGCAGCCTTCAGAGCTTCCTTACATGGAATATTATTAGCTTCTGCAAATTTCTTGACGTGTGTTATCCACATTGAAGGACCACGTTTAGCTCCTCCTTGTGCTCCACCGAACCAACCTCTGACAGTTGATGCAACAGGGTTCATAGTGTCTTTTGCTTTTCTATATCCATACGCTCCTAAGTCAATACTATCACGTCCAGTACCAAAAGCAAAATCACGCCATTTTTCAGCCTTATGTATTCTTGATATTTTACCGCTTTTATTACCAGCTCCTCTAAATTCATCTTCAATTTTAGAGATAACACCAGCTTTTCTAAGATAGCCATGACAGCTTTACCAGGTTTTGTTTTTCTTAATCCACGTTGATAATCCGATAATTGTTTTTTAACTTTGTTAAATTCTTTCATAAAAGCTTTTTCTTCCATTAATGCACCTTTAATTTTTTTACCAGTTTTACTTTTAACAGCACCTTTTGCTTTAGAGTATCCTTTCTTAACTTCATCAAAGAAACCAACACCATCCATATCTTCGTCATCGCTATCCATACCAGCACCAAACAGTTCATATTTTCCTTTAGGTTTTAACTTTTTGTTCATTTCTCTTTCTCTTTTAACGAAGTCATTTACACCCATATCTCCTTTTGAGTTTTTCATCATTTCCAAAACTTCAGGGGGTATGTATCTTCCTGTTTTTATTTTTTCGTTTTGAATCCAACCTAACTTTATACCTTTAGGTTTTCTACCAGCACCACTCATACGAATCATATCATTTACAGCAAATGGATTAGGGGTATAAGTGTTCATATCGTTATAACCAAACATTATTTATATATACAATACTTTATATAATTTTTATTTGAAATTCTTATATATACTAGTATATTCATTGGAAATTTACATGTATTTGCTTAATTCATCTTGAATAACTCCTGCAGTTGGATTCATTCTAACTAATTTATTTACTTTACCTTTACCAAAATTCTTGGCTTTATCTACTACAGAACCAAGCATAGAAGTGCCCATTTTACAAAAGTTACCTCAAGTTAATTGTTGAATTTCTTCATAATCTACAACAGATTTTCCAGAAGACTTAGCTTCTAAAACGGCAGTTTTAGTTAAAAGACCACTCATAACGGAACTAGACCCTTTATCGTTAATTAAGATACCAGCATGATTAGCAAGGATAGCAAACTCACATTCATTGAAACCAGTTGTGCTTACTGCGGCAGCAGCTGCGTTAGAATGCTTATGAAAATTATTATATTGAATTACTACAAGTGACCCAAGAGATGCAATATCATCTGCATCTCTAGAAGACCATTTCTTACTTTTCCCGAAAATTCTTCAAATGTTTGTTGAGAGCCATTTCTACGAGACATAACATATAAGTCACGCATAGTATAATTTGAGAGCAGCCCAGAAACGTTGTTAAATGTGATGTTCATTTTTGAAATAGGGAAAGCTATGTTATTAGAGTGATTTGGTTTCATTGATTTATATTGTGGTCTTAGCAGAATGAATAATTTTCAGGGATTTGACGTATAGATATTACATCACTAGTTTCTGATCCTCCAGCATCTACAGAAGTAAAGTTACGTTTATAGCATACACATTCATCATAAGGTGAGATATTTTTACTGTTTAATTTACTGTATTCAGATGCATGTAGAGACATTTGACGTAAATTTAATTTAGCAGCATCATCAAGCACGTTACTAGAAGTAGTATTACCAGAGGTTGAAGTCCAAATTTTATCAGCAGAAATATTGAAGCAATTTCTGCAATCATTGTATTGTAATACAAGCTCAAGATTATTAACAGATAAAAGACCGCTTTCATTTTCTTTCATTTGTGCAACAGGTAAATAAGACTTTCGCTTACTTGAACAGAGCGTCTGACAGTAAGAACACCAGAATCAGCAGCAGGAATAGTATAAACACCAGCAACAGGATTATAAATAGTATTACCAATACTTACTTCTACAGAGTAATCAGAATTAGCACGACCAACGGTATCACTATCTTTCTCAGCAAATTCAACACCGGTCATACATGAAGAAGTAGCATCACCAGAAGCAGCATCAACACATTTACCAAAATATTTGTCAACCATCTTTGGTGTCATTTGACAATGTTTGGATAGAAACTTTTGATGATATTGTTTGGTGATTACATTTAATACATCGGCAGTTTGAACTGATACTTTACTGTTATTGATTGTTAAAGATGCAGATGAAAGACTTTGATTAAGAGGAAATGCAGCAGGAACAACTTTAAATTTATATTCAGCATCATTAGCAGCTACAGTTGTTGTATAATTGGCTCTTACAGTTCCTTCTATTTTCATATTACGGTCTATAAGAGTAATTTCACTTGGTACGTTGAGTATAAGCCTGTGGAATTACAGATGCGGGTCCATCTTTCACAGCAACACTTACGTTTGATTGAATATCAGCATATCTTGGGTCAGCAATAAAAAATGTATTTATTTCAGACATTTTTATATATATATGTATGAGATTTTGAATTTTTTTAAACATATTATTTGATTTTTTTTAAACATTAACTTTACAGAAAACGAACCTCCAATACCAGCTTTCACAGGTATAAGATCACCATTCAATTTGAATCGGTAAAAAAACTTAAATAAAAATTGTCTCATGTTGTTAGAATCAGATTGTTTTAAGTGCATCCATTTATTGCTACTTCTAAAATTTCTTGTTCGGTTCTTTCGTTTCTTAACTGATTAATCATTCCGTCAAGATATTCTAAACTTGCTGACATCTGATGAGATGGAACAGGAAAGTTAGGAGATATGAGCACAATAGACTCTACAGGTGACCAGCTGCTTAAAGTTTCATAATCTTGGTATATTAGCATATAAGTTGTTTTTGTTGATGAACTCGTATCATCAGATAAAGATGTACTCCTCTTGGAGTATTTGGGTCATTTGAGTGTCGTATTTCGAATGAGGAAGATGACCGACTCGGAGCTGGAAATGCGTGCAGCAGAGAAATTCTGAGTTCTCCAAATGGTCAGACACGATTGACTCCACTAAAACTGTGGAGATGGAGAGGCAACATCAGAGGCACCCAAACCGGGGGGGGGTTTAGTGTAAAGACTTCAAGGCCTAGTGGATACACCACACTGTTCGGAACAAGGGAACACAGCTGTTACGCCAGCTCCCAAGTTTTCCGTTCGTCCGAAGGGATTCCCCCCCTCGGGCCCACATATAGCTAGAGAGGGAAGTAGAAAGAGAGGAAGCTAGGGCAAATCGCAGAGCTCAGGGATACTAGGAATACTCAAGAAGAGACAGCCGACTAATTAGGAAAGCTTTTGGGCCCGCTGTTTTCTGGATATAACTAAGCGAAAGCGAAAGAGGCGCTTGGTGCATTACTTAGGTCGTAGTGCAGTCCTGTATGAACTGCACACCGTGAAATTTCTTATTAAAGTTGAGAGCTTCGCAAAGTTAGCGTACGCCTCGGAGCGTTTGAAACGAATGCTTCGCAACCACGAATTTCACACTCATTAGAGTTGAGAGCCTCGCAAAGTTCGCGCAGACCTCGAAGCGTTTGAGTCGAAAGCTTCACAACCTTCTCTTTAGCTTCGCAAAGTTAGCGTAGAACTCGAAGCGTTTGAGACGAAAGCTTTGCAACCTTCGGACGATCGGACGAACTCTCTCTATGGAAAAAAAAAATTCCAACGAATCCAAGTTCTTAAGATCAGAATTGTTGACGGAGGACGGGTCAATAAAACTTGTAGAGTCCTCCTACGGAGCTGAAGCTCCTAGAGGATATAAATGTGCAAATATTTCAACTTCATTAGCATTTTTAAAGTTATTTAAGTTTAATTTAAATACTGTTTTAGTTGTTGTTGTTTGTGTTGATCCATCTAATATATTAAACGTTGTATTCTTTAGCTTAAAAGGTAGCGAGTTAAAAAGTCTATATAATGGTTTATTTAATAAAATATTAATATGGTTTGAATTTGTATCTGAAAAAGTAGTTTTTGGACTATTTAAAAAAATAAGAGAACTTTCTTTATCAAAAATAAAATATGGTCTTTCATATAAACCGCTAGAATTAGATAAACTTGAAAATGTTGTAGGTAAAGTTCCTCCATTATAATTTGTGACTGTTTCAATTAATCCTAACATTGCACTTCTAATAGCTTCATTGACAGCAGTAAAGAAAATTCATTGTTATAAAGATTATCATATCCACTTTTACAATTTGGAATTCCGTCATCAAAACTAGGTAGAGATATTGTTTCGTCTGTGGTGTAAAATAAACAGGAACAATTGCAGCCATATCATTAAACGCTAAGGTAACTTCATAAATTGACTCAGTTTTCTGTAAATCTGTAGAGTTGAAATTATATTAAATAGTAGGTATAAAAATAGGTAGTGTTTTTAAATCAAACATTCCAGATTCTACAGCCATCATGTATTCTTCTGTATTTTGAATAATTGGGACTTTTCTATCTTCTTAAAATTCTAAGTTTGGTTCTTCATTGTTATAATTTGTTGGTGATTTACTACCATCACTATTAATTTGAGCAGTATAATAATCATAATTGTAATTAGACATATAATAAATCTGAGATTTTATTAAAACTTTTAAATGTTAATTTACAGTTACTAAAAATGTAATGAATTCGTCGTTTGTCATCTTCAAGTTTTTAGCTTTTGTCTTCATCAGTTTTGTAATTTTTTTAAATTTAAGTCATCAGATAAAAATAAACTGAGACGAGCTATAACTCAATGATGACAAGTATTAATTCCTTCCTGCTCTTTCTGAAATTTGGTTTTGTTATATATAAATTTATCAGTTGGTTTTATTGATTTTAACATTTTACCTAAATCTTCCTTAAAATCATTACCTAATATTTTATTCATATATTTTGGTATGTAGTCTAATATGTTTTTCGGGCTTGTTCCGTAGCTGTCAAAGTATTCAAACACATTATCATCTCTAATTAATAATGTCCAGTGTCCAGAATTCTTTTCGCTCTCTGTCAATAGGAAAACGAAATCCATTCTATTTGGTAATAGTTGGTAAATGTCTTTGTAATTATCCAAATCTGCATACTTTACAATTTTACAGTTTTTAAATATTGCTTGTAGGTCAGTTGAAGTGACAAAATAACTAAGATCCATTATATTATATAATAAGATATATATTAATTATAATCTCACTATTTATATATAATGAGTAGAAAATTACATACAAGTATTAATAGCTTAGATGGAAATAGTATATTTGATATAGCTCTGAAATTTGAAAAGTTAGCAATACAAGAAATGAATAAACAACCCGAATATTTATTTCAGGGAGAAGATTTAACTAATAATAAAGAAGGTAAATTCAAAATGCAGTTTGATAAATTATTTAGTTTGATGCAATAATTTTATGTCAAAATTCGTGGAGTTAATACACGATTAAACGATAATCTGACTGCAGAATTAGAACAAGAGTTTATTAATCTTGTTGATAAAACTATCCCTGAATTGAAAAATACAGTAAATAAATCCCTAACATCATGGATAAAGGGTTTTGAACCAGCAGTTGATGCAAGTAGCACCAAAACGAATTTAGATTAAATAAGTACGAGAATAGCTTTTGAATTTAACAATAATAAACAGCATCCAGAAAGTATTGAAAGATTCATCAGGCTTAGAGATATTGTTGGTGCTGTTATGCAAGAAGAAACAGCCGTTCAATTTAAACCAATGGGCAATGCAAATTTAGTACTGTTTCAAAAAGTTCTAGAAAAATATGAATATCTTGATTTACTGAAAAAAGCAATTATTGTTGAATTACAGGATGAACCTAAAATAAAAACAAGATCAGACACACAATCCGCGGTATATTTAACACGATATGAGGGAAGTTCTGCAAACGTATTAAGAGATGTTATAATTACTAGTAATAATATGGTTGAAGATATTAACTTAAAACGTGCATTACAGGAAGCACTTAAACTTGATGATAGTATGGTAACAGCCATAACAAAAGTTAATATGATGATAATGGACTACGTAAAATATTTAAAAGATTTCAACGACATAAACAAAAATTATAGAGAACCTTTTGAGGAAGCAGCCGAAAACTTGATTAAAATAGATAGATTTCTTAAAGAATTAGATAATTAATTTAGCCACTTATTATATATATGAATGAAAAACAATATAATAATATCATTAAAAAATAGCAAAACTGATGTCGTTAGAAAGTAAAGTTAATATCGTGGGTTCCGCAAAAGTGAAACGATCTATATACTACAGCGATTATGAATCATTTTCAACTATCAAAGGAAATAACGAAAACATGATTTATATCCATTTTAGAAGTGTATTTGAAATAATGGGAAATTCAGAAAATACAATTATTACTGATTTTAAAATGGGAGAATTTAGAGGAAAGCCATTACGATGGGATTATGAAGCAATGAAAAGAAGAGAAAATAATGGTATTACTTTTGAACAAGCGTTAAAAATGAAAAGTATTATTAAAATGGATGTGATAAGACTTCTGAACGGAAGATTTATAGAAATAACAGAAGCATATAATATATTCATAGATGGTGAGAGCAATTTTGACTACAGCAAAGAAAATGTTAGAAAAGAATTAACTGATAACATGAAAAAACAAATAAAAGATGGTAATTATATGAAAGCACTAAAACGAAAATATAGTTTATTAAATGTAGATGGAAAAGATAATGCAACACGTAAAACAGATTCAAAGTCCTAAATTTGATATAGATGAAATTAGAAACAGCTTACAACTCTTAAAAGAGCAAATATCGGCATTTCCAGTGGAAAATAACTTAGAAATGATCATCAAATTAAAAACAAAAGATAAAATAAAAGTACCAATTTATAAGCAAATTTTGAGACTTAAGAAATTTATTTATAAATATGTTCAGACAAAAGTTTTAAAAATAGTTTAAAAATAATCTAAAATTTTATTAAAAAAATATTTAGATTTTTTATAATTTAAAATCTATATTTATATATATAATGGAAATTTACAACCATACTAAATCTTACTGTGTATATGCTATAAAATGTAATAATACAAATGAAATATATATTGGTTCTACATCTAATATTTCTAATAGATTAAGACATCACATTTTAACACACAAAAACCATGGATCAACATGTAGTTCTCAACTAATTTTAGAAAATAGAAATTATAATATATCAATATTAAGAAAGGATATTCTGACAAAACAAGCAGCAAAAGAAGCAGAATATAATTTTATTAAAGGATATGGTGCAGATTGTGTTAATAAAAATTTGCCAGTTCTAACTGATTTCAAAGAATACCAACGACTATATCAAGCAAATTTAAGAAAGAAAAAATGCTTGCTAAGCGAACAAGAATCAACCGAACAAAATTAATTATATAATAAAATAATCTAATATTACTAAGGCGCCAGTAACGTTCAGTGATTACGAGTGTAGGTGCTTATGGCGTCCCCCCGGGCAGCCCTGCTGCTCAAATGGACTCCATTTGGGTCCTAGAGTAAGGTAATGGGCACTGGGCGGGGTGCTGGGTGGTGCTAATGACAATGGCGCTGTGTAAATGCTGATATTTGAAGGAAAAAGGCGCGCGTTTTTTTAGCGGTTCTTGGCGCAAATTTAGGGCCTTGGGCCAATATTTTCATAATTTTGTCTTTAAATAGACATTTTTGTTTGCCTCCTGCATGCCTAAGTGGTCGAGTTGGTTTTCCATCGTACTCCTGCGCGAAAGGTCGGGTGTTCGAATCCCGGAAGTGTGTTTTTTCGGCCAAAAAGATCTACTGACGGACTCTCCGATTTTCGCTCACGCGTGCCATTTTGAATTAGCTCAATTAGTGCGCTAACGCATCCCTACAGCCAGACCCGTGCATTTTTTAATGTCAAAAAGGTCTCCTCGAGTCCTGCTGTTAATATTTTAACTTCTCGGGGCATGGAAGGCACCGAAATGGCTCTCCACGTCCGTAATCACTGAACGTTACTGGCGCCTTAAAATATATGTCTCTAAATTTAGAAAATCAAGGAAACCTTATAGCCAAAGTTATGAAAAACGGAAAGGATGCCAACATGAAGTTATATGTGACTGATAAAGAAAATACTGTTAGAAATGGTGGTAACTCATTTGAATGTAAGCCAGATGAATCTTTACAAATTGTGCCAAATAATAAGACAGAAGGACAATGTTTATATGTATGTGGTCAAAGTGGAAGTGGTAAGAGTTATTTTACTACTAATTATGTGAAAGAATATAAAAAGATGTTTCCTAAAATAAATGTGTATGTTATATCTAGTATTGCAGAAGATAAATCAATAGATAGTTTGAAACCAAAAAGAATTAATGTATTACATCCTGATTTTATGTTTGATGAATTTACCGCTGAAGATTTCAAAGACAGTTTAGTTATTGCTGATGATGTGGACGTTTTCCCAACAAAAATTAAAAAGAAAGTATTGACAATTATTAATAGGATTCTTCAGATAGGAAGGCATTTTAACGTTAGTCTTTGCTTTACCACACACAATCCGACCAACGGGGCGGAAACCATAGTATTATTAGCTGAAGCACGTATTATAACCGTTTTTCCGAGGACAACGGGCAACAGAGCTTTAAAATATTTATTAGATTCAATATTAAACTTGGTGTTGCGTTTCTCGGATCTCGAATTAAAAGAAACAAGAAAGGCCGCCTTACTATTAGCTATTACTATAGTATTCCGCGAAGTCTTAGAATTATAGGTCTATGTACGTGTAGAGCATTGTATGAACTCCTTTCCCGTTCCCCGCGAGCAACACAATTTTACAACCACCGATTTTATCTGGCGCTATCTACAGGAATGATGCAAGCACGAGTGGAAAAGTCCATTTCGCTTCATCAATGGCCCGGTTGCACTCGGCATCGCCCGCAGTAGCCCCTTTCTCAGCACCATCTCGCTTCACCGCTTGAGCTGCCGCGAGGGCGCGGACCCACATCACCATGGACCCAAACAGGCCGAGCAGAGGGTGGCTCCCAGACAACACACAAGTAACGCCCATGGTGGCCACCAGAGCTACGGCCACACGCGTCGCAAACCTTGAGAAAAGGCAAAGTTTGTTTAGCGAAATTTGAGATCAATGAGACAAGGCTGTAAAATGGGAAGGCAATGGTTGCTATAGGGGACGAATAGGCAGAGAGAATCGACTCCATAGCAACAGATAGGTAGACGTGCGATTGCATTACTTATGCGCTTTGCTTACTTCTTGCCATGCTTCACGGGCACAGTCACCACGCCGCTCGCTGCGTCGCCTTCCACGTCCACGCAGTCCATCAGAATTTCACGCGCCATAATGCCCAAAAACAGTGCTGCCACGAGCCCTCCACAATGGCTGTTGGCTGCCGTAAAAGCGGTTAAGACACTGCTGCCTGCTACACCAGCGGCTGCGGTTGCGGTCATGCCACCCACCTAGTCCAGTATGAAAGGGGTGAATCATGTGCACTTTTCAATCAACTGGACGCTCACATTTAAAAAGTAGAGAGAAGTTGATCAAACTGACCAGCACGTACAAACAAACAACACAACTTTTGCGATTTCAAGCTCAGTCGCTAGAGAGAACCTGTCTCCTCTCATAATTTATGGCTCACCGCTGGGGCTAAAGCGCAAATGAAGGCCACCGAGGCATTTTTGAGCCACGTCACCGGTTTGAACCGCTTGGTGTAGGTGAAAGTGCTAATGCCTCCCGCCATGAGGAGGATCCGCACTGGCGCTTCGGGCACGACGCAAATGAGCAAAAGCAGCAGCGTGTAGCATTTCCCCACAAACGCCTTGGCGTCTTCTGGCTTCAAAGCTTGCCTGGTAAGTGCATTGCCTGTGTCTGCAGCGTCGGTGCCTTTCTTGTAGTCGAAGTAGTCGTTGGCAACCATGGAAGTGGCGGTTATCATCATGGTACAGAGCGCAACTAACAGCACGGCGGACACCATCACAGCTTGTACGGAGTTTGTGGCAGCCACAGCACCTCCAGCCACGAAGAAGAAGGAAGCAGGGAGATTGTCAAGACGGCACATTTCGGCATAGAGGTACATCCTCTCCTTCCGAGTCGATTGACGGGTATCGATTGCCTGAGTAACAACCTGATCAGCCGAGACGCTTGCTCGAGTGAAGATTTTCCCTGGATGTCTCGATTGAATGACTGGAAGTTTCCCATAGATTTCATGATGCGAAAATCCGCTCACAGGGCGAAGAAAGGATACGGCTGTAACGAAAAGAAATGCAAGCTTGCGTTGAATTGCCATAGCTTTTGTCAAAGAGACACCTCGAGATTACTTTACTGTTTTATTCTCACAGCAGCTGCGCAGTTGTGCTTGAAGCTTTAAGAAATTGATTCGTAAGGCTGTAGCTACTCAAGCAGGTGTAGTAAAGTCGGCTAGCCCTACTTCTTGCAAGATTTCGACTTCTATAAGAATGACGGTTACTTCCGCTGATATCTGAGCTGCTTACTTGTGCAGCAAGAGGATGCTGTTGCTGCAATTTGACTTCAAGGGCAGGGATATGCTCACGTCAGTTAGTTCTCAAAGAGCTACAACAGTTATGTATCGTTGCCATTCGTTGCCATCATCATCAGAAAAAATGCATCAGAATTCAAAGAGAGTTGATCAAAGAGAGTAGAGAGTTGAGTTGAGAACTCACAACAGGAACGATGAAGTCGATTTTGTTCTTTCTCTTCCTTGAACTTTTTTGTGAGCTGTCAAATTTTCCTGGGATCTTTTATCTTTTTCTATCTTGAATGAAGAATGAAGAATAGATTACGGCCTTACCAGTACTCAGCTTCTCACATGAAATCCGCCATGATGGTTGTAATCTTCTTGCACGGTGCTAGTGCTTTTTCGCAGCACGGTGTACAACTATCAAATAGTTGCTGTAGTCAGCGCTTAGCAATTAGATCTGTGATGCAAAAGAACCATCAGTCGTTACAACCTTCGCCACCGAATTTGCTACAAGAACAACGTGCACCGTTACCAAAGAACAAGCAACTTTCCGCGATGCCTCTTGAGAAAATTGAAATGGGTGAACGGTTGAGGGCATACCGCGAGTTGTATCGGAGGCCGCTCGTAGATGTTAAGCACATCAAGGACCCGGGTCTCGTAATGGCGCTGGCGGAACCTTCATGGACGTGCCTCTTCGACATGCCGGCAACACTCTCTGAGGTAAATAAAATTGGCGTTGCGAATCAAGTATGCTATATCGCATAATCTATATGTACATTCGTTCGTTTCAATAAGGCTTTGTATACGATGACCGTGCAGTGATTGAGCCCTATTACACATGTGCGTATTGGCGAGTTTACTCAAGCTGAAGTGTGTTGTTAAACAAGTATCAGAATGCACAAGCAGAATGGGCGAAATCTAATCATCCAACTCGACTTGCTCTTTTTGTGCACCTTCAGGCAGTTTCATGTTTCTTTTCTGAGGCAACTCCACGCTTTATCGTGACGGTCCTGGCAGTTACGGTTCTTGCACGCATGAGCCTTGCGCTCTCACCGGGTAGTGCAGGCGCATTTTGCGCCTTAGAGGCGGGAGTTGCCGTAGCAACCGCTCTATATTGGTGCTTTCAAGAGTGGGTCTTGCACGATAAGCTCTTGCATGCCCCGTTTGAGTGGTTTGGCAAGGACATTCACTCTTTCCACCACGATTTGCCATACTACCACCTGTCGGTGGACAGTTTAGGCCTCGCCGCTGCCTGGTTTACCGTAGCTGCTGCCATGGGCTTAGCACTGTCGCCTACGTGGGCGGTTGCTTGCACTGCCGTAGGAACATACACGATATGTGGCCTAGTGTACGAGTTTGCGCACTTCATCAGCCACACCAAAGTGCCCCTGCCCCGGCAGCTCGCAGCGCTGCGGCAGCACCACATGAACCATCACCTGGTGTCGAGCCGCCATTGGCTGGCTTTTACTCTGCCGTGGATCGACTCTGCTATGGGCACCCTCCCGCCGGAGGGGGCGCGAAGCATACCGGAAGCTGAGCGCAACCACCATATGTACAACCGTCAGCCTCTTGTCTAGATGACCCCAAAGAAAGGTCCTGATGGAGTCGAAGTTGAGGTGATGCCTTTTGTCCTTTTGAGGCGGTACTCGCTGCATCGCAGCCTACTGACTTTAATTTCCGATGATTGCCACATAAAGGAGCTGTGATCTGTAATGTCCCAATATCTATATGTCTTATCTGTTTAATTGTCCATCGCAAATTGCGAATTGCCGTTGTTGGCTTTAGATTTAGACTTCCAGGTTTAGCTATTATATTCTGATTTCTTTCACCACTGTGGCTGTTCAGCCTTTTAAAAGAGGATTTTCAAGTGGAAATCGCGATGAAAGAGTGCTTAAGAAGTACTATTCGCAGTAAAATAAGGCTGAGGCGTATACAGTATACAGTTCAGCAGTTCGCAGTTCAGTAAACCGGCAAACACATACAGGAAGTGGATTGAAATTTAGCACAGTTGAGTCCTAAAAGAAAGAAAAAAAGCCCAAGACCTCTCCTTTTCCCCTTTGAGAAATACGAAATCGCTCACTAATAAGGTTAATAGAAACAAATTTAAAATCGCATACCTAGCTGAAGATGGTGTTTCTTTGACGCATGAAGAGAAACCAGGCCGAATCACTTGTGTGCCTCCATGAATACATCGAGGCCGCGCACTTTGCGAGGAATCTATTTTTTTTCCGCTCCAAACGTGACAATTTGAGCAAACGCCCGCGCTTCAATTGAAGAACGCTCAAATTCATCTCCTGCTCTTCGTTTTGGATTGGCGCTCGTAGACAACGTCCGTTCGCATCAGGTACTGTTCCCAGCGAACATTAAATATAAAGAGAAATGGAATGTTGGTTTTCTTAAAGAATTTAATACGAGACGTATTCAAAAGAAACTCAAGACAAAGCCAAAGGGCTGAATATGGACATTATTACCTTGACTCCACTGGTAACTTCGGCGCCCTCGTGCAGCAAGCATCGTTCGCCATGCGCATGTATCAAGCATGCGCCTTTGAGAGGGGTCATGGAACACACTGCCACCGTGTCCTTCAACTTGTGATAAAATTGAGTCTCACCGCCGCTCAAATTGTCCTTACTGTCACCTGCACTGCTTTTGGCATTCTTGCCGCCACCGTGCGCGCTCGCAGCTCCCTTCGTGCTCTCGCCGCCATTGAGGTAAATGAGCACGGTGTAAAACGTTCGGCGGTGGCTATCTAAATCGTTGCTTTGGTCGTAGTGCTTGCCAAACCTTTGGCCGCGGCCATAGCGGTAGAGACGAACGTTGGGCGCACACCCTTCCGCAGTCCACTGGGAGCCCCCACTAGTTAACGTCGGCGGAACCAAGGTCTTCAGCCGCTGAAAGATGGCTTCCGCGACTTCTGGATCGTTTAGTTCGAGGCGCCCGCAATCGCGATGGGCTATACTCGAGGACTCAGGGTGTTGGGCTAGCTCAAAGCCGTGTGCCTCGCCATAGGACACCCATGCTTCAGCTTCAGCGCTGGTTAAGAACTCCCGCGCTTCCAACACGTCTGACTTCGGGTCATCGAAGAGGGAACGCACTTGGAGTGTTTGAGACGGGACATAGGCTGCTGATGGGGGCCAGGCAGCATCAGGTGGTACAATGGCTGGTCCTGCTGCGGGTATGGCCTGCAATTTGGCCTGGCCTGGAGGACTTGCTGATGCCTTGTTAGTCTTCGTCGCCTTCGATGCCATGGTAAGCTAATTTAGAAAGTATGTCACTATATTCGAATCACTACGGAATAACAAGTTTGGGCTCGTGGGTTCAGATAGGATTGTTGTATCGCGAAGTTTCGAAGCCTTTTCTGGTCTTGCCACTGCTTTCGCGTTCCGGAGCACCCAAAAAGATTGAATATCGTCAGATAATGTAGTTATCCTTGGATCCGATGATGAAGGAAAGATGGCTTGGCAGGCTAGCCCTCGTTTCAGTGTTAAGTTAAAAGAACTTGTTGAAACCCTAGAAGTTCTCTTATCTTCCTTTATGTCGACACGGTAGATTGAAGCTGCATCAAGAGCTAATTAAGAAAGAATTTAGCTCGAGCTACAAAAAGTGCTCCATTTTTAGCCGTCGTCGCGTCGGTCTCATCGGTCATCGGTTCCGAGGTGCTGCTTGTTGTTTTCATGTGTACCATATTAGTTCTTGGCCTTCGAGCTCAGAGCCCTGAGAAGAGCAAATTTTCGTAGGCGTTGTTTACGGCGCTCATTGCCGTCCCCAGGCATAGGCTGTAAAGTGCCAGGCAGCACTCGCTCAGACACAAGACTGACTATTAAACACTTTTTGAACATTAGAATTAGCCCAGGTTCACCGCGATAAGCATGGCCAAAAAGGGGAAGAAGAAGAAAGATGCAGCGCCCAAGGAACCGCCCACCGATTTCGACGACCACACGATCGAAGCGTTAGAGGAGCTGGTGCCGCAAATGACAACGGCGCTTGCAGCGTTGTCAAATACTCGTAATTATTCGCAATTAGAGCGCGATACTACTGCAAACTTCCGAAAAATGACGTTGGACAAAGTCGAAGCGCTCGCCACTAAGTCGAAGCTGCTTGACATCGAGCTAGAGGAACAGATGGAGAACCACCGCGTAGAGCTGGAGGTTTACGCGCACAAGGTATGGGAGGATGTGGAAATCTATGCTAGAGACTGTTCTATATTTTCGTGCGGGTAGTACAATTGACTTGAGGTCCTGCGTGAGACATGCCTTTGTATGTCATCAACGTCTTTGGTCTTACGGCATCACCAACGTTTACGAAACAAAGAAAGCTTGCAGAATAACCTTTGGTAACCTGTTTTATGTTGCTTTATGTATCCAGGTGCGGCACCTCAAATATGAAGCAGACGTGGACGTCACGAAAGCGCGCACGGACACGGACAGCGTCATTTCCGCCAACCACAGCGACTACCGCAGCGCCGTCGACCGTGCCGAGCAAGCCAAAGTAGCTGCCCTCGACGCGCTCGAAGACCAAAACGAAGTTGCGCACGACAGCTTAGCGTACTTGCAAGGCCAGCATGCTGCGGAGTTGAGCCGCACTACGGCGACGCACGCGGACGCGTTGACCACTTACCAGGCCACGTGTGCCGCTCGCCTGAAACTGCTCCGAGAAAACTTAGACGTGCAGCAGCGGGTAGAGCTGTCAGAAATTGAAGACCGCAAAAACAAGCACCTTCAAACTTTGATGGAGAACCATAAAGTGGCCTTTGCCGAAATGAAGGACTACTACCAAGGCATTACGGCCGACAACTGCGGTTTAATCAAACGCTACGAAGAAGAGCTTGCGGAGCTCCGAGCCAACCAGCTTAAGAACGCTGAGCTGTTGAAAGCGGCAACGGACGAAAACGAGCGGCTCCGCGCACCTTTGGCGGTGGTGATGGCCGAAGTAGCGCAGCTGCGAAGCAAGCTTTCGGGAGTGGACAAAGTGAAGCTGATGCTGAGCAACGCGCGAGGCCGCCTCAAGGACAACGGGCGGCGGCGCGACTCCTCCAAACAAGCCGTCTTGCGCTTGGAGCAGCGGCTGAGCCAAGCAGCCGCCAAGAAGGAAGCCCTGTACCGGGAGTTTGAAACCTCGATTCTGGACTTGCAGGCGCGCACCGACCGCAAAAACTTGATGCTGGCCAAGCGGCTGGACGGCTACGAGGCGGAAGCGGAAGGCAGTGAAGCGCGCATCGAGCAAATGGTGGCGTCCATGGATTTGCCCAAGCCCCAAGT
>Ga0307982_1001316_pt1 | contig 20268 bp, 17 predicted proteins | sample OrgLakmetagen989_FD_201847 | JGI IMG/M metagenome (GOLD analysis project Ga0307982, IMG submission 201847) | Saline water microbial communities from Organic Lake, Antarctica - #989 | ecosystem: Environmental > Aquatic > Non-marine Saline and Alkaline > Saline | place: Antarctica: Organic Lake... | reverse complement strand
TGCTGCTGCTGCTGCTGCTGTCCTGTGAGAATGCAATTCAATCAGTCGCTGGCACCTTTGGTTTAAGAGTGCTCTGCGCCTGCAGCGTCTGCAGGCTGGCTTGTCTGGGGGCGCTTTGCAGTCGCAGCACCCCCTCCACGGGCAAGCAGCACCCCCCCTGGAGATGCACGTCGCCTGGCTCAGCCGCGGCTGCTGCGCTCGGCTGAAGCACCAGCACGCGAGGCGTAGAGCGTGCCATTCGGAGGGAGAGCTGGCCCTTGATCTTCCCGGCAGCCACGGAGCCCAGGCTGGCCTCGCCTCCCACGCTGCGCCCCATGTTGTCCAGCCACGCCTGCTGCACTGCAGATGGGTCAGAGCAAGCCTCTGCAGGCAGGCTGGACAAAACCTCTGCTATGATGGGCTTGATCATGGTCAAAGCTGCTGTTGCAATTGCCTGTGAACAGTCGCAATCAAGATAACCGTGGGTGCCATGGCGGCACAATCAATATGCGCACCTGCGCTGACTTTGCCGAGCGGCGCAGCCTTCTGTGAACTTTTTCATCAGAAGACAGGCACAATAATTTGATGGGTCCGAATGCAGTGTTGATATTCAAACAGCTGCGATTGGTCTCTGAAGACATGAGGCACTGAGCCAAGTAAGGCAAACTGAGAAATGCCGGAGCAATTTCTCTGTCGTGTGCGAAATACGTCAATAGCTGGTCGGCCACTAGTCGCATGCTTGTATTCAGGCAAGTTAAGTACATCCTTGTATTGTAATTGCATTTCAGTTTGCCGCAGGGCGCAAACCACTTCAGAAAATGATGCAGGCCGCCAGGCGGGGGGTGGCGACGAGAGAGTTCAGGTGTGCGGGGGCCTCAAAGCCCTCAATCGTGCGCTGCTTTCCGATTGGCGAGGTTAAAACCCATTCACAGTATGCAACGTCCTTGGAGTTTGCAGTGCTGCTCCGGGATACGTTGTCGGAGCTGCAGCGGGAAACTTCGCTGCGAGCGACACGTGCACGCTTCCAGCTTGCTTGGTCATTGCCAAACTTCGAAGGATTGCGTCTTTTTTACCACGACAGCACCGCAAATTTGGGGCAATGTCATCCTTTTGGGACAAGCTCAAGGCATTTGATGCCCATGGACGTTTGAATGATGACTACAGGCTCAAGACGACAAGTGGTGCAGCCTGTGAGATTGTGCGCCTTCTGCTCGAAATTGCCGCTCATAGCCGCTGCTTGCAGTATCTGTATGTGCTTTATTGTTGGTTGGGTCCATGTTCATTTCACAGCTTTTTTGGTTCATGTCCGTGGTACGTATAGCTGGTTCGGTTACGTTTCGCCTGCGTTTCACAATGTCCTTTGCAGGAGAAGGTTGAGACAATGGGGGTAGACAACTTGCAGGACGCCCGGCTTCGCATCAATTTCGACATAACGTTTCCCTCGTATGTTGTTCTCTTCGTTGTCTTGCAGATTGACAGCACCACTTTGGTTTGCAGAACCCAGTGCAGCGCTGTGAGCGCTGGAGCGACAGACGCCAGTGGCGACCCACACCGAGACATCATGTCACACGTGACCAAGCGGAGATTGGATAGCAAAGGCGAGGCACTGGGCATTAGTGTGAGCACCAAAGTCGGCAACACAGTGACAGACCACGAGGAGTTACATGCTCGGCGCAGCGATGCGCTGACCAAAGGGGAAGACACACGGGTCGCTGGCGACGGGCATGGACAGGTGAAGCCACTGGGTGCTGAAGACCACACAGGCAAGTGTCTCTCTTGCTTCGGCGCTGCGCCAGCTGGCGAGTGCTGCAACACGTGCGAGCAGGTGCGGGAGGCGTACCGCCAGAAGGGCTGGTCCTTCGACCCCGAGGGCGTGGAGCAGTGCCAGCAGGCAGGGTTCGTGGCTGACCTGCAAAGCAGCAATGGGGAGGGCTGTGCCCTGGCAGGCTATGTGCAGGTGCCTAAGGTCACCGGAGAGTTCCACTTCGCACCAGCTCACGGCTTCTCACTGGCGCACACGTACATCCAGGACCTGGCAGCCTTCACTTTTGAGAACTTCAACAACACGCACCGCTGGAACTCATTGACATTTGGTGCTGCTGTGCCAGGCAAGCCGGCGCCGCTGACCATGCACACGGAGGTGCTGCCCAAGGGGGTGTCGGGGGCCCACCAGTACTACCTCAAGGTGGTGCCCACCACGTACACAGACCTGCGTGGGCGAGTCACAGACAGCAACCAGTACAGTGTGACGCAGCATTTCAAGCACCTAGACAAGAGCTCTGGACAGGGCCTTCCTGGGGTGTACGTGAACTACGACTTCTCGCCCATCCACGTCAGCATCCAGGAGAAATCCCGCAGCTTCGGGCACTTCCTGACGTCCATGTGTGCCATTGTGGGGGGCACCATCACCATCATGAGTGTGCTGGACAAGGGTATGCACACTGCGCTGCAGTGGGTTGATGCCAGGCGCTCAGGGCGTCGGTTCATGTCGGCCCCACGAGGCTTGCTGTGAGGCCACTTCCCACAAGCTGAGCGCACCCGCTATGCTCCGGATACAAATTGCAAGCATGCACTCCCTGTATGTGTGTGCATGCATCTGCTGCATCTGGCTCGCCGATTGCGAGAGCTTCTCATCAGCTGGGAAGGTCAGGGGGGTTTACGTCACTCAGTTTTTCGCGTTGATAACCAGTTGACCGCGGTCGTGTGCAGCTCCAAATTACATGCAAGAAGGTTTTATTTTTTCAGTTGGGTTCCAAGGTGCATCTTTACAGGAACATTTCGATTGCATTGGCAGCAGCCCAGGACCTGAGGTGCAGCAGTCTCAGGCTGAAACCATCTGTGCCAAGCTCACACACTTGCAAGCAGTAGTCAAGATGATGGGAAGTAGGCGACTACAGACTGAAGCCAAGGCACTGAAGAAAACTTGGGGAACAGAGCTTATCAGAGTGCGTGCGAATGAAACGATTTTGCTTGCCAGACGTGGCAAAGAACTTGCTCCGTTTTGCTCAGGCCCGCCCAGACGTCGACAACTTGTACGAGTTCCATTTTGTAGTGGAGGGAGCTCCTGAGACCGTTTATGAGGGTGGATTTTACCATGGCATGCTCCGGTTTCCTCCAGAATATCCCATGAAGGTTTGTCCACCGCCTGGCTGATTGCGTTGTGAAGTGCCACGTAGTCGCCGCTGCGCAGCCGCCATCCGTATTCATGTATACTCCTTCCGGCCGCTTTGAAACAAACAAAAGGTTGTGCCTCAGTATCAGTGACTACCACCCAGGTATGAACCATGTACAGTGCACTCCCCGCAATCTCAGCACTCACGGGGCACCTCTCTGCAGAGTCATGGAACCCTGTGTGGTCCGTTGGCACGATCATCCAAGGCCTCATCTCCTTCATGTCCAGTGAAGATGTGACAGCTGGTAGCATCACCACTGACAATCAGCTGCGGCGGCAGCTGGCATCCTCCAGCCTCAAGTACAACGTCAAGAACCGCAAGTTCGCCCAGCTGTTTCCCGACTTGCTCAAACTGCACAGCGAGCGCCAGAGCAGGGCCCCCGCAGCTGCGGCTGGGGCATCGGGAGGTGCGTCCTCCCTGCCCTCTAGGTCAAGCCTTGCAGATGCAGACGCCGGCGTTGACCACCCACACCCCCAGGCTGTTGCCACAGCTGGGGCGGCAGCCGACGAGGCGCAGCGCAAGGCCGACGAAGCTGGTGTCTGCGGAAGCGGCTTCACTGGCTTCAGTCTCTTTGTTGCAGGCACGCTCATGTTGGCGGTGCTGTTTGTGCTGCTCGGTGATTCCGATGTAGACGGTGCCAACGGCAGTGCGGACTATGAGCTGTAGCTGGCGACATGCAGTTTAATGAATTCAAACTTCCGGGCTATGAACGCAGGTGCATGTTACTCATAGCGTTGTGTCGCTTCAGTGCTGCCATAAGCAGCTCCACTGCAGTAGGGGGGGGCGCATCGTTGGCTGGCGGGGGCATGCCCGGCACGCTCCATCCGTGTAGTGCCAAAGGCACCCCACCCGCCCAGCGCTGCAACTGCAGCCCAAGTGCAGACAGCTTTGCAGCTGATGTGTCTGCTGCAGTGGTGTGTTGAGATGGCGTTGTGTGTGCAGCGATGCTGCTGCCCGCACCGGGCATGGCGGCAGGTGGCAGGGGCCCAGCTGCGCCAGGCAAGCCGTCAGATATCAGCGCGGCGTCATTAGAAGCCAGCATGTCCATTTCGTCTGCTGGTGCATGGGTGGTGCTGCTGGTGGGCAGCTGCCCCAACAGCAGCCCCCGCTGCCCGGGGCGGCGTCCAGCCTTGAAGGCGTACGGGTTCCCAAACAGCGGCCGCAGGGCCTCCGCCCTGTCTGCGTCGGGGTCCTCTGCTGTGGGATTGCGCAGGTTGTGTTCAGCTGCATGCTGCACTCGCTGAGCGTAATTTGACATGAGTTGGGCTGGCACAGAGTGCCGTAGGGTGCTGGCGGCGGTGCTCTCCGTGGGCTGAACTCCCCCCACTGGGGGCTCGCAGTCATCCTGATTGTGCGCAACGTAGCTATATCCGCTGGCAGATGACATGAGGCTACTCACACTGCCCGTTGAACACACACTGGTCGTGTCCGAGGCGCCTGCTCCGTCGCCTGGCCCCGCCTCCTTGAAGCCGGTGACCTCCTCCAGAGGGGGCACCCGGCTCTGGCTGCACAACTCGCCGCTGAGCTGGTCAGTGGATTTCTGCGCATAGTTGAGCCAATCAAATGCCTCCATGGGCGGCATGTGTCTATGACACCGCACCAGCCCCGCCATGACATCCTGCTGTCCCGGGGGCAGCAGACAGTCCCGCACCACCTGGTCCAGGCAGTATGGCGCCAGGGCAGTCATGAGCGGCGACAGGTAGTACCCTGGCACCCGCTCCAGGTACTCCGTGAAGGCCTGGCGCCACACCGGCTCCGCCTCGGCGGCGTGGGCCAGCAGCGGCAGGCTGCCGGGCTTGTACAGCTGCTGGTGCCGCCGCCGCCACGCCACTTCTGCTGCACGCGGCATAGCCTGGGCGCTTTCATGCAGCTGACTGAGCAGCTCAAACAGCGTGGAGTAGTCCCATGGCAGCAGCACTAGCACCCCCATGACAGGCCTGGCGGCCCCCTGTGCCACCCCCTGGGGGTTCTTAGGGATGTCCCGCACAAGCTTGTCCTCGGACATCGCCAAGAAACCGCAGCGGGTCCTCAGAGGCGTGTTGTGCCCTTGCCACAGCTCGTCCCACGGGCCCGTGGCATCGGCACCCAGCTGCGGCTCAGGCAGCCCGTGCTCGCGCAGAACAGAAGTGAAGGAGCGGTCTTCGTGCAGAAGGCTGCTAATCGCAGAGTCCTGCCGCCACTGCGCCTCAGGGCTGCGTCGGGATGTGCTGGCTTGCCGCGCGGCTGCAGCGGCGGCGGCGGACTGCAGGACGTGCTGACGCCTGCGGGCTATGTGCCAGGAGCGCGTGGTGCCGCTGCCAGACACAGCCACAGACCATGCAACACTAGCAGACAGCTCGTCAGGTGGTGTAGAGCTGCTAGTGGCTGCAGCCCTTGCTGCTCGATTCCTCAGCTGGGCTGCCGCGGCGTGGGCAGCGAAGAGGGCGTCCGTCACGGCGCACTTCTGCACATCGTACACATCTGCAGGGAAGGCAAGCTTATGCAGCACATGAGCCACGGCCTCCTTGTTGTGGGGCGTGGCGTCGGGCAGCAGGACAAGGGTGGGGTGGGGGGGGCGGGGGGGCAGCACGTGGGGGGGCACCGCCTCCAGGCCCTGCTGGGGCCGCCGACTGCCGCCCTTGGAGCTGGCGGCTCCAGCAGAGGCTTCTTGTGCTGCAGTGACCCCTCTGCATGGCAGGAAAGGCTCTGGGATGGGCCACACGCCTGCCCCAGGCATGTCCCCCCCCAGCTGCCGGGGGGTAATCTGCCGCGTGCGCAGCAGCAGGGGGGCGGCGCCGCTGCCGCTCAGAGCAGAAATGGTGCACTCGTCGCCAGGCCGTCCCACCTGCAGGTGTACCTTGGGCCCCGTTTGCTGCAGCTTGGCCAGCAGCTCCTGCACGCGTCGCAGGGCGGCCTTGAGCGAGGACACAGCCACCGCACGCCCCCCCCCAGCGGCACACAGGGCATGCAGCCGCCCATGCACTTCATCTGTGCCTGGTGTGTGACCCTTGAGCTGCAAAGCGTATATGCGGGTGCCCCAGTTGTTCAAGTGGCTGCCCAGTGCGCCCACTAGGCTCCTGCATGCGGCAGGCTGCGGGAACACGGTGCCGCTGGCGCCCTCTCCAGCGGCTCCCAGAGGCGTCAATAGGGACACGCCACAAGAAGACCTGGGCAGAGAGGGTGGCACGAAGAGTGCTGCGGGTGTGGCACTACTGGCTGCGGAGCGGGCGGTGTGCTGTGCCAGCAGGCCTGCGAAGGGGGCAGCTGCACCCTGCAAGGAGCTGCCCACGCCCCCCTCTAAGCCGCCAGCGTCCGTGAGCAAGAGGATGAATTGTGATTCAGCTAGCCAGGGCTTCTGGCCTTCCAGCCAGGTGTCTCGTCGGCCGCTGCATGTGTGGGTGGCCCACATGCCAAGGGCCAGCCGCACGCTGTGCTGCACATCTCCCACATCACCCAGTCTTACATTTCGTAGCCGTGGGAGTAGCTCGTTGGTAGGCGTGTTCCAGTCCACAATAATGTCATCTGGGGGTGGGGACGTACAAAGTATGACATGCTCCTCGGGGGCAGTGTGACCTGCTCGCAAGCGAGCTTTGACCAAGCTCTCAGCCTGCACGAATAAAGTCTGCCTGTGTGCCTCACATCAGCAGCAAATCAACGTACTGCTGCCTTGGCATGATCCAGTAAACTCAATCCATCCTCTGCCAAACGCCCCATTGAGGCACTGTTGTCAAGCACGATGGTGAGAGCCATGGATCACTGAATTTGAAACTCCGCTGAAACACCTGTGCTCCCGAACCTGCAAGCCCACTCAAACCAAGCATGTGACATACTACTACAAACAGAGACATACGAAGGGGCGATCCCATCCAAATCATTTGCTGTGGTTGTGACAACGCAGGCAACGCAGTGTTGGCAGCCATGGGAAAGAGGATTTGCTACAGGGGCCCCATATCATCGCACTTGCTATCGAGCCGCTGCACCAAGAGCTAGGAAGAACCTTGACAAATAACTCTCAAGAGTGGCATAATATTTCCTCGTGAATGTGTGGGCTGCAGGTTGAAGCTGAGTGCAGATTGTGATCACAAAGCTGCTAGCTCCTACAAAATACAACACCAAGCTTCTGGGACGATGAAGCATTTCTTTGTACCTGTACAGCTAGCTGCTCTGTGCACAGTGGCCCTGGCGGCCAGCGTCCACGATTCAATTGATTCTGCTTACTTGCATGCAGGTCTCAACCCAGTGCATTCCAAACCGAATTCCAAGTGAGTATTTGGCGTGTTTGCGCCAACAGAATCATCCGAACCTGCCGAGCGAGCGCAGGACAGGCGAGTTGCGCGCTGTGCGGAAAGCCACTGACTGTGAGAACTTCAAGCTTGAGGACATTTTGCCTGGTTGCTTTGGGCTGCCAAATGAAATCGTGGGTGTTTTGCTGCTCCTGCCCTGGGGTCTATCTATCACGCCCTGCGACCTCGCAGCACCCGCACACGGACCCAGTTTTGCAAGTGGGCACGCTCAATGTTTCGAGCGAAGGTACAGCAGTGTTTCCTGTTAGGTGCGTTGTGTGCTTGCTCGCAAGTATGTGCATGTCTGATTTTGGCTCGGTGGTTGCAGGGGCACCGAGCTCGTGATCATTCCCTTGGACGGAGCGGTGCATCTTGAGAATGGGCTTGGCCAGAGCAGCAACGCCGCCAAGGACGAGATCATCTGGCTGTCTGCAGGCAGTGGGAGCGTGATCACGCTGAAGAGCACCTCAGGCAGCAACAGTGGTGCTCTGTTGCTGGTGTTTGACACCCCCCTCTCGCGCAAGGCAGAGCAGCCGCATTTCCAGCACTTCGCCAAGGCAGCCCTGCAGCCATTCAAGGTGCCCACTGCCAGCGGTGTGGGCAGTATGGTGCTGTACTCTGGGGCAATGCACGAGCACCATGGCCCAGTGCACTCCTACACTGTGGCGCTGGTGGGCATCGCTCGCTTTGCGGAGGGGGCAGTCGGGGAGCTGCACATCCCCGCCCCCAAAACAGGCATGTTGTTCGTCCTGCAGGGCAAGGCTCGCTTTGGTGGCTCTAAGCCTGGCACCGGTGGGCGTCTGGGACGCTTTGGCTCAACAGGGCAGCTGCTGCGTCTGACGCACCCCACCCGGTTTGGGGGGGTGCAGCACGACAAGGAGCACGCCCACCACAGATTTGCCAAGGCGGGCACGGGCTTCACTGACGACGTGTGGGTGCACAACATCGCGGGGCATGGAGAGCTGGTGGTGGCCATCGTGGGCGGCCTGCCGGCGCAGCATGGCGACGAGGTGAATGTGCGGGGGGCCGTGTCCCTCCCAGCCGGCGCAGACCTGCAGCAGTTCTTCAGCGACGCGCAGACCGGGCACTGGACAGAGAAGAAGGGGCACTTCCACACGCCCACTTCGCATGGGCACTCTGCGGAGGATGGGCCCACTCTGGCAGAGCTGGAGGAGATGGCTGGCATGGAGCACTCCCACCGCAGCGATGTGCTGGCGGGAGACGCGCAGCTGGATGAAGAGGAGGACCACGACGAACTGTGAGGCGTCGGAGGGGTTGTGTTGACTTAGTGTGTTGTTTGTTGAATTTCATTGTGTTAGGTTGTGTTACTGTTGGCGGGGCTCACACCTCGTCGTCATCAGCAGTGTCCTTGAAGGTGACCATGGCATCCACTTTGTGCACCTTGGTGGTGAAGGACCGCAAGCGCACCTCTGCGCTGTTTTGGATGTACTGGGGGTCGCTCTCCTCCCACGCCTTGGGCACGGCGGCCTGCTTGTCGGTGTACACCAGAAGGTCGAAGGCACACGCCTCGTCCAGCAGCGGCAGGAAGGTCACCGTGGCCGTGATCTGGCGAATGACCGCCTGGATCTCCTTCTGAATTTCCTTGACGCCCTTTTCCTTGCCGGGCCTGTGCGGGCGCAGCAGTGGGGTGAGCGTGACGAGACGAAGCGGTGCGGTGTGCTGCTTACCCAGAAGTTGTCACGGCTTTGTCTGTCTCAATATTGAACACCCATCTCTCAAGTGTATCGCCACTTTCTACACCCTTGATGACGACAACAAGTTTCTGAATTGAACCAGCCGACAGCCACTCTGCAAACAGTAGTCAGCCTAATGGCAGCTTGTCGCTCTGGCGAAGTGCGCCCCTCACCTGACAATTGCGACAAGACCTGAGCCAAGTAAGTTTTGAGACCATCGTCTACTGTTACAAGTAAAGATAGTCCATATTTGCTGACAGGTGTAAATGTCTCAGGGGGGTAGATGCCTCTCTGGTATAAAATACTGCAACCAAATTCCGCGCATGGCAGCTGCTTTCAATATCCACACGCTCCAACTCGACAAGTCGTACCTGTTGATGCTGTAACCAAAAAACTCAGTCACAATCTCAACGGAGCCCTTGAGCGTGATTTCACTTTTGGAAGCTGTCCCCGAGGCAGCCTGTACAAGAATGTACATAATAATTGTCTGGCGTTACTGGTAACGTGTGCACGAGTGGAACTCTCACCATACTGTACGAAGTTGGTTGCTGCAGTGGAGAGCGTTTGCGCCACAGGCAGAAATACCTACAACCAGAGAAATCTCGTTGAATTACGTTGAATAGCAGCCGCAATTTCCTCCTGATGTTCAAGTGTGCGGCTGCCCCCCTCCCATGTTTGCCCCCCCCACCTATTGCGCACACACACATGACAGTTCCCAGGCATGGGCCATAACAACCGCCCCACTTCATTTAGGATTCATTGCCGCCTCCCTGACTGCCCCCTTGTCTGCTCTGGGCATGATACCGTACAAAGCAGACGCCCTATATGAGCCACGCCATGCGTGTGCCATCCGTCACCTCCGATTCCTCCCATACAGCGGGGCCGTAGATCTTCCTCCTGACACACTCCAGCGTGAACGCTGCCATGTGTCGCCATGTTTGGGCAACGGCAGATATGAACTCCCTCACGTGCTTCTGCAGCCTCGACCCCTCCTCGTCCCCCACCCGCCGCAAAATGGCGCTGGCGTGCGGAATGTCTGCCTGCCGAATGCGCATGGACAGCTGACGCCAGTCAACACACCCATCAAACGGGAGCACACCAGTGTCGCCAATCACCACGGGCACCGCGCCGTACTGCATGGCTTCCAGCAGCCGGAAGGAGTGGAACCCGTGCCCCCGCGGCGCAAACGCGAACTTGCTGTGCTGCAGGACATCGCTGAAGTCCTGTGGAGCTCCGCTACTTTCCGAAACGATGTCAATGCACCGCACAACCGAGTCGCTGGCCCTGTCTGTGGCGAAGGCGGAGTGCAGGGCGTGCCGAGTGTGCTCGCTGTCCGTGGAGCAGCGTCCCACGAAAGAAGACAACAATCGGCGTTGGGCAAATGGAAGGACGGGGCCTTGCCCTTCAGGGTCCATATGCCTGGGGATTTGGTGCACCAGCTGCATGGTGTGGTCGTACGCTGCCCGGTAGCACTTGGTGGAAAAAGTGCTGCGCAAGTGTGCTGCGTAGTCGGCTTCCATCTGGGGGCAATCGTCGTCATCAAACTGGGCTGCCAGTATATGGTTCTGCCCTTGGTTCCAGGTGGGCAGATCTCGGAGAGCAGCAGTCAGCCTGAACTGGAACAAGCCGTGCTTGCACATGCCGTCCACAGGCAGATTAGGCACAAGTATGCAGGCCTCGGAAGGGTCTTGCGTGGCAAACTTGGATATTCTCCATGTGGACAACAGCACCTCCAGGCGTTGTTTGTCTGGGCAGCTGCCGGAGGACAAGGTGCTGTCCATGAGGGCGCTGGTGACGGCATCCTGCCGGGGGTACACATACACCTTGAAGCCAGATGCGCTGCTGGAGCACTTGTTGCGGTCAAAGCACTGTGGCCGATACGAGGTCCGCCAAGTTGGCACCAGCTGCCCTGGCCATGTGACATTGCGCCCCTGCGGGGCGTAGGGGGCAAATGAGCACAGGTGGGCATTTGTTGACGCCTCTGGGGCCCCAAAGAAAAACAACCCCACAAATGTGCGCGGGCCTAAGGAAGCCAGCCACAGCAGTGATGTGGTCAACAGGTACAGGACACTGCCCAGGGCGGCTGACTTGCAGCCCACGGGGGCGGCGGCTGTGCGCCTGCCCACAGCCGCCGCCCCGGGCGACGCTGCTGCAGGCCCCGCGTAGAAGTCCCCATCAAGCGGCAGGGACTGAGAATACTGCTTCACTTGGCCACCATTTGCACTGCGCTTGCCAGCTAAGGATACCTTTGCGCCCCACCAGCTGCAGGCAACGGCAGCCGCCCCGCTGGCCAGGGCTCCCACCACAGTGGCACTCTTTGCAGCTCCCAGCCCCGGATGCAGCACGGAGAGTGATGCCAGGTAGTAGCTCATAACAACGACTGCAACCAACGCGGATGCCATTGCCAATAGTGGGCGTCTGGCTGACACACAGGCACGCAACGAAGCAGGAATGCCGTGGGACCGCCGTGCTTGTCGGGGCTGCTGCCTATCATCGGCACAGCGGCACAGCCCTGCCAAGGAATCCGTCATCCATACACCCACACTACACAATAAAAGGGTGGTGCCTGTCCAAATGTCCCACACACCCCCGGAGGCAGTCCGACACCGAGCGAAGTCCAACGAGCACGCATCCAAATACAAGCAGTACTCTTGTGGCTTCCCGCATACGATACCTATCAAAATATAACATAAAGCAAGAAGAGTACAAACACACACACAAACGGCTTCTGCATGCGCAGCTTTGATTTGTCTGAAGCTGCTTCGAGCAGCTGCCGCCGCACAAGAAATGTATCGCATACTGCGCCGTTGATATGGAATCAGCAGTTCACCACACAAGCATTGAGCCAGGAAAGCGCGGAACCGAAATACTCTTTATTCTGGGAGGACTGCTTGTGTAGTGTCTTGTTTAACGATATGACGGACCGTCACACTTGTTTCCACTCTGCACTGCAGCTGTCATGGGAGACCCCCCTCATGTCAGCTCAGCAGACCCCTCAGTCTTGGCGTTGGAGGCCTGCTGGAAGTGAGGGGCTGGCGATGAGAGCAGCTCGTGCCTGTCGAAGTCACTCCCCAAGGAGATCTCTGAAAAGCAATGAGTGAGTTGATCGTGGTATCATTTTTTGATTCACCGCTCGTCACCACCTGGGCAGAGCAGGCCCTCACAACCGAAAACTTTGTCCTGAATCAGGAACAGCCTATACGACAGATTGAGCCTTCCCCATATCGGGGTGGGTGAGCTTCTACCCGCTTTTGTCGTAACAATCAGGTGTATTTGATTGCACGTGCACGCTTTCATCCCCCCCTTGTTTCACTAGCCTTATACCAAAGGCGACCCACACCGTTTCGCAGGTTTCAATCACGGCTGGGATGCCAGGAAAATTTTCATCGGGTTCTCCAAATTAATGTAGCCAGATAGGAAGAGCGCACGTATGAGCAGCCCGATTTTTCTTGTGCTACCTCAGAAAGCCCACATTGCTTTGCATTGGCTCAAGGTGCAATTTATCTGCCCGCTTGCCAAATCGAACACGAGGTTGATCTCACTGATTTAAGCATGCGGTCTGGAAAGCGTGAGAGTACATCTGGCGCACCGTATGATGGCGGCTCGTTTTCCCCAAGCGTTGGCCGTGCAGCTAGCCGAGTCAGTGAAGACATCGCCCATGACCTGAGCAGCTGCACAGATAAGACAGCAGCTGCCCTGAGGCGAACTAGTCTGGTTAGGAATGGTTTCTGTCCCGGGGGACCGGAACACTGGCTAGCACATGTTATTTGGTGCCCAGCTGTGAAGGTGAAATTGGCGTTTGCACGAAACCCCGCATCGAAGCGCACGCACACTTGCCACTGCAGGAGCCTGCAGCAACTCAAACGATCTTGAAATCTGTTGATTCCGGTGCTCAGACTGATGATCATATTCCACGACGAAAGCAGCCTTACCAAGGTCGCTTGCGGGAGTTGAGCTTGTCACCTCAAACAGGACAACGCTTGCACAGACACAATGGAGCGTTTATGGGTCTGATTGCTGCATCAGGCTCTGTGGATGAATATGGATCAGATGGTCGCTCCTGGTCAGATGCTGGAAGCGACTCTGAGGCTGCAAGCCAAGAATCAGCTGCAAGTGAACAAACCTCGTCTCACATGCAACCCCAGCCTAAGCTCTCGGTGCAAGTCCAGGACAAGCGATTCCACAAGGATGAATTGGATATTTTTGCTTCTCCACATAGGCCTCAGTTCCAGAAGCTGCAAAAGAAGTATGCAGTTCGTGGGATAAGTGCAGGCGTTCAAACGGACAAAACGGCTGCCTCGCGCGACTTCGGAACCCAAGCGCAATTTGATGCTTTTGCAAGTATAACGGGCGTTGAAAAAAGAATTCAGCTGTTTGAATCTGCTCGATTCACAGAAGATGGTCCTTCTGTGATAAAATTCTTTGCAGAGTACAAGTTGAGTGCTAAGTTTGCGCTCGAAAACACCAATGTGCACAGTGGTTTCAAGTCCAGACAAGAGTTCAACTTGCAAGAGCTGAGACCAGCTGAGGTTGGGGAGTTAAAATCTCTTGCTGCACTGCATCTCTCCCGTGTGCTTGATCAGCACAAGCAAACTCCAGCTGTTCACACGCCAGGTGCCAGTTTGGTGTCCTCGTTAAAGCTGCTGCAAAGCGTTCTACTTGGCGGCCAGGCGGATGCACACACTGTTGTTTTGAGAGCGCGCACAGACTTTACCAATGCCTCTCATCCATTGTTTAGTGAGTACCAGCAAGCTGACCGCTTGATTAGGGCGCAGCTTGGAACCAAGGCCCAGGCAGCGGCCGAGTCAACAGCTGTGGCGAACTTAGCCAACGCAGAGCTGTTCATGCTGGACACCTTTGTCTGTGCCACAGCAGAACTTTCAAACTTCAAACTTTCACTGGACGGGGTCATGCATGCTTGTTCAAACGTCAAAATTCGTGAAGCAGCAATGCGCTGGACGGCAACTGTTCGGGAAGAGATGCGGCGCTTAGTGCAACGGCAGCTTGAAGAGGCCACAGAGAGCCAGGGTGAAGCTGCTGAAAATGGATTGGAAGGTTCAACTGATAAAGCCGCGGAAAACGCTCCTCAATCGTTCGCCGAATCTGTCCTGGGGTCCGGAAAGTTTTCTGACTGGATATCGCTGGCACAAATTGTTCGACCTCTTGAGGACGAACCGGTCAAGATGTCCATCAAAATGAGGCACAGGATTGAACTTTACGGTGAAGAGCGCGTGATTCACTTCCTAGAAGCTTTGCAGGTCCCACTCGACCTCGGATACAGTGACGAATCAGGCACCTTCAGGCCGTCGCAAGCCTTGCAAGCGATCGAAGACAAGTTAGAGGCTGAGCCTCATCTCGCCACTTTGCCATCGAGACACAAGCGGGAGCTGAACAGATTTGTATTCGAAGTTCAAAATCTAGAAAGCTTGGCCATTGTTCGCTTTTCTGCGACCTACGTCGAGCTGCTGTCCGCCCAGAAAAGCGGAATTTTGCGACTTGCCGACTCACACATAGCTACCCTGGAGAAAGCAGAGCGCGCTCGCCACTTGAGAACATATGCGAAAACACAGGAAAGAAAGTACGCAGCAAAGCTTCAAGGAAATATCAGCGGAATTTTACAATTGGCTGCTGGCTCGCATCAAGCGAGTTTTGCTTCCAGGGACGCTGCAGCTTCTCAAATCCAGGCTTGCTTCCGGGCCTACGTTATTAGACGCAGCATGCACCATGTCAAGCTATTGACAGCAGTCCTTAAAGCAGACGCTAAAGCTCGTCAGCAGGTGCGCCACAAGATTGCTGTTCCACGCTGCTCAAACATCCGACATTGGCTGTCAGGAGTCACACCCTGGAGCTTGGGCAGTAGCTCGTCTCGTGGGCTGCTTGACTTCCACCTGGCCTCACCGACTTCTCAAAGAAGCTTACTGCATGCTGAACACTTGGCTTTCAATCGTCCTCACGTGTCCGTGAAAAACGATTTGCTGGATCTTTACCTTGAACAAACAACGGCGTACAGCAACTTCGCTGTGGCTGAAATGAATGGTGGTGCAATTTGGCGCCCACCAGTTACAACAGTGAGATTTGTTGGCCAGCAATGGAAGCAGCACTTCAGTTCTGCACCAGAAGTTTCGGCTGCAGGAGCTTTCTCTGGTGCTTCTGTCACACGTGGGTCAAGCGGATTCACTCATTCCAGCACGACAAGTGCCAAACCCAGCGAATTGGTGCAGTCAGCAACTCAAGCTGTGCAGAAGTTCACTAGCGTTGCGCTTTCTCCACCTGGTTCACCCAGGGCAATACAAAATCAGCTGAAAGAGTTCAGGTGGGATGCTGTGCCTGCAAAGTTGGGAGCATTTGATACCGAGGCGCACCTGATAAGCGGAACATCTGAAGCAGCGATGCCTGGTATGAGTTGCCCCAAGCTCGACACCCAAGCTTCAGAAACGACAGAGCACGCCATCACTGAAACAGAGGTGGCTGAGTTCGTCAGTCCCTTCGAACTGATTCCTCTTGGCCTGGAGCAAACTGTGGATGCTTTGCTAGACTCGAGCAAGTACAAGCGTATTCAGCAAAACTGGCACACGTGGAGATCAAGAATGCAAGCTTCGGGGCAGACACCGCAAGCGAAAACGAAGCCGAAGAGCTTGTACAGTGCCGACCCCAATCTCATCAGGAGCCTTCCTACTGCAAGCAGTGGCCCCGCTTCAGTGCAAACATCAAGAACACTTGACACAAGAGCCGCGTCTGTCCGATTTGATCTACCAAGGGGCGCCAAGGAGATCATGGACCTGGAGCAGGTATCTTATGACTGGGATGCATACTTCGCACAAGAACGCAAAATGTTCAGCGGCACCACGAACAAAGACAGTGCTCCCGTTGAAGCTGCAGTCGGCGAGCTATACACTGGTCAAGGTAGTATTCGCAGCACCGCCACCCCCCTGGAGCGAGCAACTTTATTCAACCGCTATTTGCACACTGCAGGACAGCATCGAGAGCCAATGGTCACGAAACAGCCGAGGCCACAGAGCGCCACAGTTACTGCCATTAGGCAATGGCAGTCAAGGGGGTCATCTGAGTCCAAGCCGAAAAGCGCCACACAGAGTCTCACCGCTCACAAGTACACAGTGGTTGACGCTCGCACGATGCGAAGAAACTCGAGTGTTGCAAAGCTTCAATCTCGTAGCCCAGCAGCCAAGTACTCTAGGTACACAACGAAAGCGACCAGCAAGACCAAGTACCTGGCGCGTCCGCAAAGTGCCCATGCCACTCTCCGAGGCAGTGCTGGTGCTGTCCCTTCCACGGGTGTGGGTGGTGCCAGAGTGGCAGTTGGTCCGACGCAGTCCTACCAGGCCCCCAGTCAAGGCACTGCTTGGGCTTTTGTGCAGGCAGGTGGTGCTGCAGCTCCTATACCCACACGCCACCACGGCCGTTCAATTGGTAACCACTATGCAGATGTTTGGAGCAGCAACAAGGGCCAAATCAACGTGGATGGCAAGTGGACGACCAAGCGCAAAGTCAAACTTCATGGATACGACCAGTTTGGCATGGCGAAGTAGGCATACACACCTGAAAAACCAATTTATTCATCTCCTTTCAGCGTGCTCGTCTTTGTGTTCATCGAAGTCTGAGAAATCGTCTGACGATGCTCCAGCAGCAACTTCTGAATCAATGCCATCATCCTTTGATTGCTGTAGCACACCCGCAATCATGTTTAAGTCATCAGTGGTAATGTTCCCATCCTTGTCCATGTCCAGCAGGTCTCCCAGCGCATGCACGTCGGTTTCCTGCAGGCCCTTCACCTTTAGCAGGCGGCGCATGACATCCTCCAGCTCGGCGCGGCTCAACACGCCGTCCCTGTCGCGGTCCAGCAGATGCAGCTTGTCCCCAATGGCGGTGTCCACGCTGTCCACTTGCCCCTCCAGACGCGACAGCATCGTGTCCAGCATGGACTGCACGCTGTTGGGGGCCTCCTTCTTGTCGGAGCCCTTGCGGGATTTGCCGCCGATGCGGTCCTCCTCCTCGCTGCCGGGGGTGCCCCCCCGCTGGGCGGCGCCCTCGTCGCCCGGCTTCTTGCGGTCAATGCGGCCCTTGGCCAGCATCTTCTCGGCCTGCTCCTGCATGCGGGTGGCCTTGATGCGGGCCAGGGTAGCGCGCTCCTGCAGCACGGCGCTGTCGCTGGCCAGCATGGACAGCGTGGAAATGGACTCAGCCGTCAGCCCGGCATCCTTGCCCATCTTCTCAATGCGCTCGGGGTCGATCAGGTCGCCGTCCTGCAGCGTGGATTCGTCACCCAGCTGCAACTTGCTGCGCACATCATCCACCGCGGCTCGGTATGTGTCATCCGCCTCGCCCGACAGCAGGCTAAACAGCTCCTCCGCCTTCTTGCCTGCTGCTGCTGCCGCTTCCTCTGCAGCTTGCACCCGTTCCCTGGCCTGGGCCGCCTCCTCTGCGGTGGCGCGCCCCGCGGTGTGCTCTGCCAGCACGTGGCTGCTCTTGGCCCGCACCTCGTCAGCCTTCACAGTGGCTTCATCAGCTGCCGCTGCAGCATCGCCCGCCTTGCGCTCCATGTCGATGAGCTTCTGCTGGTGCTGCACCGCCTGCAGCTGCAGCTCCCGGCGCTTGATGCTGGAGTCCTTGCTGTCCTCTGCGGTGCCGGACAGGATGGCTTCGTTCAGCACAGTCTCGTCCAGGGCAGCGATGGACTTCTCTAATACACGCTCTGCGGTGCCAGCACTGACCACATGGGACTGCAGCTGGATGGCACGGGACAGGATGAGCATGACGATGGGCACGTTGCGGTTGATGGACAGGTCCAGCCACTGGTCCAGCTGGTGCCGCAGGCCCTCCTTGGTGATGCCTACGCTGCGCATGCCCCGCGCATTGGAAGCCTCTGCCAGCTCCTCCTTGCTCAGCGCGTCCACGCCCTCCCACAGGATCTGCTGGTCGTCCGCTTTGAGGTCCTTCATCTTGGAGCGCAGGCGGTGCCGCATGATGGCCTCGGTGCCGAAGGTGGACACCCCCATGTACCGCGCCATGGCCATGAGCTGCGCCTTGGAGATGTTGTCCAGGGTCATCTCGTCGCTGAAGAGGCTGGCCACAGCCAGCAGCTCCTCACTGTTCAGCGTGTCCCCTGCCCGCGTGCGCTTCAGCAGGGCCAGCATCTCCTCGGCGCCTTTCTTGGTGGCGCCCTCCCCCTTGGCAGCCAGCAGCTTAGAGTACTCCGCGGATGTCTCGGACAGGAACTGCGCCAGCTCCACCCGCAGGGTCAGCTGCCGCTTCAGGTCCTCCTCCTTCTTCAGGTCGGTCTGGAACTGGGAGGGCAGCATGTTGGGGAAAAGGGACAGCGCCACTGGCAGCATCAGCTCCATGAAGGGCACCAGCACGAACACGGAAAAGGGCACCAGGCGGAACAGATCAGACGTTGTGCGTACCAGCAGCTTGCGCTCCCGCCTAGACAGCTTGTGGCCGTTGGCAACCCGCCGCAGTAAGCTGGCACACGTGGACACGTCCTGCCCCAGCAAGCGGAAGCTGAGGTACATGTGGTGCGCTTCCTTCTTGATGAAGTCCCACACGTGCGCCAGCTGTGGGCCCAGGTGGCTGGGGTGCTTCAGCACATCCACCAGCCAAGCTGTGAACAGGCCAGTGTACTTCCTCGCCAAGCCCAGCAACATGGGGGGCAGCGCGGCAGCGCGCTTGGTCAAGTTGGCCAGCTGCAGCCCCTGCAGATCCTTCTTGATTGAGGAGGGCATAGTGACGTTCTCACTCTCCAGCGCCCGACGCATCAGGTCTCTGCTGCTGTAGCGTGGACGGCTACTGCTGGAAGCTGCTGCAGTTGACCCATCTGGACCACCAGCAGGGTATCGAGTATCAACAGGTTTGTCTTCAGTGCCCGATGTTTTGCTGTTGCGCAGGGTTGAGACCTGGTCTTGAGTTTGTCGAGCTGTTTCCGCAGAAGTGGATGACTGTCCAGCTGAGGAGAAAGCTCGCGGAACGGACGAAACTGTCCCAGCAAAGCGACCACTTTGAATGCCTTTCTCTGTGAGAACACAATGCATTTATCAGCATGTGTGCAAACTGATTTTGGGCGAGGAGCTCACTCACCTGATGGACGAGCTTGGTCAGCACGTGTCGCCTGAGCCAGCTGCACAGGACCTCTTCCTGGAATCAAAGACAAGGCTCTGACCAGTGTTGCACGAGAGTGCATAACTTCCTGCAACACGAAAGGTGTGTGTCTGGATTGCGCTTCTGCCCAAAACCAATGGCATCAAAATGCGTATTGCGGGGAAACCAGGCACAACTAACCTTGAGCAACAGAGCAGTTGCCCGTTGCTGGGATGAAAGGGAAATCATTGGAAATAACTGAGTGGCTCACAGCTTCAGAATGGGGATTGCTGCCTGCACTGCAGCTCCGGGCAGTAGTCGGTGCGGAGCAAGTGGCGTTTACGTGAAACTACACTAGGCAATGCCTGAATTGCTGTATCATGTCTTGAGGTATGTACACGCAACGCTAGGGTCATGTAGTCAAGCTGGTACATATTGCTGCTCATCTGCACCTCTGTTTGACTTCATATTGTTCCCTCGACCGGTGCCCCCTTTCGCTTAGCTGAGCCTGCCGACCGCTGCCGTCTTCCTGCTGCCGAAGCAGCTCAGCCATAATTTGTGTCCCCAGGGAACCAATCTGGCCAAGTGAGATTTCTACCAAAATGTGCACAGTCTTCATGCAGCAAGTCTTGCTTGGAGTGCATTGCGTGGGTCATACCTGCCAAGTGAAGTGCGGCACACCTCTTTCTGTAGTCTGCATTTACCCAGCAAGGTCCCAGAACAAGTCCTTGTTGAACAAGCATGCAGCTTACACCACCACTCAGTAAAGTAAGTCCCGCTCATGTGCACTTTGGCAGCTGTGCTCAGCTGCAGCTCTCCGACGAAGTCGTTTCTGTGAGCGGCCACAGTGACCACAAGACTCCTCTGCAGGCCATCGCAGGCACTGGAGCAGCCATGCAGCGCAGAGTCCACACAATAAAACGATTGAAGCCTTTTCAACACCGTGGTACTTTTGGCGTCAGCAGCTTTTGTGCTGCAGGCGGCCCCGCTTCCAGGCGCTGCCTGTCCACCACCCCAATGCACGATGAAGTGAACAGGTACATTGCAGCTCAATCCACAGGGCAGCGA
>Ga0307982_1001315_pt1 | contig 20270 bp, 17 predicted proteins | sample OrgLakmetagen989_FD_201847 | JGI IMG/M metagenome (GOLD analysis project Ga0307982, IMG submission 201847) | Saline water microbial communities from Organic Lake, Antarctica - #989 | ecosystem: Environmental > Aquatic > Non-marine Saline and Alkaline > Saline | place: Antarctica: Organic Lake... | reverse complement strand
CTTCCTGCCCTCTACAAACTATCCTCTTTACGATTTTGACTTGCGCGCAACGCACGCGCGTACACTTCTGCCCGCAGCATTGGCTTCTGTGTCATTTGGGTTTGTATTAGTTCGAGTTCGAGTTCCGACATCGAGCTGGGGCACTCCGGATTTCACATAGTTCGTTTTGCTCTCCTCAGCCCTCAGCTCCTGGTGTAAACATGTACTATACTGTACTACTACACGGAGAAAAGGAGGAGGGCTCCACACTCCACAACCTCGGAAACCAGCGGCTCGCAAAACTTCAACGAAAATCACAGAGAATTCGTTGACGAACAGCCGTCGGTTTTTGTTTCTGCATTTGGTTGATGGCAGAGCACACAGCGCAGCACTACCGTAGCATTTGTTGGATTTTAGATTTGTTTCGCCGCTGAATCCTGCAAACGGCGAGATGCGGGTGCGCTGGATGCATTTAATCTTTCGTGCTTTCGAGATGGCTCACCCCATAGTTACACAAATTCTTATCTTTTACTTTGGTGTGCCTTACTTTCAGGTTTCTCGACTTACTATCGTCGCGCGGGGCGCCCGGCTCATGTCCTCTGGCAACAAGCTGAAGGCGCCGCCCATGGTTTACATTAAAGTAAGGCGTGTCTGATGTGCGAAAATAAGTGATGTTACTGACTGTGGTGGCGCTGCATCCCGTCTTGGAATGTACACCGCCAAGCACAAATTGAGAGGATTTGCTTTGAAATCTTCTTGCACTTGTATCCGGCTCGACATATGCACGCAATTGAGTTACCTTAGCTTTTCATCGGATTGACGCGGTTCCTTCGCGTTTGCAGGGTGAGGAAATGACCAAGTACACTATGGAACTGGTGATGGACCGTTGGATCAACAAGTATTTGGATACGTCAGCATGGCAAAACTTCGACCTGAGTTGTAAGGCGCGCGACGCCTCTGAAGACAAAGTGCTGCACGATGCTGTTGCCGCTGGCGCAGACATTGGTGCCATCTTCAAAGAACCCACCATCACACCGACGGCTGTGCAGCAAAAGCAAATGGGTTTGAAGAAAGCTTGGGGCTCTCCGAACGGCGCCATGCGTCGGGGCTGGAATGGGATCACCATTTCCCGCGACACCATCCACATTGATGGCATTGAGCTGGGGTTCAAAAAGCCCGTGTTCTTCGAGCGGCATGCTGTGGGCGGCGAGTACGGCGCAGGGTGGAAGACCTGCGGCAGGGGGAAGCTGGTGACCACCTTTTTGCCGGAAGACGACACGGCCGCAGCGTATGTGGTGGACAGCCGCACCTTCAGCAACGACGAGAATGTGGCGGTGGTTTACCACAACCCTCTCGACAACGTGAGCGATCTAGCCCACCACTTCTTCAGCCGCTGCCTGGACGCGCAAATTGTGCCGTATGTGGTTACCAAGAAGACGGTCTTCAAGTGGCAGGAGGGATTTTGGCGCATCATGAAAGGGGTATTCGATGAGCACTACAAGGCCAAGTACGAAGCAGCGGGCTTGCTCAAGGATTGTGGCGGCGAGCTTCAGCACCTCATCAGCGACGCCGCTACCATGCAGATCATCCGCTGGACCAAGGGTGGCTTCGGGATGGCGGCGCACAACTACGACGGCGACATGCTGACCGATGAAATTGCTCAGGTGCACCGCTCCCCCGGGTTCATCACCTCGAATCTCATTGGGAAGCGGTCCAGCGACGGCGCCATGATTAAGGTAAAGCATTCTTCGCCAGATTGTCCATCGTTTACAAAAAGCGGTTCCAGTTTTTCTATGTACAATCTTCAATAGTTGATTGACATGTTTTTTTCCTTCGTGTTGCAGGAGTACGAGGCTTCGCACGGCACAGTAGCGGACCTTTGGCACGCGCACCTCCGTGGCGAAGAAACCAGCATGAACCCCCTCGGGATGGCGGAAGCTGCCATTGGCGCCATCGAACACGCTGCCTTCTTGGCCCAAGGCAACAGCGCGTACAGCTCGCTCGAAGACATCAAGCACTTCACGACCTCACTGCGGACGGCCATGCACTCGAGCTTCCGGGAAGGCAAAGGCACCCGGGACATGAGCGGCCCCTCGGGGCTCACCACTGAGGCTTTCGTCGAAGAAGTGGGCACGCGCCTCGACGCGCTCATGGACCCTTCCAAAGCGAAAGTGCAGGAAGCCGCCGATGAAGTTGTGCGCAAGGCAGACCCTCGCTTCCGGCGCAACTTTGACGTGGACAAGGAGGCGATGCTGGCACTCTTCAAGGAGCACGACAAAGACGGCTCGGGCGCCATTTGCTACGACGAGTTCGAAGACATGATCCTCAAGCTGGGTGTTGCCCCTATGAAACACCCCTCGTCAAAAGAAAAGGCACACGAAACTGAGCTCTCCCCATAAGCGAAGTTTGATTTTGTCCGAGCACCAGAGCGCTCCGGTTTTAAAGGTTCATCTAAAAGTTTTGTACACCTCCCCAGATTGAACTCCACCCGCCCCACCTGGAACTAGCTCCTGCCACTGGCGATTATCGAATATTATATACGGCAACACAAACCAAGGAGCCCGGCCTATAAATAATGGGTTTTATGTGGATGTGGGTTGTTGTATATTATTATTCTAGATGCAATTCGCGATGTTAGATATGCGGCCTAAAGGACTAGGATACGATTTACGCCGTAAATTACGCGAGGAAGTAATTTTCAACTATAAGACGAAAATTACGTCACAAAAACCCGCCCATACATTAGTGACGTCACCGTACACCGTATTATCCCCCTGACTCTTCCGGGTGTAACTCATCAGCACAACCACTGCTCGTAGGCACTTTAGAACGGCACCTATTCTGGCAAGGCGTACCACTTCCCTCTGGGCAGAGACCACGCCCGGCGCACAGGCAGAAAGGCAGTGGGCTAGTCAAAGAGAAAGTAGGGAAGTCAGCTGGGAAGGGCAAAGCACTAGCAAAGGAAACCAAACATCTATCTTTTGAACGACTTCTACCGCGTGTATAGCACACGTAAATTACGCGTAAATTACGCGTGTACGTAAATCGCACCCTTGCTAAAGGACAGGCCCGGGTACGGGCACAGATACAAGTGTACTGAGGTCCCTTTAGCCAGCTTCCCTTTTGCGTTTAGGGCGCTTATACTTGCTGAACCCCAAGGAAGAAGAGTTCCTGAATTAGACGGCATCCCTGCACTATCCTGCGAAACATCTCAGATAGAAATAGAAGGGCACTATCAACTTATAACTCGCGATTGCTACTTTTGATCACCTGATTTGACTGCCCGACGTGGCCTCTTCGCCGTATTCTGATCGCATGACCGGGTGTTGTTGAGGGTCTTCCCTCGGTAAATTTAGTGCCTCCGTATAGCTCAAGTGGTAACGAAGGAATCAAACTCACCCGTCTAGCAGGCGTTGAACACCCGTGGCCGATACAACCGTCTGCTACGCAGCTGCTGTAGAAGGCCGTGACTGCCTAGAAATATCCTGCAACTGTAATAGGTTCGGTGTTCGACAGTAAGTCTGCTAAGTTCGGGCAGAAATGGCACTACCCAAGGCTCCTTCGCGATTCTGCATGCGCTGGGCGTGGCGTGCACGTGTAATCATTGATTGCTGGGGTCGGCGAGATCCCATGGTGATAAGCTTACAATCACCATCGGAACGAGCGTGGGGGATAAGGAGCGCAGCTGGTGAAGAATAACCAATTGTCCCTGCATTTGTCAGTTCTTCAGTGCAAAAATTCAATCATCCTCAAGGCTGAAGTCGGTGCCTTCACCCAGCGCTTCTCCTGCCTCTGCTTTCTCCAGCACCTCGAGCAGTGCTTCGGCAGCTTCAGCTGCTGCCTGCACTGCTTCGTAGGTGCGAAAGGCCTCTTCGTCACCTTCAAAGACGCCCAAAAACTCTTCCGAATCCTGCCGTGATTGCCTGCAACAAAGTGTTTGAAGATTGAGAAGGGATAAAGGAAAGGGATAACCTAAATTGGCGTTTAAGTGCCAGTGCCTGCTGCTACTGCTACCGCATGAACTAAGAAAGCAGAGCAAAGACGCGCACCTTATGTTCATGCGCCATTTCTTAAATTGCAAGTTTTGCTTTGCCCCTGAAAGCTCAGCAGCGTCTTTTTGAGCCCCCTCTGGCGCCCTTTCTCCGAGCAGCGAGCGCCAAGTGTGCTCTTCGGGGAAGTTCAAAGGGCGCCCGAGCGGAGCAGCAGCCTCGTCGTATTTGCGCGCAGCCTCTTCCTCAGTGGCAAAGCGCCCCAGGGTGGTTTGCTTACCGTGGGCGTAGATCTGTGCCTTCCATTTGCAGCGTGGTGCATACCAGCTCACACCTCGATAGCGACTCGAAGACGAGCCGACAGGCATTGTTTGAAAATCGTCAGCAACAACTGCAGCTGGAGCTGGTGGTCGTTTGAGAAGCGGTACGGTGCGTCTTTTGCCGTTGCCTCGAGGCGGGTCCCAGTCGAACTCAAGAGCGTTGAGCCGGCGTATGCGCGAAAAGACCTCGCTTGAGGTGCGGCCCTGGGCAAACTTTACCAAAGAGCCGCGCGTTCGCACCGAAGACACTTGAGAGCCCAATTTGAAGCCCCAGCATGCTTGAGGCCACGGCGGCTCCGAAGGGACTACGAAAAGCTGGGGCACGCGCGTGTGGCCGTGCGCTGCTTTGAAGGCTTCAAGTCCAACGCATAGAAGATCAAAAGCTGCAGCGCTAGGGTCCCAGACGAACCCGAGGTCTTTCAAAAGCGCCAACCTCTCGGGATACTTCGCAGCACCTCGCGCACGCAAATTGTGCACTGCGACGCCGATGCGAAAGCCGCCCAGCGATTCAGGCCACCCGTCGGTGTTGTTTTCGGCAGAAGGCACCGTGAAATCACGCGGGACGTTTACATGTGCGTGTAAGGTGCGATAATGCACCAGCGCCAGGTGGAGTCGCTCCCAAGAAGCGTCCGAAGGCTCCCACACGAATCCCATGGCCTCCAGCTGCGCCCACCGAGCCGTGTCCTTCCCGACATAATGGCCTCGCGATCGTATCGCACTCACACGGGCGCCCAATGGTAGTTTCCACACAGCCGATGACCATGGTGGCTTGCTGGGGCAAATGAATTTGATTGGCACGTTCAAGTCGCCGTACAGCTCCTTGTAGGCTAGAAGCGCTTCTACAATGAGGTTGTAGTGGGACTGCAGGCGGCCCCAGATGAAGCCAATCGAATCGAGCTCGGTTCGGCGCGCGGGGAACCTCGCAACGTGGCGCTTCCAAAATTGAATTGAGTAAACCATTGGCCCTAGCTTGAGCCCCCAGCACGGCTCAGGCCACGGTTGCTGCGCAGGGACAACGAACTGGTCTTCGATTACCAAATCGCCAAACTCTTCGCGGTAGAGCTTAAGGGCCTGCGCCAAAGTATTCCATTCTTCGGATGTAGACTCAACAGCCTTGGGCTCGAGAGAGATTTTTGCTGGCGGCGTTGCGAACAGCACAAGAATGATCGGTAATATACCAAGCATCATTGAATCTTTGATTGCTCTGTCAAGCCTCGAAGCAAGTCTCGATTACTACCGCGAGGAGTTCAGAGTACGTATAGATGGTCACGCATCTAGCTGGCATCAAACCTTGTCCGAGCCTTCATTGTGGGCTTCGCACATTTTTTCGAATCTTGTAACACTGGGCATACTCGACGCAAAAATGCCTGCTTACGTTCGCTTGCTCGAACTGATGAAGATTGAAGTTATAAATGCCTACGAAACTATATCGAGGTAGCTAATCGTGAATTTCATTAGCACCTCAATTGAAGACCGAAAATACCTAGTTATGTGCTCCCGCTAGCTATGCGTATATATTCAGTGTATCTTTGAGATATGGTTGGCTTGTAATGGCTAGTTCAATTGACGGTAAGGGGCAGCGATATCTTCTTGTTGATGGGTTGGTAGGGTTCGTAAAAATAAGTAACAGTTTTGACCCAAATAAGTAAATAATTAAGTAAATACGGTAAATACGGTGGTATATACCGTATATTAGGGCGAGAAAGTACCATTTTTAGAATACCGTTTTTTCAGAGTCCCATTTTTCAGGAAAATTCGAAAAATATGTTACTTATTTACCTATAAAATTACTTATTTGGCCACAAAAATTTGCATATATAAGTAATACTTATTTTTATCAACCCTATGGGTTGGGTTGTTGGGTTGTTGGGTTGCTGTTTGCTGTTGTGCTGTTGTGCTGTTGCTGTTGTCATTTCTTGCTCTCTTGTTTCACTCTTGTCGGATATTATGATTGGTGCAACATTTGCCTGGGGCTGGGGTTCCAAAAGTCCAAAATGTTCATCTCATCCTTTCAGCATTTCAGCATTATTCAGCGAGTTCGCATCGAGAGTAAGCTTGTTTGGCGAAGTTATCTCGGTGGCACAAGGCGTGGCCTTGAACACAAGTGTACACGTTGTAAACATCTACTTTGGCTTAGCCTAGAGAAGAATAAAATATGTCCACAGAAACTTCCTTCAAGAGCCTTGCGCTCAAGCGCTATCCAGTCGTGCAGGAGCGCGAAACCGCAGAGGGCCGTTATTGGCGAAAGTTTAAAAAGCCGACTGTAATCAAGTACTCTACGCCTTGCACAAGTCTTCACTTCAATCCTGTTGCACCATTCGATCTAGCTCTATCGTCATCACTATCGGTGGTGCTGCTCGATGTGAAGGCACAGACTGCCAAGAAGACGCTTAGTCGCTTCAACGATGTTGCTTACTCGGCGCGCTTCCGCAATGACGGTCGACTGGTGGCAGCCGGTGGCGAGGAAGGTGTCGTAAGAACGTTTGAAGCGGCGAGTGGCTCGTCTTTGCGGCAGCTCCGAGGCCATAGCGCGCCTGTGCACGCTGTACGTTGGACTCTTGATGGCCTAAGCTTGCTCTCTGCTTCCGACGATAAGAGTCTCCGTGCTTGGGATGTACCTACTGCCGAGTGCTTGTGGACTAAAAGTGGAGCCCACGACGACCACGTGCGCGCGCTGGCTGTTTCTCCTAATAACGTGTCTACTTTTGCCAGCGGCGGTTACGATCACAGTGTCAAGCTATGGGACGCTCGAGACCGATCAGCCAGGTCCGTCTTTACAGTAGACCATGGGGACCCCGTCGAAGACTTGCTCTTTCTGCCTGGTGGGTCCTTATTGTTGAGCTGCGGCGGGAACAACATCAAAGTTTGGGATTTATTAGGCGGAGGACGGGCTGTGCACACGATGAGTAGCCACCAGAAGGTCGTGACCAGCATGTGTCTAGACAGCACGAAGTCGCGGCTTCTCTCTGCAGGGCTTGACGGTCACGTGAAAGTCTACAGCTTGAACAACTACGCCGTTACCCACGGGTTCAAGTACAATGCTCCCGTCTTAAGCCTTGCAATTTCGCCGGATAACACGCAACTCGTTGTTGGCACAAGCGACGGCGAATTGACTACTCGCACGCGCGAGTTGAAGGCCAAGGGCCCTGCGAAGCAAAAGGCGAGTTTACCTCCCGAGCGCATTTCTGGCGGTACTGCCAAGTTTTTCGAGCGTGGCAAGAACGTGAAGGCACCAGTGGAGGCGTCTAAGAATGGCCTTTCTGAAGACGCGAGCAGTGCCTTGCACCAGCGGAAGCAGCGCCTTCGGCCGTTTGATGCAGCGTTGCGCAAGTATCGCTACCATGAAGCCTTAGATGCTGCCTTGGCCTCGCGCAACCCGACTGTAGTGGTGACCGTGTTAGAAGAGTTGGTGTACCGAGCAGGCCTTCTGAAAGCACTCGCAGGAAGAGACGAAGTCACTCTCGAGCCGCTCCTTTCTTTCCTTGCGCGCTACACCACGAACCCGCGGTTCGCGCCACTCCTCGTCGATGTCGGAAGCGCCGTGTTTGAGACCTACAAAGCAGTGCTCGGCCAGAGCGAAGCCATTGACGAACTTTTCACCAAACTCGGTCGCCAAGTGAAGCTTGAAATTGGCTTTCAACAGGACTTACTTGGCTTGCTCGGTACCATGGACGCTGTCATGAGCGCACCCGCCGCTTCTGGAGAGAAAGCGTGACGTGAAGGCTACTCGACTCCACTTCACACTTCAGCCATGTAGGCGCTGCCCGTGAACACGAGAGGAGAAGTATTTCGCTTCGTTTTCTTACTGAGGTGGTTATGAATATTTTTATGGTTGCGACGTTTAACGAAACGACTTCCTTCGAGGAGCAACCAAGTAACGAATAAGGATCGAAGGAAGATAGGCCGATGGCCCTGCCGGACTTGCTATTATAAATATACAGATACAACTGAATTAGATGCTATTTCGCAGTTCACCCAGGAACTTAAAGCAATATCCACCCCTATATGCACAATCTCCACAACCCCAATTGACTGCTTTCTGTATCTCTGCTCTCCCCATGTCCCAATTGCGATATGAGTGGTTTATCTGTTTATCTGGTTTATCTTTTTCTTTGTTCTTTACTGATTGTAGGTCATGGGTCCTGGGTTATTTACTATTTAAATTTATATAGTAGAGGGAATTGGAATTGATATAATGTCTACTTCCATCTTCTATCTACTTCAGCGCAGGCGCTGCCATCTCCGTTAGATTAAGGCGATTACAGTTCCACAGCCACAGCGACTCCGCGCAGACACCCATTTCATCTCTCTGGTGAGCCCGCTATGTAAAGCAGGAGTAATAGGACGCCAATATATCCTCAGGGTCCGGTGGGCTTTCAGTGAAGTACGAATGCGTGCGAAGATGTTCGAGCGTTACTGGCAAAGCGCCGCTGCGAGAAGGCGCCCGACAGCAGCGCAGAATCGCCTTGAGTGGTGGTGACATCTCAGCCGATTGTACCACTACTGGAATGGTCAACGAAGGGCGAGTGGGACGCGAATGGCGACGAGAAAAGCAATAAAAATGAAGGTTGCTTCGGCCAGGCGTGAGCGCCTCCATGGCAATGTGGCACTGCTGGTTGGCTCCTTCAGGCGCCACGTGCAAAGAATCGCCAAATGCGAGCTCCACCGGCGCACTGCCGTCTACGCTCGATAAGGTCTGCACTTCCGGGAAGTGCCAGCGGTCTTCGTGCCGCGAAGGGCTATCGAGCACCAATTCGAACCGCTCGCCGGGTCGGAGATATATGCCGGCGTAGGCCTCGCTTTCGTGCACCTTCTTCACCGGCCTGGCATCGAAGGTGGTTGTCGTGGAGGCAGAGCCCCTAAAGGACAAAGCGATATCGTCCACGAAGTCTGCAAATATTCGAAGTAAGTGTGCTGAGCGCTGCACAACTGCCTCGGATGCACCTGACGCGTCGTTCAAGGGTACAAACGAAAAATTGCCAAGCCGCACCCCTAAACCGTCGTTCGAAATGAGCACATTGCGGAGCGAAGCGGTGGCGCCAAAGGAATAGCAACTCTGCTGGTCGAAATCGTCAAGCGCGCCCAGCAGTGATACAACCCAGTGCTGAAAAAGAGGTGAGGCCTCGCTGATCGACACATTGCGGTGGCTGCTCCTGGCTCGGGCAACTAAAGACGCCACACTTGTGCTCTGGGCGTATTCATAGGTAAAGTTTACTGAGTCCGCGTTTGACTCATCTACACCATGCACCCCCAGCCAATGGGGTGAGAGCGCTAATTGTTTGTGGGCATCATAAGCACGCCAGGCGTGCGGTAGAGTGGCAGCCGTTCGCGGCACGACCACCGAGAGGGCGTGCACGTCAACTGAGGTGCTGCCGCCGTGCTCTTTTGAGTCCTTGTTGCTGCGCGTCCCGATCACGTGCGAGCAGTGTCCTGAGGGGCCACATAGAAGGCCAAATGTGTCAGGTAGACTACGCTGCGCCGGAGCAGGACGCAACTTCCGTAGCCGCCGTTTCTGTAGGTGGGCCTCGATGACTGGAAGGTGTTCCCGTTGCCAAACTTGCGGGTTTGAGCTCGATGGAGTCGTTGCACCGAGACCGTTGTGGACCAACTCTCGAACTTGATTTGCGTCAATCAACGCACCCTGCCGCTCCAACAACTGCTGCGTTTGAGCGTTCTGCTTCGAGAAAGAATCCTCCAAGGCGTGGAGCATTGTGAGGAGCTGGCGAGTTTGCTCCTCATCCAACTTAGATACGTCCCATCCTTCTACTAACTGAACCAACACATTCACTTCCTCTTCTATTTGTAAAAGATTGGATGATATTTCTGCTCCTCCATTCAAAAGTCCGCCGAACATGGCAAATATCTTCTCGCGAATTGTTTCGAACGAAATGGACGGACCGCCTTCTCGTCCGTGGACCCACTGTCCCTTCGAGACCTCTTCAGCCCATATTCCATCTAGGAACCTGATCTCGTGAGTCTCCGTCACTAGCCCCAATTCACGCAGTTCAGTCGTAAAGACGCTCCATTGGTGGCCGGTAGTGATGGCTGTGTTGTCACCAGCTGCGTGCTTGAACACCGCGTGAAGAGGGTCATCCATGGTAGAAACAGTACAAAAAGGGTGTCCGTGAATCCAATATGCCTTCTTGAGTTTATCTTTATTCTTTCGCTTTTGAATCTCGGCGAAGAGGGGCTCGATTGTAAATATTCAAAGGAACTTTGGAGCTCTATCCAGAAGAAAGTCAAATTCTTGACCGGGAACACGAGTGCCCTCTCGGATGTACGTAACTTAGGAGTGTTGGAGGCACAATTGACTTTACTAACCTAACAATAGAGTTGAAGGGGGGGGAGGAGCGAAAATCAAGATGTGTTTATGACATTAGGAGTTAGGAGCAGCTAAACCGCAACACGGCAGACGGCTTAACTGCTTAACTGCCATTTTAGGAGTACTTGTAATAGCTGTACAAGAGTAGCCGAACCTTTCTTATAAGATACGCAGCGTTTTTTACCTAAATACGCAACTTAATGTGCAAATGCAGTACTACAGTACTGTAGTACTCTCGTACTCTGTACTTAAGCGAGCTGGTACCTAAAAGCATACATATCTCAGTGCTACTTACTTACTAGCTACGCGAATTTTCCTAATATATGTATGAATAATAGAAATTCAACGATGGCTTTTGCAAGGTTCGTAAGCTTGCAAGCTCGAAAGAGCTCATCAGTCTACGTGTCGAACTCTTTTTAAAATCTCCGAACGATGCGATTGACGGAAGCAATGAGCTGTCAAAGCTTATGTCGAGCAGTGCTCGTTCACTAGTAGCCAAGGGCTATTCGACACCGTCCTTACCGTTCTTACCGCCTCAGAACGCCACAGCATCGCAGGCAGCGCTGCGAGAGTGATAGACTTTCATGCCATACTTCGAGCACGACTTCAGGTGCCTCTCAAGCTCGAAACCTTGATGATAGCGTCGCAAAGTTCTCAAACACCGTGTGCTACACCGTGCGCTAGTTTTCAGGTCTACATTGCGCGGGATAAGCTTAGACAGCTCACAGCTTCCGTCAATTGCATCATTCGGAGATTTTAAAAAGAGTGCGACATGTAAAATGAGGAGCTCTTTTGAGCTAGCAAGCTTGCGAACCTTGCAAGCGCCATGGACGAATTTCGAATATTCTATTTTTTGTTTTATTAGATAAATCGCTGGATCCATGTGCGCCATTAGGTATCAGCTCTCTTAACATGTGCAGTATATTAGTATATGCTGTGAGTTCGCTGCGGTACACAGTAGGTTTGTGTCGTTAGCGTTCTGATGTGCGCCCTTCTGGCGGTTCCCGGGCCCCGTGCCCGTGCCTCTGGTCCTCCTCTCCCCGTTGGTCTCCGCGACTGCTGCACGGACAGAGAGACAAAGAGCCAAAAACACTTCTCTGCCCATATATGGGTCCGTCCAGAAATATACGTCGGGCACGAACCGCGAACGCACAAACCATTCAAAAATTAGAAGATAAAATATTCGCCTGTACTTGTGGTATACTAAAGAAAGGCCAATGAACTTCCCCTGGTTTTCTGGTAAATGACAGTCAAATTTTCTTTCGCACTCCTTTCTGATGTGCCCTGCGCATTAGACCTGCATCTTAGGCCCCGAAGGGCCAGAATTAGACGCCCAAGATGCCGACACAATAGGCAGAAATACAGAGAAATTTAGATTAAACTATAATAAAAGCTTAACAGGAACATATCCATATGCCCAAATGGCCATTGTACTGATGACAACGGTGGTCCAAACTGGCCCTCTCTTCCGTGCCCTGAGTCCCAACCTGCTATCTGCCTGTAATATTTATAGGAAAGCTAGCTCACACGCCCCATGAAGGCTCATACATGGCATAAAGCACTAGAAACCTAGAAAGCAGAAAGGAAACTAACGTGACCGAAATACACATTTTTATTGCCAAAAATTCTGGCTGCTCTATGCTCTTCTGAGCTCCTCCTCCTCGAGACTGGACTTAGTTTCTTCAGGTGCCAGGCGCAATACTGCCATCAACCATCAATGATAGTATCAGTATCCCAGTGCCCAATAAAAAAATGCACAATGCTAGTAGGACATAACACCCAGGTTTATTAACCCAAGAATAGGACTTCGCTACATAAAATGAAGCGTTCGCATGCCGCTATTTGGACGTTGGAAGAGATCACGCAGCTATACTTACATCGGCAAGCCGATCTCAAGCTCACTCAGTATCCATCGCAGCTCGAACTGCGTTGTGTACGCACGCGGTGATCTCAGCCACAAAAGAAGTAGCGTTCTCAGGGAGACTCGCAGTCACGAAGCACTGCAATTTAGTGCGTTTGGCCAAGTGCTGCGCGACGGCCTTTGCCAATTCGTCCGCATCTCCGAGCAGCGCGCTTGTCAAAGGCATAGGCTCAAATTTAGAGCCCATCCCGACTACAAGGGCACCTTGATGAGGGAGCTGAGCAGAATCAGCAGTGAGGTTTACCGTGCAACACCCTGACAAAAGCATCAATTGCCCTCTGAAAGCAACTTCAACTACACCGTCGCCGACTACATCCCCGAAGTACCGAAGTTTCACTCGTGGCGAAGAGCGTTCAATTGACGCTCCCGCTACACCAGGCTTCTCTTCTGTTATTCCCTCGGTGTCAGCTGCTCCGGAGCCTGCTGTGTCATCCTTCGATGGGATGACTGGTGCTGAAAAAGGTCGAGCGCTTATGAATTCCTGAGGGCGTTCAATAGGGCCGTCGAGGGTTCGTTCGAGGGTATGCTCCTTAAAGCAGTCAGCAAAACTCGCACGTTTGAACCCCAGTTTCTCTTCGAAGAGCTTCAGGGAGGGCTCATTTGACTCCGATATTTTTGCAGTGAAGTGGGTGAGGCCTCGCTTTGAGCGACCATACCACATGGCTAACTCCACAGCAGCCTGTGCGAGACCCCGACGGCGACAAGAAGGCTCCGCTATCATCACGCACACTTCCGCTGACGTCAAAAAGAACATACAAGTGTGTTAACCGAATTGTAAGATCAAACATAAAGAATCGAGCTCAGCAGAGGTCAGAAACGCAAAAGAAAACTTAATCTTCTCAACCAACGCTATTGCTTTCTTAACATGTGCCTCGCTGGTCGTGTGCTAGCAATCAGGATATCGATCGGAAAGGGTCTTACCATTTGTAGGTTCCACTTTGTCGATGATTAAATTAACATCCCCCGCCATTGCTTCGACCGCGCCTGTGGCAGAGCCTTCGTGCTCTTTATCGAGTACAATGAACGTGAGTTTAAAGGGGTCGTCGCACCACGACTGCTGTCCCTTTATTTCTTCTTCCAGAGTCATTGGTTCCGACCCTGTCGTCTCCTGGAGGTAAGGGTCTTTCATCCATCGGTGATATGTCTCCACGAAGTATCGGTGATAGGGAACTAGTATAACTTTTTGGCCCACAAGCTGAATATTGAAGTTATCCTTCATAGGAGAAGCTGCCCGTGTTCTTTAAGACTGAAACTCGGTGAATAGTTAAGGACAGTGAGTTATGCCACTACAATGTAGAAGGTTAGAAGGTAGAAACCAAGAGTGTTAAAACTCTATTTACCTCGTAAGTACGTCTGCAGTAACTAACCTCGTAAAGCTGTATTAGCTATCTTCAGATCTTCAGCTACGTTAGCTAGTCTGAGTCTAAGTATGAGCGTATGATGAGCCTCGAAAGATGAGCCAACTAAGTCACTATTGTATCTGTACAGATCTACGTAAACTACGTACTCCCAGCTCCCAACTCTCAACAAAATTCTGAAAAGAACTCCCCGAAAGGGGGCAGATCGAAGTCCGGTACACCTTGGTCCGGCGGCCCGGCGGGAAACAAGAAGGGATTCGATGATTTGATTGGTGTTGAAGGAGTAATCAAGAGAAGATGCGCTGTTCTGATGTCTCAGTTGTTTCTATACTTAGCTATACTACTTACTGAGAATATACGGAAGCTAGTCTAGTCAGGGCATCGCACGAGCTGCCCGATATGTCACGCGATTTCGCGACTGAGCAGCTAGCTCGCCAGGGTGCGTCGGCTGATGCGTCGAAGTTGACGACTTCGAATGGCGCGCCAATTGATAGCCTCACAGCTAGCATGACTGCAGGTCCAAGGGGCCCAATTGTGCTCCAAGATTTCACCCTTCTAGATCACACGAGTCACTTCGATCGTGAACGCATTCCCGAACGAGTGGTTCATGCCAAAGGTGCCGGAGCCTTCGGCTACTTTGAAGTCACTTCCGCTGCAGGGGCTAAGTATTGCAAGAGCAAATTCCTTTCGAGTGTTGGAAAGCGCACTCCAATTGCCTTGCGTTTCTCTACCGTTGGTGGCGAGTCTGGCAGTGCCGACACGAACCGTGACCCGCGTGGATTTGCCGTCAAGTTTTATACGGAAGAAGGTGAGTTGAAATTGTTGTTTGAGTTCGGGTACTTCATTTTAATTTAGGCTGTTCAGCGCGATTAGTCGGAAGAACTCGGAAGAAGACGAAGCGCTGAATGCAATCGTGCAGTGGATTAAATAGGGTGCTTGGGTGAAGCGCCATTATCTTTAGTATTCGCCAATTTCATTCTTTCGTATCTGATTTCAGTTTGTGCTCTGGTAATCAGGAAATTGGGACTTGGTTGGCAACAATACGCCGATTTTTTTCATTCGGGATCCAATTTTGTTCCCGTCGTTCATCCATACCCAGAAGCGTAACCCTCAAACGCACCTTGGAGACCCAGATATGTTCTGGGACTTCATCAGTTTGCGCCCAGAGACAACAGCACAAGTGTCTTTCTTGTTTTCGGACCGCGGCACTCCTGACGGTTACCGTCACCTCAACGGCTATGGCTCGCACACCTTCAAGAACGTGAACGCAAGCGGTGATGCGGTGTACGTCAAGTACCATTTCAAGTGCGACCAAGGCATCATGAACCTAAGCGCGGACGAAGCTGGCGCTCTTGCTTCTTCAGACCCTGATTACGCTACTCGCGACTTGTACAACGCCATTGCTGAGGGAAAGCCACCGTCGTGGACCATGTTTTTGCAAGTGATGACGTATGCGCAGGCGGCCGCATGCCCTTTTGATCCGTTCGACTTGACCAAAGTTTGGAGCCACAAAGCGCACCCTCTGATTGAAGTGGGCCGCATAGTTCTGAACCGCAACCCTGAGAACTACTTCGCCGAGGTGGAGCAGTTGGCGTTTGCGCCGAGCCACATGGTGCCCGGCATCGAGCCCTCTCCTGACAAAATGCTCCAGGCCAGGCTCTTCAGCTACGCAGACACCCATCGTCACCGGCTTGGCGCCAACTACCAAGAGATTCCCGTGAACAAGCCGTTCAACGCGGACGTGCGCAACTACCAGCGCGATGGGCCCATGCAAGTAGGCGCCAATGGCGGCGGCGCCCCCAACTACTTTCCGAACAGCTTCAACGGGTAAGTATTTATTTGAGTCGATGTGGCGCTCGTGCTCTTTCTTGTTTAATTCAAGCTACATAGTCATGTGAATTGTGCTTGTTGAATCGCAGGCCCGCAGCAGCGCCGGAAGTGGCGTGGCACTCGGACGCCTTGGTGGGCGACGTGCGACGAACTGAGACCGGAGACGACGACAACTTCAGCCAATGCGGCACGTTTTTCCGCGAAGTGCTCGACGAAGGCGCGCGAGATCGCTTGACTACAAACATCGCCGGCCACTTAGTGAACGCCCAAGAGTTCATTCGGACCCGCGCCATTGCCAACTTCTCGGCCGCTGACGCTTCATATGGCCGTATGGTAGCCGACAAGGTGAAGGCTCTCCTGGCGGCATCGCCTCCACCTCCCAAGACCAAAACTGCGGCGCCGCTGAACCCACCACGCGTCGTTCCCTCGGCTCTATGAGCGTACACTTCAATTCGAGACAGGTTTCAGTTGCGGCCAAAGGCCGCTCAAGTCGAGCTCTCATTTCGCATGAGGCCCTTGCGGACTTCCCCTCTAATCGCGTATCATGAGCGCCCAGGAAATTGGAGAAAAATTGATGAGACGGCAAATTTGCGGCTGAGGCTGAGAAGCTGCCCTGTTTTACTTCCTTTGGCAGGTTGGCCCAGCTCTTCTACTGCCAAGTCCTTAGGCTTTTCTTGTCCTTTTAGTTACTATAATCCTCGAACCCCGAAGGCTAGCAGCTAGCAGCGTGCGAATAAACCTCTTAACTCCCAGGGGCCCACCTGTTTACCGGGCTCGTATCCATTCAAGAAGTTCCGTTTCACGTCCACGCGTGATTCACGCGTGGGGGCTCTTAATTCCCTTTCCCTTTCCGCGTGATTTAAGCGCGATTCACGCGCCAAATTTATGTCTAGGGTATTTGTAAGTGCGAACGTGAATCACTTCGGTATCGTTGAAAATCCAATTTCCGCGTGATTTGCGCGTGATTCACGCGGAATTCCTAACCAAGTATACATTTTTTTAGATGCAAGTAACACTACTACGGCGGATACGGCCCTCTTTCTCTTTCCCTTTGCCCCTCCGAGATCTCTCTGATTATCCATTATCAATATTAACTTTTTTTTCCCTCCGAAATCTCTCTAATTATCCATTATTCATTTTTTATTTTGACGTTCCATCCCCCTACTATATTAAGCCATTATTCATTATCAGTATTAAGTTTTTGCTTTATATCATATATCGATATCAACATTATTCAAGCTGCTTCCGGGATTAAAATCACATTTGAATGTAAATATGAATATATATTTACCTATACCTATATCTTTTCGCCTAGCTGAATTATTTTCTTATTCCAATTGGCAATTCCCAAGTGAGTTCGCCGTTCGTTTTGGATTTAATTCCATGTGGGCAGTTCCATCAAGCATTTCTAGAGGGTCGTGCTGGCGTTGTCGTTGTCCCCTGGTGTAAGGATATCTTTGAACGACAAGCCCTTGAAGTCAGCCACCGCTGCTCGCTGGACCTCTTCGTGTGGCGCCGGTACTTCGTTGCCATTTTTGAAGTAGTAATCCACTACCCGTCCATCGGTTGAGTAGAAAGTTGCCTTCCCGTGTTCTCGACCCGCTTGGAAGACAGCGCTGAATCGGTCGCCGTCAGCCCACGTGTATTCGCCTTCGCCGCTCTTCAAGTTCTTGGAGAAGGATCCTTTGAATTGGTCACCGTTTTTGAAGAGGAAGAGGCCACGGCCGTGTTTCAGCCCTCTTTTGAAGGAGCCCTTGTACTTGTCGCCTGACGGGAAACTCAATTGCCCTGTGCCTTCTTCCAGACCCTCTTTCCAGTGTCCCTGGTAAACGGAGCCATCAGCGTATTTCACTCCACGATAGCCCGTGAACAAAACTCTGGTGTCCGATTGTCCTCCCTCCATTGCCGGGTTCTTGGACTGCCCCTCCTCGTTGAGATTGTTGGCTGCATCACTCGACTTCGCAGCAGGGCATAGCCGGCCAAGGCCCGTGAGAGTCAGAGCAGTGCGGCAGGAATGGAATACTCGGAAGCCTCGAAACACGCGCACCACTCGAATTAATTTGATGGTAGCTGAAGTCTCCGCCACCGAGGTGAGGGTCAAGAGCGAGCTAGCGATGGCTGCGACGTCGAGAAACACAACACACAAGTCGATGACGTTCACCGGGCTCTTGCAGAACGCAAACGAGTCGTCTTTGAGCATGCAGTAGAGCCCTAGGCGTATTGAAACTTCCACCAAAAAGAAAGCGGCGATGATGAGGTTAACGAGCGTAAGCTCGCTTTCGTCCACGAGGCCTTTTTGCCCATCCGTGCTGAGAACCAGGAACTGGCCTGCCACAATGAAGACTATGAAGGCCGTCCATGGCACAGACTCGAGCATCTCCAGGGTGCGAGTAGGGGTCGTGGGCAGCGTGCAGGTGCAGACGGTTTTCAGAAAGCGAAGGGCGCGGAGGCTTCGCAACGCGCGGAGTGCTTTGGCGTTTCGGGCTAAGCGCGCAATGCGCACCTGAGGAAGAAGCAAAAGAATGCAATTTGTCAGCACAAGAAGTACTCGCCTTTAAGAAATCAGGAGCCTTCACGTACCAGTTTGACTGCTTTGGCATCGGAGACGCCTCCAAGGGTGAGGGTCACAGCCAAGAGCACCACGTCGATCAGAACGAGGACAGAATCGAGAATCCGGAGAGGGTCCGTGAAAAAAGTCACCAGGTCTCCGTATACCGCAAAGAAGTTGTACAGGCGAAGCACAATCTCAGCAAAGAAAAAAAGCGTTACGCCAAGGCCCCATCCTTCGCGATCACTCTCCGAAGGCAGCCGGTTGATAATGAAAAGCTCGAGGAAAACAATGACGCAAACCACAAAGGTAAAGGGAATGGACTCCTGAAACTTGAGGCACTTGTACTGCCAAGAAGTGGGCTCCGATTTCTCTTTGCCCAGGGACTCGTCAACGATTTCTTTCACTGCCGAAGGCTCTCGGAGGTCCTTTCGCACCTGGAGCAATTAATACGGGTAGTGAGATGACACTTTGCTGACGAAGTCGCAATCGGAGAAGAGCTCAAGGTCAGCACCGCACCTTTTCTCGGGGGCATTCCATCCAGAATTCGGCTGAGTCGTCATATTTGATTGTATAGGATGAGTTTTCGTTGATGCGAACAACTTTGCCGGTCTTCCAGACAGCCTTATCTACAGGCGTTTGCTCCTCTTCGTTTGGGGGCTCCACTGCCTCAACGGTCTCAGTGGGAAGGAATACGCCGAGTGTCCTCATCTTATCAACAGTCTTATTCTGCTCTTCAACAAGTTGGTCGTCATCGTGGGTGTCAACCGAAGCACCGCAAACTGTAATGCAGCAGGCGCTATTCCGAATGTTTGACACAATATGGAACCAGTCCACTGCCTTGATGAATCGGAAGATACGAAGAACGTTGATAGCTCGGGCGTCGATCCGAGGAGAATCTACACGAAGCAATTGGTCGAGTTTAAAAGTGTCAACCTCTGGCTGCGTGCGACTCACTAGGATCAAGCTTACTTCAAAGACTTACCCGAGAGATAGAAGGAGCCAAAGACGGCGAGGTCAGTGAAGACACAAAAACAATCAAGCAGCGTCAGAGGCCGGACGAGGAACGCTTTGAGGTCAAACAGGACACTGTTGAAATATCCGCGGGCGCTGAGCTCAACGAAAAATATTCCCGTTGACCACCACTAGCATTCACACAGACAAAAAAATGGACAGTCAAACGAGAGGCAAGGCGACCTATGGCATCGACCAGACATCGCACCATAAATGTGAGGGCCGGATTTGACATGTCGTCCTGCACCGAAAGGCGGACGTCTATTATGACCAGGACGCACGAGAGCAATATAAAGTAGGAACTCTCTAGGAACCATAAGATCTGTAGAAGCGGGAAGCAGGATAGCAGATTATTAAACCGGTTGGAATTTGGTAGCCGATACTAGACTGAATAGGACCTTGTACTCTGTTGACGCCCGCTTGAGCTGGTCAGCACGAGCAACGACGGCGGGATCAACCTCAGGAACCTTTTGCTCTGGACTTGTGCTGCTTTCTTGACTATCTCCATCTTTACCCTCTTCGTTTAATTTTTTTTTCTTCTCCTTCTCAGCCTCCCTGTCGACTGCACCAATATTGAAGTCGAAGTTCTTTTTAGGTGGCCGTTTCACAATCCTTTCAGGCCTTGGAGCATCCATCGTCGCAGCACTTTCCCTCGTGAATCTCCGGGCAAAGTTACTGACTGAAAGAATACCAACTAGGAGTCCAGGAGGTGCGGTATTTCGTTTGCACTTCCCCTAGAGTTGAGCAAGCAGGCAGATACTGTAGCAGCCTCGCAGCCTCCAACGAGATCCCAAACTACCTTCATCAGAGCGTCGTGATTGGTTGCTTTGGTTATCACAGCGCGCATCGCGTATTGGCAAAAGGCGTCATGATTGGCTGTCTTCTGTACTGACCGTTTATTTCCAAAAATGGGCGAATGCCGGGAGGTGCTGGGCGGCGGACCAGCACCTCCTTCGAAGCTATAAACGCTTCGAGTGCAACCGGGATCT
>Ga0307982_1001313_pt1 | contig 20286 bp, 22 predicted proteins | sample OrgLakmetagen989_FD_201847 | JGI IMG/M metagenome (GOLD analysis project Ga0307982, IMG submission 201847) | Saline water microbial communities from Organic Lake, Antarctica - #989 | ecosystem: Environmental > Aquatic > Non-marine Saline and Alkaline > Saline | place: Antarctica: Organic Lake... | reverse complement strand
CTACCCGTTCGTCATCCGATGGCGGCGCCCGTGCTCTCCAAGGAAGCATGGGCGACCATGAGCAACGAAGCGCTTCAATACGATTCCTTCACGGCGGCCATTTCGCTGCTAGGGTCCACGGGCTCCGTTGGCACGCAAACCTTGGACATCGTGCGCGCTCGCCCGGACAAGTTCAAAGTAACTGCCTTGTCTGCGGGCGGGAATTTAGACCTTCTCGCCGAGCAGTGTGCCGAGTTCAAGCATTCCGTGCGCGTGGTGTCGTGTGCCGACCCTGCCAAAGTGGAAGAGCTCAAAGCCAAGCTCTCCGAGCGCGGCGTTGATTTGAGCCAGGTACTAGATCTAGCTTAGGAGGTCGCTGTTTTGATAATACCTAGGGGTTCAACAGTGAGCTCGCATTTCGCTTTCGACCTTTGAGTGTTAAGCGCTTTCGATTTCTTGTGCAAGCAAAAAAAAAAGTTCCAGAACAAATTTATATGGATCTGAATTGACGCCCCGCATTATAATCTCGTAATTTTCTGGTATTGAATCGTGATCTCCTTCTCTTCCTCCTTCTTCCTTATTGGCGCACAGGTGACGGTCGTGGGCGGCGCGGAAGGGGTAAATGCGGTGGCGACGGAGACCGAAGCAAACGTGGTGGTGACGGGGATTGTAGGCTGCGCAGGGCTGCTGCCCACCATCGAAGCGATCAAGGTGAATAGGCGGTGTTCAAAGAGTGCAATGACTATGATTTCACTTAAGGGTGTTTTCTGCGGCGTGATGCTCTAGGAAAGAGAGCGGATTTTGCTTCATTACTTGCTCACTTCTCTCCTCTTCTACTTCACTATACATTTCATCTTTATCGTTGTGTCGATCACGCTGCCTGCTCTTGCTGCAACCCACAGGCGAAGAAGCGCATTGCGCTGGCCAACAAAGAAACCCTCATCGCGGGCGGGCCGGTGATATTGCCTCTGCTCAAGGAGTATGGAGTCACCATGACCCCTGCCGACAGCGAACACTCGGCCATTTTTCAAGCTCTGCAAGGAGTGCCGCCAGGGGGCATGCGCAAGGTGTCTAGAATAGAATATAGAACTGAGTAGCAGAGAGTGCTGTTACGAGCAGAGATGTGACATGCCTCTGTCTCTTCGTCAATTGTTGCTGTAAACACAAACACCATCATCAATATTAACACAAACTCATCAACCCTGAAGGACTTAATGGCCTTACTCAGACCTTCTGCTTTTCATTTTAATTTCCATTTATTTCTTGTTATAAAAGGTGATTTTAACGGCGTCGGGCGGCGCTTTCCGGGACGTGCCCAAGGAAGAATTGGCGCGGAAATGCGTGGAAGAGCCGGAATGGGTGCGCGCCAAAGCCACGACTCACCCGAACTGGGACATGGGCGCCAAAATCACCGTGGATTCGGCCACCATGATGAACAAGGGTCTGGAAGTGATCGAAGCCCACTACTTGTTTGGGGCCGATTACGACGACATTGATGTGGTCATTCACCCCCAGGTATGGGGGGAGAAAAGAATGGGAATAAGGGGATAGAAAAGGGGGGCAAAAGGAATAACATAGCTTAAAAAGGACGAGTTTATTGGGCAGTTCATAAGCCTTACGCGACGCTTACGTTTCCATAACAACTAACACGCTTGTGAACATTGCGTGCGTGTGTGTCAAAACAAATGGGCTTCATTAGTCGATCATTCACTCGGCAGTCGAGACTATGGACAACAGCATGATGGCGCAGCTCGGATGGCCCGACATGCGGCTACCCATCTTGTACTCCATCGCCTGGTAAAAACATTCATCATAGGAAGGAATTAAAAGGAAAGGGCCTGCCACTCTGTAGTGCAGAGGTGCTCATCATTACGGTATAAGAGTGCTTTATGCGAAAGCATCCATTCACTACAACATGGCTTCGCTCTTTTCTCAACACCAATCCCTCCTCTTTCTCATCTCCTCCCGCTTTCCCTTCTCTGCTACTTCTTCCCCGTCCATCTCCTCTTTTTGTCGCCCAATCGCCCAATCGTCCAATCAGGCCGCACCGCGTGGCAATGCCGACGGGCCAGTTCGAGCGCCCCTTGAACTTGGTGGAGTTGGGCCAAATGACCTTCATGGCGCCGGACACCGAAAAGTACCCGTGCATCCAACTCGCGTACGACGCAGGTACATGCGAGTGCTGCGTTTGCCTTGCCTTTTGCTCCGATGTCCTTCGTGCCTTACGCATCACATTCTTGATTTGCATCGCCTCGTTCTGACCCGTGTGGTGCGCGTGTGTCCTTGCATCATGGTTAATCCCTCTCTCTGTGCCTGTGCAAACGAAATGGAAAATCGAACCAAAGGCCGCATGGGGGGCACCATGACTGGATGCCTCAATGCGGCTAACGAAGAGGCCAACCAGCTCTTTCGCGACGGCGCCTTCGGGTATAAACACAACGACAATATAATACACCTGCGAAATACGTGCAACACGCGCGGAATGTGTGCATTGCAACGACACTTCATGCATGAGAAATAGCGAGAGAAAGTGACGTGGATATTTATTCAAAATGAGAAAGACCGTGTTTTTGGGTACATTTCCAAAAGTAAACGAAGAAACAAGTACAATTCTAAACTTTTCTGTCATTGCCATTGCCTTTTGTTTCACCACACATGTACCATGCATACATGTATACCATGCTGACAACTCGCAGGTACGAAGGCATTCCCAAGGTGGTGTCCGCATGCATGGACGCTCACCTCAAGGACGCCTACACCAAGACCCCCACTCTCGACGACATCTTGGCCGTTGATGAATGGGCCCGCGCGTTTGTGCGTGAATGGAAACCATAGAATGAAAGTAATAACACAAGGATACTCGCTTCGTAATTTCGCAACAGAATTGGTTATTAACTTATTGTACACGCAGTTGCAACAAATTGTTAAGACTTAAAAGCAGGGTTTCGATTCACTTCCTCGCGGAATTCCCACGCGCGGGGCTTAAAGAATGCTTCGCGTGGTGCTGTGTTATGCCCCCGCGGAATTCCCATACCGCACGTCTAAACGACGGAATCCTGAATCCTCAACGGAAGCCAAAGACTTCTACATGCAGGAGATTTCGCGCACATAGGGCCACGTAATTGCTCGGGGATATTACGCGGATGTAACAGCAGACCACAAACACCTTCATAGTTCCCCTTGCCGGCGGGCCGGCGGGGCTATCTACGGTGGATGGGCTACTCTTCTTCTGGCTTCCGGGAGACCGGAGAAAGCTCTTGATAGTCTCCTCCTCTGCGGGTTTGCGCGGCCTTGTGAATTGCAGACAAATGGGCGCACTCAGTCAGCGAGGAGGGAGCTATGAAGAGAGAGAGAGATCGAGCGTGGCGGAGGCGGGGGTCTTCCATGTCGTAAGGCAGGTCTGAGCGCTTTCTACTGCAGCGCTGATCTCTGGTCTCAGTTAAAATGGCTTTTAAAAAATATATTGAAATGCGCCTCGTAGATGCCCGTCTGGCCTCTTGTATGCGTCATTGAGGCACTGTCAGATTCTCGTGACAAAAAACGCGTCTATCCGGGAATCTGGTGTCCTGCTGCTGGCTGGGGGGTGGGGGAGGAGGGAAGGCTCTGCATCGATCGAAAACTACACACGACATGGCTGGAATCTCCATCTTTCACGTCTACCCATGAGCCAGGCGCCACCGCAGTTACTGACTGGTTGGGTATTGCATTTTCGACCGATTGGTTATCCACAGATGACCTGGGGTAGGACGATGGAGAACGCGCTCAAAAGTAAGGGCATTTCAAAGGAACTCGGTGAGTGGATAGCTATTGCCAAGGACAGGTCGAAGTGGAGACAGCTGGCTCACTCCACTCCCAAACCTCCTGATGCTTGATGGCCGAAGGACTCCTTGAGGATAAATGGTCATAATTTTATTTCGCAAAAGGACACTTAGCCCAATCAGACTTGTTCTGAAGGTTACATTTTTCTGTTGCTGTATTTCACATTGGTGTTTCTTTGTATACAAATTTGGGGAGTATTAATTAGGCTAGACTAGACTAGACTAGACTAGACTAGACTAGACTAGACTAGACTAGACTAGACTAGACTAGACTAGACTAGACTAGACTGAACTAGACTAGACTGAACTAGACTGAACTAGACTAGACTAGACTAGACTATGCATAGAACTGTTAAGGATTCGCGTTATCCGTTATCTCCCGGCCATTTGACCTAAGCACTTAGAAAACATGTGAGACAGGGCACACAATTCTGTTGCCGAGAGCGCCAAAGTTTACTATGCCAGCAAGCAATGAGGTTCGGAACGACAGCCTTGGCCGCGCAGCTGGATTAGCGGTGTGGGCTGCGTGAGGCAGCAGAGCATTGATGCGTCGGAAACCACAGTTCGGCGTAGAGCCAAGATGAGAAGAGAAGGTGAAGACGAGAAACGAGAAGAGCAGTTACTAATTTCATTCCCTGCTAAGGAGGGACCATCCGGGAGCTGGACCAGAATAACCAAGCAGCTTGGAACCAAGGACCAAGACCACAGACCACGCAACTGTCTCGGCGGACCATACTTATAATCCATTACCTACACCACTACTAAATCCTACATAATTTCCTTCCTATAATCCTATATGATTTTATTGGGATTTTATTGGAAATTGTGGTTGGTATGGGTTATTGGTGTTTTGGGTTGGTAATGATTGATAGTAATAGTCACTACCGCCACGGCACCAGACGCGCGGTTGCTGTTCTGATTATCCATGTCAATCCTTCTGAATTCCTTTTGTTGAGGCCGAGTCCTCCTAATCAATTATCTTTCTGTTCTCTATTAGGAGCGGGCTATGAGCTGGCGGTCGACACGCGAAATGACAGCGGAAGCTGCCAACTCTCAAGCACTCGAGGACCTCGACGCGCGCATGCGCGACAATAAACAGACGCAGCGCGACATTTCACGGATGCTCGGGGAGTTGCCTACCTTCATGTGCGCGACGGCCAAGCGCCTGGCCTCAGTACAGCACAGGCGCCTGACCTCAGTGCAGTCCCTGTGGCGGCGCATGCTGCAGTGCCTGCTGCTCCCGCGGCCACACTGCCACACCATGCACCACTGATTTGGGTGACCGCGGTACCAACTCTGGGGTGGGCTCTGCCCGCTCTGCCTGTCACGCCCTGCCTGCCACCTGCCACGGCAGCACCTGACGACGGGGAGCGAGCTTCCAGCGCGCATACCCCCCCCCCAAAAAAAAAAATGAATTCTCATTACGCCACTGGTGGAGGCACATCTCTCAACCACAGCACGATCCTGGGCAATGTCGAAGTGGGCTTACGCGACGCCGGTGTTCCTTTCAAGTCCACCAGATCTACTAATGGACAAGGCACCAAGAACATCTTCCGGCGACAACTTTCTGAAAACCCGAGCGGCTCTTCACTCGAGAAAACAAACAAATTCATACCAGATCGTGTGATAAAAGCCTCTCATTTATCAGGTAGCAATGGTGCCGATTGCGACTTAGACGGTGCAAACCAAATTGTGGACTTCAAGACGCTACAAGGCCTTTCACACTACGACAACACCTCTACTATTCCCGGGGGAACTCTGGAAAAAAAGCAAAAAGCTGTCAACATAGAGTACCACGATCGTACAAGGAAGCTTGACTCGGAGCTGCATGGCTCGCAGCAAGATAAGAAAGTGTCAGAGAGGCCCAATAGAGAGCGAACTCAATGAGTACGGCCACAGGGGTCGTGTTCTTGCCCCAGTCATTGGCCGATACGGGGGTGCTTCCTCTGATCTCAGCCTCATTTTGGACCTTGTCGCTCGGGAAATGGCTCGCAAACACACGGCATTTTAAAACATTGGCTTTTCAGAAGCCGGAGCCTTTTTCAGACGGAAGCTTGCAAGCAAATGGGGTCACGCAATTGCTCGGGGATGGGCGACTCTTCTTCTGGATCGCCTGAGGGACTTCGCTGTAGTCCCCTCCTCTGCGGGCGGAAACTCCTCTTTTGAGCGGCACTCTCAGAGCATGGAGGAGTGTGCCACTTTGGACCGCTACCATCACTTCCATGGCCACTCGGGCATGTGCGCCTGATTAGCTTCTTAGGTTTAGTTTGCGCTGCTTTGCTTTTCTTCTCTACCTGTTAGTCTTCTAAGTCCGGCCCTTCGGGGCCTGTCTCAAAAAATAATCACCCATGCCTGATTTAGTGTTTATTTGCTGATTGCAAATATTATATTACGACAGATATCTGCAGTACTGAATTTGAGGCAGGCCCTGAGGGGCCGAGGGGCCGAGGGGCTGGAAATTCAAATGCAGTAACTGCTCGACTACTTGCGGTCTTGCGGTCTTGCGGTTCCAATTCCAGTTCCGGCCGATCACCAAATCTCTGATTGGCGCACACCTGCCTACCAACAACTTCACAAAAACAACGAACCAAGAAGAAGGAGAGCGTGGTGGGTGGTGGGTGTGGACAAATGATGTTGCTGACGACTGAGATGAGACAACACAGGATAGGATAGGAAATATATCATCTGTCTGATTGCGATCATCTGTATAGCACTGCAGCTGTATCGCCAACCATCAATAATAACTTAGCTACATCTGCAGCTAAATTACTTGATTCGAATATTTTCTTATACACATCCCGTGCTTGGGATGCCGTTCCGCTTTCATGTGTATGCTGCCATACTCGGGTGCGCATTCGCTGACGACGGTATCCCACGGTATCCTCCTGCTCCTGACAATGGCAGGGTGTCTTTAGACACGTATTCGTTCTTCAGTGGTCACAAGTACACTACCCCAGTTCAGGATACTCCATTCTGGGCTACCCCTGGAGCACCTCCTGTGGACTTCCATGGCGACCGTACTTCTGAATGCCTGGAAGCGTTGACAGCTAAGGGCGATGGAAAGTTTGAGTGGCTTAAGCAAGGCCAAGAAGTTGCTCAAGGAACGTGCAGTGACGTGAAGACGCATTTTAGCCTGTGCGAGCATGCACCACCACGAGAATGCCTGATTTCACGGATACCATGGCAGACAGCCACGAGCGCGATTTCGTGTTGTTTTCACTGCTGCATGCACTACTGGCAAGACAACTTGGGCTTGAGCGATATCTACCGGCACTGGTTTGAAAATAAGGAAAATCCACATCTCCGGAATTGGGACTACTCCAGTGGTTATAGGTTTATGGGAGGATCTCCAGGAGTATTGGACCCTAAAGATCAGGTTTCCTTCGTTCCAGATCTCGATAGCGTCGTTCTCACTGTGAATTCGGTGCGAAGGTTTTCGCTGTTCATGTGGAACAAAGAGCTCCGTACTAAAGATGGACGCTCTACAAAGGAATATGTCATTTACAATGCAACACGGTTTGTTCAGCACAATGGAGGAGGAGGCGTTGTTCAACTGCATGGACCACATGGCCCCGCAGGTGAAACAACAGCGCCCTTCACTGATGAAATAAATGACTATGTGACGTCTCACCCAGTCAGTACGATACATATTGCAACTACATGGAAGTTGCACTACCCGTTCTCGCGCTTAAACGCAAGCGGTTTTAAGCCTGCGTACCCAACGGGCGGTCACTTCTTTGCCAATAATGCCATTACCAGCGGTGGCGATGGCCCGATCGTTGGAATACCACTTGGAGCTGATACAGCTAAGTTTGAGCACGACGTTGGTGACTTGAGCCAGGTCCGAAACCGCAGCCAGCTTTTGATGTGTTGCTGCATGACCGATCGTGCGAATCGGGGGATACGAATTAGAGAGCTCGAAAGTATGAGCGGAGGTGTATGCAGTGACCTGGGTGTTCAAAAAGTGAGTCCTAAGGAGTTCGCCAGACGAATGGCCGACAGCAAGTTTGTTCTCTCGCCTGTTGGTGCTGGTAAACAGTGTTACAGGGACAGTGAAATCATAGCAGCTGGCGCAGTCGCCGTGCTTGATGGTTTCATAAGTGGTGGGCACAACTTACATGGTGGGCTCGATCTATTCGACGCCAGCATGCCTGTTATTCATGTACCACTTTGCAAAATCAAACAAGGAAATGGCCCAAACAACAGAACTTTTAGCGAGCCCATTGGGAGTGGCGGCGCTACCGCACGTTTAAATTATTGCCATCCTGAGGCCATGACGAAAGAGTGGTTTGTGAAGGAATACGCGAAACTCGAAGCGCGCCGCCACAAACTGAACGTCGCCAAAGTGTATTGGCCATATTGGCTTTACCACGTTTTCATCCAAGTGCCCGCGCGAGGCACTGTACCATTTGTTGAAGCAAATGCCTATGCGCCCAAAGCAGAAGACCTGCACTGAATTCCTATTTCGGCCTCTAAACTCTTCTGATTTAGTCACCTGCGGTATATCAATTATGATGTACTTCCATATAAATATAAGTGCAGATTCGAGATGGTTTTGGTTTCGGTATGTATTCGTTTTAGTTCTATAGTTCATAGAAAGGACTAAACCTACTGGTTCAATACTTAATACTAATTCAATACCTGGATAACTATCCACAGGGGCACAGGGATGTAGTAGCTACCAATAAAACAGAGCTCTGAGAGGCCACTTATAAACCACTTCACTAAACCAAACAAGAAAATGGTGGCCCAATCAACTCAACAGAAGTCTTCAAGTGAGCCCACTTGTCATGACGGCGTTAGCGCGAATGTACCTGTTTCCTGTTTCTGTAGGTGTTTCGCGTATTCAGTGCAAATCCTCCGCTCTGGGCGCATAGGCATTTGCTTCAACAAATGGCACAGTGCCTCGCGCGGGCACTTGGATGAAAACGTGGTAAAGCCAATATGGCCAATACACTTTGGCGACGTTCAGTTTGTGGCGGCGCGCTTCGAGTTTCGCGTATTCCTTCTCAAACCACTCTTTTGTCATAGATTCAGGATAGCAATAATTAAGTCGCCCGCTTATGCCATTACTTGAAATGGGCTCGCTGAAAGATCTATTTTTTGGCCCACCCGCTGGTTTATTACAAAGTGGTACATGGATAGCAGGCATGCTGGCGTCGAACAGATCGAGCCCCCCTCGTAAGTTGTGCCCACCGCTGAGAAATCCGTCAAGTATAGCGACTCCGCCGGCTGCTATGATTTCGCTATCCCTGAAGCACTGATTCCCTGCACCAATTGGTGAAAGAACAAACTTGCTGTTGGCCATTCGTCTCGCAAACTCTTTGGGGCTGACTTTTCTAACATTCAGGTCACTGCATACGCCTCCGCTCATACTTTCGAGCTCCCTGATCCGAGTCCCCCTATTAGCACGATTTGTCATGCAACAACACATCAAGAGCTGACTTCGGTTTCGATTTTGATTCAAGTCCCCGACATCACGCTCAAATTTAGCTGTGTCGGTTCCAAGTGGTATTGCAACAATCGGTCCATCACCAGCGCTGGCAAAAGTATTCATGGCGAAAAAGTGGCCACCGTTTGGATACGCAGGCTCAGAAAGGCTTGTATGCAAACGCGCAAATGAATAATCGCGCAGTTTCCATGTGTCTTGAATGTACAGTGTACTCACAGGGTGAGACGTGACATAATCGATAACCTCATCCACAAACAGCGCAGTCGTTTCACCATTGGGGCTGTGTAGGCTACGAGGTCCATGCAGTTGAACAACTCCCCCACCACCATTTTGCCGAACAAACCGTGTTGAATTATGCATGACATATCCCTTTGAAGGGCGACCATCTGTATCATGAGTTTGTTTGTTCCACATGAACAGCGAAAACCTTCGCACCGAATTCACAGTGAGAACGACGCTATCGAGATCTGGAACGAAAGATACCTGGTCTTTAGGGTCAAGCACACCTGGGGAACCCCCAAAAAACTTGTACCCACCGGAATAGTCCCAGTCTTTGAGCATTGGATCTTCCTTGTTTTCAAACCAGTGCCTGTAGATGTCGCTCAGGCCCAAGTTGTCTTGCCAGTAGTGCATGCAGCAGTGAAAACAACACGAAATCGCGCTCGTGGCTGTCTGCCATGGTATCCGTGAAATCAGGCATTCTCGAGGTGGCGCGTGCTCGCACAGGCTAAAATGCGTCTTCACGTCACTGCACGTTCCATGGGCAACTTGTTGACTTTCGTTAAGCCACTCAAACTTTCCATCGCCCTTAGCTGTCAACGCTTCCAGGCATTCAGAAGTACGGTCGCCATGGAAGTCCACAGGAGGTGCTCCGGGGGTAGCCCAAAATGGAGTGTCCTGAACTGGGGTAGTGTACTTGGAGCTACTGAAAGTTGCGAAGCTGTCAAGAGACACCCTGCCATTGTCAGGAGCAGGAGGATACCGTGGGATACCGTCGTCAGCGAATACGCACCCGAGTATGGCAGCAGACACGTGCAAGCGGAGCGGCATCCCAAGATCCGGGATGTTAGGTTTTAAAAGCAAGTGAATGAATCGTCATTGTATGAGAATCATTCGAGCACTAATTCATGTTTGCACCATGAGACCTGTGTCCAGGGATACGATCAACCTGTGTTGCTGTGTTCTCAGTTGGAGGAATGATAAGACAAACTCTCGTGCCTGCTAGCTACAAATCTGAAGTGGTTTCCAGCAAGTAAAGTGGTATCATTGCAGTTCTAAAAAATATTAAAAACGAATCGTGAATCTCGGTCGCTCTCGAGCGATTCCTCGAATAGTTTAGCCATGCTGGAAGCTAGCTTGAGGATAATTGCTGCGAAGTCATTTTTTGTTCGTTTTAGAGATCTTGTGTTGAGTTGTTGAGTTCTACACGGTAAAAAGTAGGGTGGGTACGTACTTACATACTGTACTACAGATCTGTAGCTAGAGCTGCTACATAAGTACATACACACAGTGTAGCACCAAGGGTATCTACATGGTAGCACAGTAGTCAGTCTATTTTTGTCATCAGTACTCTATCATCCTGATGAAAATGGCAAATCAAACGTCATGAGGTCGGTGAAGATGATAGCACAACGGCGTGGGTAAACGTCATATGTTTATGGATAGCTCAGCAGGCTGGGAGAGCCCCTTGGAATGTACGGGCGGCGACATAGATGAGGAAAGGCGCGCAGATAGGGAGGTACCCTCGGAACCTGTTGGCCTGTACGAGATGCTTCTCGTGAACCCAGTGTTGGTTAGCGCTTTACGAAATGTGAACGCCTCTCAGCGGCTTCGGAAAGAACGTGAAGTGATATTGGCAGCAATTGCTGGAGACAATGGAGGTTCTAAGCTACAGTACGCAGCCCCTGAGCTACGAAATGATAAAGAGGTTGTGCTGTTAGCTGTTAGTAAACTGGTACGTAAAGCCGTGCCCAAATTGAAGTCTACGATTTGCCCCAATTATACTTGATCATAACCATTTGTGTGCGCTTGCTAGGGTTTCGCACTGCAGCATGCCTCGAGAGAATTGCGGAGCGACAAAGAAGTGGTCATGACTGCCTGCGCCCAATGCGGCTTCGCCATTCGATATGCGTCGAGGGAACTGCGTGGGGACTTGGACGTTTGTGAATTGGCGGTGGCCAGCTCTGGCGTGCGAACTATGCGCTTCTTCACCGCTGAAATGCGCGGGGATCGAGACGTGGTTATGGCAATGGTCAAAACAGATGGGCATGCTATGAAGTATGCATCAGAAAGTCTGCTGGCAGATTCTGCATTTATCTTAGAGGCGGCCACTTCCAACATTCGGGCGCTGGAATATGCCGCACCCTCTCTAAAAGCTAGCAAAAGTTTTCGAAAGGCCGCCCGTAAGCTGATGGCTGAGCACAAAGAAGCTGAAGAAATGAAGCGACAGGAGCAATTAAACGAAGAAACGGCAAGAATAGAGGCCTTAGAGAAGTTGGAGGCGTCGAAATCGGATTCTGCTATGCAAAACGTGGCACCTCAGCCAGATATTCAGGCTAAAGGCGTCGATGAACACATAACATCAGCCCATGCCATAAAAGAATTTGAATTAGCACCGCCGACTGAGTCTCGAGCTGTGCTTCTGTCTAGTAGTGTAGAAGGAAGCGGGGCCGATGCCACCTTAACCGCAGCACCAGCACAGATCGAGCTTCCGACTACGCCTGCCTCGATAGCACTTGAGGACAACGCGGCTCCTGCGCAATCGTTAGCAAGCCCCTTAAAATCGAGAGGGAAGTCACTGTCTGTTCTCTTCAAAACAGTTAATGTATCGACGGTCTCGAGTGCGTCAACAGTCATGACAACCCAAGTGTCAGCAAATGACAAATCAATGGCGAATTCCCCAGAGCTCGTATCAGCTGATAAAGATTCCAGTGCACCCATAGCAAAGCTTGACCCTATTACAAGTACCTCTGAGAAAGGTTCACCAGCAATACAATCGCCTTCTATTGTCTTAGCGCCTCTTGAAGATAGTTCAAACCCTGCTGTTCCGCCAGAGTTGCAGCATGAAGCACCCCACGCAGTGCAGCCAACTGCAGCAGGTCTACTGTCAATCGCTGCTTTCGGAGGAAGCAAAGGGTCTGTAACCGCGATTGGCGCGATGGACCTCACGAGAAAACTGGGCAGCAGCAAAGGCCACTTAGGTGTGCTCAAAATGGCGGCAAAGCTCAAAGCGAAAGCCATCGACGTGCACCGCCACACGCCGCTCGCAGATGCACCTCCGCATGCGCGTCACGACCATGATTTTGTGCTAGCTGCCGTAAAGCGAGCTGGTGTTAGTCTCAAATTTGCTAGCCCAGAGTTGCGAAGCGATAGAATTATTGTGAAGGCAGCGTGTGCACAAAATGGGGATGCCTTTCGTTATGCTGATTTCAGTCTACGAGGAGATCGGTCTTTTGTGCTGGATTGCTGTAGGAGCGGCGGCATGGCGGGCGCATCCTGTGTGGCATTTCTCTCATCAGAGCTATCTGGCGATCGTACCTTTTGGGAAGCCGTGTTGGCCGTAAATCCTGCATGCATGTGCCGCGCACCTCCAGCCATCCGCGCTGACAAAGAACTGGTGCTTCAAACGGTAGCAATCCGTGGCCAGGAGCTGCTCAGCGCCTACACACTTTGGGACGACATTGAAGTTGTTCTTGCTGCCGTTAGGCAAGACCCAATAGCACTGGAGCATGCCTCACCTGACATGCGTGGGAACCGAGACGTTGTGGCGGCAGCATTAGAAAGAGACGGACTAGCATTGAAATTTGCGTCCGAAGAACTCCGCGATGACAACACGGTGAGTCTCAAGGTCCGGGGGGAGGGAGAGTTTTTTATTCTTATATGCTCTAGGAATTCGGCAATGAATCGATGAAGGAAGTGGAGATGCGTTCAAACATTGGGATGAGTTGTGCCACCTCTTCTTCTTCTTCCTTTTATTCGTTTCATGCGGTTTATCGCGAACACTTTTTTGGCTCAGATGATATGTTTAGCGATCCAACAAAAATGGTGGGCGATTGGGCATGCCTCTCCGAGAGCTCTTCTTGACGCGGGTGGCACGGATCGTGACTTGTTAGACGCTCTTATTGCATCTTTTAACAAGTCACTGGGGATTGTAAAACTCAAGTACCGCAGCCAACAAACAGGGCCACCACCGCCACCGATACCGCCGTCTGGAGAACCCCCGATTGGCACTCCTGGAGCGTTAGAATTGCTTCGCGTTCGCTTAGCGGCTTCGAATGCCACCAACAATCGTGCCTTCATGATCAAGGTTTGCGATGAACATCGTCTTTGACGACCGTTTCGTGCCGAATTGCATTTATTGCTCATTTCTACCTATTCTCCTTTATGTAATTGCTCCCGTGAAGTGCTACGCACTCTGTTGTAGCGAGTTGTCCCTTGTATGACCGCAACACAACATACCTAGTTATCGCGTGTTCCTACGCCATTTTTATTTTCACATCGCGGTGTTGTGTCAGGTGATGGAAGTTGAAGGGCGTGCCTTGAAATGGGCGCATCCTCGCTTACGAAAAGACTTGCAAACTTGCAAGAAAGCAGTGCGACAAGCTGGCTTTGGGGCGATTTCTTTCGTGCATGAATCTTTGAGGTGACTTACAGCACTCATATCGCCTTCTCTATTGCTTCTGCCCCCTTCTTAAAGGAAAATTAAATCAGTGGTCATTTCTGTATCCCTCTTCCTTTCTTCTCTCAGGTCAGATCGCGACTTCATGCTCATGGCAATCGAGTGCGATGGCCGCTGCCTCAAATACGTTGGTGCAGATTGGATGCATCGCGACATTGATTTTATGGCAATTGCTGAAGATGAGATCAAAAATCGGGAAGAAGAGCGCCGTGAAAAACTCCTCGAAGTATCCAATGCCAGTCCAAACACAGCCACTGCTAAGGTGGCGGAGAGCGCATCGCTGGAATCATGAATAATAGGCATGTTCACGAGGATCTTCGCCCGTTGAATAAGGCAGCCCTCGGTTGAATCACGTGACGTGGCGCTTATAATTATACCTTAGGCTACGCCTTAAACACAACGAATTCAGTACATCTGAATTTTGAGACAGGCCCAGAAGGGCCGGAATTAGTAGACTAACAGGTAGAGAAGAAAAGCACAGCAGCGCTAACTGAACTTAGGAAGCCAATCAGGCGCACATGGCCGAGTGGCCATGGAAGTGATGGTAGCGGTCCAAAGTGGCACGCTCCTCCGTGCTCTGAGAGTGCAGCTCAAAAGAAGAGTTTCCGCCCGCAGAGGAGGGGACTACAGCAAAGTCCAAAGGAGTCCTTCCTGGACCCTGGACCAAACCCCATATCATAAACCATATAAATTTGCACAAGCACCAAGCATCCCATTTAGAATTCAAGCAGTCTTATAGCATGGGCCTATATTCCATATCCATATCAAGGCAGCAATTCAAGAACGGCAATGCAATAATACAATTATATAATCCCTGATGGTCGTTGATGCATATGCGTACAGGTAGTTCCGGGTAATAAGGGCGGGGGAATTTGGCCTCGGCCCTCGCTCTCTTAGCGTTTTTTAGTACTACAGTATAAGAAGGAAATCGATTTCTAACAGGTGGAAGTACCGAACTTTAACCCTTATTCCCTTAACGTGACAACCTCTTAACACCCGGAGCTACCTGTATACAAGTTTTATAATAACTGTTGCCAGATTTCGTAAATTTTGGTCGTTAATACTTAAGTACGGAAAAGCCAAAGCCAGTGTAGAAATCAACCGAAGAGGCGGAATCGAATCTCACACGATACTATCCGCGCTACACGTGGATCGCTGGCACCCAGGACTTTGCTTTTCTTCGGTTGGGCTTCTAAAGAGCCAACACTGTGTGCACGCACTCGAAGAAGCGATCAGGGTCCAGCTGGCCTTCTTCCGCTTCCATCCTCGACATTTCCGCCACCATGAGCAGCTGCTTGAGGGCAATAGGGCGGTCCAAGTACCCGACGCACGCGTCGAGGATGCTCCCGCTGCAGTTGGGGTACTCCTTGGCCAGCACGGTGCGCGACGACGCGGCGTCCAGCTCGGGCACGTGCACCTGTTGTTAGGAATGTTGGTTAGAGGTAGGGTTGGTGGTTCAGAAACAAAAGTCTGGACAATACACTTGAGTCTGGGAGTAAAATCTATGAACACCTCGAAAATTTTCAACAGCGGATAGGGTAAACAAAAGCGTGCGAAAACCCCTCTCTCCTAACAATAATACCTGCAAATTGAAGGTAGACACCAGCTGCACGTCTTCGAGCAAATGCGCAATGGCGGTGGTCCCCACGACCAGTAGGCGGTTCGGAGGGGGCGGGGGGCGCTTCAGCAAAATGAGCAAGGTCTGCAAAATCATGTTGGAGAAACGGGGGCCCAAGGGGGTGTACCTTGTTGGAAGAAGAAAAATATCATAAAAGAGAGGGTGAGTGAAGGAAATGCAGTCAGTGAAAGAATGATAGTGACATGAGTTGGAGCGAAATTATCTTTGACGAGAAGTCGAATATTTTCATCTAGTTCTTTGCTCTTGATGCATGGGCTTAAAACAAACCTACAAAGATTTGCACACTACTTACTCAATGAGGCGCTCCAAATCGTCCAAAATGATCACAGAAAGTGGCGACTTAAAGCTGTCCATGAACAGCTTCTGGATGTGGGTGGCCTTTTGCGACTCCGACTTGCCAATCAACGAGTCGGCAGAGAGGAAGCGCACAAAGGGAAAGGTGGATTGCACCGCGAGATGTGCTGCGAGCGCGGTTTTCCCGGTCATGTTTTTGCCCTCGAGCAGCATGGTAAGCAAAGGAGTGCGCTCTGAGGTCGCCACTTGACGCACCTGTATGCGTAAAATAAGACGAGAAAAAGAGGAGAAAGAAGAAACCGCATATTAGTATAAGAAAAAAAAAGGGTTTGAGGAAATGGCGGGAAATAACTTCTGCCGACTTATTCTACAATATTAACTCCTCTGTGTATTCATTCATGCACGCACACGCACAGATGGAAGACAACATAGAGGCACCCACCGCTGCGTTCAGGCGCCTCTCCATCTCACTGAACCCTTCGCCGTACTGCACGATGCCATTCGAGAAATACGCCTCCAGATCCGCGGTAGGGGCCCCAAATTTCGGCTGGACTTCGGTCAAGGCAATTTCGAAGTCCTCCCACATGACTCTCAACTTGGTCTCGTCCACCGTCATGTCCTCCTTGTTCACGCAACTGGAAAAAGGCGCCAATAGAATACAAGACAATCGTATTGAGGAAACCTCCTCGGATAAAATTGGTGGATGTGCACATTATTCTTACACTCAGCGCACTGTATTTCACTAAATTCCATCTCACATCAGGAAGCTGACAAAAAAAAAAAACAGCGTTTGAATATCTCAAGCTTTCCCCGAATAGTTCCAATGCAATACAATACAACATAACACTAATATAATACCAACACCCAAACCCACCGGTCCATGGCGCTGGCCGTGGCAGTCCGGACCAGGCCACTGAGCTCGGCACCGCTGAAGTTTTTGGTCAAGGTCGCCAATTCCGGCAGACGGTGTTCCGCACCTACATCCAGGAGCTTGCCCTTGACCATGTCGGTGGTGTGAATCCGCAAAATTTGTTCGCGCCCCGCTTCGTCCGGCAGGCTAATCTCCACGTGGACCTACACATGTATAGGTATAGAAGGAAAGTAGCGTATTTAGCGTCGCATGTTAGGGTTAGGGTTAGCCCTTAGAGGCACACTCCGTTCTCGCCATCCTCGTGATATAGCCTACGAGAGTTGTATGGACACCTCGAGGCGTCCCGGGCGCAGGACTGCGTCATCGATCATGTCCTTGCGGTTGGTCATGCCGATGATCAGCACGTTGTTGATGCTGGGGCATAGTGGGCAAAAGAGGGAGAAGACAAAACAGAAGTGGGGATGACAAAGCAAACAAATATCAAGCAAAAAGCAGTTCTCGTGTGAAAACGGATAGTACAGGTTTATTTGCATCTTCGTGGAGACAACGCATGTAAACAAATAGAAGACGTCATCCAAAAGCATTGCCGCACACACACACACCTGTCCACCCCGTCGATTTTGGAGAGCAATTGGTTGACAATCGAGTCGCTGACCCCAGTTGAGTCGCTCGAGGAGCCACGAGACTTGCAAATGGCGTCAAATTCGTCGAAAATGATGATGTGCCTGATAATCCAGGCGCCCGTTGTGATGCCACAAATTTGATGTTGGAGAAAAAGAGAGAAACATAAGACAGGTGAAAGAGAAAGAAACGAATCTCAAAGTCTCTTTAAAAGCACAGAAGTAATCGCATGCAAGAGTCGGAATATAAATGGTGAGCAAAACAACAGAAGCGCTTACAGTTGGCTGTTGTCGCCTACGGCCTTTTGTTCCGCCTCGGCCTCGGCGAATAAATCCCGAATTTTCTGTTCGGAACCCCCCACAAACTTGTCCAAAATTTCTGGGCCATTCACCACTTTTGGCTCACGGGCGTTTAGCACCTATAATGGGATGAAATGTGCCGAGGAGGAGCAAACATTCTGGATAAATACCAATTGATATGCACGCAAACGAAAGGGGTGGTAGAATTTCCCGCTAGAAAATGTATAATGAATGAAAGTCGCAAGGGGCATCTGCACGAAGAGCTCGAGAACATATGAATTCATTCGATAATTTTTTTTTCATCCTCTTCTTTACGCCATTAATCTTCTATTCTATACCTTGCCAATTTGTCGGGCAATCAGGGTTTTCCCGCAGCCCGGCGGCCCAAAGAGCAGCATCCCCCGCACGTGGTGAATTCCCAGCTGCTTTACGATGTCCTCTGGTGCATGTGGGGAGGAGGAGGGAGAGCAGGGAGATTGGAGGGTTCGATGAGAATGTGAACGGCGGCAATTGAAATCCAAGTGTTCTGCCAAAAAAGAAACCATATCTCTTCAAATCAAAGGCTCTTTACCCGAAAAGATCCGGCTCGCAAACGCGCGCTTGAAAATCTGGGCAAATTCCGAGTCCAAACCGCCAATGCCCATTTTGTTGAAGTTGAAGTCGCTGTTGAAGATGTTGGGCTGTTTGTTGGCGCCGCCCCCCGCTTTTTGGCCAATCAGCTTCACCCGCGCTGCCCCCGCCCGCTCCATGATCAACGAAGCACTCGCGGCGTAAAACTGGCCCCGGCTCGTGTCCTGTTGAGAACGAAAGAAACAAGAATGAAAATAAAGAGAGGTTGTGGAAGTGAATAGACCAAAACTCAGAGTATGCTCCTTGTTGCAAATGCTTCATTCACGCGATTGCCCCAATCACATGCACCTGCGAGAGGGAGCCATCCGTAGCACCGCCCACTGTACTCAAATCCGAGAATTCAATCGATTGCACGGTCAACAGCAACGTCTTCTTCAACTTCATCAACAACTTTTGGCCCACCGCGAGCACCTAGGTACCGTAGTTTAAGCGAAACACACGTGGGTGCGGTGACTCAGTTACCATGTTGACATTGAACAATATGAAACAGAATGAGAGTGGCATGGAATCGGCCGACAGAGAAAAAAATCACTACACATTACACCGTGAGTAGAAGCACCGAAACACTTCACAAGGTATATCCATAAGTCCTCGAAAAAATGTGGCAAAACACTAGAGAGCCCATTTGAGCGCTCACGAACGCGCTAAGCCAACCAATGCGATGTACTACCTGGCCGTTGAAATGCTTCGCAAACTGCTTCGACAATTTCGTCGCGTCCAACTCCAAGAAGGGCGCATCAGCCGATCCAGCAGCGCGCAGTTCCACGCTCACAGTGAGCGTTTGCACGATAGAGGTAGCAGTGGTGCGGAAGGGGGCAGCGCTCACAACCTTGTCCAAGGCCACGAAGCAATCGTCGCGCTGTGTGCCATTCAGGGCGAGTTTCCCCGGGTCAACCGCAGAGTCCGGCGCCACAGCATACACGCAAGAGCCGCGAGGGCAGCCAGGCCAACTCAACTCCGCGAGCAGCTGTATTTAAGATTTGAAACAAGAGTGGCAACAAAATTACACACATGGCATTAAAAAAAAAAAGATGCGGCCAAAAGAAAAGGATTAATGATGCAGCTGCTATATTCGAAGAGCACAAGCGAGGAGGAGCTTGAGGCTTCACACCCCAAGTAGCACCGAAGGAAGAGACACTGCTTGGTCAAATGCAGGTACCGAGCCATGAATAGAGAGACTCTCACTTCAAAATATCACTTGAAACATGATCACAAAGTGCAGTAATAGGAAAGAGCAACAATCGCACGCTAGCACGCATTATGCAGTAGCTGTATTCTTAGGTCCAGACAACAACAGAAGACAGGAACCGCAGCATCCAACCCCATTATCAGCACAATCTCAAGCCCCTCCATCCCTGTTACCGCGTTGTTGTCTTCGCCAATAAATGTAGGCTTCCCATCGGAAAGAGCTTGGAAATCTCCGGGGTACACGTAGCTGCCAAATAACGATGCAAAGTTACACACAAGAGTACAGAGACATTGTCAACAGGGTATCATGCTAGCTGAGGGTGTTTGAATAATGAGCACTTAAATATGGACTAGGTCATTGCATGCCCCTTTACACACATTAAGTTCGTGAAAGCGAGGTCGCTGTTGGTTTGCTTCGCAATGGAGAGTTCCATTAGCTCTATCTGCTCGGTGATGCGCCAATGAAGATGATTAGTTAGCCTTCGGCTTTCGAGTGCTTAGCTTCTTCGGGCCGGGAAGAAGGGTGAGCGCTCATAACTTTTTGGTACCGGAACCCCTCGCTAATGTGATATTTTGTGTTTTTGTAGCTGTTTTTTCCAATGAAGATGGGCTTCGCCGTGGTCGCGAACAAGAGCTCCTTATGATATATGGGCGTGAGTTTGCAGATATTTAAGGGCAGATTCTTTCGTAAAAGATAATGGCAGACACTTCCACCAGCAGGTATGTCCCTGGAGAAGATCATTGAGAGGAGAAATACGTCCTCTTCCGACGCCATCAAAGTTCACAAAATATCCATGCTCGCAAATTGAAAAAAGCT
>Ga0307982_1001312_pt1 | contig 20291 bp, 12 predicted proteins | sample OrgLakmetagen989_FD_201847 | JGI IMG/M metagenome (GOLD analysis project Ga0307982, IMG submission 201847) | Saline water microbial communities from Organic Lake, Antarctica - #989 | ecosystem: Environmental > Aquatic > Non-marine Saline and Alkaline > Saline | place: Antarctica: Organic Lake... | reverse complement strand
CCCTCCTGAATCATTCCGCACTTGCTTTGTTTGCGCAACGCACGCGCATTCCCACTTCTGCCCGCAGCATTGGCTTCTGTGCCATTTGGGTTTGTATTAGTTCGAGTTCGAGTTCGAAGTCCAGATATATTTGGTTTGTGTTGCTGTGTTAACTGTGTCCAGTCAGCAAGTCACAAGTCACTCGCCGTTTCACATTACGCAGCCGCGCGATAATGAGTTCCGATATTCATATCAGCTGCGAACTCCATGCTACTACTTAGAAGAGGGCCAGGGAAGTTCATCCATAAACACGGACTTCCATTTCTGGTGCGTAAACGACCTCCAAGGCGGTTAGATCGGCAGCCGCATGTCCCGTTAAGATATCTGCTGGAAATGCAGCGTCCACACGAGCTGAAGAAGTTAACGCACCACTGTTATCTGTGGTCTGAGAATCGGCAGCTCCATCAATGGCTAGGTAAATGCGAGGCGTGTCAGAGGGCACTTGGATTACTGTAGGGTCACCTCCAACGATGGGACCTTTTGCCTCGCTAGTTGAGTCCTCACCAACTGCTACAGTTGTGGAATCAAGCTGCAGCGATGTAAGCCCGAGAGAGCGGCTGAGGTTTCGGGCCATGTGCACAGGAAATGCGCTCACTTGAAAGGGCGGCGCGTCCAGCCAGATGTTAACCACTAAGACCACGCGAGGTGAGTTCTTAGTAGCTGTACTATCAGGAGCGGGTCTAGTCTTTTCATTTGCAGCAGTTGCCTTCTTGGTAAAAGCCTTAGTGCTTGCAGCACTACACGGCATGGAGCGGCGCAGTTCGCTGGGCACGCCGTGCATGAAACGACCGTGGAAAGCGATATGCTGCCCAACCGAAGGCCAGGCCAACCACGCACGGCGGCCGCAGCCACTGACAGCCATACTTCCATTGGTGACGGGTATAGCACTTTGAGGTGCAGCACTGGTTTTATTCTGGTCTCGGAGTTGTTGTGCTGTCCAATCAAGCACCATGGTCGGGGATCCACTCAAGCACGACGAATTCACATCAGCTGCTACAGCACCACTGTTGCCAACTTTCTTTGTGTCGCCAGTGGAAAGGTAAGTTACAGTGGAAAGGTATGGGTGGCGATGCACATGTGCAACGCGGAGGAGAGTCGAGTCGGAGTCAAAATGAAAGCCACCATTCTTTTCGTTGGTCTGCATTCTTTTGCTTCTCCTCTTGATACCTTTACTATTCTTAATAGGGCGACCACTGTCGCTTAAAATACCATCTATCTTCACCCACCACTCTGCGCCTGCCAATTTACTCGTCGCGCTTCTTTCTCGCGTGTGCGCTTCGAATACTTGCGCCACCAGTGATTCCAGCCCAAAACGTCCAGGGGATCCTGCTGGTAGCCAAAACGTGCCAGTAGGAAGAGCAGCAGCTATATCATCTGAGCGCGCTGCGTTCGTCGTACCGAACTGCGCTGCTGCTGCAGCAGTAGCTGAAACAATAGCTTTGCCAACTTTGTCAACAGCATTGCAGTCAGCCAGCAGTTGCTTCAACGACAGTAGTTTGGCCTCTAGATCTGGTTCAAATGGCTCCCCATTGCATGCTGCAAGCTCCGGCACTGCACACGGCCAAGCACGAAATGGAGGCATCAGTGCACTTCTATTCCTTTCTTGCGATAGTAGTTTTGATGACGCGGTTGTACGGTTGCTTAGGTTTAACAATGCAGGAGCATCGTCGGCGGCTGCGGATTTCGATGAGTGAAAGCTTCGAGATAAATTTTCGGAAGAAAGAGAAGTTGAATTCAACGAATGGTCGTTCTGAAGTCCATTGTAAAACTGCGCGATAGCAGTGGAATTGGGGCCATCCCTCAAAGCTGGCGCTGAAGCAGATTGCTTCAAGGTCAATTCTTCAAAGTGGCTTACAACCGCGAGATACTTGGGCCGTACGGATGGCCGTACGGCACGTACGAGGGCAAATGCATCAACCAAGGTACGCTGCTCTAGGGCTATCAAGAGGGCCATGGCGACGGAAGGGGCACGATTGACCCCGCTTTGGCAGTGCACGTACACCAAGGGAAGTAGTGATGTTGCAGTACTGGTGTCGGAAATTGAGTGGCGAAGTGCAGACCGCACAAAGGCCACCACAGAAGGCAGTACCTGCAGCAACTTCTCGTCGTCGCCATCGTCGTTGAGGTAAAGCTGCAACATGCGCGTATCACCATTCATGCTTACGTCGTCATTGCTGCCCTTGTTGCCGCTAGTGTTGCTACTTCCTTGCTCAAAAGCGGCTGCTACAGCAGGATGTGATGCTGCCGACAAGCAATTGATTATGTGAGTAACTCGCCGCCCGCTACTGCTTTTAGCTGCATTCAAATCATCAGAGATGTTGTCGCTGCCAGTATTACGGAGACTCAAATCAGATCCTGCTGCAATTTTTGTAATTGGAGTGCGATAGTCAAGAAGGCCTTCGTCCGGTTTTCCGCCAATGGCGAGCCAGGGCACCAACAAGGAGACAGTCTTATCGAAAGAGTAGCCATGCATCTTTTTAGCTGCAATGCAGCTGGCTAAGTATGCTTCCACAGATGCCAAACAACATGCAGAGTCTGTGCCCTTACATGCATGTGGCGATGGAGCAGATATTGAAGATGATACAGTGTTACTTTCATTGCCATTGTTTGGATAATTTTTAGGCTCTGAACTTCCGATACACGAGGCAGTGATCACTCCGCTGTCGTCGACCGCAGTCGTCCACGGGCACGCTTCATTACTGCTTATCAAGTGGATCTTCTTTGAACTAAACTCGTCGCCACCATTACTGTCGCAATTCATGTATTTCTTCTTCTCAACTTCCTCGTCCTTTTTCTCAGAGTTCTGAGCCTGATCTGCTTGCGGAGGTGCTAGATAACGGCAGCAAGGAAGTTCTGCCGCCTGTTGCGCGAGATAGGGCAAGCTCGCGAGGAGCGCGACGGCTTCCAAATCGCTTGCAGCAGATGGTGACAGGGATAAGATCGGTGCAGCAGCAGTATACTCTGCCATCCCTGGGTCACCAGCCTCCTTGTGACCGTCGTCGGATATTTCACTATGCGAATTGACTTCAACACTTTTCCTATCATCTCCTTGACTTTCTGCAACTTTTTCCGCATTTGCAGAGGCCTTCTGATCTGATTCCTTTCCTCTGTGTAATTTGCTGTCGTTGTCTCCTTTCCTGCTAACTTGCGCTTCGCTTGAATGCATGTTACTCCGATGAGATAATGGAGGTGGCGCAAAGAGGGGATGCAAAGCAGCGTTGGCCGCGGAGAGCAAAGCACGGCGATGGTTCGTTGCATCCACAAAATTGCGCCCAAGAAATACCGCTCCACCATTGTTGTTGTTGCTGCTGCTGGGCTTCTTATCGCCGACAACTCGAAAAGCATGGACACACCCCGCAGGCAGGAGCAAAGTGTCTCCAGGTTGCAGCACAAAGCGCCAAGGCTTCGTGCCGCGCATCCGTTGAAAAGCCCATGCCTCGAGGCCTCCAACTTTTGCTGTGCTTTTCGACTTTTTAGTACGCTTTAAGCTGCGCCGTTTCGCTGGCGCTGACCCTGCCTTGGATGCTGCTAATGCCTCGTCTACGTCTTCGTGACCTTTTACTCCTTCCTCGTGTTTGGCATCTGCGAGGGGTATAGGCAGAGCCAAGGCTGCTGCGCCGAGAACTGAGGCAGCTGCGGCACTGTCAACTGGATACTGAGGCTGTTGTTGCAAATGCTCTTTGCGACTTCCGCTTCCCGGTTGGCTCCTCTCCTCATTTTCGGCAACCCGTTCCTCGCCAGGGAAAGCTGGGAGAAAGCCACCAGCGAAAGGATGAAGCCCCAAAAGGTCACTGTCTGATTCTGGGAAAACCACATATTCCTGTGAAGAAGACGAAGACAGAGAAGATATAAGAAGAAGAAAATGAAGCAAGAATAAAACATGCACGCTCATGTATTCTAAAAGATACAATGCTCTTATATAGTGAATTATGCCTTTCGCACATGAAAGAAGATATGAACCTCTTCCTCCCTCAGTATTGTCTCTAGGTTTTTTTCTACCTTTGTTCCCGACAGCATGGTTACAGCATGATGAGACGCTAACGCATCCACATGCAAGCGAGCACTTCCTGATAACAATGAAGATGGTGTCTCCGATGAAGCGGTATTAGTAGCAGAATCTTCGTCATTTATACTATTCACCCACAATTGCCACGCGCTGTCGCCGCTGCTATCGATGATTGCATAATCACCAGCAGCCGCTGAGGAATACGTCCCATCTGCGCCATGAATACTTGTGGCCTGGTTAAAAGAAAAGTCCGGCATGAAGGTAGAGGCTGCGATGCTTAATGCGCCCATAGGGCTCACTGGAGCACACCCGCCGCCGAGTGAGTGTGGTAAATCAGCACTGTCGACATCCGGTATATTTCTGTTCCCGCTGGTCGATGTCTCTAAGTGGTCGTCAGAAGACGATGCAGAAGTATTGCCCTCGGCAACGGCAGCTGGCCAACACACGCCTCCAACGCGAAGTGCAAACGCAGCCACCGGTGGGACCTGCCACGCATGGGTAGCGTCTAGAGGGGAGCCTTTGGGGGCACGAAGGTGGCGTAGGGCATGGACGGCGGAGGAGTTGGTGGACTGCAAAGAGGGCAACAAGCGTGGACACGCCGACGACGCTTGCCATCGCGCCCATTGCACTTGTGACACCGGCGACGATGATCGCGGCGGGGAGCGGGTACTTGAGCTGTGATCAGAGTCATCCCTGTCGTGACTTCGCGGAGAATTACCCAACGCTGCAAGCACTGCTCCTAAAGTAACGGGTGGTGCGGGGGGTGCGCTGGGGTCGGTGGCAGCCGGAAATGTCTGGCCGTTTGTTTGTGAAAAGCCACCGTCAGCAGTGCCAGCATAACCTCGACCACGAAGCCCGAAGTCGTCAGCTACTGCACCGCTGCATGCTGCTCTCAGCCAAGCAACTGTCGCTGCTTCTTTTGTCGATTGGAGAGAAGACAAGTTCACGGTATCAGCATCGTCGTCCGCGTTGGCATTAGAAGCACCAGAATTGCTTGGTGCGCTCCTTTCTGTGAGCACGAGTGGCGCTCCTTGAGCTGCAGCTAGGCGCCACGCAGCATCAAGGGTGACAGTGAGATTTGCCCCTGGATTGTACTCTAGGCGCCGCACCGCACGCACCTGTGCTGGTTCCTTCTGGCTATCAACACAGGTACTGCCGTCGTTTTCATTGTCCTTTGAGGCACTAATCCTACTCGAACTACTACCGTCTTCAGACCTCTGAGTATTGCTACTCTTTTTCCTGATATCACTGTTGCTACTACCATCGCTGAGATGAGAAGTGCACTGCGTTGTTTGTGCCTCCAAAACATTGGCGCGGCGCTCAAAACTTGCCAGCCAGTAACGGCACTCGATAAGCCCCTGCCGTGCGTCGAGCGCGCCTAATGCCACCGCAACCTCAAAATCACTGCATAGATGGTCAGGTGACATGCTAGTATGCGAACCTGGTATCGCTGCACCGGCTGAAATTGCATCGAGGGTGGCGTGCCCACGCCATAAACGCACTAGCCCACGTGAGTAGTTTCCAAAGGCTGCCACTGATGCAGCATCTTTCTGAGGGGTCTTATTCTTGCTCGAAGCCTTTTTCGGTTTATTCTTTCTCCACAATCCTTTGGGGGGCGCACTGGTGTGCCCAACCGCGACTTTGCATGCTGCGTACTGTGAAGAAGGGTCTGAATGTGGAGCGAGCAGTCCTATGCAGGCCAGTACTGATTGACGCGCTGGCGATCCTGCCACCAGCTGCTGCATGTGTTGCTGCGCACGTTCAAGTATGGCTGCAGTCTCAGGTGCTGCCCCTCCTGAATCGCTATTGCTATGCACAGCTTCATCGGCAACGCCAATCCAAAAAGTAGCCAACCAGTGCTCGAATTGTTGAGCAGGGCTTTGCTTGAATTGCGGAGCGCGAATAGCTCGCGTCCACACATCTTCAAGATGAGCAAGGGCACGCTTGTGTTCTTGTCGGGCCACCCAAGCGTGCACGCGTCGCCAGTCCGCACCGCCGCCACTAGGATCGTCAGTTGAGAATGAAGCAGCGGTCGTCGAAGGAGGCAGCACCGCACGCTCATGCAGTCCTTGAGTGAAGATGATGTCTCTTGAGGCACGAGCCTCAGAAGCTGCACCCTCCCAACGATCAAAATCGTGATTCACTGGGAAATCCGCCAAGCAGATTCTCGCCAACAAGCACACAGCTATCGCGATACCTGTTGCACTGCTCATGTGGAACATGATCTAGCGTGTTTAGGAGGCCGGCAATAGTTTCTCTAGGAGGAATATTTGTGATTACTCTTGAACTACGCAGCTCCTCGCTAGAAGCTAGCGTGACTTAGACCTAGAGTATCTATAGCTAGTAGCACACGTTCTCTAGGAAACATTCATCGCATCTATCGGTGCCTCTTTAGTTTCTAGCTAAACCAAGCCTGTCAGTAGCGTCAATTGCTGCACAAAATGTTTTGGCATTGTCACTCACATTGTCACGGTAATATTGGCAGGATTCCGTGAATTGAGCATTGAACACAGAAAAAAACAGAAGAAACGCAGAAACGCATGAAAAAAACCCCGCACACATCACTCGGTACAGTGCAGTAGCTTGGCACTCTTGGGGGAAAGCATTACGTCGTAAAGCGCCCTAGTGGTGCTTAATGCTGCTTGGTCTGTGCAGTCGATAAGAATGGACGACGCATATCTATCGTTGCTCTAATCCCATTTCACTATAACTGAAGCTGCGGCGCGGGCACCTCGGAGTCCCGGAGGCCTAGGTTCGGTTTCCCGCGGGAAATTCCGCGGAATTCCCGCGGAAAGGGAAATTTTTACCAATTGGACGTGATTTCCGCGACGGGAATTTAGCAGTGCCTTTATGACCACGGCACGGAAATACCGCGGAAAACCCGCGGAAATCCCGCGTGAAGTGAAATTTTTAGCCATCGCTCGGAAATTCCGCGGAAACGGGAATCCCAACCCTGCCGGAGGCCGAAGAACCAAAATGAATGTCAAGAATTTATATCGATCGCATCTAATTCCGCAAATTTAATTGACCCACTTGAATACGCACCATAAGCGCTCTTGGATTTCTAAGATGGATCAATATCTCTATTCCATTGAGATATCTCGAAGTATACGCCGTGAGAAAGCGCGTGGCTGACTATATCGAAATTGGTTCTGAGGTCGCCTGTAGTTCGATGTGAACGATTTGGACCTCGGTCTCATCTCGCTATTTGAATTACAGTGGAAAAAGAGCGCACCCCGGCATACTTCTCTGACAATAGCGCCGAATTACTGCACGACATCAGCTTCAGTGAAGGCATCAGCAAGTGCATCCGTATCAGCACCACCAAAGGCATCCAGCAGCGCATCGTACAGTGGCTGCGCTTCTTCTGGCTGTGGTTCCGTACCGCTCAGCGCTGCAGTGGCCCATCCTCCAGGAGGTGGAGCACGGCCGCTACTCCGTCGCTGCCGACGAGCTGAAGATGACCCAGACTCTCTTGCGGTTGAGGCAAAAGCATTAGCAGACGCTGAATTGCTAGAATTGAGAGTAGTAGCAGCATTGAATGAAATAGAGGTGTTGGTAGTGGCGCCAACAGAAGCTGTTCTTGTCCTCGCTGGCGAACCGTAAAAGCTTTGATTCGTGTCTTGCCGAGGCACGATTACGGCACCCTCCAGAGTGAGGAGCCCAAGAAAGAGACCCTGGCAGAGAGGATTGGTTAAGAAGACATAAGATGAGCAGAGAAGCATACTAGTTAAATGAAAGAGGCAACAAAAGAAGAGGAAACATTCACTAGGTCTCATCATGAACCAACATTGGGAGTAAAATTATCCAGCGCAGACAGCAATCGAACCTGTTGGTGCGCGTACGCAAAAATAGCTGCTCCGCTGCCTGCTGCATTGTGTGCCACTTCCTGTTCCTTCGTACCGCCACCTTGAACAGTCTCTTTAGGCTCTGCTCTCGCTGTTTGTACTGCTTCATCTGTATCCATGCTAGCAGCAGTTGGAGCTTGCTGCTCGCTTTCAGACTCCTTGCCATCCTGCTCAGAAGAAGCCCTTCTCAAGTCTCCTCCTTTGCCATGATTGCTGTTGCTGCTGCTCCTACCTGTACTGGTATCGTTCTCATGGCCTACTGCTCTTCCGCCATGATTGCTATGGCCCATAATGACGCTACTGCTCGGACCACAATCAATGCTGGTAACCTCCTCGCTACCATGGCCACTCTCATCTTCGGAACCACTCCCACCAGTCATATTGCTGCTGCTCTTGCTATCTTGAGCTTCAATTAATTTTGATTCCACCGCTTTCGTGATGGTAGGAGCAGCGAGCCTTGCCTTGATCGAAGGTGCTTGAGGAGATGATGATAGTGATGACGATGGTTTGTCCAAACGGCCTGACGACAAACTCACCGAGGCTGCGCGCCCCACGGGGCCCAAGGCCACGCCAATGTCCGCACCTAAGGTGACTTGGCTGCCGGAGAAAGCAGCGACAGCAGCGTCCGTCCACAGCACGAGCAAAAGTGCACCCACTTCAGCGCCGATTTGCAAACCGCCGCCGAGGCCCATCAACAATATGGCCGACGGTGCTGACCAATCACAGCCGTTCTCGTCGTCGTCGTCGTCGTTGTCATCATTCTCGTTGCCGGTTTTGTCATTTTTTATATCGCAGGTGCTGCTCCTGCTGGCTCGATGGCCCACGCTACTACTGTATTCCAAACCTTGGCTATTTCTCCTTCTTTGCCTCGGTTTACGCTTGGCGACGACCACTCCAGTGCCGACGCGCCCCCCGAAGCCCATGCCTACTTTCGCGAACTGGAGCACCGCCACCCCTTTGCAGCGCCGCAGGAGCTCCACGGGCACGCGCTCGCGGTTCGAGGCACCATTGCGAGTGGTCATGGCACGCACTACTGCCGCTGCGCGCACCAGCTCCCTTTCCATGGAGAACCTTTTCATAGTGTTCACGCGATCATCGATTGCAAGCCAGGAAAAGACGCGAAGTCAGCATGGAAAAAAAAAACATTGCACTTAATCAAGTATGATTTTGAGCTATGTGGTACACGCAACGAAACTTACCAAACTGACGGTTGAAACCATTTTGGACTTAGAATATTCTGCTTAGCTTTCGCCTTTGCTACCACTTTGTCTCGGCGTGTCTTCTCCAGAGCTGCAGCAGCCTTGAGCCATTCTTCCACGTCTACTTCAAACTCGCAATGGTTAGCACCTTCCATGCGAGCTTCTGCATCGGTACTCCTGTCATCACCGCTGCTATTGCAATCAACCACCACTAGAGTCGCTGCTCCTTGGTCGCTGCTACTTTTCTTGTTGTCGCTGCTCTCGTTGCCATTGTCCACCTTGTGTCGAAGCATCAGGAGAGCTTCAGCCAGCGATGCTCCACCGTACGGATACTTAGACCTTTCATTGAGCTTCTCAACCCCACTTCCAAGTCCTGCTCGCTCCGAACCGTTGGTCGTTGCGGCATCAGTAGCAGTGTTTGCCGCTAGAGTGCTGGCCTCAGTTGATGCCTGGCGCTTGAGGCGCGCGAACGTCTCAGCGAGGGAGACCCGCACGCGAGCCCGGGACCATAAGCGGCACCGCACGAAATGCCGTGAGCGCCCCAAGTCGACAGGGCTCATGCTTCGCACGCGAGCGACGCGGTCATCGGTGCCGGGAAAGTGCGTGCCGTACCTGAAGGCGCGTGTGCGGTAGCGAGCAAATGACGACGAAATGGAAGGGCAGGAACAACAAGCAAGCCACGTGGAACTACTCATACCTACGATGAAGATAAAAAAGGATATGCACTTTCCCCCCTTTGAAGCGTGCGCTCAGCTGTATAACAATACTGAGGAACATAATGAGCACGCACCACCACCCAGCGTTTGCAGCCAAATGGTCAGGGTCATCGGCAGAAGGCATCCACGTCGGGTCCGCCCAGTCCCAGAGCAAAGGGTCTGGCAACGGCGACTCCGACGCCCACACGGCACCTCGCGACGCCAAGTGCTGACATAACGAGAGCGGCACATGATGAGCACACAATGAGCTAACCATATAATATATATTCAATGGTGTGCTTAAATGAAAGGGCAGCATGTCAGCACATAAGCTGCAACAAATAATGCACGACCGAACTACTGTAAGTAACCAGGCATAGTAAAGAGTTTAACCTGCGCGAGTTCGGGGGACTGCGCTGAGCTGGCACCTTCAAATGGCTTCCAATCAACGGCCCACAAGTGCTTGCGACTCCAATGGTCTTCGTCCTTGGCTGGCACAGGCACCCACCGCTCGGACTCCACCACGTAATCCACCACACGCTCATTGGTCTTCAAGCTCGAACAGCACCGCTGCACCAAGTTCGTGAGCATCACCCAGGTGGCGGAACCATCCGCATAGAGCGGGTTATGAATGTCGCCATCAAGCTCACTATCTGAGGTGTCACTTGCAACGCCCAAGTGTAGACCACTAAAGGAGGCTAGTCGCCCATTGGATTCGGTCAATGGAGCAAGGGTTGGCCCTAGTTGATCGTCATCAGAATTTGATTTTTCGTCATCACTGAAGTCGTAAGCTGCAATGCGGCACAATAAGCCTGACATTGCACGTCTATGAACTCTTACTACAGTTCGAGACTAGCACTTAGCACATGCTTCATTTTTTGACAGGGGCATTCATTATTGTGTCTCGTTCACCGCACCAGTCGTTCTGTCCGTCAAGTCATCGTATAGTAGTCATGTTCTGAAATGATTGAAAGATCGAACATCAGACATACGACGACACCAAAAAGTGGAATTTGCCCGGATTTATCCGTAATTTGTTTGTTTCGTCGGTAATTAAAATTCTTGCGTTTCTGCATTTTTGTGAGTGTTTATTGGTTCTTGGTCGTTTGGGTTGTTTTGTTTCGTTGGGTGTTGTTTCGTCGTCGTCGTGAAATTTTTATTTCCATGGCACATGGCACTCGCACTCACTCGGCACAAACAAGCAGCGTAGATGAGCAGAAGATAGGAGGTTTATACATGCAGCGCCGAAAACAACTGAAGAGTATAACATGGCTTAACTTAGTGATTACATTCTAGCACCGCGTGCTAACCTCTAGAAATTCGCTCAGTGAAAAGGAATTATCATCTCGCGCATATTTTGCTTTCAACGCTGGTGTCAGAAGTATGCCGACTTTTTACCGAGACAGCAGCACGAAAAGCGAGCCAACCACACGGCGAACTGGAAGACTCTTCCACGGACGGTCCTCGTCTACGGATTCTGTACCTGATCTTCGTGATGGTCAATCGTCTCAATCAACTGGGCAGAAGCTGCTCCGTGCAACTCACTCAAATGTTTCAGACGCCAGGAAGAAAGAGATCCTCGAACTTCGTCGAGCGAATTTACGGCAGAGAAAACGTGCATTTGACCAGCTTTTAATGCTCGATGTTACGGGCAAAGTTGACGGGGTGCGCGCCAAGGGGCGTGGGCCGCCGCCGGTGAAGGCGTCCTATTGGCCGAGACAGACTACCCTCAAGAGGGCCACGCCGCCAGTGTTGCCGCTAGAGCATTTTTTTAGAACACAGTCGTCGTCGCCTTTCGATGTGAACATTTTCGACCCAGCCATTGCTGAAGATACGTCAGCGCACGGTAGGAAACAAGCAGGGCCTCATCTAGAAGACTCAACCAATTTGCATACTGATGCTCGAGACCTGGAGCAGTCAGCAAAGGTGCTTGAGGACTCCGGTACTCAGCGAGAGAGGAGGTTTTATCGGCTGGACGAAACCGCTGATCCATCCACTGCGAGCGTGTCAGATGACTCAGATCGAGCATTAGAGCTGTCCTTAGACCGTCCACCTCCAGCGCCGCCGTACCAATTTCCTACACCGTCATCATCAGCGCCGAAGGGCAAAGCTCCGGGCACCAGCTTAGACGGCCCCAAAACACCGGCAACTGCCACCAGCGCAGCCTCTGGCTCGAGCAGTGGAAAGCCTGCAAAGTCTAGCGCCTGCAGAGGGAGCGCCAACAAAAGCAGCACCAAAGTGAATGGCAGCATTGGCAGTAGAGTTACCTCTGGTTCCAATGCGCCCACAGCTTTGCCTCCAAGAGCTTCTTTGTCTCGCATTGACAGCGCCTCCTCGGTAGCTGCAAGCCCACATCCTCCGCCTCCTCCTAGTGGGCGTCGACTCGCCCAAAGATCGAACTCGCAAGCGAGTACATCCAGATTTCCCGCCAAAAGCACGGGGGGGTCGAAAGCTTCAGCGCCTACGAAGAACGGCTTCTTAGCGCCAACGAAGAACGGCTAGCTCAATGGAGCTCGGACCTCGATCTACTTACTAATTAAAATTGAAATCCAAGCAGCAATCAGCATTTCACCATTCACAACCCATTGTGCTCTAGCTATTAGTGTAACCTCAACCTCGCAACCAAAACCAAACCAATATAATTTCGATAGGCTCCAATTTTATTGGAGTATGCAATACAAACTTATTCTTTTGGCTTCTAGCTCTTGCTCTTGGAAATTAGAAGGACTGGAAGTTCTGTTCCTTTTCACGGACGCCGCGGACTGAAGGACAGGGGTTTAAAGGGCTCATAATTGGAACGGCAACTCCGACTAAATTCTTTATCTAGGAGTAAGATGGGAGTTCATGTACGAGTCTCGGGAGTAATTGTCGAACTGGGCACGCGGCCTGACGAGGCGGAGTGGTTCTCTTTATTTCTCCGAGTAAATTTGCGCGGCTCCCAAGACACTTTTTGACTTAAAGCCCTGAACCAGCAATGCAGACCAAATCCATGCAGTATCGCGGCGTGCCGTCGGCATCAGGCTCCAAGGTTCCGAGCTTGGTGCCACACGCGCTCATGAGGGTAGTGCCGTCGGAAGAAGTAATAACATTCTCGCTGATCACCTCTGGAGTGCGAAAACTCGGCCAACCGTGCTCTTGTGTTTCAGACTGCGAATGATTGAGGAGTGTCACAAAGGGGCGTAGAGGTAAAATACGGTTGCGTGGATATCTTCACAACATAAAGGAAGATAAGGCTATCAGTAAATGATGAAAGGAGCTCAATATTATTGAGGTAATAAGAAAGTAAATGATCTAATGAGGCAATTGATGGCGCGTTCATTGATATGATACGCATTTGCAAAGCGAACATTTTCTTTACCTCCCACTCGGCAAATGTGCGGTTCACGGGCGCACGAAAAAGAGGAATGCCGCAGACGGAGTCGTAGAAAGTAGTGATCCCGGTTTGGTTTACCTATAGCGATCACGGCAGGCGCAATTTGCTTCAAGAGTGAAACGATTTCATCACCAAATATCAACATACTTTGCGCAAATTTAAACCGTCTCCTTTCCTGCTTTTGTTATCCTCACCTTACGAAAGAGGGCTACGTCGGGCTGAGCGTAGAGGCCGCGCGGCTCCGCGTACCTAGTTCCAAAGAATGCACAGTTATGCTCCTCACCGTCGACCTGTTTTTGTCTCCACACCTATCAACTGAGGAGTGAAAGTCCCCCCCTAACTAGCCCCAAGCTAGCTTCTCTAATCAAACTCGGTAGCGTAGAGACTAAATGGCACTAAGAGTTACCCGTAATATTTCTGGTCGCAGCAAATGGCATCAGAAAGTGACTCGTCAGCAGGTGGGTCCAGAGGCAAGCCCACAGTCTGCGCTGTATAGTCATCCACGCCATATTTGAGCGGGCTCTGCGAAGGTCCACTACATGTGCTGCACCAATTGGAAAGACGCAAAATTGGAAACCGAGTTTGAATGATTGGGCTAGGCGATTAGGTTGGTACACGGCCCAAAAGCGGTCCTTACCTATTCCAATCAGCTGCGGAGGTTGCCGCTGCTTTAGGAGCCGTATAAAGAGCTGCGTCGACAAACACTGGATCATTACTAGTATATTCCGTAAAACCAAGTGCAGGGCAACTAAGCCCAATGCTCGTTTCATGCTTGTCATTGAGCGGGTCTTTCTCAGCTACGCACGCAGCATACTCGGGCGAGGGGCACTGGTAGCAATATTGGTTTAGGTCCGTTGGACTGCTCGGAATGAGTGAAGTGGTGTTAGACGGAGTTGAAAATTCAGCGCATGGGTCAGCAACTGCAGCTGGCAGAGAAATTATTGCTGCCGTGGACACGAGTAGTGCGGAGCGCTTCATGAATTTCGCTTTATTTTATTTGTGATTCAACTACGACTTCGACTACGTGTGCCAGCTCTGAAGAAGTACTTCAGTTCTGCGTCTAACTTATCAACCAGTGCTGCTGCTTAAATCCTCAAATAGCCCTTAAGCTCTCAAGGTCGAGAGATCTCTTATTAAAGCCTTCCTTCTTCTTGCCTTTCCTCTTGGCTAAATTTGTGTTCTTGTCTTGCTTGTTGTGCTTGTTCTTGTCCTTGTTCTTGTTGATTGTTTGTTGGGACTACTACACGCCATGGGTACGTACGCGTACACGTATCTTGCAATGATCACATTCGTCATATTAGAGCAATATCTAGCCAATCACCATCATTCATCACGTCCTCTTCTTTTGTCTCCGTTGGTTGTGTCTCTTCGTCTCTTTTCCCACTTCCTTCGTCCTGTCCATTTTTTTGTCAGACAAATCATGCTACTGAACCCCAAGAGCCCATAAGGCTGTGTATTTGTGCCACTTGTTATCGCCTTGCGGTGTCGCCGTGTGTCCGTAAATCATGGCGGACGCTCTGAGCGCAATGGGGTTTCCCGTGGAGCTTTGTCAGAGTGCTCTTCGGGTGCGGCACACAAATCAATTACGAGAAGATATCTGGCCGTCATCATGGCTTCATGATTTCATACTCTCCTTGAAATTTGGCCCTTTCATCATACCTTCGTGGGCTCCCCATATTATTATCTTTCTGACGATATTAGCTTTATATTCATATCTAAATTTGAGGCCGTGCACGAAAGCTTCTTGCCTCACATTGTATTCCCAACGTTGGCGCTCATCTTGTCTGCTTTACAGCAAGCCCATGGCAACTTCGACTCTGCGCTCGAAATGCTCCTGTCTGGATCCGTAGACGACGGCCCACCTCAGCCTGCGCCTACGGCAGCGCCACCTGTAGCTCGCGTGGAGGCAGTAGCAGTTGTGGCGCCGAAGCCTGCGTCACCTCCTCCGGCGAGCGGCGGGGATGACTCGGATATCCCGGAGCACTTCGTCTGCGCTATCACTTGCGTAAGGAAACTCATCTTCTGGCTGATCCATGCAATGATGTATCATACGTGCATGCTTTGATCTATTTCTGGTCGCTGTTTCACTCTATGTAATTCCTTTTTCTCCTCGCTTTCTGTCGTTTTCTATCATTCACGTGGCATTCAATGCTTTGCCAATGCTCGTTTTGATCTCCTTCATCCTTTTAAGCCTTTTCTTCTTTATAGCAAAATATCCTGGCAATTACCTTTTTAATTCGTTCTTATGAACAGGAACTGATGGATGACCCTGTCGTCACTTGCGACGGCCACACTTACGAGCGGACCGCTGTCGAAGACTGGCTGCAGTCGCATGACACTTCGCCCATTACCAACGAGCAGCTGGACTCCAAGGCGCTCATCCCGAACATCCTGCTGCGGTCTCAGATTCAGGCGTTTAAGGACGCCAATCCTCAGCACAAGAGCGGCGGCAGCAGTGCCGGCGGCGGTGCCGCTGCGGCGGCGGCGAACGTGCCGGTGTCCCGCCGCCGTTCCGTGAACCTTGGCGCGCACGCCCCAATTTCCGTGGCCACTCCTTCTCCACGCCCAGCGGCGCCTGCTGCTGCCGCTGCGGCAGCGTCGGCTTCTACTGATGAGAATTATGCAAGCTCCCGCCAGCCTCGGGAAGTGTCGTTCATCAAGGGGCGGCCGATTGGTCTGGACCTCGACGACTTTCTGTGCGTGCGGTCAGTGCATTTGGACTCGCAAGGACACGCCAACCACATTGCTCGCTTCGAAGCCATCACTCAAATCAACGGGTTTCCGGTGTTGTCGGTGCCTGAGCTGCGCCAAGCGATGTCCAGGATCCCGAACGCAGCCCAGATGCGCATGACGCTAGTGCCCCCCTACGTGAAAGTGTTGCGGAAGGGCATTCCCTTTGGCATGTCCCTGACCGAGAACATGGTGGTGCAAGCGGTGCTGCCTGGGACCCAGGCGGCGGCGAAAGGAATCCTCATCCATTCGCGGCTAGTGGCCGTGGACGACGTCAGCGTTACTTTCAGCGAGCTCGCGGGTGCGCTCGGGCAGAAAGCGGGGGGTGCCGACATTGACTTCACCTTCGTGCCCCCCATGGGCCCTTCATCTTCAGCGGGAGCGTCGTACGCCCCCGCGGCTTCTCCCACTTCGTCGTCGTCGAACCAACCCCCGCCGCCGCCTAGCCAGCCCACCATGCGACTTTCTCCTCCATCGACGAGCAGCAGCAGCAGCATGGTCAGCCGTTCGGGCAGCCGCGGCGCGTCGGGCGCTTCCTCGGCTCCGCGGGTGCAGCTGACGCATGGAGAAGGGCACGACGTGGTGTTGGTGCACCGGCAGCTCGGGTTTTCCGTGCTGCAAGACCCCGGCGACGAAGGGTTCTTGCGCATTTCCGACGTGCGGCCGGGCGCCAAGTCTGTCGGGGTGCACGACGGGAGCTTGGTGCTGTTTTGCGCGGGCAAGCCGGTGCCCCGCCAGATCGGCGCCGATGGCATCGATGCGTTCGCGAGCTTGGTGGAGGAAGCGGACCGCCCGCTGACGCTCAAGCTGTTCCGCTGCAACAACTTCACGGGCGCGCCGCGGGTTCCGGTAAGCATGCTGTTGTCGGGCTACTTGCTTAAGAAGTCCCGCACCGGGTCCACGTTTCGCCCTTGGGGGGAGCGGCTGGTGGAAATCAAGGGCGAAGGATTTTTGACCTACAAGGCGGAAAAGAAGTCCAAACAGCATGCCGCGCTGCGGTCGTCCGAAAGTCCCGGAGGCAGTGGCGACGGCGTGGACGGAGACGCCCCCGACGAGGCTACTTCGGTGTCCCTGCTCAACTGCACCGTGCTCCCCCTGACCCGCAGCCGCGCGGGCCGGGACTTTGCGTTTGAAGTGATGCCGGCCACCAAGCCGGGGGCCATGGGCTCCCCTAACACGCAAAGCAAGCGCGGCGAGAAAGGGCCGGAATCGCTGACGCTTGCTGCCAACTCTGCGGGGGAAGGAGCGCAGTGGATCAAAGCCATTCAGTCCGCGGCGACTTTCTATACCGAAGCCGTAGGGAAGCGGGCCAAGACGCAAGAAGGCGAAGTGGCGGACGCCATTCAGTTGCAGACCGTGCTCACCAACGCGGCGTCGCAAGAAGAAAACGAGCGCGTCGAAGAAGAAAAGTTGGCGGCGGCCGCCAAGGCAGCGTCGCTGGTCCAAGAAAACGAGGCCAAAGCCCGCAAGGAAGCCGCCGAAAAGGAAGAGCTGCAGCGGGCGATGCAAGAGTCGTGCACTTCCTTCTCGGCGCACCAGTCGCGCGTCCTGGAAGACGAAGCCACGGACCGCAAGTCGATGCTGCAAGCGCTGCTCCTGTCCTCGGACATGTACGCGCAAGAGCTGCATGGAACAGCCGAAGAGCAGCGCACCCGGTCGCAGTGGCGCTTGGCGTACGACTCCTACAAGCTGGCGGTGTCGTTTTACCTCAAGGCCACGGCTATTGCTGACGAGCTGGAGCAAGACCCAACCTACGTGGATGGCGCCACTTTGAGCCGCATTGGCTCGGACACGGAAGCCGCCATGCAGGCCGCGGACGAGTGCTTCCTCAAGTCCCACACCGACAAGAAAAAGAAGCGCAAGACCGTGCGGGGCTCCAAGAAGATCAAGGCGGCTGCAGCGGGCGCCGAGGCCGCAGCAGCAGCAGCAGAAGGCGAAGAGAACCCTTCCACTCCGAAACCAACTACCAAGAACCGCACGGACTCGGCTGGCTCCGAAGGTGGGCCCGATTGGTACCAGGCCGTCGACACGGGCCCTCAGCTGGGCGCCAACGGTTTGCCTGTTGGGTGGGAAGTCTTCGAGACCGACGACGGGGTCCCGTACTACCACAACGAAGCGAGCGGCGAAACGGTGTGGGAAGAGCCCACGTTGGCGGGGGTAGGGGGCGACGCCGGCGTGAACTTGGACGCGCTCGCGGACATGCCCGCCAAAAAGGGCAAAAAGGGCGGCGACGACAGCGACAGCAGCTCTAGCAGCTCAAGCAGCGACGACGACGACGAAGACAACAGCGGGCGGCCGCAACGCCGCAAGACGGTCAAGCCCACCAAAGAAGAAGACGACGCGTTTTCGAGCTTGCGCGGCATGGTGGCGTCGGCTCTGCCCACCTTCGACGACGACAAGGACAAAAAGAAGAAGAAAGGAAAAGCCAAGAAACGCGAAAGCACAGGTTTTTCGGACTTTATTTCCGGCGTGCTGGACCAGGACAAGGAGCTCGCTGGGGGCAGCTCCGACGACGACTCGTCCTCGAGCGGGTCCGAGTCCTCGTTCGACGAAGACGACATGGACAGCGACGCGCGCCGCTCGTCGTCGAGCGCTGCGTTGTCGCCGTCTCCATCGGGAGACCCGCGCCGCCCCTCGATGAACAAGCAAGGCTCGGCCATGGCGCTGCGTGCGTCGGAAGGCGAAACCAAAGGGCGCGTCCTGATGGAGCTGATCGAGTCGGAGCGCCGCTACGAAGTGATTTTGGCGAAAATTTGCCACGTGTCGACCTGGCTTCAGGGGGAGCAGAAGGCGGTGAAGCCGAAAGACCACGATGTGATTTTCGCAGGCGCCAACCAACTCCTGGACTTGTCGCAGGGCTTCTTGAAGGACATTGACGAAGAGCTCAATTCGGTGGGGGGCAGCGAGACCGTGTACCTGGAAGACGTGCAAATTGGGAAAGTGCTCAATAAGTACATGCCGTTCTTCAAGATCTACACCATGTACTCCGATTCCTATGACGAAAAGCAGGCTAAGCTCAAGGAGCTTGTGGGGGACGGATCCACGGACTTCGCGAAGTACTTGCGCGCGGCCATGGAAGACAAGGAAGTGAGCGGGGACTTCCAGTCCCTCCTGATCCAGCCCATTCAGCGCCTGCCGCGCTACAAAATGCTCCTGGAGCGCATGGTGCAAAACATCGAGAAGTCCACCCCCAACGACCCGGACTTGCCGCTCCTCAAGAAGGCGTTCGAGACGGTGAGTGGGGTGGCCACCCACATCAACCAGTCGCTGCGGCGCCAGGTCGACCAGCTCAAGCTCCTCGAGCTGCAGTCGTGCTTTTTCCCGCCGGTGACCTTCGTCTCGCCCGGCCGGCGCCTCATCAAGAAAGGCGAGCTGGACAAAATCGCGGACAAGAACAACTCGAAGCAAAAGTACGTGTTTTTCTTGTTCAACGACGCCTTGGCGTACGGCGCCAAGCTGTTTGGGGGCTACTACCGCTTCCACCGCATGATTAAAATGACGGGCTTCGACGAGCTGTCCATGACGGACCACACCACCAACCGGTTCCGGATTACGGCCGAAGAGCGGAACTTAACGCTGCAAGCCAAGAACTACGACGAGAAGCAAGCGTGGGTCAAGGCCATCACCGAGAAAATGCAGGGCAAAAACGAGGCCGAAGCTACCTTTGTGCGCGCACGGTCGGCGTCTCAGGAGTACGTGCCAGCGGTCGAGGCGGCTGGCGCTACCACCGCTGGCTTCGACTGGCAGTCAACGTCGGCGGCCGAGAGGCGGAACGCCGAGTCGCCGGAACGCGCGGAAGAGTCCATCCGGGAGCGGATGAAGAAGCGCGGCTCTGCCAAGGGAAGCGCTGCGGTCTCCACCAACACTTTTTAATGCCCCCAGAAGCGTCACCGGGCACACGCGCGGGAGGTATAGAAATCGCCACTTTATGAGTTACGAGAGAAATAATGAGCATTTTCGCAACGAAAAGGGGGAGGTGATTGTGAAAGAGCTGTGCGGCCCCGAAATCGAACCATTTTTTCGTTTGTTCGCCCTTAAAGAACGCAACTCTCAACTCAGAAGAGGCCCATGCTGGATCGGGATATCTGAATTGAAACCTAGGTACTTGGGTTGACGTGTTGATTACAAGGTTTTTGAATGTGGTTAAGTCTGTGAATTGCCTTGCAAGTATAAGCTCAATCGATTCAAGGATGCACGGAAGCGCGTTTCGCGTTTTTTTTCTCTATAGTGATAGCTCCGCCGGATAGGGAGGTTTTTTGGGTCTGTTTTCGTTTAAGTACTTTTGTAGCTCGCACGATTTTGAAAAAAATAAAAAATCACAGCCCAAAATGTAGCTTTCGGGGCAGTGCCTTTGATGCGCGAATAAATCTCGGGTAGACGCCAAGCGCCGCTTTAAGATGT